>ERZ827512.359-NODE-359-length-63797-cov-7.769901_pt1 | contig 63797 bp, 67 predicted proteins | sample MGYA00519916_ERZ827512 | MGnify/ENA primary metagenome ERZ827512 (study PRJEB31778, sample SAMEA3449335) | human gut metagenome | biome: human gut; feature: human-associated habitat; material: faeces | place: United Kingdom | collected 2010/2012 ... | reverse complement strand
TGCTGCTGCCTCGGCTGCTGCTTTTTTGTCCTCTTCCGTAAGCTCGTTGTCGTCTGGTATGTCTACCTCGACGGCTGCGCAGCGTGCAGCAATTTCTTTCTTTGTTCCCTCTGCATCTACGCCCAGCTGCTTTGCCAGTTCCTGCAAATCCTCTTTCTTATAGCTTTCCAGCTCTTTTGCGTCTAAGTATCCTTTCATGCTCTGCCTCGCTTTCTTACACTGCTGTTACACCCTTTTTAACTAAGATAATGCCCGCAGCGTCAGCTACTTTGCCGTCCACTACCATTAAGCACTTATTCTTAATCTTGTTGTTGTCGTGGTCTGTCCATTTCACTACCTGCATTTCCATGTTGGTATTGATAACGTAATCAGAGAAATTCATAAATACTGCGATTACGTCGCCCTCGTTTGCGTCGTCCCAGCTCGGTAAAACGTCGTCCTCTACAGTTTCCACATTCTTACCCATAAAACGGTATGTTTCCTCTCCGTTCACGCCGTAGTTTGTGCGTCCGATAGGCTGCCCGTTCTTATCAGTCATCTCATATGACCATTGCCCCGTTCGTTTCGCATTCTTAATGAGTTCGATGGACTCTACAGGACAACCATGAAGAATGGGCAGAATTTTTTCAGGATGCTTAATGAGTAAAATTATTATATTTACAATATTCACACCAATAGCTGCAGCTCTATGGATAGTAAATAAAAATGTTACAGCAGCTGCTATTTGGGGAGGTCAAATTATAATGAATATATTTATGCAATTTATATATTGTTTCTTATTCCTTATATATTTAGCATTTCTTCCTTCTGGTGGTGGCTGGGCAGTATCTTTAATATGGGCTATGATGATATTACCACTTGCTGATGCTTTGCAGAATTGTTTACAAAACCTAACTTCAAGAATTGCAGGTGTAGATAATGAACAAATGACAAATAGAGTAATTGGTATGGGTGCAATGGCTGGCTTTGGCTTGATGGCATTAAAAGAACAATTTAAAACACCATCAACAGGAAATAATAGTGGCAACACAAATGGCGACAATTCTGGTGGAGGTTTAAAAGGTTTTGTATCAAGAGCAAAATCAGTTATAAATCCTACAATGAATTTAAGTGCAGAAAAGGACTATAACGGAAATGTAAACCCTATTAGAGATGTTGTACCAAAAGAAAAAAATACAGTAAATATCCCTAAATCTAATGGAGAAAATAAGGATAGTTTAAGTAAAGGAAGTAAGGCAAAATCTGTTGCAGGAAATATTGTAAAAGGTGGAGCTAAAGCAACAACTACATATCTTGGAATGGGTGCAAAAATGGCGGAAGGAAATTTCGATAGTTATTCTCGAAACAACCATATACAAAGAAAAAATAATTTCCAAAATACAGAGTATGTAAATAAATTAGCAAATGACAAGGAAAAATCACAAAGGCAAGGTGATAACAATGAGCATAAAGGATAAGGCTAAAAATAAAGCAAAAGACAAGATAAAAAAACAAGCAAAAAAGATAGCATTTAAAGTTTTAAAGCCATTTTTACCATTTATTTTAATTATTGGACTTTTGTTTTTTGCAATTTGCACAATTATTGATGCAATTTTTGTGCAAGAAGTTCAAACAGACTCATCTTACTTACCACCTGAACAAGCAGAAATAAGAGAGCTTTGCATAACCAAATCTGAATATCTTAACACTTGTCATAACTACATTGGCTCTGAACTAACAAATAATTTATTAGATGCAAATAATAGAGAAAATGACAAGTTAGTAGAATGGGCGCACTTATATGCAATAATGGCATTTCATAATATGAGTGATAATAGAGATATGAACGAAAGTTTATTAAATGAAGTAGCAAGCAGTTTTGAAAGTACATTTAGATACGAAAAAGATACTGTAACAATAGAAACAACTACAAAAGATAAAGACGGAAAAGAAACTACAAGTAAAAGAGAAGAAACTCATTATATACTTGTAGAAAGCGATTCTATAATAGGTCATTATAAATATAATTATGAAACAAAGACAGTAGAAAATGGAGATACTAAAACGACTGGTAAAATATTCACAAATGAAGAATTAATTGGAGAAAAGTACGAAAGATTAAAAAACTATTTGAAAGAAAAATTAAGGATAAGTGAAGATAACCTTGATACAGATATTCAAGTAATTATTCAAGCAGCAAATGGCTACTATGAAGGCGAAGAAAGTACAGCTTGGCTACAAGGTAATTCATCAAGTGCTACTATAATTAGTAATGGTTCTGGATTAGTTCCAACAGGAATGTTCATATGGCCCATTCCTGGATATACAACTATAACATCTCATTTTGGTATGAGAACTCATCCTATAACTGGTGTATATAAATTACATAGTGGTACAGATGTAGGAGCTCCAATTCGGTGCTAATTTTGTTGCTATGGCAGATGGTACAGTTATAAAAGCAGCTTATAATAATGCTTATGGTAATATGGTTATGATAGACCATCGGTGATGGAATAGTTACTTTATATGCACATGGCTCGGAAATATTAGTTAAAACAAATCAAACTGTAAAACAAGGAGAGCCAGTTTTAAAAGTAGGTTCAACAGGTTATTCGACAGGACCTCACGCACATTTTGAAGTTCGCATAAATGGTAATTTTGCAAATCCTGAAGACTATTTTGAATAAAAGGAGGCAATAAAAGTGATATTAATTTTCACGGATAACGAACAGTTAGATAGAGATTTAAGTAAAAAAATAGAAGATAGTAGAATTGTATATTATCCGGATTATGTATTAGAAGAAAAACAAGCAACAACTCTAATTGCTACATTACAACCCAATAAATACAATTTCAAAGATTTTATGTTTAAAGTCAGAGAAAAAAATATACAAGTTATTTTAATTTTGGAAAATGACAAAGTCAAAGAATTAAAAGATGCTCTTTTGCTAGGAATTTATGATTTAATATTTGATCCTTTTGGCTTGGAAGATGTTTGCAAAAAGATAAAAAATCCTACCCCATTTTCCGAAATTTCAAAATATATAAAAGATATTATGGGGCTAGAAACAAACTAGTTCTATTTTATTGCAAAATTTAAAGGAAGGAGGTTAAAAAAGTTGAGCAAGAAAATAAAGAAGTCCATCACAATATCTATCATCATTGTTTTAGTGGTAGTTGCAATTATTTCAGCATTTTTCATTATAAAATATTTCATAGAAAAAAATAAAATAGATAATGTATATGAAACTTATTCTGATAATAATGTCCAAAATAGAATAGAAACACAAGATACTACTACAAATGATGATTTAATGCTTAAAATTGATGGAGAAAGTGTATTAGGAGTAATCAAAATTGACAAAATAGGATACGAAGGACTTATCTATGAAGGTACTTCACTAGAAACATTAGATAAAGGCATTGGTCATTTTGAAAAATCTCCATATTTAGAGGGCAATGTATGTCTTGCAGGGCATAACTATTCTGGTGTATGGAAAAATTTACATACCATAGAAAATGGAGATACAATTACTTATACTAGCTTTCTTGGTACAAAAGAATATGAAGTAAATAATGTTCAAGAAATTATCGAAACTGACTGGACTTTACTTGATAATACAGAAGAAAATTATTTAACTTTAATAACTTGTGTTAAAGGAAAACCTAGTTTAAGGCTTGCCGTTCAAGCGATAGAGAAGAAATAAATTTCCACTTTTTGAACATTGTCAAAACAGTATAAAAGATGTTACCCTATTATATAAAGAATATAAGAAAGGGTGATTTCAATGACCAAAAAGAAAATTTGTATAATTATAATTGTTATTTTAATCTTTATTATTTTAGCATCAGTGATACTCGTATTTACTAAAAAAGATTTAACTACTGCAAATGAAGAATTACAACAAGAAAATACTACTTATGAAAATGAAATAAGTAATGTAATAGATAAAAATATAACAGGTGAGAACAAAGTAATAGAAAATACTATTAACAATACATCAGAAAATGTAGATACAAGTAATGTAACAGAAAATATTACAAAAGAAAGTACAAATAATTCAAAATCAGTAGTACAAAATAATAATAAAGAAAAGGTAGCAGTTGTTTCCAAAGAAGAAACAGAAAAAATAACGCAAGTCGAAACTAACATAAATACAGAAGAAATAAAACAAGAACAACCTAAGAAAGAATCTACTCAAGAGGTAGTACAAGAAACAAATGTAGAAAAATATGTAAGAAATGATAATATGATTAACAAAATAAAACAAATTATCCAAAATAACGAAAGTGAGAACATGAAAAACTTTGGATATAATATTGTGGTAGACTCTTCTATAAAATTTCAAACAAACCAGTTTACTTTTACAAAAAGTCGTGTAATAAATGCAATCAGAAATAAATTCGGTACTATAAGAATATATGTAGAAGATTACTACAAAAATGGTCAATTAATTATGACTGAATGTTATATATTATAAGGTAGAAAGCACTTTTTAGGTGCTTTTTTAAATTATATAGTGTTTCCTTCTATTTAATTTCCCTTCAGATTTGTAAAAGGAGGAAATATTATGGTAAAAGAATATGCAAAAAAAAGTATAGCAATTTTGCTATTATTATTAAGTTTGTTATCAGTTTTTTCAAATGTATTTGCTGCAGTACCAATAAGTTCAGCACTTATAAAAAATGGTGGAGACTGTGGATATCATTTACAATTTTGGACTGGTAGTAGTTGGAATTTTGTTGAAACCACATATGTATATTATGAAGAAGGAGGAAAGCAATATCCGGCATACTGTTTACAGTCAGATTTACCTGGTGTTGGATCAGAGCCTGAATATAGTGTTAGCGTAGATGATATAATAGATGACGTTCGCATATGGAGAGTAGCAATAAATGGATATCCATACCAATCACCAGAATCTATGGGATTGGAAAATAAGTATGATGCATTTGTTGCTACTAAACAAGCTATTTATAGAGTTTTAGATGGCAAAGATGTAAATAGCTTTTATAATGGTGCAGATAGCAGAGGTAAAGCAATCAAAAACGCTATTAAAAAATTAGTAGATATTGGTCGTAACGGAACACAAACACCAGTTAATACAGATGTTACAACAAATAAAATTGGGGATTTTGTAGAAGATGGAGATTATTACTATCAAGAATATTCTATAAGTAGTCCAGTAGAAACATCTGAATACACCATTACTGCTACAAATGGATTACCAGAAGGTGGCCAAATTACTAACATGTCAAATAATGTTCAATCAACATTTAGTGGAAGAGAACATTTTAAGGTTAGAATACCTAAATCAAGTCTTTCTAATAATATAAATGTAGTAATTGCATTACAAGCGAAATGTAAAACATATCCTGTATTTTATGGTAAGACGAATGTTCCAGGAACTCAGGACTATTTATTGACATATGATCCGTTTGGGGATGTTTCTGGTCGTGCTACCTTAAATGTAAAGACAAACACAGGAAAAATAAAAATAATAAAAAATGATGAAGATACAAATAAACCAATTCAAGGTGTTACATTCCAATTAACAAAAGATGATGGAACTGTTATTGCAAATAGTACAACCAATAAAAATGGAGAAGCTACATTCCCTAATCTATATCAAGGTAACTATATATTAAAAGAAATTGCTACAAATGATAATTATATATTGTCTGAGGCTGAATTTACTGTAAATGTAGAATTTAATAAAACAACTTCTCAAACAATTACGAATAAACATAAAAAAGGTGATTTAACTGTTTATAAAGTAGATAAAGATAATAACAAAATTGCATTAGGTGGTGTTACTTTTGATTTATTTAGTGAAGAATTTGGAAAAATTATTGGTACTTATACGACAGACGAAAACGGAGAAATCCATGTAAAAGATCTTAGAACCGGTAATTACAAATGGATAGAGAAAGAAACAAATAAATGGTACAACTTGGGCGAGGATACAGCAACAGAAGTAGTATGGGATAAAGATACTGCAAATGTTATTGAAAATGAGCTTAAAAAAGGACAAATTCGTGTAATCAAGGTAGATAAAGACAATAAAGAATTAAAACTCGAAGGTGTAGAATTTGAGGTATTAGATGGAAATGGTAATGTCTTAGAGAAAATCATTACTGACGAAAATGGGGAGGCATTAACTCAAAGATACCCTATCAGAGATTTTGATAAATTAACTTTAAGGGAAGTAAAAACACAAGAGGAATATGTATTAAATGAAGAACCACAAACAATAGAATTAACAGAAAATGAAATTACAAATATTACGTTTGAAAACGAAAGAATTAAAGGTTTTGTTGAAATAACAAAAGTAGATTCAAAAGATAAAGATAAAAAATTAGAAGGTGCTGAATTTGGTCTATATAATGAAAATGACGAATTAATTGACACTCTAATTACAGATGAAAATGGAAAAGCAACAAGTGGCGAATTATACAAAGGAAAATACTATTTAAAAGAATTATATACAGGTTCTGTTTACTATTTATTAAACGAAGACACTTATGAGTTTGAAATCGTAAACAATGGAGAAACTGTACCAGTAGAAATAGATAATGAACCAACAGATATTACAGTAGACGTTGACAAAGAAGGTACAATAGAAATCAAACCAGGAGAAAAAGTTGATTATACATTTACAAATATTGCGAATAATTCTAATATATATCTAGATAATTTTAAATGGTATGATTATATTCCAACAGACTATATACGTTTGGAAAATATGACAACTGGTACTTGGAATCAAAATTTAGTTTATGATGTATATTATAAAACAAATAAGTCAGAAGATTATATACTATTTAAAGAAGATTTAACTACAAAAGAAAATCATGAGTTGGATTTTACATCAGTTAAACTTGCAGAAGATGAATATATTACAGAAACTTGTTTTGACTTTGGGAAAGTAGAAAAAGGTTTCAGAGAAAGCACAAGTCCAACTATGAGATGTCAGTCATTGGATACATTACAAGATGGAGATACTTTCACAAATCATACAAAAACGGTAGGCATTTATTATGGAGTAACAGCTGAAGCAAATAGCAAATGGACTACAATTACACATATACCAGAAGAACCTACTTGTCCAACACTTCCACGTACAGGAAAATAATTTTTATTAATTCCTATAAATTTGCTCTTCAAAAATAATTTTATAGGAGGAAAATATTTATGGAGATTACAAATGTTAAAATTTTTAAAGCAAAACAAGGAGGACATGTTTTAGCTTATGCAAACATTATTTTAGATAAACAATTTATCATTAGAGGAATTACACTTGTTGAAAAAGATGGTAGAAAGTTTATTTCAATGCCATCAAGAAAAATAAGAAATGGTGAAAGAACTTATAGAGATACAGCTCATCCTTTAAATCGTGAAGTCAGAAAAGAATTAACAGAAGCTGTTCTTGATGCATATGAAGACTTTTTACAATCAGAAAAATAGTGCAAGTTTTCTTTTAATTTGCCCTTTCATATTACCAATGAAAGGACTTTTTAATTATGATTATAAGTGAAAAAATAAATAAACAATTGGAGAGATTTAATAACCAAATTGAAAATGTTATAAACAGTAATAGTTTAACAGATATTCAAATAGAAAATTTTTTAATAAATTTTGACAAAGTAAGATACAATTTATTATCTGAAATTAAAGAATATAATAGGAATGTTGATTTTGAATATGAAAAAATTAAAACTATCGATGATAATTATACTGCTGAATTGAATGATAATATTTTAAAGCTTTATATTCCTGAGATTTTACCAAGTTTTAAAAACTTAAAGACACATACTTATAAAAGAATATTATTAAATGTTGCAGAAATCACTAAAAAATTCAAAGGACTATTTCCAAATGAAGTATTTATATATATCAAGGTATGCGACAATATTCGAGGTTGGGATATCGATAATAAATACGTAAAACCTATTGCAGATGCTTTAATAATCAGCGGTGTTATCGAAGATGATAATATCTCTAAAATGTTCTATTGTTGCAAAGGTGAATTTTCTGAAACGCCACATACATTAATTTATGTGCTAGACGATAAAAATATAGCACAATTTTTGAAAAAAGTAGAATTCTAAAAGTAGGGTTTTGGACAAGAAAAAATTTTAAAAGGTTGCGACATTTTATAAATTTCAAAATTCTTTTAAATCAAGCCTTTTAAAAAATATAATCCCTATTTGATTTAGTGGTGGTAAGGGTGTGAAAGCGAAAGCTGTCGCACCACTTCCCTTAAAGTTCAACTCATGAAATATTATATGTTTTTATTAGGAGGTGATTTTTTTGAGCAATTTTCCAAATGGTGATGAAGAAATATCTTTAATAGAATTCATATCAAAATATCAGTATTTAGATGTAAAAGATGTAAAGTATTTTTTTTCCTCTCAGAAATATTACAAAAAAAGAATTACTAATTTGGTTGCCAAAAAATATCTTAAAAGAACCACATCTCATCATCTTATTTTAGATAGATTAGGAATTGAATTTGCTGAACTACTAAATTTTAGATATAATAAACTGAATAGAAATAAAAAATATTTACCGAGATTACTTTATATTAGTAAATTAGCAGCTTTTTATAATAAATGCAATACTGTAAAATTTATTCCATCTTTTTTGATGAAAGATAAAGAAGAATTTACAATCACATCGAGAAAGTTTATTGGTGTATTAGAGATAAATGGCATTGAATATCTAACATACCACATTACAAAAGAACATGATAATAAATATATAAGACTAATTTTATATGACATACAAAAAGAAAAAAAATATAAAAATATTATTATCCTAACAAATGATGAAAATAGAATAAATATAATTGACTTTACATTTGGAATGAATCAAGTATTAATTATACATGATATCGGAGAAAATAGAGAAAAATTGAAATATCTACAAAGTATTAACTGGTACAATGTAATAAAAGAGCAATATAGAAGGTTTAACATATATTTATCTGATTATAATTTTTGTGAATACACAGATTATAAAAATAAATATATAAACACCTTTTATTTTTTTGATACAGAAAAAGTAAATAGAATACGATACTTCTTAAAAGAAAACAAAAATAAAAATGCTGATATAGTATGTAACGGACAGGTAAAAGAAAGGTTAATAAAAGAACTTCCAAATTGTAACTATTGTGTTATAGAGTTGGAACAATATATTAATAAAGAGCCTTTTTATTATGGTTAAAAAGGTTATATTTTATATATTTTTATTTTTGTTTTTTGTTTTTGATATTGCTATTATCTTAAATGTAAAAAATTATATAGAAATTCTAAATGTATGCTTTAATAAAAATATTATTCTTACCAATAAATTATATGCTACTATTTGCATTATAATTGTTCTTATTTCCGTTTTTATTATGTTAGACATATTACTTGTTGCCTTTAAAAAAGAAAATGAAAATAAAGGCATTATTTTCAAACCAGAAAATGGAACATTTGGAACATCTGACTGGATGAAGCTAACAGAAATTAAACAAATATTAACTATAAATGATATTCCAGGTATAATATTAGGAAAATTTGAAAATTACATTGTAAAATTGCCACTGGATAGTTATTTTAATAAGAATATTTGTGTTTTTGGTAGTTCTGGTAGTATGAAGACAACAGCATTTTTATTAACAAATTTATTAGAATTATCTAAATATTTAAAATCAATTGTCGTAACAGATCCCAAGTCTGAAATATATCGAATTACCTCTAGTTATTTTAGAAGTATAGGATACGTTGTAAAAGTATTTAACTTAAAAGATATGCGTCATTCAGACCGTTGGAATCCTCTTGCTGAAAATGAAAATATAAATGATGTTCAAACTAGTGCTAATGTAATTATCTCAAATACACAAAAGAAAAGTGGAAAGGACGAATTTTGGCCAAGAGCAGAAGAAAATCTACTCAAAGCATTTTTATTTTATTTTTTACAAATACTTGTGGACCAAAATAATTTAACTAATATTTATAAGAAAATTGCAGGCGGTGATTTAAGTGAGATAGATGCAATGTTCAAAGGATTACCAAACGAGCATCCTGCTAAAATGAGTTATAATATATTTGCAAGTGGTTCTGATACTATAAAGGCAAGTGTTATCACTCGGTCTAGGAACCAGGCTACAAACTTTCCAAAATGAGGATTTACAACGATTAACTTCTGCAAGTGATATAGATTTGACTTTGCCAGGAAAACAACCTTGCATTTATTATATTATTACGGATGATATGAATGGTGCTTATGATTTTTTAAGTTCTTTGTTTTATACATTTTTGTTTATAAAACTTGTTAGATATGCAGATTCAAGACCAAATGGCAAATGTGATGTAGATGTTTTTTGCTTTTTAGATGAGTTTGCAAATATACGGTCAAATTCCCGAATTTAATAAGAAGATTAGCACGGTTAGAAGTAGACGGCATACGGACTAATTCCAATAACACAAAATAAACGGACAACTTGACAGCCGTTATCCTAATAAAATGTCTGATGAAATAATAGGAAATTGTGATACTACTCTTGGACTTGGAACGACTGATATTTTGACAGCTAGCTTTCTTTGCGATTTAATTGGCGTTTCAACTGCGGAAACAACTTCAATAAAAAAGTCCAATTCTATTGAGGGTGATTTAGAAGAATATGGTCAAAAAAGTATCTCATCTTTGCAAAGAAATCTATTAAATAAAGATGAAATATTGAGATTACCTACAACTAAATTACTTGCTATTTTAAGAGGAAATAAACCACTTCTTTTAGATAAAATGAGATATACAGAACACCCACTTGCTAAAAAATTAAAGGATAGTTCGATTTATGATTATAAGCCTGAATGGACTAAAAATAATAGCATAGAAAACATGCCAAAGAAGATACCTAAAAAAACTACTAAAAAGAGGAAAAGGAGTTTTGATAATTTTTAAAAATATGATATACTTATACTTAATAATAGTAATTTGTAGGTGAACTTATGAAAAAAATAAAAAAAAGTATTTTTTTGTTTACACTTATTTATTTGATTATATATGCTACAATTTTTTTTACTTTAAAAGCTTTTAATTTAACATTTTTAGTGTGGATAAAAAATATATCTATAATAATAATATCTATAGGTACAATTAGTGGACTTATTCAAATAGTAAGGAGGATAAATAAAGATAAAAAAATAAGAAAAATCATATTATATATCTTCATAATACTTTTTTCTTTTATAATTTTTCTTATAAATGCTTGCTATTTTATGTTTATTGCAAATACAGAAGAACTTTCAGAATATGAAGGGAAAAATATGGTAAAAGAAACAAGACAAGTATTTAAATCAAATTATATTAAATATTATGATTATATTAATCCATTTATAAGAAGTGTTTACGAAAGAGTATATATATCGTATGATGATACAATTTCAGAAGATGAATATGGAGGAACTTTTTATTATGATAAAGATGGGAATGAAGTGGAAGATATAAAAGGTACTAAATTCTTAGATTTAAGTAATTTAAAGAAATATGCTAGTGAAGGTAGTGCAACTTATGAAAATGTTCAAGAACTTTTAAAAGATGTTTATAATAATTATGAAGAAAATATTTACAAGGTAGAAACAACAGATAATTACTTATTTATATATTTAACAAATATTAAAGAAAAGGTTGTTTTTGAAGAAACAAAAAAACAGAACTTAAAAGATATGATACAGAGCTTTCTTATAGCAGAATCAACAAAAAAAGATAGTTATTATACAATTAGATTTTTTAATGGTTATATAGCTATATGTAATGATAAGTATCTAAATTATTAATACAAATTACTCTTTATAATAAATATTAAATGAAATTGGAAGTGATAAAATGACTCTAACTTACAATTATCAAGACTTACAAAATATAAAAGAAAAATTAATACATGACAATATAAAAGATGAAAAAAGAATATATATTTTAGTTAGTTCATATGAAGATACTTTAAATTTTATGTATAAAAATAAACTAATCCAAAATATTTCAAAAGGAGAATTAGAAAAAGAATTAGAAGATTTTAAAAAGGATTTATTACAAAATACGAACAAATCGTATAGTGAATTAGAAAATTTATATAAATCGGGAAGAAATATTATAACTTCAAATGATATAAAACTAAAAAAATAAAAATAGCATTTGCCATAAATGGTAGATGCTTTTTTAATTGGAGGTGAAAACTTGGAAGAACTAGCACTAAAAGAGATATTGAGAAGTAAAGAAGAAAAAAGGATATTAACAGGCAAAATAACAGGTATAGAAGATGAATATTATATGCTAAAAAGAAAAAATATATCATGTGCAATTGTGTGGTATAACAAAAATAAAGTACTAATTCCTAGCACTCATTTGGGTATTGAGAAAGTGACTAAATCAGTAATTAGAGGAATGTTAGGTGCAGAAATCGATTTTATTGTTATTGAATATGATAAAACAAGTAATATAGCAATAGCAAGTAGAAAGGATGCAATGGAATTACGAGCTAAAATAGAACTTCCAAAATTAAAAGTAAATGATACTATAATGGTTAGAATCTTAGCAGTTGGTACAAAACATATCATCGTTGATTTATACGGAAAAGAAGTAATTATAAAAGCAGAAAATTTAAAACACACATATATCGTAAATTGTAAAGATTATTACGCTGCAGGTGAAAATTTAAAGGTTAGAATTAAGAACATAGATGTTGAAAATAACATATTTGAGTTATCGGCCAAAGATTTTACAGAAAATCCTTTCAGAAATATAAGAAAATATATTGTTGAAAATGGAGAATATACAGGTAAAGTAATCGCATTTCCAAAACAAAATAGTGGCATAATAGTACAACTATATAATTCAAATGTTAGTGTTTTAGTAAGGGTTCCTCCTCGTTTTAATAGTTATCCTCATTATAAAGATGATGTTCTTATAAGAATTACTGACATAAAGGAAGAAAAAAAGCTAATTTACGGTTATTTAATGCGAATAATTTAATGAGAGAAGGTGATTATTATAGAAGATATTAAAATAATAAATTTTCTTCAAGATTTTGGTTCTGCAAAAGAAAGACAATTACAATGTTTATTTAATAAATATAATGATAATTTTAAAAGACTGTTATCATATAATATGATAAGCAAGAAAGGAGAAATTTTCGTTCACAATACAAAAAAAATAGATGACAATATGCTAATAGCATTGGATATTTTATGTGAATATAAAGGAAGATTTGTAAAATTTTATAGAGGTAATTTCCCAGTTTATATTACATTTTTAACAAAAGAAAATTTGTTATATCATATAATTGTCGCAGATGATGGTAATAAAAAAGGAATTATAAAATTAGTAAATTCCTATCCCCTATCCCTCCCTAAAGCTGATAGATTAATTTTAGCTTTTCCTACTAGGGAAGAGGTGGATGAAATACAATGCGAAATCCCGTTTTTGTATTGTACTTACCCTAATTTAGAAGTTATAAATGATGAAATTACAGAAGATGAAGAAATTTATTGATTTTTATTCTATTTAGTGCTATAAATATTTTGTTTATATAAATGAATTCATATTTATATACTACTAAATCTTTGGCGGATGCATTGTTGTATCTGCCTTTTTTTATAAATATATTATTGATTAATGTAATTCCTAACGGATTAATTTGTTAAACTATTAATTATTTTTTTCTTAAAATTCCTTAATTACTATAAGAATAAATTTGAATTTTTTTAATTTTTTTGCAATTATTTTTAAAAAAAAGATATCTAATATTATGAAACGTTTTTTGAAAGGAGGTTTATAAATATAAACAATGAGAAGCTTCTTCAATAATAAAGAAAAACTTGATGAGGAGTTTGAAAATCTAATAAAAGGATCTCAAAATGAATTGTATCGAATTGCTAAAATCAAATTAGATAATGATGAGGATATAGCAGATGTCATACAAAGCACAATATTATTAGCTTATAAAAATTACAATAAATTAAAGGAAAAGAAATATTTCAACACATGGATAGTAAGGATCTTACTAAATCAGTGTAATAAATTTTATATAAAGAAAGCTAAAGATTCTAATATATTAAATAATATAAATGGACCTACTGAAAATATCTATAGTGATTCTTTTATCCACAATGTTAATTCATCCATAGATTTCAAATTATTATTACAAAATTTAAGTGAAACAGAACAAATTATTATTAGTTTATATTATAGTGAAAACTTTTCTTGCAATGATATTGCAGATATTTTAGATATGAACATAAATACAGTACGAAGTCATATTAAAAGAGCAAAAGATAAAATTAAAAAAATTTATGAAAAAGGAGGAATTTATAATGGAAAATAAAGACTTTGATGATTTAGATAAAATCTTATATAAAGAATTTAATCAGAATTTTAAAATCACCCCTACTGTCAGTAAACGTATTGATGACACAATAAATATGATAAAGCAAAAACAAAAATTTAGATATAAAGTAATTGACTCTTTAAAGAAAGTTGCTGTGGTTTCAGTTAGTGCAGTTACTTTATTTGGTGGCTATTGTTTTGCAAAAATGATTATAGAAAATTACTTTTATACAGAAAATAACGGAATAGAGACAGCTGCAAGTAATGGATATATTTATACCGTTAATTCAGATTATTCAATATCAAATAATAATAAATTAAAAGTAGATAATATTTTAATGGATGATTCTACTTTAAATTTATCATTTAGTTTAGAATTAGACAATGTTGATTATACTAACGTAAAAGATGTAATATTTTCTGATATTCTAATAACAGATGATTCTAATAATATATTATATGCAAATAGTGAGGAATCTTTTAATGATTATTGTAAAAAAAATAATTTAAATTATAACTTTATGGATTTTACAGAAAATTATATAAACAGTGGTGTTAACAATTATATTCAAACTATCGATAATAACATTATTAAGGTTATATATAATTTTACTCCTTCTGCTTTAAGTAAATATCCTAATAGTAAAACTTTAACAATAAACTTGAAGAACTTAAGGTACTCAGAAAATTCGGAAGAAATAAAAGGTGATTGGTCTTTTACAATAGATTTGCCAGAATATTTTTACAATAGGTCTAATATTTCATATAAAGTAATAGATAGTAATAATTCTGACTTTAAAGTTAAAGAGTTCAATGTATACAATAGTTGTTCAAAATTGATAATGGAAATGCCAAAGCTAGAAAAAGTTGTTTCGGATGAAGAATTTGATAATTTAATTAAGAAATTTTTAGAAGAAAATAATAGAAAAAATGCAATAATAAAAGAAAATCCAGATGCTGATATTCCTCAAAGTGAAACTGAAAAAAGATTATTAGAAATTGTTGATGAAAAAGGTGCAATATATAAAGATATTTACATTGAAAATTCTAACGGTAAAAAATTTTATCCATCATATACATCATCTGAAAATAGTGGTTCAATTGATATAGATAATGATACTATTTCTTATTGGAATACATTTAATTTGAATATTAATGATTTAACTGATAACTTAACATTACATATGAATTATAATAATAATGAAATAATCATTTCTCTTCAAAAAAATTAAACTTTTTAAACTTTAAGCAATTTTAGTTTTAATTAATGATATAATATTTGAGCATACAATTGCGAATCTAAAATATCTATCAATAGGATATTTTTAGATATAAAAAGATTATATGCTATCCCTATAAGTATAGGAGGATTCAATATGAAAATAGGAAAACGCTTATTAGGATTAGCACTTGCCTGCATTATGGTTATGGGATTATCTACCACAACTTTTGCAGCAGAACCCGACAAACAAGCAGAGACAGTTGTTGCATCTGAAAACATTTCTCCGAGAGCCGGGACAGAAACCTGGACACCTGGTGATAGGTCTTTTGGGAGTATTCATTTAACCAATTACAATTTAACTCCTGTAAAAACAATGAGTACATCAGGTACGTTATATGTATATGGTTATTACCGGACGACGGATGGAAGATCTAGAGCTGTTCTTACAACTGAAATCAGAAAAGCCTATTCTAATACAGTTTTAGCTTCTGGTTTTTCGGTTGAAGGATATACAACTGGTCAGAGAACATTTTATGCTACCGGTGTTACACATGTAAATCGAGGTGACCAGGTTCAAATCTTCACAGATATAAGTAGTCTGGAAAGTCAACCTGCGGGTAGCCCTTACAGAAAAGCAGATGTTGACTTGTACTACAAATTTGTAGCTGATTAATCATTATGGGATAGCATCACTAATCTTTTTCCCCCTGTCATATCTTTCAGACAGGGGTTTTTTTATTATTTTATCTAATATATTAAAAATGAGTTCTTTTGTTTTTATTCTATAATCTTCATATGTATAGAAATATTCTTTAAATATATTACTGTCACATTCACAGTACATATTTTCTATTGAATTTAAAATAGATGTTTTTATTGAACTAATTGATCTATTATACTTTTTAGCTAAATATGGATAAATTAATTTTTGAAAATTTATGTGATCATCATATATTTGATTATCATACAAATATTTTAATATATCAATAATATATGTAGTTCCTTTATAGCTAAAATTAAAATTTAACTTGTATAATTCTGATTTTACCAATTTTTCGAACTCCATATCTGTTTTTGTTAAAAACCATTTTTCAACAATATTTCTATAATATTCTTCTGTTCTATTCTCAGATTTTACAAAAGATATATGATTGGCAAAATCAATATTATATGTATTTCGAGTAATAAAAATAATGTCGGTGTTTTGGAATAACTTATTATCTAAAAATATTAGTAAATCTTTTTCATCTTTTTTATTTAAAAACATATCGAATATTATCATATCAACTTTATATCTTATCAAGCTATTTTTTAAATTATCAAAATTATAAATTATTTGTTCCAATCTTAATGAATGAAAAAAAGTAAATATACTATTAGCTATATATATTCCTCTATTAGCATCATTTGTAACTATTGATATATCTAACATATTAATACCCTCCAATATGTTAGATACATTTTTTGGAAATATAATTGCACTTTTTTTAATTTATTTTCTAACTACTTATAATTATATTTGCATACAATAGTATAAATTATTAGTTTTAAACTTGGTTTTACATTATATTCTAAATTAAAATATTTACTAACAATATCCTGTTTCGTATTATTGTACATTGTATTTATTACCTGATTAATACACCATTTTATATTTAAATAAGATTTTTCATTATATTTTTCAGCTATATAAGGGAATACATTTTTACTTAAATTATCTAATGCATCTTCATCAACTATACACATATAGATAGCTTCTTTAAGATATTTATACCCTTTTGTATAAACTTTAAAATTAAATTTTTTTAATTCCGTCAAAATAAATTTTTTTATATAAACGTCATCCATTTTAATTCCTCCTTATCATTAGTTTTAAACCAGCATGAATTAAATTAGGGTTATCTCCAATTGTTTCCTTATTCAATTCATATATTTCTTGCCATGTTATGCCGTCAAACTTTTCAGCTATTTTCGAAAGATTATCTCCTGGTTGTACAGTATAATAAACAATGTTATTGCTAACATCATTAAGATTATTTAAACCAGCATTTTTAATAATGTTTAGATAATCATAAATAGCATAGTTTAAATCAACATTTCCTTTAATTCCATTTACTTTTCCTTTATCAGAATATTGCCACATTCCATAATCTTTTTTATATGTACAAGTACTATTCCATTGTGCTACCCATTTATCAAACCTATCTAATTTGCTACTATTTATTCTATTATTAAGCCAATCCAAGTTAGCATATATTCCTGCATAATATCCTGCATTTTCTATTTCTAAGCAAAATTTTTCACAGATATTTATACAAGTTTCATTAGATACATTTCTTTTAGCTTTATACTTATCCGCATCTTCCATATCAATAAAAATGGGATATTCTATTTTTAGACCATTTATATTATTCAGTACTAATTCCGCTTCTTTTTCTGCATCGTCTATATTTGTGGCATAAGAATATAAATATATGCCAACAGGAATATTGTTTTTTATGGCATTTTCATAATTAACCTTAAATTTTTTATCAATTTGACTTTGATTTTTACCATATCCTATCCTAATTATTACAAATTCAATTCCAGCTTCTTTTACAGCACTCATATTTATATCTCCATTATTTTCTGAAATGTCTACACCTTTTATCATATAAATCCCTCCTTTCAAAAAAAGAAAATAAGTAAGATCTTACTCCTACTTATTTCCTCAGCAATTTGTATTTTTACGAAGTTTAATTTTAAAAATTTTTTAATGCTACATCTAAAGTATATTGAACAGCTCTTATAGAACAGCTATCTTGAAGTGCTATTTCTTCTTGAGTCAAATTTTTAAAATAATATGAGCATATTTTATCTTTCTGAATTTTAAGTAATTTATTAATAGCTTTGTATAATCTTTGTATTTATATATTTTTGATAACTATTTCCTCTATGTTTTCTACGTGATTACTTGCTCTATTATATAGTTGAATTTCATCAAGTTGTAAATGCTCAATATGTCTATCATATTATTCATATATGAAATATCTTCTAGTTCAAATTTATCAAATAATATATAAATTTGAAGATATTTGCATCGTATATAAATCTACATTATTTTTAAAATTTATACTATACGTTCCTGTTTATTCCATAAATTTTATAGTATATGTATTATCATATGCTTTTCGTCTTTTTTATCAATCATTTTTTACCTCCAATTAATTTTCTAATTTAATTGATTTGGATGTCCTCTAACAAAACTGATAAAAAAATTAAAATATTATATCTTTTCAAACAACATTTAAGCAATAACACATTTAACCACTTCGAGGGCATAAATAATGAACGATAATTTTCTTTCAATGTTTAAATTTTATTAAACATTCCTCAGTTTGCTTCATATACTGGTTATTACATTATCATTATTTAATTATGATTTATATTGTTACTTTATATCAAATTATATTATTTTATATATAAAAGTGTTGTTAAATATTGTTTGAAATTAAAAAAAGACCCTTACGGTCTTTTAAAATGCTAAAGTTATTTAAAATACAATACGATTCTAAATCCTTGAATACTATTTGCAGAAGATATAGACATTGTAGTAGAAATTGAATATTCACTAGTATTATCATAATATCCTCCCATTACACTGTAAAATTTGTTGATATTTCCGTTTTTATCAGTTGAATAAATAACATCAGTGTATTCTGCTAAATTTCCAGATAAGTCATATATATTGTTTATGCAATGCTCATCAGAGATACCTGTAGATAGAATAATATTTTTATTTTGCTTTTTTAGATTTTCTGTATATTTATATGTTTTTCCATAATTATCAGAGTATAGTCCAGAAAAGTAAAAGGTGCTATCTGAATAATTTCCATATGAATTATTATTAAAAATATCAGTATTTTCTTCACTTAACCAGTCAATAACAAAATTCCATTGATTAAATGTTATTAGTCCACTTTGAATGTAGTCTGTATTATACATTTGTTTAGCGTTAATATTAGCAGTATTCCAATCAATAAAATTCCATGGTATCTGTCCTTGTTTGCTAATAGGCTTTCCTTCGACATCATTACTATCTTTTGAAAATTCTTTTGTATCTTCAGCTATTTCGTTTGGTAATCCAGCCTCAAATCTTGAAATATAGAAGCCTTGATATTTTAATAAATTAACAAGTTCTTTTTCTGTTAAAATTTTTCCAGTATTAGTGGTAACTAGTCCATCTTTTATTTTGTATTTTTTTGTGTCTTCAATTGAAAGTTTAACGGGAACCCAAACAAATTGATTTCCATTTGGATCTTCTATTACTAAACCGTCATTCCATCCCTTTGGAATACCGTCTTCTAATTGCCAACTAGATTTTTCTGTTTCTACTTTTTTAAAACCATCTGGAATGTATGGATTATTATATAATGAAATTACTGCTGTATCTTTATATTGATTATAGAAATTATCTACATTATTATTTTTTTGGTGTAAATAAAATATTAAACAAATACTCAGAATAATTATAAGAAATAGTACAATAAAAATTAATGATTTTTTTCCCATACATAATCACCTACCTATTTTATTATATCATATAATAAAAAATTAAAAAGAGGGAAGAGTCCCTCTTTTTGTTATCTATATTCAGTTTCAATTTCTATATGTACATTAACTTCCGCATTCTCTATTAGTACATTATTACTGTCAATTACAAAATATTCTATTGCTATTGAGTTTCCGTTTTCTATTGGTAAATATTCTCTTGGATTTGGAGAATCTCCTAAATCATAAATTTTTCCATCTAGATTTGCGTGAATTTCTGAATTATAAGGAATTACCGTTGAAGAATGTGGAACAATTTGTAATAATAATTTCGCATCACTTGGAATATTTCCACTTACTTTTGTTGCAGAAACATATACATACATTTTATCTCCACTATATTGCTTATAAGATCCTACATTATGAGATACAAAAGAAAAATCTTGAACCAAACCTCTTAAATATGGATCACCAGTTAAACTTTCAACTAAAGTATCTTTATTTGAATACATTACTTTATCTATTCCAAAGTTACCACTATCTGCTGATAATGATATTTCAGCATATTGATCTAAGTTCCAATTTTCTGGCATCTTAAATCCCATATTGCCACTATATCCTGTTGACATATCACTAACATAGCAACTTTCAGCATAGTTATTTTTCATAACTTTAGTACATACATTACGAGTACCATATACACCTACTTTATATTTATTTAAGTTTTCTTTTATTGCTTTAAAATATGGAAGTACATTATTGGTAATATCAGTATCTTGTGCATCTATATCAACTGCAAAATAAATAATGCTGTTTTCTGGAATTTTGAAAGATCTAGCTCTTACTCTTGCCATTCTAGCATCTTCTTTACCATTTTCACTAGTAAAATGTTCCAACGTTGGTGTTCCATCCACTTGATATATAGGAATAAATTTAAATCCGTTATTGATAATTCTATCTATCTCTCCGTCATCTAATATTTTAGAAGATCCACCTGTGATATATCGGCCTATTGCAATTATTCCTTCTCTTTTTAAGACTTGTAGTCTATCATCTCTCATTGAATAAGCTGTATCACAAGCATTGCATGATCTTTCAGTATTTCCACAACTTAATAATAATGACATCCAAGTATTAGTATCTACTATAAGACTATCTGGAAGATACATATCTGATTGAAACTCTGATACTGCATTTCTAATATTGGTATCCCAAGTTTCTGATGTAATATTTACTGATGAATAGCCATTACAACATAAAGCATATCTTGCTAATAATATAGCTTTTTTTTCTGTATCTGCATCTAAATTTCCTTGATTTGGAAGTATTGGCAATCTGGCTTTAGTAGTTACTCCAAAGTTTCCAGTTGCTTCAGCTGGAGATAGCCCTTCTATTGCCTGTAAAACTTTAATAAGAGCTTTATTCATTTCTCTTCCATATAATCCATCACAAGGTATCAAACCTATATAATCTTCATATTTCCTATTTAAATTTTGTTGTATAGTTCTAATTTTGTCTGTTCCTGAATCTACTATTTCGAATTGATTCATAGACATAAGTGCCTTCATTACATTAAGTGTAACTGTTGAAGATGTATCACTACAACCAGCATCTTCCTTCAATTTTTTTATAGCATTACCAGTACCACTATAAAAATGCTTTGTAATATTGCTAGAACTTGTAGAATAACCTTTACACCAACAAGCTCCTTGTATAATTCCATATATATTATCTTCTGTTTCATCATCTGGAGCTTGTTGTTGAACACCATTTGGAAATCTTGCATTAAACTTTGATGTTGTTGTAGGTCCAAAATTATGAGAAGTTGCAGTAATTCCAAGTTCAATTTGTAGTGCTTCTAATAAAGCGTAGATAGTAGTCCAACCTGTTTTCCCCTTAATATTACTGTCCTCGCTTAAATCAAGTGGAGTATATCCAGTCTTTCCTGAATATGTGGCATTAAGCCATTGTTGAGTTCTCAAAACCATTATATCCATAAAAAATCACTTCTTTCTAAAAAATTAAATTTAAAAATTCTGGCCAATAAATTATTAAATTTGTTTATAATATATCTCAAATTTTTAAATTTAATTAAAAAGTGGATTAAAGTTGTCTTTTCACAATTATTTTTTCGTATTTTCGTCTGAACTAATTAAATTATCAAAAGTTTTTTCAACTATTTCATTATACACTTTCAAGCCGTTTTTAAGAAAAGATGGTACGTTTATGCCAATCTCTATTAAGTTTTCAATGATGCTTCTAGCTTCATTTACAATTAAACATGTCAAAGTGAACCAGCCAAACAATATAACAAATTCCAAATTGATATTTATACAAGAACCTATATCTACTAATAAATATGATATTAAAAAAGCTACTCCAATAAGAATCCAGTAGCATATTTTTTTCACTATACCGATTAATCCTTTATTTGAGCTTTCTTCTTTTTTTATCTTTGATTTTATAGTTCCTGTAATATAATCAAAGATATTTAATATTAGATATCCTAGAAATAAAATCCAATGTGTTCCTAAAACGTTAGTTATAAAAGTGCATATAATACTTATAATACTAGAAACTTTGTTAAAAATTTTTAAAAATTCTTGTTCCATATTATCCACTCCTTTTAGAGTTATAATAATATAAATTTATTGAAAAATTATATTAAGTAGAGCTTAGTAGTTTAATATTGTTTTATCCATCGGCTTAAATGTTAATGACTAATTTCAAAATGTTTTTCAACATCTTGTTAGTTATGATGTTCGTTGATACAATATTCAATTACTTTTAATTTAAATTTATTTGAATATTCGCTCATAAAAAATACACCTTCAAATGTTAGATTTTTTGTCTAACATTTGGGGTGCACTTCACAAATAGTACCCTTTTTTTTATTTTAAAATTATTATTTAAAATATTTAAAAAATAATTAAATTTACACTCCTTCTCCATGGATTCCAAGTAATTTACCACTATCAATATCAACATATCCTGTAAATTTATCTGTATTATCATCAAGAGAATAATATACAGCATAAACATTTACACTAGATTTTTCTATATTAATTAAATAGTTATTATTAGCTGTTAAATATCTGTTTTCAATATTGACCGTTTCTTCTTTTATTTCTTTAAATTTATATGAATTTGTAGTATCTAATAATGTATTTATTCTATAGTCTTCAACAATTTTTATTGCTTGTTCTTCTGTAATTTTTTTAGATGTATTATCATTGGTTTCTTCCATAATTTTAGTAGCTTCTAAACTAGAATTTTTAGAAGCCATTAATTCATTTTTTAATGAATTATTTTTAATACATAAATATATTATTCCAATAGTTAGAATAATTAGCACAACGGTAAATATAATATTTAATTTATTTTTCATTTCTAATCAACTCCTAGTATAATTTTAGCATAAAGAAATAAAAAAATAAAGGGAATATTTATATTCCCTTTATTTTTAACTATAGGACATTTTAATTAATTATATTCTTTCAATAAATTCATTGTAGAATTATAAAATTGTAATCCATAGTCATTTTCAATTTTATTAATACTATAATCGATAGTTGGCTTTAATTCAACCAAAGATACAGCATCAGCTCCAATTCCTGCTTGATTACTTGCGTTTTCATCAGTTGATTCAGTAGTAGGATTATTAGCCCAGTTCATTAAATATCCTGAACCATATGTTCCTGTATTATTACCTAAATTCATACCTGAAATATAATATTTAGCAACACTATAGTCACCATATGTAGTATTATACCAACCATGAATATCTAATAATACATTTTTACCAGATGTACTTCTATTACTACGTAAACAATCTCTTAAATTTTTCAATTCAATCGCTTGGAAAGGTATTGAACCAGTTTTATTTCTTACAGAAGAATCTACTTTAAAATTACCAGCCCAGTTTCTGTTAGGATCTAAACCGTTATAAAAACATCTTCCAAAAGATCCAATGTATTTATAACTCTGTAAACAAATCTTATTTACATTTTGTCTTAAACACCATGAATATAACCTCCAATTACTTTTCCTGTATAATAATCTACATACCCTTCTAAGTAATTAAAATCTCCTATTTGGTAATATAAAGTATAACATTTCCTAGTAAAGTCAGCAGTTTTAGGTTGTTTATTAAATTTCCATACTTCATATGAAAGACTGTTATTTGGATATTGGTCTTCTATTTCTACTTTTAACAATTTTTTGTTTTTATTTTCTTCATTATTTATACATTTATTTTTTTCTATATATTTATTAAAATTATTTATAGCTGTTTCTTGTGATATAGGTTCAAGACCTTCTATAGAAGTATTATCAAAAATAGTATTATCGGATAAAGCCGTTATCGTATCTTCTATACTATTTTTTAGTTCTGCATTTTCATTATTTAGCATATTAATCTGATTACTACTATCAGAAATTTTATTAATTAGCGAATTTTTTTCTTGTTCTAAAATATCTTTTTGATATATTAGAATTCCTATACTTATTATCGCTAATATAAAAATTAATATAACAATAAAAATTATTATTTTATTTTTCATTAATATCACCAACTACATTATAACATATAAACACTAAATATTCCTATTATTTTAAAATTTTTTTAGCATATCTATTATACCGTTAAATAATTGTAATCCGTATTTTGCTTCTATGTTATCTACTTCATAATTTGTTGTTGGTGGTAGTTCAATAATGGCAGATGTTGCCCCTATTCCTGGATAATTAGTTGTATTAGCTTTTTTGTCAGCAAAGTTATCTAGTTCTTCTTGTGTAACAGGATTATGTGCCCATGAAATTAAGTATCCTTTATCATCACTCGAATTATAGATTTGTTTAAAATAAAAATTTGAATTTATTGTTTTTAACCTATCTACAAAGAATTCTGATAGATCTTCACTTCTACTAATAAAGTCGTTTTCCCATCCATGAATATCTAAAACAACATTTTTACCATTTCCTCGTTTTTCTAACAATTTATCATACAAATGTACAGATTCTAGTGCTCCTAATGGCGTTTCTCCCGTATAATTTCTTTTATCAGTAGGAGACTCTGTGGAAGTACGAGGGACAAAATTTCCAGGCCAATTTCTATTTGGGTCAATTCCATTCACATTGCATCTTCCAAAGCCATCATTTGTCCAACCATTAACTATACCATCTGGATTACAACATGGAAAAATAAATATTGTCCATTTATTTAATATATTGGTTCTATCTTCACTAGAAATTTGTTCATCAAGTCTAAATCTTTCAAGAAAATTTTTTGCTAATCTAACTAGCATGTTTCCATCTCCATGATAATATGAGCCGTCACTTTTTTTACCATCTTCCCAACCATGTTGGTTAAATATTAAAAACGCATGATTTTCTCCAGAACCAGCTTGATAATAGTACATTTCTCTGTTCATTTGACTCATACCTAAATATTGCTTATCTCCAAAATATGGATAAGATTGATCTAATTCAGTTAAAGCATTATTTTCCATAGGCTGTTCTGTAGAAACACTTAATGGATTCATATATCCTGATTTCTTATTTTTTGAGCCTGTTATCCAGTATTCAACATATGTCAATTCATTAAAACCTCCATCATTTGTTGAACAGGTAATTATTGCTTCATTATTTACTGTACCAATATTAGCATAAGTAGTATTAGGACCGGCATAAATAGGCTCTCTTGCTATTGCATAAGCATTTTGTCTGTTTTTATAAAAATCTGGAAAACGACTAGGTCTATGATAATGTACTACATTTGCATCTGGAATGTATGCTCTTTTCCTATTAGTTGCTGTGTTGTATTCAACATATAACCAATCAGTCTCTTTTGCTAATACTGCCACCAATTCATTAACTCCAATTGTACCTATGCTAGCTGAGTTTGTAGTACTAGGTACACCAGAAGCATTAGTTTTAGAAGTAAGTCTTGCAACACTACTATTTGATATTGGCTGAACAATATCACTCTCATATACATAGCCTCTTTTGGTTCCATTTATTGTACTATATTCAATAAAAGATATTCTGTTTCCAAAATAATCATAAGAATATAGTAAAGTTAATCCTTCATGAATTGAAAGACTCCCAAAACCACTTACAGAATCGTTAAAGTTTTGTGTACTTTTAACTTGTATCGCAGATTTTGCATATGCAAAGGCTCCATAGAAATCTTCTTCACTTGTAGAAACCGACGTAGATATTAATGATTTAGGAACATATCCCATTTTTTCTTGATTTGAGTTTGTAATAAAATATCTAATATGATACCAACCTAAGCTTTCTCCAATAACTACAACTCCTTCATCTTTACTAATACTACCGATTGATGCATACGTAGATGAACTTGGACCTGCATAAACATTTGTTGCAGAAGTAGCAGTAGCATTTATCTCATCTCTTCCCATTGGTACAATTTGAGGTTTATTACTTTTCAACATTTTTTTAATAATATAATCTACTAATGCAGGATTTTCTTTTAGTTCAAATTTTTCTCCATCATATTCTCTTATTACTAATTTGTTTTCATCGAAATATGTAGAATCAATTACAAGTATTCTAGATTTTTCTGAATCATCAATATAAGCAACAACTGGACTATCTTTTTCAATGTTACTTAAATTTTCTACCAACATTATTATATTTTTTTGTTCTTCTTGAAGTTTTTTTAGTATTGCATCTAATTGAGTTTCTTGACCAAATTTTTCGTTATCAATTTTTCCGTCAGCAGATATTGAATAACCTCCTTTACTATTGTTGTTAATGAATTCTAATAACTCTTCTTTTTTTTCACCAATTAATAGAATCCCTTCAGGCATATCATCATAGCCTAATTCTTTTAATTTTTGATTAAACATTTCTTGATTTGTCATGTTTATCAACCTTCTTTCTTATTTTATTTAGAGAATTATTCTCTATGAATATATAATACTCGTGATTTTTAATTCTTAAATAAAATGTAGATTTAAATAGATTATAGTGTAAAAAAAAATATTTACTTGTTATCAGTAAATATTTTTTAGATATTTCTTTAATTACTATATGAATCAAATTCTAATACCTCCGGATATTGATTATCAATAGTATTTGGATCTAATTTTAAATAATACATCGCATCATTTTTAGCATTTTCTAATGTTTCTGCATTATAAACAGTTACACCATAAAAATTTGTATTATATTTTGTTTTATTTGTAAATTTTAATTTTACATCAAATTTGTGTTCTGCATTATTTACATTTTTGAAATAATCAGAGTTTACTATGCTATCAGAAATAGTAACAGTTGCTATTGCCTCGTTATTTCCTAATTGTTCAACTTCTTTAATTTCGTCAACATTAGCTTTCATTAAATTTACATCTTTTGAAAGTGATAGGCTAATTAAAAGTTCTTTTTTTAGTTCATCTCCATCAATGTTTTTAAAAATTAGATAGTTATCTTCTTGAATATCTTTTTTAATATAGTCCCCCGCTTTTAACTGTTCAAAAGAATAAGTCTTGTTAGTTCTTCCGTCTCTAATTTGTTTTATAGTACTTGTATATAAAATATATGTTTTATTGTCATTATTCATAATGTAAAGTTTATCATTTTCTATTTTTGAAATTTGCCCATAAAGAATAGTATCATTTCTAATATCGTCATATTTTTCGGAAATAACATTAGTAATATTTTCTTGATTATTCGAATTGTCAATATGTAAATCAAATGTCATTAGACTAATTACAATAATTATAATTATTAAAATTATAGAAAATATTATTAACTTTTTCTTTTTTTTAAAAGTTCCAGCCAAAAGAATTATTAAGCCTACTATTAACAAAATTAGTATAATAATTTTTAATATCATATTACTCACCTTCATATTTTTTAATAATTTATATTATATCACTTATCGAAAGATTAATCTATACTTTGCTATAAAAAAGGTCTATTCATAAATATATGAATAGACCTCTAAATTTATTAAATTGTTTTAACTAATATATTATTGCATCTAAAACTATTATCAAAAAAATCCAAATTAAAAATATCGTTATAATTCAAAATGCACTTGGTATCTATATTGTATCCAAGTGGCAATAAATCACGAAAAATACGATTTATAATGTAATCTAAATTATTGTTACAATTTGGTGTTCGTATAATAAAAGTAATATTTCTAATATTAGTATTTTGTATTTCATTTAAAATCATATATGAATTAGATATATTCTGAAAGCTTATAATTGGTAGATTTAAAGCATCTTTTATAAGATGTCCCAATATAAAGCTATCTGTTAAAATTACATTCGTCGTATTATGTGTTATATTGCTTTTCATTATATAATTTTTAGTGGCTGTTCCATTAATTTTTCCATTACTTGAAAACCATATATCTTCTGAATTATTGAATGGTTTATCTAAATGAATTGATAAGCCTTGTATGTATCCATTGTTATCAAAAACTGGGACAAAAAAACCATTATACCTATTAAAACACCACTTAAAATCTTCCTCTTGAAACATACCTGGTATTCCTGCAAGATCATACTTTTTAGATAAGATATGAGATATTAATCTTCTTTTAATATAATTCTTAGGCACAGTTCTATATAAATTATCTTCAATAGAACTATCTAATAGTCCTATTTTTCTTAAATAATTTTTATGTTGTCCTTCCAATTTTAACTTATCTAGTAAATCTCTATATACTTTATCTCTTAACTCTATATCCGCTAGTATATTTATAGGACTAATTTCAACTTCTACTTTATTTGGAGAATAACACTCCCTTTTAAGCAGTTCATTATATGCTTCTTGATTACTTATTTTCTTAACTCGGGCATATAACCCTATTGAATATCCTCCAGCACCACATCTTGAACAACAGTACTTATTAGTTTCAGAATTTAAAGACATTGTGGGAACTTTACTATTTTTATTATATCCGACAAAACGGACATATTGCTTTATTTTCATAACCCTTTGTTTCTATAATCTCTAAACAAAGATGATATGCTACATTTAAAATATTTATATGTTTTGTTACTTTTTCAAAATCCAACTTATCCATTTTTATAATCCTTTCTTTTTATGCAACTTCTTCTTGTATTCTCTCTACTTTAAATTCTTCCAGTTTCTTTATAAAATCAGTTGCACATTTTTTTATTTTTTTGCCTAATTCAATTAAAATATTAGGTTCTCCATTTGCATATTTCACAATGTAATTAAAAGTGCATATTGAATTGTCTAGACCGAAAATAACTTGCCACCGTATAGGCAACAGATTCAACAAAAACCTCTGATAAATTTCTATCTGTTGTATAATCAAAATCGTCATATAGCCCATGTGTCAACTCATGTAATAACACAGCGGTTTTAGCATCAATAGACATTCTTTTTTCTATTGATATTTCCTTATATTTAGGACTGTAATACCCTTTTATCCCTTGTTCAAGTTCTTTTTCATATACTGGAAATTTACTAAATTGCTTTAATTTCTCAAAAAAAGAACCCATATTTTCACTAGATAGCATTTTAACTTCTAGCGGTATTGGTTCTCCTACCGTTTGGGATATATCATATACATATACTGATTTATAAGCTATATAATTATAAGTCTGTTCTTCTTCGACCTCTTTTCCATCAACGATTTTCTTTACCTTTGTTTTACCTTGTGCTGGCATACCAGCAGTTATTTGTATTCTTTTAGCACCATTTATCAATTCTCGGCCTAACTCTTTCCATTTAGCTTTGCCAGCAACATTTGTAGCATCTGGGAATTGACTAAATATTAGTATGGTATTATTAAAACTATATTTTGTGAATTGATTTTGGAACTTTAAATACTTTTCATATTCTCCGTTTCGTATGATAGTTTGCACATTGCTAACAACCGTATCATATATTTCTTTCGCCTTAGCTCTACGATTATATTTAGGTTTCATTTCTACCTTCCTCCTTTTAAGCAGCCATCTTCTTGAAATTATATTTGATGACTTTAATTTCTTGTTTCTTTTTATATTTTTCTTTCTGCTCTATAAAACTTCTATAACCTATCCATTTATCAATAAAGTCATTTTGTTCATCTGTGAATTTTCTACTATGATGAGGTAATTCTTTTTGAACTACATTACCATTTTTAAATTCTAATGTTATGAATGATTTATTAGATTCTGATAAATTTCTTATAAAATAAATTTCTGTTTTACTTTCTATATATGGATTTAAATACATATAGCCAACACAGTTTCCTTGTTGTTTACCTTCATCCTTTAAATCTTCTATGCTAGGAGCAGGAAATATAATATACTTTTCGTCTTCATAAGTATATTTAGATAATTCCAAATATCTTAAATATGCTTTAAAGTGTGTTTCTCTATCTTCTTCAATGGCAAGTTTTTTCTGCATTTTATCGTGTCTTGATATTAAATTTCTTGGGAATAAATCCTTTTTGGATACATAATTTAATGCCAATTTTTCTGACATTACAAGATAATCTTTATATATATTCAAATTATTCAATCCCTTAGGGTAATTATTTAATTTCTTTAATGGAATAAACTCACTAATTTCTTTTAGCACTTTTATATTTCCTAAATATATATTATTTCCAGATGCTAGATAATTTTCTAATATGCCATTTTTATATAAAAACTTTACATTTCTAAAACTACTATCATAGCATTTTTTTATTAAATTAATATCTTGAACTTTAAGTATTTGTAATAGTTTTAAGCATCTATAATCTATATTTTCATCTTGCATAAATTTAAGATAATTTTTAGGTAATCCAAATCTTTTATAGAAACTACCATTTTTATTTAATTTTTTTGAGCTAAAACATAAATTATATAATTTCATATTCCATAGTAATTCAAAACTCTCATATGCTGCTAATTGAAGCGTATCTATAAAATTATATGGGTAAAACATTATTGTAAAATCTTTAATTGGAGCATACTCAAATTTTGTGCCTTTTACAATTTTCTTTTTATTGTAAGGATATGCTGGAAAATCACTAAAAAATCTAACTCCATCATATTCTCGCCAATAAAGATCAGCAGTTATATAATCATAATGATATATGTGCATATAGCCAAGAAAGAAACGTACATTATCACCTAAAAACTTTCCTTTTCCGGGTATTATCCTACAATACTCTACTATATCTTTTTCCATACATTTTGTTTCTTGATTATAAAACACTTCGATTTCAAAAACTCTTGTAATAATATTTTTACTAAATCTTTGGACTAAATTCACAGATTGTTTAAAACTTGGCATATATTTAGCATTCTTACTAATAACATAAATTTCTTTATTACAATTAGGGCACTTAAAATAATGTCTAATTCTAACTTTTGTATCATAAAAGGTATGATGACAATTCGTACAATAACATTCTTTATTTTTAGTATCTTTTATTATATAATGATACTTTTCTATTTGCTTTTCTATAAAATCATTCCAGTATTTTGGAAATTTACATTTTTTATTTATTTCAAGCATCATAGAATTAATTTCTCCTTGTTTCATTGTAAAGCACCTCCAAATAAAGAGATTTGCTCTGTTTCTTTTTTCTTATTCATATTCTTTTTTGCATCTTCTAATGAAACAATATTGTTTTTGGCAGTTACCTTTTTTATAGATGCTTCCGCTTTTTCTTTATTTTTAGTTGTATCTTTCTTTTCTATTTTCAGAAAAGAATTAGGCAATGAGAAATACATAATAGCCCAAGCATAAACAACTTCATTAGTAATGTAATTCCAGCCATTTTTCATGTATTTTCTAGCTTTATTTCTTATAAATTTTGCCATTTCTTCAATATTTTTCTCTTCATTTAAGTATCTTTGTTCCATATCTTCACGAGATAATAAGTAATCCACAGTTTGTACTAATGCTTTGTCCTTTTGATCCTTTACTTGCTCTTTTAATCTATCAAAACCAGTCATTTCTTTTTTACCTCCATTTTCCTAAATCTTGTATATAAATCATCTTTTGATTCTCTTTCCATGTATTTTTTATAATTTTGTAAGCCATATTTATTGATTTTTTTCTGTCTTTCCTTTTGAACTGCCTTTATTACTTCTTCTAATTCTCTAAAATCATAAAATCGGCAAATAAGGCCATCTTTTATGATGACCTTATCTCCAATATAATCTTTTATTACATTAAATCTGTAACTATATTTCTTTTTACCAGGATGATCTGCTATTCTAATTCCACAAGAAAGCCCATAATCTAATTTTAGATAAATTGAACTTGTAGTATATGAATTATATCGATGAACAATAAAACTAATATCAATTAATTTTCGAACTAGAATATTTGCTATTTCATTACCTGTCATTATGCAGCATCCTTATGTATTTGATTTTTTTGTAGATATTTATGCTTGTCTATTTTTTCTGTAATTAGTTTTAAATATTCTTTGATAAAAATGACTTTGCTTTCCGGTACATTTATTTTTGATACTCTTGCAATTTTTTCTCCACTACTCGTAGGAGCTACAACTAAATCTCCCACTTGTAATGGAATTGTTGTAATATAAGAATATGCCTTTCCACTAAATGTCTTAGGTATATATCTATCTTCATATTTTACTGATACAATATTTGTTTCCATACTATTTTTCCTCCACTTCCTTATAATACTCTTGTAATTCTTCTAATAATGTTTCTTTATCTTGTAATATATAATAACCAGCCATTGGATGAAGAACTATTTTAATGACATTATCTTTATTAGAATATGTATTTTCTATTTCTTGTATTAAATTTGTTGCTTCATCTACAATAAATTCTCTATCATATTCATCAAGTTCATTTTTAGGGTTATTAGCATATTCTATTTGGTCATTTAAGTTCTCGATAACATCTTTTGCTTTTCCAATAATTTCTTCATCATCATTTTTGAAAAATTTATCTTTGCATAATGCATTAAAGTATTTGTCAATTAACTCTTGCATAATTTACCTCCATTATTATTAAAAAGGAAGATCATCACCATTAGAAATAAAATCTTCTGATGTATCTTTTTCCTTTAAATCTTCACTAATAGTTTTTTCTGTATTATCAGTATTTCCTTCAATATTTGTATAACTATCAGCAAAATCAATTTCCTCTGCAATGATTTCTGTTACATATCTTTTAACACCATTTTTATCTTCGTAATTTCTTGTTTGAAATCTACCTAGTACACAAATTTGTATACCTTGTTTTAAAAATCTTTCTACAAATTCTGCAAGTTTTGAATATGCAACTATATTAAAAAAATCTGCTTGTCTTTCTTCTCCTTGTTTTACATATTTTCTATTTACAGCTATACTAAATGTAACAACTTTAACATTATTTATTTGTGAAAACTTAATTTCTGGATTTTTTGTTAATCTTCCTAATAATATTGTTTTGTTCATAATTTAATCCTTCCTTTCTTTTAGATATCTTTTTTAATAGTTATAAATTTTAATATATTTTCGTTTATACGATATTTTCTTTCTAATTCAGGGATAATACTAGCCTTACCTGTAAAATTAATTACATAGTAATACGCATATTCATATTTTTTTACTTCATAAGCTAATTTCTTTTTACCTAAATTTTCTTCTTCTGATACCTTTCCATTTTTTTCGAGATACTTTCTAATTTCGCTCACGACCTCATTTCTTTGTTCTTCTGTAATATCATCCTTTATCAAAAAAATTGTTTCATATTTATTCATAACTAATTTCCTCCTTAAATCATAACTTTCTCTTGGATTAATAATTCTTGTCCTACATTTATGTTGTTACCTAATGTAAACTGTACTTTCCAATATTTTTTTAGTTCGTTTTCAATGTCTTTCATATTGTGTAATTCTTTTGCAGTATGAAAACCTTTTACATACATATATTCTTGTATTTTTTTTACTGCAACTTCTAATAGTCTATCTATATCTTCACTTATAGCAACTATATTAGATTCTGCGAAAGGCAATTTGAGATTTTTACTGATTAGCATATATACTCTTGAATTTTTTGATTTAGTTGTAAAAGAATTCAGTTTTTGACTTACACTAAAAGGATTTTTAACCTTTTTTAGAATAGATAACGTATTTTTTTGTGCCTCGTTGTTAATAACAAAATTAAAGATAACATTATTATTAGATTTTAAAATGTTTTTGATTTGTGCTATTCTCTTTTCATTTGCTTCTATCTCAAACTTTATATGATATCCTTCTTCAAAATTCTTTATAGGATAGTCTAACTTACGTTTTCCTAAAAAATATATCTTCTTCACTTTGCTTTTTTGTTCAAATAAGCTTACAATTCCTCCTTGAATAAAATCAATTTTTCTTTTGCTAATATTTGGGTTTAATATAACCATCGCTAAATATTTCATAATATAATTCCTTCCTTTCTTTTATGCCGCATTTTTAAAGATTAGTTCTTTGTTATGCTTTCTATTTTTTACTTTCATTTTTCTTTGTCTATAATAGTATTCTTCTAAGAACTCCTCTTTGTATCTTGCAATCTTTTTTTTATGCTTTGCCAGTTTAAACAAATTGTAGAATTTTCTTATGTTTCTTCTTTTCATTGAAGTAAGCTTTTTATTCTTTATTGAAACAACTAAAAAAGTTCCATATAGGATACATCCTTGAAAAAGTCTATTGAATTCATCATTTCCTGCATTTTGATTAGCAATAATTAAGTTGTTTTTATTTGCTCTTACTTTTAATAAATCCTTTCCTATTAAAGCTCTTATAAATTTAAAACTTCCTGGTATTTTAACTCTTTGTACCTCTTTGTTAGGCATTACTAGTAAACATTTAATTTTCATATGTAAATCTCCCTTTCTTTAAAAAAAAGAGATTTGGCAATTTCCTTTTACCATAACCTCTTTGAATTTATCTTGTATTGTTTTGTCAACAATACTTTCTTTTTGCTTATTAGTATTATCTTTTGGTTTTTGTATAAAAGCCTTTCTAAACTTCCAAGATTGTAAAAAATATAATGGTGTTTCCATCTTAAATCTAGTTTCTCCTGTTAGAGCATTTCCGCAATACACAATAGCTGGTAGCCCATACAATGCTAGCTGAATATATGTCATATATGCACATACATCAGAAATATCATTTGCAGTAACAAGTAAGTTTTTTTGATAATTTATATCAAATGATTTTAAAACTTTCGCAAATGCAATTATCATAACCCCTGAACCACAAGTAGGTTCACACATAGTTATAAAACCATTTTCTTTGATAATTTTCTCGAAATCACTTTTATTATCACTAATAGATACTTTTGACATTAATTCTGCAATATGGCTAGGCGTAAAAAATTGTCCTATATGTGAATTTGATAAATTTTCATGTTCATAAATCGGACCTAATATATCTATAATGTCATCTGCTGTTTTATACATCATAATTAAGTCAGCAAACATTTTTGTAAACAATACTCGATCTTCTTTTTCATATGCTTTTATTGTGTTTAAATATACTTTTTCCATTTCTTCATTTTTAGCAAATACATTATAAATTGAAATAGAACACATTTTTACAAAATCAGAAAACACAGTATATTTACCATAATTTCTTGAAAGTTTATCCAACTTATTTTGAAAACTTTTTTTATAGTCCTTATACATTGTTATACCTTCCTTTAAAAAATAGGAAAAGACAGAATATATCTGCCTTTTCTATAATCTTTATGCTGCTTTTGGAATTGCAGTATTATTTTTGTTATAAATATTGATAGTTTTTGCGTTAGCTATTACATGTTTTATAATAGTACAATCTTCGTTATTATAATAATCTTCAATTTTTAAATTTGAACCCTTAACTACATTAGATACAATTATTTGTGAATTACTTGCATATGCTTTTATAAAATCATAATCTGCACAAGATTCCATATCATCTACAAATATTGGGAATTTAGTTTTTGCTATTTGATTAAACATATTGGCAAATTCTAATGCTGTTGCAATAGTTTCTGACCTAGATAAATTAGATAATAAATTACCCTTGTAAGTAATTACGAAGTCGTCTTTTATTTCTCCTGTTGTCTTTAATACAGAATAGAATTGCACCTTTACATTTTTTAAGTAATGTTTTGCAAGTTTCATTTTTTCTTCAATGTAACCAATATATAGCTTTTGAGCCACTTTTCTTGCATCTTTCAAATCACTAATATATTTATTTTGTATAGAAATTTGTTTATTAAAATTAGATATGTCTCTTTTAGCATTTTGAATATTTTTCTGTTTGACAGCAATTTCATTGTTAAATCTTTCGATTTCTTTTTGTTCTTTTTCGAGTGCTTTGATATTCTCGTTTATATTAGCAACTTTCTTAGTATTATCTATACTTGTATCTCCACCTAATGCATGATATTGACATTTTTCCATTGCAAGTTTAAATTTTAAGTCTTTTTCCTTTGCTTCTAATGTATTCTTTCTATTAAAAGCATCTGTTAAATCTTTTTTCATATTAGCAATAGTTTTTTCTTTTGCCTCATTTTGTATATGTTGCTCACAAGTAGGGCAAAGGTTGTTTAATCCATTTTTTATTGCTAAATATTTTTGTTTACCTGATTTCATCTTCTTTTCAAGCTCTGTAATTTCTGTTGATAAATTTAAAATTTCTTTTTCTAAATCTTCAACTTTTTTCTTTTGATTTTCTTTATCTTTAATTCGCTTATCATTAGATAATGAATCTAACTCTTGATAAGAAAGTGAAAGTTCAACTTCTTTTTCGAATTTTCTAGCTTCAGGCAGTTTTTCATCTGCTATATTTTGAGCATAATCAATTTTGCTATTTAATGAAGTGATATAACTTTCTGCTTTTTTTATATCTTGATTTAACTCTGATATGTAAGTAGGTATATCTTGTGGGATGCCTTCTAATAGCTTTTGTTCTTCTTGACTTAAATTGTTATATGCTATATCCATAAAGATATTTAATATATGAGTATTTACAAATTCTTCTTGCTCTTTTTGAGAAAGCATATAGTAATACTTTATGTCTTTTAAAACTACATCTTTAAAGCTAGTAAACAATTCTTTTTGAGATAGTTCTTCATACTTCTTGTTAGTAATCTCTTGTAGTTTATTTAAAGAATATAATTCTTTTAGTTCATTCTCATCTAACTTGTCATATATTTCTCTTACAGGTATTCTAAAATATCTATTAAGTAATGTTTGTTGTTGCAAATCATTTAAAGTTTTAAATATTTCCATAGGTTTTATATCAGATAAATACTTGTCTACCATTTCTTTCTGTTCGGCAGGTTTTTTTGATAAAAAATATAATGGGTTAATTATAGACAAAAACAATTTTTTATCTTTATAAAAGCTAATTAGTTCATTTTGTGTTATAGACTTTCCATCAAGTGTAAGAGAATTATTTTTTGTTCCAACTCTGTTTTTAATACGAACTAATATATGTTTAATTCCTTGATTATCTGTAAAATGTAGTTCGCCATAAGAACTGTCTACTTTTTGGTTTATAAGGCAAGATTTTTCATCTCCTGACAAATTAGTTCCTAAAAGTATATTTACAATAGCATAAAGAATATTACTTTTTCCAGAGCGATTTTTGCCACTTATAGAGGTAGTATCATACAATTTCGTTTCAAATACCCCTTCAAATTTTCTAAATCCGAATTGTTTTAATATAATTTATCTTCATAATCCTTAACTCCTTTTTCTTGATTTCTTCTCTTCTTGTATTTTTTTGAATTTTCGTTCAAATGGTTTTCGCAGATGCTTCGGATGTATCCAATCTTCCGTTCCGTCTTTAAATCTAACTAAATAATCTTTATAGTATGAATCCCTTTCTACAATAATCGCCGATACATTCCTATAAAAAGTACCCGCATTTTCACCAGGGCCATATACAAAAACCTTATCTTTATTTTTGAATTTGTTTCGCATTTTGTATAATCTCCTTTATTATTAAATTTTATTTTTTTGACCATTGACTTATTTTTATTTTTTATGTATTATATAAACAAATACAAATGAAAATCGTAAATACATTATAGTAGTATAAGAAATCCCCTTTCTTATGCTGCTATATTTTTTTGTGCATCTTTTTCATTATTTTGTACGAACTTAAAATCTGTTAGTATTTTTTTATCTTTGAAATTCTGTATTTCTGTTTCAAAAACTGAGCCAATACCACATTCAAGTATTCCATCAATCAATTCTGGTTTAACGATAAAATTAACAGGCTTATCTGTCATATCGTAAAATTCTCCGATAAAATACTCTTTTGGTTTGCCATCTTTCATAAATGTTTCTGTATGATGATTTGTAAAATAGTAGCATTTATCAATATTAGGGTTTTCTGATATTTCAATTTTTGTTACTTTTTTAGCATTTTTCCTTGTAGTTTTCTTTTTAGCTTGTTCTTTTTGTATTTCAGTTGTTTTTTTAGTATTATTTTCTACATTGTTATTCACAATTTGTTCATTTGCTGTGGATTGTTTTTGTGGGGTAGTATTAGAAATAAAATCTTCTTTTTTAATGATATCAATAATATAGTTATTAAATGTCTTTCCATCTTTGGAATTTGAAACTTGTTTTAAAAATAAAATATATTTTCCTTTAACACTTTGCCCTTGCTCTTTTTGTAAAGAAAAGTATTGGTCTAATGCATCTACTGCTTGACCACTTGTAACTTTCATAAGCCATATTCTGTCTGTTGCAATATCAGGTATAAGAAATTTTAACCAACCAACTTTTCTACAATCAGGTGGACCTACTTGTTTTTTCTGTCTATATTGACATTCCTGTCCTAAACATTTAATTTTTTGCCAGCCATTCTGTATCTTTTGATTTGCTTCATCATCTCTAAACATACAGTAACATACTTGTCCCGATTGATTCGATCTAGAATATTTTGCAGAAAAAGGTTCTTCTGTAATAAACTCAATCTCTATACTTGTTTTCCCTTTATACATTTGGTCGAATTTCTGTAAATATCCTTGCATAAATTGATCTTGAACTTTTGCTATGAAATGACCTAGCTCCTTTGCTCTTTTTTTTCCATTTCCTACTGATACTTGTTCTCCATGTTGTATTCTTCCGAATTACTGGTAAATTTACATACCTTGTTTGTTCCATAATCTTTTCCTTCCTTTCATCTTCTATGCAGCCTTTAATTCTTCTGCATAACAGTATTGTTTTTGTACTTTACTTGAATCAACAGTATAAATAGGATATATGCTATTCTTTTCAACACATATTCCTGTTTGAATCTTGATGATACCAAGTTCTAACAGTTGTGGTATTAGAGTAGGCTTAAACTTACAATCAACCACAATTTCATTATCTCTTAGCACTTTGCTATTTTGTTCAAGTGAAATCTCTGCAAAATGTGCTGTTTCATTTGTGGCTGGATCAATGCCAAATAAACTTAGTTGTAAATTTCCATTAGAATACCTTGAACTATGTAAAAAGCATTTTGTAAATATAGTTTCATACAATTCAAAAGTAAATCCATTCTTCATAATAACTAAATCTCCTTCCATTATTTTTGTGTAAAAAAGATTTTTTTGATAAATCCTCCTTTCCTTAAATTTGGGTAAAAAAAGAAAGTAATATCTAAAAGTGGTGGGGGAATACTTCTAGAATAATTACTTTCTTTTTATAAGCATCACAAATAATTTATATATTTGTTTCACTAAATACCCATTTTATGCTACATTGTTAAAATGTAGAAATACTACCACTAACTACAAAAATTTAGTGGTTATGCCATAAAAGCTGTACTTTTATGGATAGTTATAGTTAGATAATAGCTATAACATAATCTTATTACACACTTATATTTTAGAATACTTTTTTTTATATTTCAATAAACACAAAATTAAACTTTTTTTTATTGATATTACAACATTTATAAGTGATTTTTATAGGGATATTTTAAATTTAAGAATCAATATTGAATGATATATTAAAAAAAAGAGCTATTTTTTATAAAGATGTATTTTATTAATTATAACTTAGTTAGAATATTTTCTATCAACTTTTACTTAGATTTCTTATACACTTTTTGCATATAATCTGATTTTTATATGTTGTCAAATCCTTTATTTTGCGACAAAAAATACAACTTGGTTCATACTTTTTCAATATTATAGAATTGTCTTTTACAAATATCTCAATTTCATCATTATACTTAATTTTTAAATTATTTCTTATTTCGATTGGTATAACAATTCTTCCTAATTTATCTAATCCTCTAACAATTCCTGTATTTTTTTGCATTTTTTTTCTCTCTTTCTGTATCTAACAATTAGATACTGAATATTTTGGCGCTTCTTATTAATAGCAAAAACGATGTTAAGTCAACATCAATTTTACATTACTTTTATATTAAAATCAAGTAAATTATGATTTTTTAGGAGTATTTAATGAGAAAATATAATAACAAATCAAATATATCAGGAAAAATTATAGAGCAATCTCGATTAGAAAAAAATATGTCCAGAGAAGAATTAGCTGAAAAACTTCAATTAATGGGTATAAATATTGATAGAAATCATATTTATCGTATTGAAAAAGAAATTGTTATTGTGAAAGATTTTGAATTGATTGCTATTTGTAGAATACTAAACATAGATTATAAGAAATTGGAAATAAACCTATAAAATAAAATTGGAAAGATTAATTTATTTCTTTCCAATTTTTTTATCTATTTTGCTTATTTACAAAATTTCTAACTGTTAATACTATTCTATAAATCATTTTTATTTCTTCTTTATCCGCATTTTCAATTATTCTCTTTAAATTATCTTTAATTTTAAACTTATCTTTTCCAGTTTTACCATATAAGATAAAATCAGTATCCACTCCCGTTGCCATCGAAACTTTATCAAGACAAGACATACTTAGTAAGAATTCTCCTCGTTCTAATTGTCCGATGTATCTTTCATTTAAATCGCATCTTTCTGCAAAATCTTTTCTAGATTCTTCAAAAAATTCTTCTCTAATTAGTCTTATTCTATTACCAATCAATAATTTTTCAAGAGCCATTTACAAACCCTCCATTCATTATATACTTTTTCAAATATATTTTATATTCTTTGCGAGAAAGTATACATACTTTTAAAACATTAAAGTTCATACTTTGTCGAAGTATGTCTATTGTTGTCAAATATTGATATGACAATGATATTCATATAATGCAAACTAAAAAGCAAAAAAAGTTTAAAATTACTCACCAAAATTCGACATTTTTTTTACTTTTTTCCTTATATATTTTTGGAGGGTTTGGTATACCTATTGAGAGGAATGTCATACAAGAGATATATTATTTTAGAAATACTTATGATAATTTACTTAATGGGATATCGAGCTCTATTTTTGTGAGATTATAGAATTAAAAGAAAGGAGGTTTTATTTTTATTGTGTTCCTTTTGATAGGAATGTCAAACCCAAATCTAAAAATTTGGGAGGAACACTAATGGAAAGTAAAAGCAATTATAATGAAGAAAGGTTTGATAGTTTCCTAAATAAAACTATTATTTTATCATCTAGAACTTACTTTAAAAAACAAATAAATATTATAAATAAAGAAAGGACTATTGTAGATGATATGGACTACTCTACTTTTTTAAGCGACTTTATTGTCCTAAATCATAAAGTTTCATATATAGATGATATTGATATATCTTTACAATTAAATAGTGCCTTAAAAACGCTGTCTGCTATCGAGCAGGCAGTAATTTTTTTGCTTTTTTACGAAGATTTTACACAGAGTGAAGTAGCAGAGATTTTAGAAATATATTCTAAAACAATCAGCAAAATAAAGATACGAGCAATTGATAAATTAAAAAAATTTTTTAAGGAGGATTTTGAAAATGGAAAATAAAAGTCTATATGAGTTAGGAAAAGCAGCTCAAAATGGTAATGATATGGCAATGCTAGAAATTATTGAAAGGAAAAAGCAAATGCTTAAAAGGTACAGTTTTGGCGATGAAGACAGGTATCAATTTATTATTTTAAAGCTAATCGAAGGAATAAAAAATTATAAATTTTAAAATTTTTTTAAATTTAGGTGAGAATTTTCTCGACTTACATACTGTATATATAATGAAGGGCAAATTAAGGAAGCACTATATTTAAAAAGGACAGGTTGGACTAGCTCTTATCTGTCCTTACCTAAATTTATGAAAGGAGAAATATAGATATGTTTTTCAGATGTCTATTATTAGGAATATCCCTTGTATTATTACTTTATATAACTAGTATTTTATTTACTAAACTAAAATTAAAATATCGCTTATATAAAGATTTAAAAGAAAAGAAAAAAAGACAAGCAATGTTTGCTAAAAAAATGCAAGAATTAGAGATTAAATAGTTTCTCTAATAGTATTGTCATATCTAAAAAGTGTCGACAAAAAATTAACCAATAAAAAATACAAGGTGATATTACATGGAAATTCAAAAAGATAAAATACTTAATCTGTTTTATATTGAACATTTAAAAGTAACAGAAATAGCAGAAAAAACAAGTGTAACTTCTGCTTATGTAACAAAAGTTATAAAAACAGATTTCAGGTATAAGGAAGAAAAAAATTTTAGAAAAGAAAAATCAAAAGAAAAAAGAAAGTTAGCTCAAAAAAATTTTATTAAACAAAAAAGAGAAAACAAAAGAATAGACGATAATTATGCCTTTGTTCAATCGAAACATATACAGGCATCTATGGAATTATCAAAATCAAAAAAATTAACAGATGAAAATTACCGAAATTGGAATAAAAGTGCTTATAAATATAACCCTTCAAGACATAGGTACGAATTTGACGAAACGTTAGGTCGTTCCTATGATGTACCAAAATATATAAAGGAAAGGTAAGCAAATTCTATTTGCAAAAGGTAAAAAATCATGGAAAAACATTTGTTAAAACTTATAAAACTCGCAGATGAGCTAAATGAAAAACAAGACAAAGTATTTGCAGAAATACATTATTGTGGAGATGATAGCAAAAAATTAGAAATATGTATTAGAATGAAAAAAGAATATAAGTATGTAGAAAAAATAGAGTTACAATTAAGACAAAGTTCAATTATAAATTGGGAAAATGCAGTACACTTATTTGAAAACTATGTAAATGGAGGTGCGTGTAATAATGAATGAAAAAGAGGCTGTTGCATATCGGACAAATTGCATTAGAAACTATGTTGAATTCCACATATAAAGAAGAATTAAATTTGCATAATTTTGAAATAGAAATGAGACAAGCATTTAAAATGTATCCTAGAAATATTGTACTTAATATAGCAGAAGCGAAGTTGAGTGCAGAGCAGAAAATAAAAAAATTAAAACAGAATAATTTATCATAATAAAATTTTTTGTACATATAAATTGAATAGATTATTTATTTTTATAAAAGTAAGGTGATAATGTGAAGGAGGAATTTTTGATAAAAATTTATTTCAACGAACAGGGAGAAGAATTAGAAAAGATAATTTCAAGCTTATTATCAATAAATATTTAACTAAATAATGTGGGTTAATAATTTGAATTCATAATAAAAATATTATATAATTTTGTTATGAATTCAAATTATTTTTATCAAGCATGGGAAGGAGAAAAAATGCTTGAAAAAATAAAAAGAACAGTATACAAGGTTGCAATTTACATTAGACTTTCAAAAGAAGACATGGATAAAGGATATGATGAGAGTGAAAGTATAACAAACCAGAAAGCGCTATTAACTGAATATGTAGAGAAACTAGGATGGGAGTATGAACTTGTAGATGTTTATGTGGATCCAGGATATACAGGAACGAATTTTAATAGACCAGATTTTAAACGTATGATTAGGGATATAGAGTTGGGAAAAGTAAACATGGTAGTGACAAAAGATTTATCTCGTCTTGGTCGTGATTATATAGAAACAGGAGAATATATAGAAAAGTGGTTTCCGGAGAATAATGTTAGATATGTTTCTGTAACAGACAATATAGATACTTTTGCTACTAATAATGGAAATAATGATATAGCACCTTTTAAATCAATATTAAATGATATGTATTCGAAAGATTTGTCTAAAAAAATAAAAACAGCATTGTATACTATGCAAAAACAAGGTAAGTGGGTTGGAGGAAAGACCCCACTAGGTTATATAAAAGATCCTAAAGACAAGAATCATTTGATTATTTGTGAGGAAGAAGCAAATATAATTAGAACTATTTTTAATATGGCTTTAAATGGAAACAATGCAGGAACAATAAAAAATTACTTAAATAACAATAATATTCCTACAGCTAATCAAATTAGATACAATAAAGCAACTTTTTGGGAAAATAAAACAGTTAAACAGATATTACGAAATAAGGTATATATTGGAGTTACAATTCAAAATAAAAGAAGTAGAATAAGCTATAAAAATAGAAAACTTAGAGCAAATCCGGAAGAGCAATGGCAAATAGTAGAAAATACTCACCAACCAATTGTTGCAAGAGATGTTTTTGACAGAGTGCAAAAGATGCAGATTGTACAGAAATATGAGAGAAACGAAAAGAAACATCATTTCTTATTAGACGGATTGCTTGTATGCTACGAATGTAAGCATAAAATTGGAATTAGAAAGGGAAGAAACGGAAAATTTGATATGGTATGCAATAATTACCGAAGAAACTCAAAGTTGAATTTATGTACATCTCATGGCTTTAGGTATGAAAAATTAGAGAAACAGATAATTGATTATATAAGAAAATTGTTCTTAGATATTGATAATAACAAAGTTGTGTTAAACATAAAAAATAACAAAACAAAGTATGATTATAAAAAAATGTTGGACAAAATTGAAAAGGAAATTGAACTTATTAATAATAATATTGACAAAATGTATATTGATAAACTAAATAATAAACTTAGTGAAGAAATGTATGAAAGACTATTTCAAAAATTGAAAAAAACGGAAAAGGATAAAGAAGAAGAGTACAAAGAACTAAAAAAAGAAGCAGAAGAATGCGTAAATGATAATGATGATAAAATAAAAAAGTTAGTAAAGGAATTTTTGAAATTAGAAAATCCCACTCCTGAATTAATGAAGGTACTTATTAATAGAATAGAAATACATCAGGACAAACAAGTGGATTTAGTGTTTAACTTTAAAATATTAAATAAAATTGAACAATTTCAAAATGCAGAGTAATTAAAAAACTGTCTATTTAGGAATCAACCAGAAGGAATTAGTATGGCAGTACCAATGAAAAAGGGAGGAATGAGCAAAAGAAAAGTAATATTCTATGTGATTATGTCAGGAATAAGCACAGGTATAGGAGCATTAGTAGGGCATATAGTTGGTGGAATATCGGAAAGTATAATAGCAGCATCATTAAGCTTTGCGGCAGGAGCAATGCTATATATAGTTTCTGGCGAATTAACACCAGAAGCTAATAATATGTACAAGGGAAGAATGAATGCTATAGGCAATATTTTAGGATTTATTTTGGGAATAATTGCTATAATGATTTAATTTGAGATACTTAAGATTAGAAGAATAAAAGTAAGTTTTACGAATTCAAGAATTAAAAAAGCAAAAAAATAAACGGGTACAATTTTGTATCCGTTTATTAATATTAATTGTTTTCTTTAAAAGAAGTTGTTATTTGATCAAAAATAGGTTCATATTTATCTTTGTTTTCTAAAATAACTTCGAAATCTAAAATATAAATATGCTTATCTGTTTTTATCCATACTACATTAGAATGAAGATCTGTTTCTAAACTTGAATCATAGTATGTGAAAGTATATTTATATGCTTCGCAATTAGGTACGTCCATTTTGATAACATCGGATATATCTCTTGAATTTTCTCTTGCGTTTGAAACATTATCTTTTTCAGAAGTAATAGCTTCTTCTAAACTTATATTATTATCTACATTATCAATAATTGTGCTGTATAACATCATCTGGTCTTTTAAAGAATAAAGGTCTAGTACATATTCTGAAGAACCTGATGCAGCTTCTTTAAAATCTACTTTACCAGGTATTTGAATGCTAAATTCATTATTACTTGATGTAACAGTTACAGGAGTTAAATATTTATATAGTGAATATATTCCAAATCCTAGTAGTATTAAAATTAATATTATTACTATAATGATAAATACTTTTTTTAGTTTCATAAAAAATCCCTCCGCATAAGTATTTTATTATAAAAATTAATACAATACAACATGAATATAAAAAATGTTATAAAAATGTAAATAAAGTATTAAAACAGTAGTTAAAAAACATAATTTTAAACTGAAAGGTATTTATTATGAACTCAATAAAAAAATACTAACTAGAAAAAGAATTAGCGAATAAAAATATATAAAAATATTGATACATTTTAAAAAAATAATTATAATAGTATCAAATGAAAAAAAGAGAGGTACTAAATGAACATAAGATTAATATTGGGAATTCTTGGAGGAATAGTAGCCGTTGAGTTTATAGCTATAATTATCCAATTAAGAATATATAAAAGAGAAGTAGATAAGAGTATAGAATATGAAAACTTTAGGAAGGATGTATTAATTAAAGCTGCTAAAGAAAGACGCGAGTTAAGAGAAGCTTTAGCAAAGCAACAAGAATTAAAAGAAAAAATGGCAGAATTATCAAAGAAAAGAGAAGGAGCAAGAAAAACTAACGGAACTGGGTAAAAAAAGACAAAAAACGAAATAATTATGTGAATTTTGTTGACTATAAAATTTATAATTAGTATAATAAAAACTAGGGAAACTTAAGATAGAAAGGATATGGAGTATGAAAAAAAGTAGATTAACAATATTAGCTGTTTTTTGTTTAATATGTGCTATGGCTTTAAGTCTTTTCGCAACAAGTGTTAAAGCAACAACAATGGAATTTGGATTGCAAGAATATAGGAAAGCAAGAGAAGATGGAGCACAATATGCATATAAAGTTTCAGATAAATATGTATGGAAAATTGTTACATATAATGGACAAACTATAGATTATGATAAAGCAATATACTGCTTAAAAGCAGAACAAGGATTTTATACATCAAGTCCAGGTGTATTTAGACAAGAATATGATACATCATACGATTTTAAGAATAAATCATCTATGCCAACATTACCAGTTGCAGAAGAAGATTATAATTCAATTATTTGGTTATTAAACCATGCATATATACAATCTGCAGAAACAGCTACGCAAGATAAAGCAACATTATTAGCTAACGCAGGTATATCAGGAACAATAGAATTAACAGATGATGATTTAGATGTAATACAACAATTAGCAATATGGTATTTTACAAATAAAGAAGATTCTGTGTATCATACAGATTTTGCAGGAGAGCCATCTTTACAAGTTGTATTAGAAGCTAAAAAAGCAAGTGATGGTGCAACAGAAGACTATAGAGCAATAGAAGATAAAAATCAAACTAGGTTTGATCAAATGGAAAAATTATTTAAATACCTAGTAACAAATGCTAAATCTGCCACAGAAACTTCAAATGCAAATGAAGCGCCATTAAGTTTAGACCAAACAACACCAGCGGTAACGGCAGAAGGTGAAGATTATATTATAGGACCATATAAAATTAATAAGAATAATGACACTCCATATACATTAAATGTTACAGTTACAGATAGAAACGAAAACGATTTAACTGGAAAATATACATTATTAGATTCAAATAAAACAGAAATAACAGATAAAACAATTGCAGATTTAGTAGGGCAAACATTCTACTTAAAGGTTTCATCAGATACAGTAATTGCAGATAGTATTGATGGAATTAAATTTAGTATGAATGGAACTTATACTACAACAACTGCTACGTATTGGACAAACTCTACAAATAATACTGTACAACCAATAGTAGTAATAGAAAGAACCCCACAAGAGTTCAAAGATAACAACGAAGTATTCTTTACAGTAAGTGGAAAATATAGTTTTAAATTAGTAAAAGTAGATTCAAATGATCCAACTAAAAAATTACAAGGTGTAGAATTCGAAATTACAACTCCTACAGGAACGCAGAATTACACAACAGACGAAAATGGAGAAATTAATATAGCAGATATCGAAATTACTGAGCCAGGAGTAGATACAATTACAATTACAGAAACAAAGGCTCCAGAACCATATAAAATATTATTAGAAGAACCATTAGTATTAAATGTAACAAAAGACTTATTAGATGGTAGCTATACAGCAACAGATGCAAAATTAGAAGGATATGACGAAAACGCAGTCCAAATACAAGATGGTGTTGTTACAATAACAGTAGCAAACGAACCAAAAATATTTGACTTAGCATTAAAAAAATGGGTAAGTAAAGCAATTGTTACAAACGAAGATGGTTCGCAAACAGTAACAGAAACAGGTCACACAGGAGATGAAGATCCAGAGCCACCAGCAAAAGTGGATTTAGGAAGACAAGATATAAACAATGTAACGGTAAAATTCGAATTCCAAATAAAAATAACAAACGAAGGTGAAGTTGCTGGATATGCAACAGAAATAACAGATTACATACCAGAAGGATTAAGATTTGTTGGGGAAGACAATCCAGATTGGTACACAAGAGAACCATTAAATGGAAGAGAAAGAGTTGCAACAAAATTATTAGAAAATACATTATTACAACCAGGAGAAAGTGCAACGGTATCACTTATCTTAACATGGATAAATGGACAAGATAATATGGGATTAAAAACAAATATAGCAGAAATAAGCCAAGATGATAATGAATTCAATCTACCAGATATAGACTCTGTGCCAGATAACTTTACAGATGGTGAAGACGATATAGATGATGCACCAGTAATACTTACAGTAGCACTAGGAGATACAGTCCTTTATATTGGTGTAGCAGCACTTGCTGTAGTAGTATTAACAGCAGGAATATTCATTATAAAGAAATATGCAATATAAAAATAAAATAATTAAGTAGAAAATGAACCTATTTTGCCTAAATAGGTTCATTTTTAAGCTTGAAAAAAACTGGCAAATAGTGTAAAATGTAAAAAGCCAAAAGCGATTAATAATGCTATGGAAAATTAATAGAGGAGGAATAGAAAATGAAAGTGATTTTATTAGACAATATAAAGGGTGTAGGAAAAAAAGATGAGGTAATAAATGCAAGTGACGGATATGCAAGAAATTTTCTATTTCCTAAAAAATTAGCGGTAGAAGCAAATGCCGAAAATATGGCAAAATTAAAGGGTAAACAAGATTCTGCAAGCCATAAAAAAGCAGTAGAAAAAGACGAAGCAAAGCAAATTGCAGAGAAATTAAAAACAATTTGTCCAAAACTAAAAATAAAAACAGGAGAAAACGGTAAAGTATTTGGTGGTGTAACAGCTAAGGATATAGCAGATGTACTAAATAAAGAATACAAAATAAATATAGACAAAAAGAAAATTGACTTAAAAGAAAGTATAAAAACTCTTGGTGTTACAAAAGTTAATGTAAAACTATATGAAGGTGTTATGGGCGAAATAAAAATAGACGTAATTCCAGAATAGTAATATAAATTAGCAAAATTAACTAGGAGGCATAAAATGGAGCTAGGAAAAATTCCACCAAATGATGTAGAAGCAGAACAAGCTGTTATAGGTAGTATGTTAACAGATAGGGATGCTGTAATATCAGCTATAGAAGTTCTTAAAGAAGAAGATTTCTATAGGGAAGATAATAAAACTATTTATGAAGCAATACTAAATTTATATAATAGGTCAGAACCAATAGATATAATAACACTAAAAGCAGAATTAACATCTATGGGCATGTTCGATAAAATAGGTGGTTTGGAATATATTGTAGGATTACCAGAAAAAGTACCTACAACAGCCAATGTAGAAAAATATATAAGTATTGTAAAAGAAAAATCAGAACTAAGAAGATTAATAAAAGCAGCAAATGAAATTATAGAACAAGGATATGATCCAACCGAAAATATAGATGACATTATGAACAGTGCAGAAAAGAAAATTTTCAACATTATGCAAGATAAAGACCAAAAAAGTTATAGCCCAATAAAAGATGTACTAATTGATGCATTTACAGAATTAGAACAATTATATAATCAAAAACAACATATAACTGGTGTACCAACAGGATTTATAGATTTAGACTATAAAACAGCAGGTCTTCATAATTCAGATTTAATCCTTATTGCTGCAAGACCAGCAATGGGTAAATCTGCATTCGCTTTAAATATTGCTACAAATGCGGCACTAAAAGCAAAAGTTCCAGCAGTACTATTTAGTCTCGAAATGTCAAAAGAGCAAATGGTTAACAGAATTTTGTGTAGTGAAGCAATGGTAGATAGTAATAAAGTAAGAACAGGAAAAATAGATGATGATGATTGGATAAAACTTGCAGATACAATGGGAGATTTATCAGAAGCACCTATTTATATAGATGATACACCAGGTATTTCTATAAATGAGATAAGAGCAAAATGTAGAAAACTTAAATTAGAAAAAAATATAGGATTAGTAGTAATAGACTATTTGCAACTTGTACAAGGTTCTTCAAAAAGAGCACAAGGAAGCAGGGAACAAGAGATCTCAGAAATAAGTAGATCTTTAAAAATATTAGCAAAAGAAATAAATGTACCAGTAATAGCACTATCACAATTATCAAGAGCACCAGAACAAAGACCAGACCATAGACCTATGCTTTCTGACCTTCGTGAATCTGGAGCAATAGAGCAAGATGCCGATATAGTAATGTTCTTATACAGAGATGATTACTATAATGAAGATAGTGAAGATAAGGGACTCGCCGAAGTTATCGTAGCAAAACACAGAGCTGGTTCAACTGGAACAGTAAAACTAGTATGGCTTGGGAATTACACAAAATTTGCTAATATGGAAAGATATAGAGAATAAGAGATAAGTTATAAAAAGGACGGTAAAATGGAAGATAAAATTTTAAAAACTATAAAAAAATATAAATTAATAGAATCTGGGGATAAGGTACTTATTGCGGTATCTGGAGGTCCAGATTCTATGTGTTTATTAGATATTTTAAATAAACTAAAAGAAAAACTAAAAATAGAAATTGCTGTGGCACATGTAAACCATGGAATACGTAAAGAAGCTGGCGAAGAAACTGAATACATAAAAAAATACTGTGAGAAATATAATATAAAGATATATATAAAGTATGAAGATGTAACTAAGCTTGCAAAACAAGATAAAATAGGTCTAGAAGAAGAAGGTAGAAAAGTAAGATATGCTTTTTTTGATGAGGTTTTAAAAGAAACAGGTTTTAACAAAATAGCAATAGCACATAATATGAATGATAAAGTAGAAACAGTTTTAATGAATATAATTAGAGGAGCTGGAAGTTTAGGGCTAAAAGGAATAGAGCCTAAAAGAGACAATAAATATATAAGACCTTTAATAGAGACAGAAAGAAAAGATATAGAGGAATATTGTAGTATAAATAAACTAGAGCCAAAATTTGATGAAAGTAATAATGACAATACATATACAAGAAATAAAGTAAGAAATATATTAATACCATTTATAAAAAAGGAATTTAATCCTAATATAATAAAAGGAATTAATAATTTATCAGAAATAGTAACAGAAGAACAGAATTATTTAGAAAAAATTGTAAATAATATATATAGTCAAATAAAAATAGAAGAAACTAAGGAAAAAGTGATTTTAGATTTAAAAGAGTTTAATAAGCAAGATACTATAATTAAGAAGAGAATATTATTGCTTTCAATTAGTAGGATATTTGGAACAAGCCAAAATATCGAAAAAATTCATATAGAAGATATTATAAAATTATGCGAGCGCAATATAGGTAATAAATATTTAACACCAAATAAGAATGTAAAAGTTTTTGTAAACAAAGGAAAAATTATTATATCACATACATATTAATATCCGTAAGGTATAATAAGCTGACACACAAAAGACACAAAAAATAGGTTGAAATCAATTAATTTATATGGTATATATGCTTATAGCAATTTAAACTTAATAAAAAAATGAAAGTCATTAAAAGCAGATAGGAGGAAAATGAATTGAAGAACGGGATTAAATCATTGGCGGTATGGTTAATATTTTTAATTATATTTATAGTATTAATTTCGTCAATAATGGACAATTCAAGTAACAAACTTGCATATTCAGATTTATTAGCTGATATGGAAAAAGGAACAGTTACAAGTATAGAAATTCAAGATGGTGGAGAAAAAGCTCTAGTAGAATTAGAAGGTGATTCTGTACCAAAAGAAGTAAATATTCCAGATATTAATAGTTTTATGACATATGCACAAGAAATATTAAAAACAAATAGCTATACTTTAACAGAAAAACCAGAATCTGTATTTATGAAGGGTCTTTATCTAATAATACCATTCGGAATAATAGTAATTGTTTTATTATTTGGATTATTATTAATTAATCCAGGAAACCAAGGTGGAAACAAAACAATGTCATTTGGTAAGAGTAGAGCTAGAATGACAAATGGTGCAGAAAAAACAAAAGTTACATTTAATGATGTAGCTGGTGTAGACGAAGAAAAAGAAGAATTAGAAGAAATAGTAGAATTCTTAAAAACTCCAAAGAAATTTACAGATATGGGAGCAAGAATACCAAAAGGTGTTTTATTAGTTGGTCAACCAGGTACTGGTAAAACATTACTTGCAAAAGCAGTTGCTGGCGAAGCAGGAGTACCATTCTTTAGTATAAGTGGTTCGGAATTCGTAGAAATGTTTGTTGGTGTTGGTGCATCAAGAGTTAGAGATTTATTTGATCAAGCAAAGAAAAATGCTCCATCTATTATATTTATAGATGAAATTGATGCAGTAGGTCGCCAAAGAGGTGCAGGCCTTGGTGGAGGACATGACGAAAGAGAACAAACATTAAATCAACTTTTAGTTGAAATGGACGGTTTTGGAACAAATGAAGGTGTAATAGTACTTGCTGCAACAAATAGACCAGATGTACTAGATAAAGCTTTATTAAGACCAGGAAGATTTGACAGACAAATTGTTGTATCTGCTCCAGATGTAAAAGCAAGAGAGCAAATATTAGAAGTTCATGCTAGAAAGAAAAAACTAGCAGAAGATGTAGATTTAAAAACAGTAGCTAAAAATACTTCAGGTTTTGCAGGTGCAGACTTAGAAAATATATTAAATGAAGCAGCATTACTTGCAGCTAGAAGAAATTTAGATTGTATTGGAATGAAAGAAATTGAAGATGCAATGGTAAAAGTTACAATGGGACCAGAAAAGAAAACAAGAGTAAGAAGCGAAAAAGAGAATAAATTAGTTGCTTACCACGAAGCTGGCCACGCAGTTGTAAGTAGATATTTACCAACTCAAGATAAAGTTCATCAAATATCTATAGTACCAAGAGGAATGGCTGGTGGTTATACAATGTATAGACCAGCAGAAGATAAATCATTTAGATCAAAAACAGAAATGGAAGAGAGCATTGTTTCATTATTAGGTGGAAGAGTTGCTGAAAAATTGATTTTAGATGATATCTCTACAGGTGCAAGCAATGATATAGAAAGAGCTACAGCAATTTCTAGAGCGATGGTAACAAAATATGGTATGAGTGAAAGATTAGGAACAATTACTTTTGGTGCAGATCAAGAAGAAGTATTCCTAGGAAGAGATTTAGCTCATGCTAAAGAATATTCTGAAGAAACAGCAGCAATTATAGACGAAGAAGTTAAAAAGATTGTTGATGCAGGATATGAAAAAGCTATTAATATTTTAAGTGAACATGTTGATAAACTACATGCAGTTGCTAAAGTATTATTAGAGAAAGAAAAAATCGACGGAGATGAATTTGATAAGATCTTCGCTGATGTAGAACAAGCATAGAAATTAGAAATCTTTGTTTAAGTTAAAATATTAAATATAAGTTAAACAGTGGAAAACTATGAATAACTAAAATAGTTTTCCACTGTTTTTACGTTATTGGTAAACTACTGTTTTACTTGTGAGTTGTTTTTATTATTTATAAAGTAAACTTGCAAGATATACGGAAATAACCTTTAAATAAAATGTTACAAAATTTGAGTGTTGGATAGCGAAAAAGATAATAAAATGTAAAAAAAGAAAGAAAAAACTGAACACTTATAAAGCGTAAGAACAGATTTGATATAGCTAAAAGCTACTAAAATAGAGGGATTTACTAATTAAATATATGTATTAAAATTAATAATAACGAATTATGATTTAAGGAGAAATTAGTATGAGTGGGAAAAAGAAGTTAACTTTTAATAAAAAAATGTTAATTCCTATTTTAATAGCCTTAGCGATTTCAGTTGTAATAATAGCTATTATTGCAAATGGTAACAATGTTTTTAATTTATATGGAAAAGAAAACACAAGTCAAAATGCTGGTGTAATAATAGGTGACAAAGCATATATTTCTGAAGCTAAAATAATGCAAATAATTACAGGAACAGGGCCTTGGGATGCAAATGATAATGCAGGAAATGATAGTTCTGCTGATAATAATATAGTGCGCTCATTTGACCAAGTAACGTGGAATGTAGATATAACAATGGCATTGAAAAGTGGAGTTTCTGTTGGAGGATTAAATGGAGGTACAATCGATTTTGAAGTATCACTTCCTGATAGTTTAGCAAATATTGTTAAATGGGATCTAAATTCAATGACTTGGGTTGAAAATGCACAACTAAGTAGTGATGGAACGAAACTAACAGGTAGTTATTCTATGGATTCCTCAAAACAAAGTGTGCCTGGAAAACAAACATTAATTTTTATTTTGAAGGTTGGAGGGGCAACAAATGGAACAGAAATAGCTCCAAAATTTAACTTTAAATTGGCTGGAACCAATGACAGCGAAAAGGCTTCAGCTCAATCATCAACAGTAATAGTAAGCTCAATACCTAAATATGATATTTCAATAGATGATTTAGATATGACATATGATGTAGATATAAATGGAAATTATCAGAAGTTATATAAGTATGGTTTATCTTTTAAATTACTAGGTGATAATACATCAAAGGGAGTAAAAGGAATAGAAATTCCAAAGAATAATTTAAGTTTTGATATTAAATATAACATGAAAAGAAAGCCAATAAGTGGTAGTGATTATACAGATATTACAAAAAATTTGGGATTATATAATTATAAATATAATGCATATGATAATAAAGGATTAGGAAATCCAGAAAATTCTATAGCTGATATACCAGATTCGTTCCTTGTTTCTGGAGGAGCATATCCATATAGTACTATAGTAGGAGATGAAACAAGTGCTGTATATAAAAATGGAAACTTAACAATGGTTGATGATAATAATGGAACTATACATGTTACTATAAATGATTTTGGTATAGGAGAAAGTTTTCCAAGTAAATTAGATTGGGGAAATCCAATTACTATAGAAAAAGGATATATTAGTGTAGGATTATTTTATATGGCTGTTGATATGAATGAGGAAACAATGGCTGAAAATACTCAGTCATATATGGAATATGATGCAACTAATTTCCAAGTAACTACAATAGGTGATAGTATTTGTAATTCTGAAGTAAAAACTGACAACAATAAAATAACAACAAACTTTGTAGCTTTTGGAGAAGGAATATTTTCTAAGGAAACTCTTTACACTCAAGATGCACAGCAATTGGCAACACCATATGGTAATGGAAATGCAAAAAATTATTTAGGAACAGAAGGATTAGAAATAACAAATAGAGTAACAAATGCTATGTCAAATCCTAAAGCATATTGGATTTATGATGCAGATATTTTAACAAAGCTTGATGATAAAAGCATAGAGCCAACTACAAAATATGGACAAGAATGTATAGCAACTGGGACATATGGAAAAACGGATATAAAATTTAATTTACTATATGCAGGAAAGAAAGATAAAACAGGCTGGACCTCTGACCAAGAAATGTTAGATGCTAAAATGGAAGATTTAGTATATTTTGATACACTAGACGAATTAAAATTAGCCGGGTATACATGTGTTGCAACATTAGCAGAATCACAATCAGGTGTTGTTAAGAGTGGTATAGAACTAGATTTAAGAATACCAGTTAAGATTAAAGAAAATGCAGTAATAGGTAGTGTTGCACAAGCTTTAACAGATGTAAGAATATACACAGAAGACAATCAAGTAGATAGAAGCACACAAACACATTTAAAAACAAAGTATATAGATGATTATCCTACTCCTACATGGAAAGCAGAAAATGTACCATATGTAAAAACAAAATATGATGATAATGGACAAATGATATCAGGAACACATGCAGGAAGTTATCCAGCTGGAAATAGTTTGCTAATATTAGGAGCAAAACAGGTAATATCAATAAAAAGCTTGGATGAAAATAACAATGAAAAAACCAATTTTGATATAGGGAAAAATGAAAATGTAGTTAAATATGAAGTGACTCCTCAAATAACAAATCCATCAGGAAAAGTTGGAAGTAGTAATGTCACAATAAAAGTGGAAGTAACACTTCCAAAGGGCTTAGAGTATATGATAGGAAGTTCGGAATATGAAGAACCTGAAATTGTTAATAATAGCAATGGAACGACACTTTTAACATGGTATAAGTATGACTGTCAGATTAACAAAGATATAGAAGCTATAAAATTTAAAGCTAGTATAGACAATGAAAGTGAAAATGGACAAAGCTATGAAATTTCAGCAGTTATGTCAGAAGTCGTAGGAGAAGATGGCCTAAGTAAAGTAGGAAATTCAGAATTAAAAAATAGAACTGCTCAAAACTATATTAGTATAATAAACTTAGCAAGTCATAGAGCTTATAAAGAAGTAGATGAACCAATAATTGAAAAAAATGGAGATGTAAAATATAAAGTAGTTTATGAGAACAAAACAGACGAAAGAATCGAAAAATTTCAATTATTAGATATATTACCATATACTAATGATGGAAGAGGTAGTAATTTCTCTGGAACATATACAGTAGGTAGTATAAATGTAAAACAAACAATAAATGGTGTAGAGCAAAACAATGGTAACTTAAAATTATATATTACTAATTCAGATTCTGTAAAAGATATGGATGCAAAGAATACAGGAATAGGAATAGATAGTATATGGTCTGAAAAAACAATTGGACAAACATTAAATGAATCAGCAAAGGGTATTGCATTAAAGGGTGCTTTAGTAGGAAAGACAAAAGTAGAATTAGAAATAACATTAAAAACGAATGGAAATAATGCTAATGATATATATGCTAATAATGCAATGGTTCAAGTATATACAGATTCTGCACAAGTAGAGACTGGTAAAGTAGACGTAAAAGTAGTAAATAGAAGTATAAGTGGAAAAGTATGGGTAGATAGTAACAAAAATGGAATTATAGATAATAATGAAACAGGACTAGAAGGGGTAACTTTAAGATTAATAAATACAAGTAGTAATAATGAAGAAGCTAATACAACAACAAATACTAATGGAGGGTATAAATTTGATGGATTACCTAAAGGTAATTACAAAGTAAGAATAGAACATAGTGATAAATATTATTTGACAGAGAAAAATGTTGGTGATAACCAAGAAGTAAATAGCAAATTTAATGTTTCAACAAAAGAAACTGATGAGATTATTAAACTTAACAATACAGTTATTATAAATGCAACAGTAGATAATGTTAATGCTGGTCTAATAGGTACAACATACAATATAACAACAGAAGTAAAAGGCGAAGGCGGAAATATAAGTGGAGAAAATGATGAGATATATGAGACAGTAGATAAAGGCGGAACAAACAAAAAAGATATTATAATAAGCCCAAATGTCGGATATAGAGTAAGTAAAATAACAGTAAATGGAGAAGAAATCGAATTTACACCAGCAGAAGATGGAACAGTAAAATTAAGCAAATTCACTAATATGAGTGAAGATAAGCATATTGTAGTAGAATTTGAAAGAATTCCAGCTAAAGTAATAGTTCGCTATTATATAGAAGGAACAACAGATAGAGTTCCACTACAAGATGGAGGAATAGCACAAGATGTAACACAAAATGGATTATTAGGAGATAACTATTCAACAACTGCATTACAAAATGTAAGCAATAAATATGAGTTAGTAGAGACACCAGCAAATGCAAGTGGAACAATGAACAGTGAAACAACAGTGGTAATTTATTATTATAGATTAAAAGCTACAAGTGTACTTGTACATCACTATATAGATGGAACAGAAACAAAAGTACCTGCAAAAAATGGCGGAGAAGTAGCAGATGAAACAATAACAGGAAAAGTAAATGACAAATATAGTACAAATGCATCTTCAAACATTGCAAATAATTATGAATTAGTAACAAGTAAATTACCAGCAAATGCAAGTGGTACGATGACTGAAGAGCAAATAGTAGTAACATATTACTATCAATTAAAAGATCCAACATTAACAAGCAATATAAGTAAAACAAGTACATTAAATAAAGTAACATCAAAAGATCAAGAAATACCGTATACAATAACATTTACAGCAAATGTAGATACATATATAGGAGATGCAGAAGTAATAATAGTAGATACACTTCCATATACAATAGATGAATCAAAATCAGACTTAGCAGGTGGAACATATAATGCTGAGGCTAAAACAATAACATGGAAGGAAAACATAACAGGAATAGATAGTTTTGCAAGCATAAAAAATCAAATAAATATAACAAAAGAAATAAAAGTAGTATACAAAGATTTAGATGTTACACAAGCAAATGTAACAAATAAAGTAACAGGAACAATTAATTTAAAAACACCAGAAAAAACTGATACAACAGAAGTAACAAAAGATATACCAACAGAATACTTAAAAGATGTAAAAGTAACAAAGATTTGGGACGATAATAATAACAGTGCAAGTAAACGTCCAGCAAATGTAACAGTTGTACTTACAGGAGACGGAAAGACATATAAACAACAATTAAGTGTACAAAATGTAGTTTCTGGAAATAATAACAATTGGGAATATACATTTACAAACTTACCAAAATATAATGCACAAGGTGTAGAAATAGATTATGTATTAAGCGAAGAAGTAAGTTCAGAATCTAATAATAAATTCTATTCTGCAAACATAGACCAAGGAAATAAAACAATAACAAATACTTTTACTGTACCAGATGAAAAGGTAACTGTGACAGCAAAGAAAGTATGGAATGATAATAACAATAGTGCACAAAAACGTCCAAATAGTGTAACATTAACAGTTACAGGAACAGGTGCAGGTGTAAATGTTTCTAAAGAGCAAGAAATTACATCAGCAAATGCAGTAGCAGGAGATAGTAACGCTTGGGAATATACTTTTACAGATTTACCAAAATATGACGAAAATGGTGATGAAGTAAAATATACAATAAATGAAAAAGATTTAAATAATGAATTTTATATTAAATCTAATGTAGATCAAGCAACAAGAACTGTAACAAATACATTCCAAGTACCAGGAGAAAATATAGAGATTCTAGTAACAAAGATTTGGGATGACAATAATAATGAAGCAGGAAAACGTCCAACAAGTGTAACATTACAAGTAAAGAATGGTAATGAAGTTGTAGCAGAAGAGGAAGTTACAGAAACAGATGGATGGAAACATACATTTAGTGTTCAAAAATATAATGCTGATGGTAATGAGATAAATTACACAATAGATGAAAAGGATTTAGGAAATAAATTCTATACAAAGGAAAATGCTGTTATAGACCAAGATGCAAGAACTATTACAAATAAATTTGAAGTACCAGATGAAAAGGTGTCTATAAAAGTGACAAAAGTATGGGATGATAACAATAATTCTGCAGGAAAAAGACCAGGAAAAGTAACAATGGTACTAACTGGAGCTAGCCAAGCACATAAACAAGATTTAACAGTAGAAAATGCAGATCCATCAAACAACAATAACTGGATATATACATTTAATGATTTACCAAAATATGATTCAAAAGGTAATGAAATAAATTATATATTAAGTGAAGAATTAGATAGTATTTATTATACAAGTGCAAATAGCAAGATAGATCAAAATACAAAAACTATAACAAATACATTTAAAGTACCAACAGACAAAATATCAATTCCTGTAGTAAAAGTATGGAATGATAATAATAACACAGCAAATAAAAGACCAGACAATGTAGTATTAGTATTAACAGGAAATGATGGAAGTGAAGCACATAAGGTAACATTAAGTGGTCACAATGCAGATGCAAATGATGGAAATAGATGGTTATATACATTTACAGACTTACCTAAATATAATGCTACAAATGGAGACGAAATAGTATATACATTAAGTGAAGAAAAATTAAACAGTAAATTTTATACAACAAGTGTAGATCAAGAAAGTAAAACTGTAACAAATACATTTAGTGTACCAGATGAAAAAACATCAGTAACAGTAAGAAAAGTATGGAACGATAATAATAATACTGCACAAAAACGTCCAGAAAGTGTTACATTAATCTTAAGTGCATCAGGAAGTGAAGTTGCAAGACAAACTTTAACAAGTAGTAATGCAATAGAATCTGCTACAAACACTTGGGAATATACATTTAATAATTTAAAGAAGTATGATGCAAATGGAAATGAAATCGAATATACATTAAGTGAAGAGAATTTAAACAATAAATTCTATACATCAGAAGTAAATCAAGAAAATAAAACAGTAACAAATACATTTAGTGTACCAGGTGAAACGGTAAGTGTAACAGTTACAAAAACATGGAATGACAATAATAACGAAGCAGGAAAACGTCCAACAAGTATTACATTAAAAGTATCAGGAAATGGAAAAAATTATACTCAAGAAGTAACAGAAGCAAATGCAGATAGTTCAAATAGCAATAATTGGGTATATACATTTAATGACTTACCAAAATATGATGGAAATGGTGACGAAATAGCTTATACAGTTGATGAATTGGATTTAAATAATGAATTCTACATTAAATCAAGTGTAAATCAAGAAACAAGAACAATAGTAAACACATTCCAAGTACCGGGAGAAAATGTAACAATTCCAGTAACAAAAATATGGGATGACAATAATGATATAGCTAAAAAACGTCCAGGAAGTATTACAATACAAGTGAAAAACGGTGAGGAAGTAGTAGCAGAATCACCAGTAACAGCAGATACAGAGTGGAAACATGAATTTACATTACCAAAATTTGATAATTATGGTAATGAGATAAAATATACAATAGATGAAGCAGATTTAAATAATAAATATTATGAAAAAGGTAATGTAGATCAAACAGCTAAAACGATAACAAATGTAAGCAAATACGGAAAAGTAATAGTACATTATTACATAGAAGGTACTCAGACAAGAGTTCCAGATATAAATGGTGGTGAAATTGCAGATGTATTAATAGAGGGAAAACAAGGGGAAAGCTACAATACAAATGCAGCAGAAAATGTAAAACAAAATTATGAATTGGTAGCGACACCTTCAAATGCAACAGGAACAATATCTGCAGAAGATACAGAAGTAATTTATTACTATAGATTAAAAACACCAACCATAACAAATCAAGTAATAAATAAAACAGGAACAGATAGAATAACAGTAGCAAATCAGGAAGTAAACTATACTGTAACATATACAGCAGAAATAACAGAGTATATAGGAGATGCAGAAGTAACAATAGTTGATACACTACCATATGCAATAGATGAAGGAAAATCAGATTTAGCAGGTGGAACTTACGATTCTACAGGAAAGACTATTACTTGGACAGAAAACATATCTAACATAAATAGTTTTACAGGTAATGGAACAGTAAATGTTACAAAGACATTCAAAGTTGTATATGTAGGCTTAGATATGAACCAAGAAAAAATAACAAACAATGTTAAAGGACATATTAAGCTACTAACTCCGGAAAAAACAAGTGAAGAAGTAACAGGAAGCCAAGAAAGTACAATATATAAAGCTATAATTAGTAGTGAAAAATTGGCAGACAAAACAGAAGCAATAGAGGGAGAAAAAGTAAAATATACAATAAGAATAACAAATGATGGAAACCTAGCAAAAACAGTAACAGTAAGAGATACATTACCAGCAGGAATAACATTTGATAAAGATACACTAATAAAAATAGGTAACATTGATACAGTCTACACAGAACAAAACTTAAAGAATGGAATACCAGTAGAAGTACCAGCTTATGGAAGTATAGATGTAGTATTTGCAGGAAAAGTAGATACATTGGCAAATAATGAATACAGTAAGACATTAAAAAATCAAGCAACAGTAGATAATGAACCAACAAATGAAGTAACAACAAATGTAACAAAAGCAAATATAACAGCACATAAAGAAGCTGAGCCATCAAGTGGAAGCAAAGTAAGAGAAGGAGACGAAATAACATACAGAATAAAAGTAAGAAATGATGGAACAAGAGCAGGAGATGTAATCGTAAAAGATACAATTCCAACAGGAACAACATTTGTAGAAGGTTCAATAAAGATAGATAATATTGCAGATAGTAGTAAAACAGATACAGACTTAGCAAATGGAATTAGCATAACAGTTGATATTAGCAAAGAAGTAGTTGTAGAGTTTAAAGTAAGAGTAAATAAACTAATAGATGGAACAAAGATAAAGAATACAGCATATATCAATCAAAATGGAGAAGATAAGAAAGTTCCAGAAGAACCAGAGCATACATATGTAGAACCAAAAGAAGAACAAAACATAAGTAAAACAGGAACAACAACAATAGAAAGCTTAGACCAAGAAATAACATATAACATAAATTACACTGCTAAAATAACAGATTATAGTGGAAAAGCAACAGTAAAATTAATAGATACATTACCATATGCAATAGATGAAGCTAGATCAGATTTAGCAGGAGGAACATATGATACACAAGCACAAACAATAACATGGGAAGAACCTGTAGAAAATATACAAATTACAGAAGAAAAAGAAATAACAGTAAATAAAACAATAAAAGTAGTATATAAAGATGTAAGCCCAGATGTAGTAAGTATAAAAAATGTTGTTACAGGACATATAGAATACGAAACACCAGTTATGACAAGTGATGAAGTAACAGCAAATGCAACTACAACAACTGGATTTACAGTAAATATACCAGTAAGTAAAGTTTGGGAAGATGACTCAAACAAACTTGGACAACGTCCTACAAAAGTAGTATTTAAACTACATGGAAGTGATGGAAGCGAATATATAAAAGAAATGAGTAAGCCAGGAACACAAGGAAGTACAACAACACAAGATAGCACTAATCCAAATAAATGGAATGATATATTCGAAAACTTACCAAAATATGATAGTAACAACCAAGAAATAGTATATACATTAACAGAAGAAGAAAAGACAGAAGGAGATTTAAGATACTATGACAGCATAGTTACAGATAAGACAGTAACAAACACAAATAAATATGGAAAAGTAACAGTACATCACTATATAATGAATACAGATGGAAGCCTAACTACAACAAGAGTACCAGACGTAAATGGAACAGAAATAGCAGATGTAGTAATAGAAGGAAAAGAAGGAGACCCATACACAACAGCAGAAGCAAATAACATAAATGAAAAATATAAACTAGTAGCAGAAAAATTACCAGCAAATGCTACAGGAACAATAGAAAAGTACAACGAAGAGAAGCCACAAGAAGTAATATATTATTACAGATTAAAACCAGCAAAAGTATTAATAAATT
>ERZ827512.354-NODE-354-length-64664-cov-21.378817_pt1 | contig 64664 bp, 64 predicted proteins | sample MGYA00519916_ERZ827512 | MGnify/ENA primary metagenome ERZ827512 (study PRJEB31778, sample SAMEA3449335) | human gut metagenome | biome: human gut; feature: human-associated habitat; material: faeces | place: United Kingdom | collected 2010/2012 ... | reverse complement strand
AAAAAACCAAAAGCAATAGTAAAGAAAATATCAATAAAAGCAACAGAGACAGGTAATAAAGAGTTGAAAATAATTGTAGATAAAGACGATGAAAACGCAAAATATATAAAAACAGAATCAATTACTATATTACCAGAAGCAGAAAAAGAGTTAAAAATAGATAATGAAAGCAGTAGTGATATTACTCTATATTTCCAAGAATCATCAGAAAATACAATGATACAAAAAGGAAAAGGTGATTATATTTATACATTATTACCAGTATGGATAGAAGATGAAGACGGAGTAAGAACAAAAGTAAGACTAAAAGACTTAACAGATGGAACAGTAAAAGTTACAAATAGTTTTGATGATCCAAATGATCCATTACAATCTATAAAAACATCAGGATATAAAACAAATGGAAATAGTGTAGTAGAAGTTACAAATACTAATGATGAAATAGATTATATAGCAGTAGGATTATTAGATGAACAAGCAGCAGAAGATTTAAAAGGTGAAACAATGACAATTTCTTATAAAAATACTAATATAAACTTAACAATTAAAATACAAGAAAAAGAAATAGCTAATATAGTTGTAACTAAAAAACAAACAACAACAAATAGATATGAGGAAACTATAATAGCAAGTATAAGTTCAGGATTAAATGAAAAAGAAATAGATAAACAAGATTTGCAAGCAGAAATCAAAGATAGCAAAAATAATATTGTAGATGATGAAAATATAGCAAAAGTAACAAAAACAGATAGCCAATTTGGTGGACAAGTAGATTTAAGCTTTGTGGCAACAAAAGCAGGAAAATATACAATAACACCAAAAATAGGAACAATAGTAGGAGATGCAATAGAAGTAACAGTAACAGAAAACCAAATTGTTAATCAAATAGCAGTAGGAGATATAGGAGAAAAATTCAGAATAAACCAAACAAGAACAGTAAATGTAGACTTTGCACATAAATATACAGAACATGGAACAACAGCAGATATAAATATGGAAGCAGATAGATTAACAATAGAAACAGAAGGGCTAGAATATACATTAAGAGATTCAGATGATAATGTAATAGATGTAAGCAAAAAACCAAAAGCAATAGTAAAGAAAATATCAATAAAAGCAACAGAGACAGGTAATAAAGAGTTGAAAATAATTGTAGATAAAGACGATGAAAACGCAAAATATATAAAAACAGAATCAATTAATATATTACCAGAAGCAGAAAAAGAGTTAAAAATAGATAATAAAAATAGTAACGATATTATTCTATATTTACAAAAACCGGAAGGAAATACAATGGTACAAAAAGGAAACGGAGATTATATTTATACATTATTACCAGTATGGATAGAAGATGAAGACGGAGTAAGAACAAAAGTAAAACTAAAAGACTTAATAGATGGAACAGTAAAAGTTACAAATAGTTTTGATGATCCAAATGATCCATTGCAATCTATAAAAACATCAGGATATAAAACAAATGGAAATAGTGTAATAGAAGTTACAAATACTAATGATGAAATAGATTATATAGCAGTAGGATTATTAGATGAACAAGCAGGAGAAGATTTAAATAATAAAGTAATTAAGATTTCTTATGGTCAAATTACAAAAACTATTAGTTTAAATATTCTAGTACAGAATTAGTAAAATCAAAAGAAGTTATTAAGCAAAATATACTTAATAACTTCTTTTTGTTTTTCTTATAATAAAAAAGAACTAGATTACTTTTTTAAGGAGAAATCTAGTTCAATAAACAAAAAATAAACATATAAATATATGATTTATCTTAAGAGCATTGTAGCAAAAAAATCCTTATAAGTCAACAAAAACACGAAAAAAACCAAAAAAACTTACTAAAAACATAAAAAAATATTATAATAGATTAAAAGTTTCCAAATCTTTGAAAGCAGGGTCATACAGGTTAGTTCCGATCATAATTAAAACGAGAACCATGACAAGGGCAATCCCAAGTTTTGTCCACATCATTCCAAGAAAGCAAACAACCTAAATGTGTACAAATAGGCTTAACAGCATAAATTTTACCGTTAGGATTCTTATAAATACCTATTTTTTGGTTATTTATTTCAATAATACTACCAGAATTATTGGCAATTTTGTCAAAATCCATATTAGCATGTTTTAATTTATTAAATAAAAGAGAATTTGCAGATTCTGTTAAAATATTTTTCATTTCATCAATATTTTTAACAGGTTTTAATCTGGAAGAATCAAATAAATAAGAAAATTTATTTGATTTACCACAAATACTATCAACAACAATATTTGCAGCGACATTAGAAAGTGTCATTCCCCACTTTTTAAATCCAGTCCCAACATACATATTTGGCATAATATGAGAATAAGGTCCAATATAAGGTAATTTATCAAGAGAAATACAATCTCTAGTATTCCACATATATAATACATCACAATCTGGATAATATTTTTTAGCTTCTTGTTCTAATAAACCATAACTATCTTTGTAAGATGTAGGTTTCCCGGTTTTGTGTTCACATCCACCAATTAACAACAGATTTTTGCCATTATATTTAGTAGTTCTAAAAGAAAATATAGGATTATCAACAGAAATATACATACCTTTGAATAAAGTTTTTTTAGGATCAACTGCTATTAAATAAGAAGTAGATTGATACATTTTAGCAAAATAGAATCCAGGAAAATTAATAAAAGGATAATGGGTTGCAACAATAACATACTTGGATTTTACTTCTATATCCTTAGAATATGTGATATAATTTGAACCATCTTGCTTTATATCAAAAACAGTAGTATTAGTAAAAAACTGTCCACCTTTTTTAGTAATTGATTTAATTAGACCAGATAAATATTTTAAGGGATTAAATTGTGCTTGATTTTTAAAGCAAATAGCACCTTCTATTTTGAAAGGAAGCCCTACTTTAGTAACAAATTCACAATTATATTCTAAATCTTCAATAGCCTTAATTTCATTTTTAATAAGATGCAAATTATTTTTATTAGTTGTATAAATGTAATTATTTTGATATTCAAAATCACATTTTATATTCTCTTCATCAATGATATTTTTTATATTTTCTATTGCCCTTTCATTTACATCTAAATAATCTTTAGCAAATTTTTGTCCATATGAATTGGTTAAGTATTCATAAAATAAGCCATGAGCACTAGTTATCTTTCCAGTAGTATGACCAGTTGTTTTTTCACCTATTTTATTTTTTTCAAGTACAGTAACCTTATATCCAAGTTTAGTTAAGTAATAGGCACAAGTTAAACCAAAAATTCCAGCACCTATAATACAGACATCTGTTGTTAATTTAATATTTTTATTATCAGATAAATCAAAATTTTCATTTGAAATGTTAGAATCTGAAATCCATAAAGAGTTCATAAAACTCACCTCACAAAGGTAGTATAACCAAATTTTTAGAATAAATTATAAAAAAAGTGGAAAAATAAAAAATATAGTGATATACTCTAAAAAGGAAAAAAATTACAAAGGAGGATTATAATGTCAGAAGATTTGAAACAAAAACTTTTTAATAATAAAAAGGATGGATGGGAAGATGCTGATACAAGAAAAAGAGAAGAAATATTTAACTTATCAAAAAAATATATGAATTTCTTGAATGCAGCAAAAACAGAAAGAGAGTTTATTAAGCAAGCTAGAAAAATGGCAGATGAAAATGGTTATAAAGATATTATGGAATTTGATACTTTGAAACCAGGTGATAAAATTTACTTTGTGAATAGAGAAAAGAGCATGTATCTAGCAATCATAGGAGAAAATCCAATAGAAGAAGGGATGCATATAATTGGTTCACATGTTGACTCACCAAGGTTAGACTTAAAGCCAAATCCATTATATGAAGATACTGGATTAGCATATTTTAAAACACACTATTATGGTGGAATAAAAAAATATCAATGGACAACTATTCCACTTAGCATGCATGGTGTAATAGTAAAAACTAATGGAGAAAAAGTAGAAATTAATATTGGCGAAAATGAAAATGATCCTATTTTTACAATTACAGACCTATTACCACACCTTGCACAAGAACAAATGGAGAAAAAGTTAAAGAATGGAATTGATGGGGAAGATTTAAATTTACTAATAGGAAGTATTCCATATGATGATACAAAAGTATCAGAAAAAGTAAAACTAAACATTTTAAATATTCTAAACCAGAAATATGGTATTACAGAAGTAGATTTAACAAGTGCAGAAATTGAATTAGTTCCAGCATTTAAAGCAAGAAGTTTAGGTTTTGATGGAAGTATGGTAGCAGCATATGGACAAGATGACAAAGTATGTGCATATACGTCTCTTCAAGCAATGATGGAATTAGATAAAGTAAAAAATACAGCTGTATGTATTTTATCTGACAAAGAGGAAATTGGAAGTATGGGAAATACCGGTATGGAATCTCATATGTTTGATTTCTTTATTTCTGAAATACTAAACAAACTAGAGATAAATAGACCAAATTTGTTAGATAAAGTATTTTGTTTTTCAAAAATGTTATCATCAGATGTTGATGCAGGATTTGATCCAATATATAGCTCCGTCTCAGATAAGGCAAATGCAGGATTTTTAGGAAAAGGAATAAGTTTAAATAAATACACAGGAGCAAGGGGAAAATCAGGTGCTTCTGATGCCAATGCAGAATATGTAGCATGGGTAAGAAATGTATTAGAAAAAAATGAAATAAAATATCAGATAGCAGAATTAGGAAAAGTTGATATAGGTGGAGGAGGAACTATAGCCTATATTTTAGCAAATAAAGGAACAGATGTAATAGATTGTGGGGTGCCAGTTCTTTCAATGCATGCACCATATGAAGTAACTAGTAAATATGACATTTATTCTGCATATAAAACATATAAAGCATTTTGGCAAGAGTAAAAGGCAAAATAAAAAACTGTAGATATTTTCTACAGTTTTTGTTTTGTTATTAGTTTTTTGATGTGTCTAAGTCATTTAAAGAATCAATAATTTTAGAAATTAATTCTTTTTGCCAATCAGATAAAGAATTAACTTTTTCACATAATTCAACGTCTTCTTTTAGAGCAGAATTGGTTATGAAATCTTTATAAATAGTATTAGGTTGAATACCTAAAAGATTCATATATCGAATTAGAGTTTGTGTTTTAATACCATTATTACCATTTTCTATTCTAGATATATATTTTAAAGAAATTTCTACTTCTTCAGATAATTGCTCTTGAGTAAGACCCCTTTTTACACGGAAATCCTTTAATATTTTACCTATAACTTTATCAACATCGGATTTAGAAATATTATCCATTTTCCTACCTCCATTTATCATTCTAAGTATTAGTTTTAGTATAACAATTGATATTAAAATGTTGAACACATTAATACTGTGAACATAATATTGGAAAAAATTGCTAAAAATCATAAAAAAACTTGAATTAACAAGTAAGATATGATAACATCATTTTGAATAAGTTATACTTTTAGTTATACTCAAAAATGCACACAGTTATTCATAAAATAAAATCCAATAAAAGAGGGTGCCGAAAAAATGATAAAAGACGAATATTATATTGAATTTTTAAAATCAATAATTTCATGCATCAGTCGAGGTGATTATGGTTCTGCAAAAGAATTATCATATTTAGAATTAGAAAAAATGAATAAAGAAAATAAAAGAGCAAATGAAAAAGACAGATTAAAACTGGAATAAAAAATGTAGATATATAAAATTCAATTTGATACAAGAAACAATAAAATAATAAAAAATAAAAAACCTTGATACTATCAAATCAAGGTTTTTGTTTTGGTGAGCCAGGAGGGTCTCGAACCCCCGACCCCAGGCTTAGAAGGCCTGTGCTCTATCCAGCTGAGCTACTGACCCATAACTTTAAATGACAAGTAATATAATACCACAAAAAAGCTAAAGTGTCAATAAATGTAGCATAAAAAAATTAAAAAATTAAGCTAATAAACCCAAAGAGACCAAAAACAATAAAAATAATGTTAGATAAAATTTCTACAAATCTAGGATTTAGCTTGTTGCCTATAAGTTTTCCAAAGAAAATAGCAATGGAATTGCTAGCAACCATACCTAAAATAGAGCCTAAAATAAGTGAAATTTTATGAGTAGGGTACTGTAAACCAAGACCAAGAGAAGCTAAAAATGTTTTATCACCAAGTTCTCCAATAATAATGCTAATAGCTATAATAAAGATATAGTTAATATTAAAATTAGAGATTTTATTCAATATAGAAGTTTTCGAGTCCTTTTTATTGGAGTTTTCAACTGAAGGAATAAAGCCGATAATTCCAAATAAAATAAATGAAAAGTAAGTGAAAATTTCTAGATATAATTTAAAAGACTCATTTTCAAAAGAACCAAGCTTACTACCAAATAATATAGCTAAACCATGACTAAAAAAAGTACCAATAGCTACTCCAAGCAAAATATTTGCAGCTTTATCTTTGGCAGAAAAGGATAAAACAAGAAGTTGTGTTTTATCACCTAATTCAGAAATGAAAACAATAAAAAAACATATTAAAAAAGGATAAATAAATTCCATAAAAGAAAGCACCTCTTTCTTTTTAATAAATATGCATAAAAAATAAATATATTATAGCTAATATAATAATAGTTAATAAATAATTTTAGGATAAGTTATAAGAATAGTTGAAATATTATGTAATTCATAGTATAATATATACACAAAATAGTAGAAAGGAGGTTCTACATTATGTATAAAGTAGAACAAATATATGTTAAATTTGAGGAATCAGACTCAATTGAACATCAAGGAAATAAACGGTCAATTGAACGTTTTAGAGAGAAGGGTTATAATATTGTAAGTGAAAAAAATGGGTTCTATGTTTTAAATAAGCCAGCAAAAGTTATTCTAGTAGGAGGTTGTGGAGAAAACGGCACATATATCCATGATGCAAAAGATGAAATTCTTCAATATTATGGAAGAAGAAGAATATCAGAAAAGCTGGTAAAAGAATTTAAAAAAGATTTTGATAATGGAGTAATATCAATTGAAATGAATCAAGATTCTTATAAAATTATAAAAACCTAAATAATATAAGGAGAGCTAACAACTCTCCTTATATTATTTATTAGAAAGAGCAGGTTTATAAATGTAAATTTTTTGTGAATTGCTTTACTTTGATAAAAGAAAATGATAATATGATATTCAAGTAAAAGAAAGCCAAAAATAAAGGAGGAATTTTTTGTGATAGAGGTAAAAAATGTTACAAAAAAGTATGGAAAGACAGTAGCCGTAGATAACATAAGTTTCACCATAAATGAAGGTGAAATAATTGGATTATTAGGTCCAAATGGTGCTGGTAAAAGTACAACAATGAATATGCTTACAGGTTTTATAGAGCAAACAGAAGGTGAGATTATAATTGATGGTTATAATATGTTAAAGAAACCTAAGAAAGCAAAAAGAGAAATTGGTTATATGCCAGAAGGAGTGCCCCTTTATACAGACCTAACAGTAAAAGAATTTGTAACTTATATGGCACAAATTAAAAATGTAGATAGGAAATTAAGAAAAGAAAAAGTTGAAAAAATAATAGAACAAACAGGATTAAAGGATGTGGAAAATAAACTAACTAGAAACTTATCAAGAGGATACAAACAAAGAGTAAGTATGGCAGGAGCTTTAGTTGGAGAGCCTAAGATATTAATCTTAGATGAACCAACAGTAGGACTTGATCCAAAGCAAATTACAGAGATAAGAAATTTAATAAAAGAATTGGGAAAAACGCATACAATAATAATTAGTTCTCATATTTTATCAGAGATAAGTCAGATATGCAGTAAAGTTATAATAATCAATAAAGGGAAAATAGTTGCAGTTGATACTCCAGAAAATCTAGAAGAAAAAGTATCAAATAAAAATTGTGTTTATGTAACAGTTGAAGATCCAGAAAACAAAATGAAGGAAATCAAAAATAAGATAAAAGATATAAAAAGGTTAGAACTAATAGAAAAAAATGAAGATGGAACAACTCAATATATGATAGAATCAAGTGAAAATATAGATCTAAGAAAAACGATTTTCTCAGAATTAGCAAAAGAGAATATTACAATTTTTGAGATGAAAAAGGCAGATACAACGTTAGAAGACGCATTTATGAAACTTATAGAAGGAGGTAATAAATAATGTTAGCAGTTATAAAAAAGGAATTTAAAACTTATTTCTTTTCACCAGTAGGATATGTATTTATAGGATTATTTTTAATCATGTTTAGTATCTTTTTTTATGTAGATGTATTTAAATATCAAAGTACAAATTTTGAATATATTTTTTATTCAGGAGCAACAATATTGACATTTATTGTTCCTATTCTTACAATGAGAACAATTGCAGAAGAAAGAAAAACAGGAACAGAACAATTATTACTTACATCACCACTTAGTATTACAAAAGTCGTATTAGGTAAGTTCATAGCAGCAACACTAATCGTTGTAATTACAGAAATATGTACATTTTTATATTTTGCAATTTTATGTTATTTTGGAAAACCACCTATTACAACAGCATTAGTTACACTATTAGGATTTTTATTATTAGCAATGAGTTATATTTCATTCGGGATATTAGCATCAAGTATAACAGAAAATCAAATAATAGCAGGAGTTATAACAGTAGGATTTTTCATACTAACATGGTTTTTACCACAATTTAGTAGTGCGTTTACGAATTTTTCGTTAATTAATATGTTTTCTAAGTTCCCAACAGGGCAGATTGATATTGCAGATACTGTAACTTATATTACATTTACAGCAATGTGTTTACTTCTTACAGTGATTGTTATGCAAAGAAGAAAAAGTGTAAGATAGGAGGGAATATAAATTGAAAGAAAAAAAATTGAAAGAAAAAAAGGATAAAAAGAAGGTTAGCAAAAAGGAAAAAACACCGAATAAATTTATAGAGACAATTAAGAAAAAATGGTTAATTGATGGAACAAAAACATTGATATTAGTAGCCATTATAATAGCAATATTTGTATGTATAAATATTGGAATGCAAAAATTAGAATTAACACCAATAGATTTTAGTCAAGAAAAACTCTATACATTAACACAAGAGAGCAAAGATAAAGTAAAAAATATTGATAAAGATGTCCATATTTATTTTGTAGGATCAACTGATGATGATGCAAATTTAGATATAGCAAAACAATATAAAAAAGCAAATGAAAGAATTGTAGCAGAAGCAGTAGATATAAACAATAGACCAGATTTAGCGCAAAAATATGGTATAGAAAGTGGGACACAAGGGATAATTGTTGAATGTGGAGAAAAGTCAAAGGTATTAACATCAAGTGACTTAGTAACATATGATACAACAACATATGAGACAATTAATATAGCAGAAGAGAAATTAACTAGTTCAATTCTTTCTGTAACAAGTAATAAAGTTCCAAAAGTATATTTTTTAGAAGGGTATAGTGAATTTTCACTTGATAAAAACATGAATTATTTGAAAACATTTTTATCAAATGAAGTAAATGAAGTGAAAACTTTAGATGTATTATCAACAGGAAAAATTCCTGATGATTGTGATACTTTAGTTATAACAACGCCATCAAAAGATTTTGATGACATCGCAACAAATGCAATTATAGATTATATAAATTCAGGAAGAAATATATTATGGATGAATTCAGCTATTACAAGCAAAAAGGATATACCAAATGTTAGTAAAGTATTAGAAATATATGGAGTTAATCCATTTGAGGTTGGAATTATTAGAGAAACAGATACTAGTAAAATGGTAACAAATTCTCCAGATTTAATTATTCCTGAAATAGAAAGCTCTACAGTAACAAAAGACCTATATAATACAACAGGAGTAATACTTGTAAATGCAACTAAGATAAATATAAATGAAGATAAATTAGAAGAACTTAAAGTTAAAAAAACAGAGCTAGCATTAGCAAGTAAAGATTCATATTTTAGAACTAATTTCAATAATCAACAAGATGCTATATCATCAGAAGATGAAAAAGGAACTTTTATTGTAGGAGCTGAACTTGAAAAAACAATAAAAGAAAAGAATGAAGAAACTAATGAAAGTGCAGTTACTTCAAAACTAATTATTTATGGTGAAAATTACTTTGTATCAGATTATCAATTAAGCCAAAATTCACAATATGGAGCAATACAACTTGCATATAATAAAGATTTAGTATTAAATTCAATTGCATATTTAGTAGATAGACCAGAAGATATTACAGCAAGGAAAAACACAGGAACAGTAACTTATACTGCAACAGAAGAGCAAGATACAATAATAAGAATAATTATATTTGCTGTACCATTCATAATTATAATTGTAGGAATTGTTATATGGCAAATAAGAAGAAGAAAAAAATAGAATAAAATATAAAAAAATCCCATAAACTATTATGGGGTTTTTTATTTATGAAAAATATATTAAAAGTAGTATTTGTGATAATTGGAACATTAATAGGAGCTGGATTTGCTTCTGGTCAAGAAATATATTTGTTTTTCTTTTCTTATGGAATAAAAGGAATAGTAGGAATAATAGTATCTAGTATTCTAATGGGAGTTGTAATTTACAAAACCCTTATAATAGTAGATAAATACCAATTAAAGAATTATAAAGAGTTTTTGAATGTATATATGCCAAAAGAGAAAAAATTAATATCAGTAAATATAAAAAGTATAATAAATATAGTAATTAATGCATTTATTTTAATTACTTTTTTCATTATGATAGCAGGGTTTGGTGCTTATTTTGAACAGGAATTAGGTATAAATAAAATAATAGGTAGCGTAATACTTGCTATTTTGAGTTTTGTTGTATTTATGACAAGCGTGAAAGGCGTAGTAAAGGTAAGTGAAATATTAGTACCAATATTAATTATCTTTATTACAATTATTGGTGTGATAAATATAAAAGATATCAATCTAATAGAGCTAGAAAACTATATAATTAGAGTAAACAATTCAAATTATTTACTAAGTGGAATTTTATATTGTAGTTATAATAGTATATTACTTATTCCGGTTTTAATAACATTAAAAAACTATATAAAAGATAAAAGACAAATAAGAATAATAGCTATTAGTACAACTATTATCTTAATATTATTATCTATGATAATATTTTTATTATTAGTAAAAATTGATGTAGATATAACAAAGTTGGAAATGCCTGTAGCTTATGTGGTATCTCATATGTTTAAGATTTTAAAATTAACATATGGTTTTATTATACTTGGTTCAATTTTTACGACTGCTATATCATTAGGAACAAGCTTTTTACAAAATACTAGTAAAAGTAAAAAAGGTTATACACAAATTGCGTTATTTATGTGTATAATGTCTGCTATAATTTCAACAGTTGGCTTTTCAAATTTAATTAATTTATTATATCCAATTTTTGGATATTTAGGTCTAATACAAATAGTAGCTTTAAGTTTAAAAAAAATAGAATAACAATAAAAATTTATAAAGCAAATAAAAAATAGCAATATAATGATAAAAAAATAATTATTTAAAAACTATTTGTCTTTCGTATTATATAAATTTACATCTAAAAATATAAGGATGAAAAAAGTTTAAAACAATAGGTAATAAACCATCATGTATAAAGCTATAGAAATTTGTATGTTAAATTTTATAGAATTATTGACAAAGAAAGTTAGTTTGTATAAAATATAAATGTAATAGATATAGTAAATTCTAATCTAACAAAACAATGCATAAGAAAAAGGAATATGGAAAAACTAAAGTAAAAAATATGGAGGGAAAAATGAAAAAATTAGGGAAAAATAGTGGTATTACATTAATAGCGTTAATAATAACTATTATAGTACTTTTAATTTTAGCAGGAATAAGCATAGTAACATTAACAGGAGATAATGGAGTATTAAAGCAAGCAACAAAATCAAAGGAAGAGACAATAAAAGCACAGATAGAAGAAGAGATAAAATTAGCATTAATGACTTCAAAATTAAGTAAAGATAAATATGGAAAAATTGATTTAGATGTATTAGAAGAGGAATTAAAAAAATATGGTATTGAAATTAATACAAAGGGAGAGGACGGAAAGTTACCATATACTGTAAGTAAAAATGGATATGTATTTCAAATAGATGAACATGAAAATATAAAAAGAGTAAATGGAATAAGTTTGAATAAGACATCAATAAAATTATTAAAAGGAGAAACTGAAAAGGTAGAGGCAACATTAGCAGGGATAGAAGGAACAATAACATGGACAAGTAGCAATACAAATATTGTAACGGTAGATAATGGTATAGTAACAGCATTAGGTGATAGTGGAACAGCAACAATAAAAGCAAGTGTTACGTCTGGAGGAATAAATTATGAAACAACATGTACAGTAATGATAGTTTCAAAACTTACATCTATAAGTGTATCTAATTTAAGAGTTCAAGAAGGAAGTAGTGCACAATTACAAGTAAATACAACACCATCAAATAATGTAGAAGACTTGAGTTATGAATCTGGTGATACCAATATAGTGATAGTAAACGAAGATGGAATGGTAACAGGAATATCATCAGGAGAGACAACAATAACAGTAAAAGGGAAAAAATCAACAAATATAACAGGAACATGTAACATAATTGTAAAAAGTACAGTAATAGGATCATATGTAGATTATGGAGTATCATATACAGATATGTATACAGGATATGAATTTAGTTCAAGTAATGGATGGAGAATATTAGATCCAGGAACGAAAATAAATGAAACAACATATAGTGGAACAAAATTAGTATCAACAGGGATACCAGCTTTAATAAATCACCACTGGAATGCTGGTGGAGAAGCATCTTTATGGTGGGATTCTGCAGGAACTACAAATGTAGATGCTGCAAAAGGATTACAAAATAATTTTGAAAAAATCACATTTATAAATAGCTCAGATATATCAACTGAAAATAAGGGTTGCTATCTAAAAATCAATCAAAAAACATCAGGGGATTTAAAAGGAAATGTATTTAAGACAGGAAAAGCTTCAAAGGTATCAAATTTAACATTAGAAGAGCTAAATGAAGCCAGAAAATTAGAAAGTCTTGAATATTCAACAACAACGAGACAAAAAGATGGAGATATAGGACTGTTTTATATGCAAAATCTAGAGAAAGAAAACAGTGAATATAAATATAATGGAAGTACAGCAGTACAGTATTGTCTAGCTACTCCTTATAATTTATCAAGCACTTTTGGATCTTTATGGTTTGTAAATCAGGGTGGAGGAATAACAGCTGACGACAAGGTTCATGTATTTGGTGTTCGACCAGTTATTACTTTGAATTCTAACATAAGCAAAAATGGAGAAGGAAAATGGGTAATACAATAATAAATATAATATAATCAAATTTGAGAATGTATAAACTTCCTTAATATATATTAAGGAAGTTTTTTGATATAACAAAAAATAAAAAATACCTTGAAAAAAACGCTAAAAACTGATATAACTAAGGCAAGAAAACAAAGGAGAACAAAAATATGAAAGATGTTTGGGCAGATACAAAAATACAAGAAAATAAGATAAATAAGAAGAAGATAATAATAACAGCTATAATAATATTACTTATTGTATTAACAATTGTTATAATTGGAGTATACTATACCAATAGACAAGCTAGAGAGTGGATAGATAAGAATATATTTAGAAAAGAAGTTTTACAAGATAAGGTAACAACAATAGAATTAAAGGAAGAACAAAATCCAAATATATATGCTTTTAATAAATATATAGGAATTTTAAATAAAACTACTTTTTCAATTTATGGAAACACCGGAAATGAAGAGAAAACATTAGAGATACAAATATCAAATCCAATTTTTAATGCAGCAAATAGATTTTTAGCAATTGCAGAAGATAAGGGCCAAAAATTTTATATTGTTGAAGATAAAAATATATTATGGCAAAAAGAAGTTGAAGGTAATATATCACAAATTCATGTAAACAAAAATGGATATGTAGCAGTTGTTATAGTAGATACAAGTTATAAAACAGTAATAAAGATGTATGACCCAAAAGGTAAGGAGATGTTTAATACATATTTATCTTCCACAAGAGCAGTAGATGTAAGTATATCAAATGACAATAAGTATTTAGCAGTTGCAGAAGTAGATACATCAGGAACAATTATAAAATCCAATATAAAGGTAATATCAATTGAGAAGGCAAGTTCAGATCCAACAAATTCATTAGAAAATACATATGAAAGTGAAGATAATAAATTGATTACTAACATCAAATATCAAGATAAAAATAAATTAGCATGTATGTATACAGATTCTATTCATTCGATAGATGATGGAAAAGATAATACATTAATAGATAACCAAAATAGAAAAGTAATATTTCAATCAATTAACTTAAATAACTATGCTTGTTCAATTGAGGAAAAATCTTCAGGATTATTTACAGCAGATTCATTAACTAATTTAATAAATATAGGTAATGGTGAGAAAAAAGAATATATAGCTGAATCTGTTACTAAGGAATTATATACATATGGAAATATTATTGCTCTAAACCTAGGTACACAAGTAGAGTTTATAAACACAGATGGATGGCTTGTGAAAAGATATTTAGCGAATCAGGAAATTACTAACATTGTAGTTTCAGAGAGTATAGCAGGTATTGTATATAGAGACAAAATAGAAATAGTAAATTTATAAGGGAAGGGGCTTATAATGGGGATTATTATTGATTTTATAATTACTTTATTTATTTTGATGTCAATATTTTTAGGATATAAAAAAGGGCTAATTGAATTATCAATACATTTATTAGCTTTTATAATAGGGATTATAATTACAATTATATTATATAGACCAATAGGTAACTTAATTATTAATAATACTCAAATTGATGAAAAATTACAAGAAACAATACAAGTAAGTATAGAAAATTTTATATCACAAGAAAATAATAATCAGGTTGAAAATAAACTAGTAGAAAGTGCTAAAAATGATATGTTACCTGAAACATCTAGAACTCTTTCCGTAAATATTATTTATGGCATAATAATGATATTATTATTTGTTATAAGTAAAATAGTATTAGTTTGTGTTAGCTCATTAGCAAACAACATAGCGAAATTACCATTAATAAAGCAGTTTAATGAATTAGGTGGAGGAATTTTTGGATTATTAAGGGGGTTGTTTATAACATATGTTATTTTAATGTTAATTAGTGTAATATCTATGATAAATCCCAAAAGTTCTTTTAGTAAAATTATAGAACAATCATATATAACAAGAGTAATGAGTACATATAATATGTTAAATATATTTTTTACAAAAACGTAGTAATTAGTTAGTTTAAATTTATATTTTATTTAGAAAAAGACTTTATTATCCAAGAAAGTCTAAATTTTTATAAAACTTTATTCTTATTTATTGCCTTTTTGATACATTTTTGCTATACTAATAGCATGAAATTTTAGGAGTGAGAATTTTGGAAAATAAGAAATCAAACGAAAGAGTAAATGAAAATATTAAAAACAAAAATAAAAATAAAAACAAAAATAAAGATCATAAAAAGAAAAAAATGAAAACATGGAAAAAAGTTTTACTACTAATAATAGTAATTTTATTAGTATTAGGTGGAGCTTTTGCATATAAAGTTCATAAAAATGGTGGAGGCTTAACAGGAATGTTAGCTACTATGGTAGGACATGATGAAAACACAAAAAAGAACTTGGGTGAATTTAAATGTCTAATATTAGGAATCAGTACAGATCAAGAAGATGTAGACCTTACAGATACAATTATGGTTGCATCATATAATCCAAATACACAAAAAGGGACATTATTATCTATTCCAAGAGATACATATACAGGGAAAAACCCTTCAAAAGCAACAGCATATGAAAAAGTAAATGCATTATATTCTAGAAAGCACAGACCTGATGAAACATTACAAGCAGTAAATGAAATAACAGGTTTAGATATTCAATATTATGTAGTAATAAAGACAGAAGCATTAATTAAATTAGTAGATGTAATAGGTGGAATTACTTTTAATGTTCCAATAGATATGGATTATGATGATGTAACACAAGATTTACATATACATTTAGAAGCCGGAGAGCAAAAATTAGATGGAGACAAAGCAGAGCAATTGGTAAGATTTAGACACAATAATAATGGAACATCATATCCAGAGGAATATGGAGATAATGATACAGGAAGAATGAGAACACAAAGAGAATTTATTTTACAAGTTGTTAAACAAACAGCTAAACCAGGAAATATATTGAAATTAGGACAAATACTAGATGTAGCAAAAGAAAATGTAATAACTAATGTAGATTTTGGCGTAGCTAAAGATTATATACCATATGCAGTGGAATTTAACACAGAAAACTTATTAACAGAGACATTACCAGGAACAAATACAAATAAAAATAAAAGTGGAACTTGGATATTTGTACATGATAAGGTAAAGACACAAGCATTAGTACAAGAATTGTTTTATGATAGAGATAAAACAGAAGAAGAATTAAACGAAGAAAATAATCAAACGAATACACAAAATACTACAAATACAAGCGATACAACTAAAAATAAGACATATATAACTAATAAAGCTGAGGTTAAAGTAGAAGTACTAAATGGAAGTGGAGTAAGTAAAAATTTACAAACAGTAGTAGATGATTTAGAAGGTGCAGGATATAAAGTAACAAGGACAGGAAGTACAAGTGCAACATCTAAAACAACAATTACAAATAAAAAGAATGTAAGTGATACCTTATTAAAAAATATGAAAGAAGTATTAGAGGTAGGAACAATACAATATAATCAATCTAGTTCAAGTAAAGTAGATGTAACAATAATTATAGGTAAAGATTATAAGTAGAATATTACATATGAAAAACAAGAAAAGATAAGGAATTTAAAATATTCCTTATCTTTTATAAAAATTTATTCAAAATCAATTATATCTTTTATTATTATTTCTATTCTTATGAAGTAAAATTATACAAATCAATGATATTAAAATAAGGCTAAAAATTATATAACATATATATTTAGGAAGTTTGGATTTATATACATTATTAGAAGCAACAATATTAGTAGTATATGTAACTCCATTAATGGTATAACTAGCTTTTCCTAAAACAGTACCTTCATATATAGGAGCAGATATATTATCATTTAAAATTATTTCAGGTTTTATTTCAGAAATGGATTCATTATTATTAATAAGAGCTAAAATTTCTTCACTAAGAAGTAAATTTAAATTTTTAGTATCTTTAGTAGCATTTTTAATTTCTATGTTAGAAACTATATCATTTTTATTAGCAATAGATTTAATTGAGTAATTAGAATAAGCATATTCGTAGATTATTTTTGTATCTGCAAATCTGTTATCACTTCCCAATATAACTCCAATTAATTCTAAATCATCTTTATAACTAGAGGAAACAAGGCAACCTTTAGCTTGACTAGTGTATCCTGTTTTTCCACAAGTTAGATAAGGATAATAACTTTTAATATTTGGAACTATAAGTTCATTAGTAGAAGTATAAGTCCTAATATCAGATTTATTTGTTGCAGGAATTGAACAAGAAGCTTTACCACAAATTTTTCTGAATGTATCATTTGTTAAGCAGTATTTCATAATATAGGCTAAATCATGTGCAGTAGTATAATGAGTTTCTTCATGTTTTCCATAGCAATTTGTAAAATGTGAGTCAGTTAAATTTAGATCAGATAACTTTGTATTCATCATAGAAACAAAGCTATTAATGGAACCTCCAACATGAATGGCCAATACATTTGCAGCATCATTAGCAGAATGAACTAGTAAAAGTTCTAATAATTGTTCAACTGTGAGTTGTTCGCCAACCTGAATATTAGCTGTAGAATATCCGTCAGGAATTGAGATTATAGCATCATAGTTAGCAGTTACAATATCATCTAAATTACAGTTTTCTAAAGTAATAATAGCTGTTAATATTTTTGTAGTACTAGCCGGGTACATTTTTTTGTTTCCATCTTTTTGATATAATACTTTATTTGTTCTATTATCCATTAGGTATGCAGATGATGCAGATATAGTAGGTTCTTTTATGCTTGTATCATCATAAGAAAAAGAATATCCCAAAGGTAATAGAATTAATAAAATTAACAATGTTATAGATATTTTCTTTATTTTCATTTTTTTCTCCTAATTAATATAAAAATAATATATCGTATTTTAAACAAAAATTCAATAGTAAAAATCAAGAGTTAAAAATCTTGGTTAGAAAGGTAGGAAAATGGGTTTTAATCAATTAAATAAAAAGCAAAAAATAATATTAATAATAGTAGCAATTATTGTAATGGTTGGTATTGGATATTATATGTATGTAAAAGATAATGTTAATGTAGAAAATGATAAAGAAAATTTAGAAATAGAGCAACAGAAAATTGATAACAATGAAAATAATGTAGATTCTAATAAAAATGATAATTTAAACATAATAGTACACATATCTGGGGCAGTAAATAAGGAAGGAGTAATAGAATTGAAAGAAAATTCTAGAATAGCAGATGCAATTGAAAAGGCAGGAGGCTTAAAAGATAATGCTTGTATGGACGAAATAAATTTAGCATATAAATTAGAAGATGGTATGAAAATTTATATACCAACTATAGAAGAGCAAAAAAATGAGAATATTAAAGAAGAATCAAATAATTATATAGAAAAAAACAATATAGTTGGAGATACTAATACAAATAGTAACAAACAATCTAAGCAGACAACTAAAGTAAATATAAATAAAGCAACACAAACTGAACTAGAAGCTCTACCAGGAATAGGACCATCTATAGCATTAAAAATAGTAAATTATAGAAAGGAAAATGGAAAGTTTAAATCAATTGAAGATTTAAAGCAAGTAAATGGAATTGGTGATAGTAAATTTAATAAAATAAAAAATTTAATTACCATATAATATTTTCTAGGATATTTATATGTTTAGATAATAATTATATTGACAAATATTACAATTCATAGTAAAATGTTAGAACAAACTAACATGAATAAGGAGTTTTATAAAAAATGGAATTAACAAATTCGCAAGAGGAATATTTGAAAACTATATATTTATTGGAGAAAAATAATAAAAAAGTAAGGGTTACTGATATTGCAAACAAATTAAAAATAACAAAACCTAGTGTTAATAAGGCAATAAAAACCTTAAAAGAAATGAACTTAATAGAATATGAGGTTTATGGAGATATTGCATTAACAGATAATGCCGAGAAAATAGCCAAAAATATAATAAAAAGACAAGATATTTTAAAGATGTTTCTAGTAGAGATATTAGAAATAGAGGACAAGCAAGCAACTAAAGAGGCAATAGCGATGAAGCATGCAATTTCAGAAAAGACAGCACAAAAATTAGATAAATATATTAGTCAAATTTTGAATCTAGGTGATTTAGACTGTGGATATGATGCTAATAGTGAAAAATGCCGAAATTGTGTAAAAATTACAGCTAAAAATAGAATGAAAAAGAATAAGGAGGATAAATAATGCTAGAATTACAACATATATGTTTTGAAAGACAAAATAAAAAAATATTAGATGATATAAATTTAAAGATAGATACAAATAAATTTATAGCAATTACTGGACCAAATGGTTCTGGAAAGTCAACTTTAGTTAAGATTATTATGGGAATTGAAAAACCAGATTCAGGAAAAGTAATATTAGATGGTAAAGATATTACTAATTTATCTATTAATGAAAGAGCAAAATTAGGAGTTGGTTTTGCATTTCAACAACCAGTAAAATTTAAAGGTATTACTGTATATGATTTATTAAAAATTGCATCTAATAAAGATATTGACAAAAAAGAAGCATGTGAAATTTTATCACAAGTAGGACTTTGTGCCAAAGAATATGTGGACAGGGAAGTAAATGGTTCACTATCAGGTGGGGAATTGAAGAGAATTGAAATTGCAACAGTGTTTTTAAGAAAATCAAAATTAACAATTTTTGATGAACCAGAAGCAGGAATTGATTTATGGAGTTTCCAAAATTTAATTGAAGTATTTGAGAAGATGAGGGATTTAATTAAAGGTACTATTTTAATTATTTCACATCAGGAAAGGATTTTAAAAATTTCTGATGAGGTTATTCTAATGAAAAATGGAAAAATCAAAGATATAGGAACAAGTAAAGATATTTTAGAAAGTGAAGTACAACAAAATGTATCTTGTTGTAAGTTAAAGAAAGAAGGTGCTAAATAAAGTGAAAAGTAAAGTTTTAAATGATGAATTGTTAAATCAAGTAGATGAGGGCCTTCTAGGAGAAATATCTAATTTGGAGCAGATAAAAAAGGGTGCTTTTAATATTAGAAAGAATGGACAAGGAATCGAAAGAAAAGTAACTGAGAATATAAATATTGTAACTAAAAAAGATAAACCTGGAATAGATATTTATGTAAAAGAAAATACCAAATTTGAATTTGTTCATATCCCAGTTATTATAACTGAAAGTGGATTAAATGATTTGGTATATAATGATTTTTACATTGGAAAAAATGCAAATGTAATTATTGTAGCTGGATGTGGAATACATAATGATCATCATAAAGATTCTAGACATGATGGAATACACAGATTTTTCTTAGAAGAAGGTGCTAAAGTTAAATATATTGAGAAACATTATGGAGAAGGTAATGGAGAAGGAAAAAGAATACTAAATCCAGTAACAGAAGTATATCTAAAAAATGGTAGTAGCATGGAGATGGAAAGCAGTCAGATTAAAGGAGTGGATTCTACTATAAGAGAAACAAAGGGAAAACTTGAAGATGATACTAATTTTGTTGTGTCTGAAAAAATTATGACACATGGATCACAATTTGCAAAAACGATATTTGATGTGGAGCTAAATGGGAAAAATTCAAGTACTCATGTGACTTCTAGATCTGTAGCAACTGAAAAATCTACACAGCATTTTGTTTCAAAGATTTATGGAAATACTGAATGTTTTGCACATAGTGAATGTGATGCAATTATAAAAGATAATGCAAAAGTAACTGCAACTCCAGAGATAACAGCAAATAATGTGGAAGCAAACTTGATTCATGAAGCAGCAATTGGTAAAATTGCAGGGGAACAATTAACCAAATTAATGACATTAGGTCTTTCAGAGAAAGAAGCTGAAGAAGAGATTATAAAAGGATTTTTAAGGTAAAAAGATATGAAAAAATACACCTCAAAGGAATTTTTGGGGTGTATTTTTAAATTAAATAGTTCTTTTTATTAATCCATCCTTATTACAATATATATATATAATACCACTATTAGTTTGCCTTGGAAACCTAGTTTCTGCATTTTGTTCAGGATATAGTTTTACAATTTGTATCCTATCATTTGTAACATAAGCAATAAATGATATATAGTGTTCCTTTGACATTTCATGATTTATACTTACATAATAATCATTTTCAATTATTGTACAGTCTATTTTATGTTTTTGGCAACCTATGAATCGTAGAATAGAGTTATCCTAAAAATAAAAACTGAAACTTTTTAAGAAGATTTCAGTTTGGTAAATCAGTTGCAGATTATAGTGTAAAATTCTTATTAACTTAAAAAATTGAATGTTATACTTTATTTTTATTGTTAATTATTACAGATTTTTTATAATAATTAATAAATTTAAATTATACTTGTACATATTCATTTACTATTTTTTTTACTTGTTTCATTTTTTCTATAGTATCTTCTTCTTTAAAGCTAAATTTGTTTAAAATTTTATTTATATAATCTTTTTCAGCTATTTTTTTAAGACTAATATTATAATTTATATTAAATATAAATGCAATAAATACTAAAAGGTCTTCTAAACTGTTTTGATCTTTTTGCCTTTTAATTGATTTTTTCTGAATAATTTTTTTAAAATATTCATATCTTATTTTTAAATTATATATTTCATCTATTTTTTCAGGATCATTCCAAAAGAATTCTGTACCTTCATAAAAAATATCTAATTTATCAGCATCCCTTATTATTTTTGCTTGCAATAATTTTTCTTCATTTAAACCTTCTTCAATATCATGTTTATTATGATTTCTTATTGCTGTTATTATGATATCATCATATTTGTTATCTTTTACAAATTTTCTTATAAGATTATTTTCTACTAAGATTATTGCTCCTAAATTTCCATGGTCTATACTTAGTACATCTCTGAAAGTTCCATATTTTTTCATTTGTTCAAATCTTGCAATATCATGTAATAATCCAATTAATGTAGCTAAATCTATTTGTTCTTGCGATAATTTTAAGTTTTCTGCAATATATTTACTTTCGTGCATTACTCGAAAAGAGTGATAATATTTTCTTTCTATATTTTTATTATTCATATCATATTTGTTTGAATATTTTTTAAATTCTTCTATACTTTTATTTATATCTATCATATTAAAAATCCCTTTTATTTAAACTTTAATCTTTTTGTATTTTATCAAAACGACTTTTTTAAATCAATAGACAGAGTATAGAAAAAAATTAATAATATATTATACAATTTACAACTACTTCAAAAAATAAAAAACTCTGTAATTAATTTAAACAGAGTTTTTTAGTGGTTGCGGAGGATGGACTCGAACCATCGACCTTCGGGTTATGAGCCCGACGAGCTGCCAACTGCTCCACCCCGCGATGTATAGACATTTTTAATTATACATCTTATATATTAGTTTTGTCAATAGATTTTGATAATTTATGATAAAATGTACAGTAAAAATTAATTTTTATTATATATTGTATGTTAAAAATACTAAAAATATTACTATTTTTAGTACATTATGTGTATGATTTATTAAAATATAAATCATATTAGATAGTATGAATTACAAAAATAAGAAACAATGTGCAAAGTTATTATAGAAATTTATTATATAATGAAAATAACTAAAAAACTATTATAAAAACAGTTTTTTAGTTATTTAAGGATTGTATAAAAACTCTTAAAGAGTAATTAACTAAATTATATAAAAGTTATTTACTTTTAATAGAAAGGGCAATACTTTTTATTATATTAATAGCATCAACTATTTGTGAATCAGAATAGTTATTTAATAGTTCTTTAGTTTCATTTATAGCATCGTCATCTAGACCAAACAAAATATAATCTGCAGAATGACCACTTAGATGTCTTAGCTTTTTAATACTTCTATAAACTAAATTACCTTTACCATCTTCGACTAATCCTAAGAATTGACCAGATATGCCAATTTCTTTGGCAAGTTGAGTTTTATTCATATGCAATTCATTTTCACGAATATATTTTATTCGTTTACCTCTTTCTATTTGATCTAATTTTTCTGGGGTTAGATTGCAGCTATTATTAATATTATTGACTTTCAAAATAAATACTCCTTATATTTTTAACTTATTTTATAATATAAAAATAACAAATAAATGGGAAAATAATATGGTACTTTATGAGAATTTATGGTATATTCAAGAGTAACGATAAGGAGGAGAATAATATGAAATCTAAACCTATGAAGATATTAATTATAGAAGATGATGTTCAGGACTGTAATAAATTTGTAGAATGCATTAAAAATAGAGAAGACATTGAATTGGTTGGAATGACAGATTCAGATATCGAAGGATTAAGATGCACAAAGATACAACATCCAGAAGGAATAATATTAGATTTAGAATTAAATAATGCAACAACAGGAAATACAGATTCATTAGAATTTTTGAAAAGATTAAGAGAATTGAATTTAAACTATGAACCTATAATAATAGTAACAACACATGTTAATTCTAAAAGAACATATAACCTATTACATAGAAATGGTGTAGATCTTATATTATATAAGGACCAGCCTAATTATTCATGTAATCAAGTATTAAATAAATTTATTAGTTTAAGAGAAGTAATACCAGAAAAAACAGTAACTGTTTTAAAACAAGAATTAGAGGAAAAAGAAGATAAGATATCTAATTATATATGTAACGAACTAGATTTAATAGGAGTTGCATCGAAATTAAAAGGAAGACAATATTTACATGATGCAATATTATATCTAATACAAAATGAGAAAAGTGATATAAATGTTATTAAATATGTATCGAAAATACATAAGAAATCAGAAAATACAATTACAAATGGAATGAAAAATGCAATTGATTATGCGTGGAGAGTTTCTCCAATAGAAGATTTAGAGAGTTATTATACTGCAAAGATAAATTATAGAACAGGAGTACCAACTCCTATGGAATTCATATATTATTATGTAGAGAAAATAAGAAAAATGATATAGTTATTATAATAATTAAAGTTTGAGAGTTAAGTAGTTCAAAAAGAACTACTTTTTTTATGCTCTAAAACCATTTTTTATAATTCTATGTCATATTTTGTCAAGTTTTGTCATGCTTTTTCATCGCCACAAACCACGTATCTGTAAGGGATAGGTGGTATTTTTTAATTAACAACTAGATGAGAACGAATGAAAAAGGTGGTGAAAGATATGTGGGAAAATTTTTGGAAATGGTTTAGCTATTGGATTTAGAAATGGCAAATACTTTTAAATCATAAAGATGATTGATATAAGAAAAAAATAAACTTATATTGATTATCTTTTTATTTTTGTATATAATCTATAAGGGGTTATATATGGAAACAGTAATGGAATTAGAGAGTATGCCAGTTATTATAGATATTATAAAAATATATTTTATTAGCATATGTACATATTACATGGAGCTTAAATTAACCAATAACAATATAGATATAAAATATAAGAGATTAATATTTATATTGATGAATGTATGTATGTTTTCTATAGCAATAATATCTAAAACAATAAAGGAAATGGTTGGTTTTTCTTATGGAATGTTGAGTATGGTATTTCTAATAAGTTATATATTTTTTAAAACAACCAAACGTACATATTCTTATTCTCTAGTAGTTACATTAATTTCACTAAGCATTAATTATATTTTATTTGGGATATCAATATTTATAGGATTTGTAGTATATGCTTTAATAGGTACAAAAAATGTAACTGTAAATATAATAATTATAGTACTTATGTATTTATTAATGATAAAATATTTTATAAGAATAAAGAGATTCAAAAAGGGAATTAATTTTTTGAAGGACAAGTTACAAGATGAATATTTAAATCTAATAGTTTTAAATATAAGTATCATGATATTATTTCTTATAATAATACTATCAAATTACACTGAAAAAATAACAGGGCAATTTGGAGTAGGATTAATTATTTTCTCAATAATAATGTTTATAACAATTAAAAAATCACTAGAAATGTATTATAAACAAAAACTATTAATACAAGATTTAGAAGAAACAAAAAAGGAACTAGAAGATGAAAAACATGAAAACAAAGAGTTAGAAAAAGAAATTCTAGAATATAGTAAAAAGAGTCATTCTATAGCACATAAACAAAAGGCATTAGAATATAAACTAAATGAACTAATGCTAAAAAGTGAAGTTGCAAGTGAAATAGGACTACAAGATGAATTATCCAAAATATCAAAAGAAATACAAAAAGATGAAACAGTAGTTGAACTGACCAAGACAGGGATTTTAGAAATAGATGATATGTTGAAATATATGCAGTCAGAATGCACAAAAAATAAAATAGACTTTCAACTAAAAGTTTCAGGTAATATACATTATATGGTAAATAACTATGTTGATAAGGAAAATTTAGAAATATTAATAGCAGACCATATAAAAAATGCAATAATTGCAATTCAAAATTCGAGCAATGCAAATAAAAGTATATTAGTAAGGCTAGGGATAATAGACGGATGTTATAGTTTATATATTTATGATTCAGGAATAGAATTTGAAATAGAAACATTAAAGAATTTAGGTAAGAAGCCAAGTACAACTCATAAAGATACCGGGGGAACAGGAATGGGATTTATGAATACATTTGAGACGCTAAATAAATTCAAAGCAAGTATAATAATAAAAGAATATAACAAACCGGTAAAAGATAATTTTACAAAATTAATAACAATAAAATTTGATAATAAAAATGAGTATAAAATTTATTCTTATAGAGCACAAGAAATAAGAAAAGAAGTTAAAAACCACGAGTTAGAAATAGAAGATATATAAAGGTAAAATCCTATTTTAGTTTTTCTAAAGTAGGATTTTTATTTTTATATTAATTATGTTTTATATTAGTATTAATTTTTAGTTTTATGAAATCTATGATTTTACAAAAAGCAAGTAAAGTCAAAAAGAATAATAAAACTATGAAAATTTGAGTTAAAGCTTTCTTTATAGGAAGATTTATTAGATAAATCAAATAATCTGTAATCATAAAATATTCCACCTCTTAGTAATTTATTAATATTTATATGGAATATTTTACCAAATAAAAAACAACAAGTCAATATAAAATATTCAAACTAATTTAATAAATTAAATTATATATACTTTATAGCAAAAACAAAACAAGTAATAAGTACAAGCAATAGAAACATAGAATTAAAATAAGATAGGGGGAAGAGGTATGGAAAAGATAAAGGAAATATATAAAAAAGTTAAGACTAATCAGTTATTAAAAACACAAGTAATAGTGATTGTAATCTGTATACTTCTAGGAAATTTATTACACTTCACATATAAATGGTCAGGTCAAAATGCATTTATTGGAAGTTTTAGTGCAGTAAATGAAAGTGTGTGGGAGCACTTAAAATTAGTATTTTATCCAATGTTAATTGCAGCAATTATAGAGTATTTTGTAGTAAAAAAAATAGCAAATAATTATATTGAAGCAAAGACAATAGGAATTTTTAGTAGTATAAGTTTTATTGTAGTAAGCTTTTTTACATATACAGGGATTATTGGAACTAACTTTTTTATAATTGATATTCTAATTTTCATAATTAGTATTATACTTGGAGAAGGAATTGCTTATAAACTAATGATAAGAAAAAATGAAAGTTCTAATAGATCAAAGATATTAGCAATTACCATTATGCTTTTCTTACTAATTTGTTTTGTGGTTTGCACATATTATTCACCTGAAGTTAATTTATTTAGAGATTATAGTACAGGAACATATGGAATAAGCAAAAAATAGGTTAATATAAAAAATTACACTTTTAACTATTATTGTAAAAGCGTAATTTTTTTATGTATTATATAAAAATTTTAAAAAAAGTATTGACAAAATATGTAAATGTAATTATAATAAACGAAATTTCAAAAATGTTTTTTATAAAATCAACTTTAGTTATAGCATAAGTATTTAAAATCTAATGAATCATGTTAAACTATTTTAATCAATTGATTCAACAAATCACCAATAATTAGAAAATATGTCTGGATATCTGAGGTCATTATTAAAAAGCCCCTATAATTTAATTATTCCATATAATATCTAAAGTATTATTTTAGTATAAAAATTTAAATCTAAGTTGTTCTAAAATATCAAAATACAAACATCCTTCATTTAAAAAAATATGATAGTGACCTCAGATATCCAAACATATATATTTATTTTTAATTTAAAGTATTACTCCAATATTTTATGTATTTTTCTTTTGCTGTATCTGGATTGTAAATACCAGTAAAATCTTTAATAGGTGCAAATTCTTTATCAGGATCAACACGAAGAATCAACATGTCATCAAAAAATTCAAAAGCATCAAAAATAAAACTTTCAAATTTAAAAGAATTTGGTTTGTCAGGAATTTGTTTCATACCTTCTTTATTAACAAAAGCATTTTTCTTAAATGCTCTATGATAACGAAGAGGAATATCACAAACTTTTTTTATAGCATCTAAAGTCATTAGATGTGAAAGCATATTGGCTTCTCTATATTTATACATGCCATTTTCAAATTTGGATAGTGATAGGGATATATCAATATCATCATAATCTAAAATAGCTGGTTTACCATATTTTTTACAATAAACTGCTGTCTTTTCTAAAGGTTCTTGTTTGAAAATAGACTTTGATGCAATTTCATAGTTGTTTTCAACTGACAATCCAAGGAAGAATGGATCTACATTTTTTAATAAAATATTATCAATTCCACCAAATGATACCCAACTAATATTATTATTTTCTAAGTCATTAATTATTCCATGCTTTTTCATGGAATTAAACACATTTCCATTACCATTAGATGCATCTTTAATTAAATATGGTTCTTGTAGTATTAGTTTGCCATTTAAATCTATTATTGGTAATTTTCCTTGTGTAAAAAATTTAACTTTATCTTTAGGATATCCCCAAAAATTATGCAATTCAAAGAAATCTTTAGTTTTAGAATCATTTTCTACACTAGTCATTATATACCAAGGGATTGTTATACCATATTTTTCATTAGTTCTTTTTATATCATCACACATGATTTCAAAAAGAGACTTTTTTTGGTTTTTAGACTCTAATGCTAATTCATAAGTTCCCTTTGGTCCTTTATATCCTAATCTACTTCCTTGACCACCAGCCATTGTTACAACTGCAAATTGATTTAATTTAATTATTTTTTCACCAATAGATTTATAATGATTTATTTGATCACTATTAAATTTATTTATCTCAACATGTGATATTGGCGAAACATCATCCATATTTAGATTAATAGGTTTAAAAGAATTTTTATATAAAGTTAATATTTTTTCAAAATCTGTATCTAAAATTTGAGTCAATAAATTTTCTTTTTGAGAATAAGAAAGTTCATCATAAAAGTATAAAAGATGTTCTTGATTATATTTTTTTAAAATTTCTTTTACTTTTACTAATTGATCTATCATTATTTTTTTCACTCCTAAAATTATAATGTGTGGGAAGAGCTCCTGCTAGACTATTAATTATCATATCCTTATTTGGAATATCAGATGCTTTTAAGTATGAAATTTCCTTTTTAATATCATAAGGTATTCTAACTAACTGAAAAGATATTTGGTCTAATATATTAGAGTTATAATTTCCCTCTATTATTATATAAGATGCAAGAGTCGAAAATTTGTTACTTTCGTCGTTTATATTAGTGTTCAACATTTCTACAGGAATACCAACACTTCCAGGATTAAATAAAGTTTTATTTTTATAACGAAAAACGCATGGTGTGTGAATATGCCCATAACCTATAATATCTGGAACTAAGTCATTAGGCCCTTTTCCTATAAAATCTGTGTTTTTAAATAAATCTTCAGGATTTTTTAATTCTGTTCCACTAAAAGGTGTTCCTTCATTAGAAAACAATGGATTATAGATATTATCTAATCCATATGGAGAGGCATGAAATATTCTAATTAGGTGTCCACTCATATAAAACTCATGTGAAACTGGTAAATTATAGATAAAATTTGCTCTTTCTTCACCAATTTTTTCTCTAGACCAGAATTTTCTGTTATGTACTTCTGGACGACAAATAGCATAATCACAATTACCTATTAGCATAACTTCACAGACTTCTCTTAATCTATCAATAACTAAATCTGGGTTAACACATTTAGTAACATAGTCACCAAGGCTAAAAATTTTTGTAATTCCACGTCTTTTAATGTCATCTAAAACTGCATTTAATGCTGTAATATTTCCATGGATATCTGAAATAATTGCAATTTTTTCCATCTTATACCTCCTAAAATCCGATAATTTCATTATAAATTTCAATTGCAAAATTGTCTGTCATTCCTGATATATAAGAAAATATAGATTTGATATAATCTTTTTGATTACTGTAATCAAAAACAATTTTATTTTTTAATTTTAATTCCTCTCTATTACCAAAGTCACAGTAATTTTCTAAAAAATGATAAAATTTTGTACTTAATTTTGGATAAAATTTTTCTAAATTTTTTATATTAGTTAAAGTATTAGAACCATCAAAACAATTTTTTAAAGTATTATAGATTTCGTTAATAACAATTTCAAAGAATCTAACAGAAGGTTTGATTCTATTACTAAAGTAAATATTTTTATAATTGAAATCTTTTATTTGATTCAATAGGTTGAATGCATTATCTGAGAAACATAAACCATTATTACAAGAAGAATTTTCACATAAATCTATTACTAAATAATTTATAATACTACTATTATTTAGTGGCGTACTAGTAGAATCAAAATTTAGTAAACTATATAATTCATTTAAATGATTATCTAAAATTCCTAATGAAATTGCATCTTCAATATCACGACCAAGATATGAGATTTTATCAGCAATTTTTACTACGCATCCTTCCCATGTATAAGGAGAATACTGATTTGGATAATTATAATCATTTAAATTTATAAATTCATCTCTTGGTTTTAATGAATTTTCGGTAATTTCTCCACAATGTGAAACAATACCATCTCTTATTCCATAAGTTAAGTTTAGATTTTGTTTATATCCGTCCTTAGCAACTAGAAGTTCAATAGAATCTACAAAATGTAATCCATTTTTTTCATGCCAAAATGAACAACCTAGGTCTTTTTGAGAAATGGCTGAAAGAATCTTTTCCCCACTATGACCAAAAGGGCTGTGGCCTAAATCGTGGGCAACAGATATAGCTTTTGTAAGTTCAGTATTTAGACCTAAAAAATCGGCTATAGTATAGCTAATTGACTCAACATGTGTAACATGTTCAATTCTAGTACATATATGGTCACTTTCTGGTGAAAAAAACACTTGAGTTTTGTGTTTTAATCTTCTATATGCATTAGAATGAATTATTCTAGTATAATCGTGATGAAGTTCTGATCTAATATCGAGGTCATTAAAATTTGAAGGTGCATTTCTTGAAATCACATTTTGCCACTTTGGGTTATTATCATTCATTGCAACATTTTTTAAAGCGTCTTTCATAAATATTCTCCTTTTTTGTTAATCTATTACTAATATTAAGTTTACAACAAATTTAGACAAAAGTCTAGTATAATCTATGATGGTAAATAGTAACAAAATAAATTAAATTTATAAAATAATATAAAAAATAAATTGAATTTAGAAGGATAAAATAGTATAATGATTTTGAAAGGAGAGATAATATGTTTAATTTAGTAAAAGACGAATTTGATGAGAACTCTGATGATATTTTGAATTCAATAAACAAAATGTTAGAAAAGGAAAAGAATAAAGAAAAGGAAGAAAAAAAAGAAGAAGAGGAAAAAAATAAATAAAAAAGCTAGGTGAGTAAATTGAGAATAATATATATTATGGGGAAAAGTTCTTCAGGTAAAGATACAATTTTTAATATATTAAAAAAGAAATTAGATGTAAGTACATATGTAATGTATACAACTAGACCTATAAGAGAAGGAGAAATACAAGGAGAAACATATAATTATATTTCTACTGAGGAAATGCAAAAATATATAGACAATAAGACTACTAATAAATTAATAGAGTCAAGAACATATCAAACTGCTTTAGGGCCATGGACATATGCAACAGTTGCAGATAAACAGTTCAAAACAGAAAAAGATTTGATTATGCTAGGAACACTAGAGTCATATAATAAAATAAAACAATATTTTAAAGAAAAGGTAATTCCAATATATATTGAGGTAGAAGATGGTACAAGACTAGAAAGGGCATTAAAAAGAGAGAGGGAAGAAAAACACCCCAAATATGTAGAAATGTGTAGAAGATTTATTGCAGATAGTGAAGACTTTTCTGATGAAAACATAAAAAATGCTGGAATAACAAAAAGATTTAAAAATATAGATTTAGACAAATGTGTAGAAGAAATTATAGAATATTTAATATAAAATAGTAAAGTAAGAAAGATTCTTACTTTTTATTTTGCTTTTTTAAAAAAAAAGTAATAAAATAATAAAAAAATAAGATAATATAAAAGAGGTGAAGTTATGAAGGCATTAGTAACAGGTGCATCTTCTGGAATTGGAAGAGATATGGCAAGAGAACTTAGTAAAAAAGGATATGATTTAGTATTAGTATCAAGAGATGAAGATAAATTAAAAAAATTAAAAGAGGAATTAGAAGAAAACAAAACAGAAATAGAAGTAATAGCTATGGATTTATCAGTAGAAGAAAATTGCAAAGAACTACATAAGAAAGTAGATAATATAGACATTTTAATTAATAATGCAGGATTTGGAGATTGTGGAAATTTCACAAAAACTAGTTTAGAAAAAGAAATTAGTATGATTAAAACAAATGTGATAGCTTATCATATTTTAACAAAATTATATTTAATTGACATGAAAGCAAGAAATAGTGGAAAAATATTAAATGTAGCATCAATTGCAGGATTTATGCCAGGCCCATTAATGTCTACTTATTATGCTACAAAAGGGTATGTTGTCAGATTATCTGAGGGAATTAGAGAGGAATTAAAAAAAGAAAAATCAAATGTAAGAATTAGCATATTATGCCCAGGACCAGTAAATACAAATTTTAATAATGTTGCAAATGTAAAATTTCATATGAGAGAAGCAAATAGTGAAAATGTAGCCAAATATGCTATAAGAAAAATGGAGCGTGGAAAATTTTATATTGTACCAGGGTTAGATGTAAAATTAGCAAAAATAGGAGCAAAAATATTTCCAGCTCCGTTTATTAGCAAAATAACATATATGATACAAAAAAGAAAGTTGACAAAAAAGTAAAACTATGTTAAACTTGGATAAATTTAAGAGCGTATCTAAGTTTTATAAAATGAGCGATACAGAGTAATAACATTACTTACACAGAAAAGTAGGAAAAAGCCTTACTTGAGGAGTCTTAAAGGACTCTTTAAGTTGGGCTTTTTAGATTTTAGGAGGGGAGAAAATGGAGGATTTAACAAAGAAAAAACAAGATATCATCAAAATAAGAAAGGCAGAAAATAGTGATATTGAATTAATAATACCAATTATGTTGGAAATTTCAAAATTACATGAAGAAGGAAGACCAGATATTTTTAAGGAAAAGACTAGGATTGATGCAGAAAAAGAATTAAAAGATAAGGTTAACAGTGGAATATCACATATATTAGTGTGTAATATTAATGAGGCAACAATTTGTGGAATATTAATTTATAGAGTTAAATATATTGAAAATCATAATAATTTAAAAGATACGAAGATATTATGGATAGAGGAAGTTGGAGTAAATGAAAAATACAGAAGACAAGGAATAGGAAGCAGACTCATAAAGGAAGTAAGAAATATAGCTAGAAAAGAAGGGTGTTCTAGAGTAGAACTAAATTGTTGGTGTTTTAATGAAAATGCAATTAAGTTTTACAAAAAAATAGGAATGAAAGAACAAAGAATTAATATGGAAATATAAATATATAAAAGGAGAGATAAAATGAGATATTTTAGCTGAGGAATTTAGCAAAACATATATAAAAAATAAAAACTGTTAGACTTAATATTAAATATAATTACACTTGACAAACACAAACAAACATTCTATAATTAGTCTGGTGATATTATGGAAAAACAAATATTACATATAGATGTAAATAATGCATTTTTGAGTTGGACTGCAGTAGATATGCTAAAAAATGGAAGTAAGATAGATATAAGGGAAATTCCAGCTATTATTGGAGGAGACGAAACAAGAAGAGCAGGAATAGTACTTGCTAAAAGTCAAAAAGCAAAAGAGTTTGGTATACAAACAGCACAGACAATTTATATGGCAAAAGCAAAATGCCCAAGTTTAAAAATTTATCCATCAGATTATAAAATATATAAGAACTATTCTGATAAATTATATAATCTATTATTAGAATATACAGATAAAATTGAAAGATTCAGTATAGATGAGTGTTTTTTAGATATGACTCATTATCTTATGAAAGATACTTTATTAAATAAAGCAACAGAAATAAGTAAAAGAGTTAAAGAAGAGCTAGGTTTTACAGTAAATATAGGGGTAGCACATAATAAATTATTAGCAAAAATGGCTTCAGACTTTACAAAGCCAGATAGAGTACATACTTTATTTCAAGAAGAAATACCAACAAAAATGTGGCCATTACCAGTATCAGAATTATTTATGTTAGGTAGGAAAACAGTACCTAAATTATATAATATGCAAATAAGAACAATAGGGGAATTAGCCAAAGTAGATGTAAGTTTATTAAATAAAAAATTTGGAAAACATGGAATACAAATGTGGGAATATGCTAATGGAATAGACAATTCAGAGGTTATATATAAGAAAGAAAAACCAAAAGGAATTGGTAATTCTGTTACATTACCAAGTAATATTAGCCAAATAGATAAATTAGAAGAAATTTTATTAGCATTAACAGAACAAGTAACATATAGACTTAGAAAATATAACATGTTAGCAAACATTGTAAATGTGCAATTAAGAACAAAGAATTTTGAAGACACATCACATCAAGGAAAACTACTTATGGCAACATCATCAACAAAAGAAATTTATGAAAAAGCAAAAAAATTATTAAGACAAATGTTTAATGACAACATGTCAATTAGATTAATTGGAGTAAGAGTAGATAATTTAGTAGAAAAAGAAGAATTACAATTATCTATATTTCAAGATGATAAATTAAAAAAACAAGAAAAATTAGATGAGGTTATAGATAGTTTAAAAAATAAGTATGGTTATAGTAAAATAACAAGAGCAGGAAAAATGAATACAAATGATTTATTAAAATTAAAAGATATAAAACAGTAATAAAAAATGTAGGAGAAAAAATGCACGAAATAGAATATATGGGAAAAATAATACCTTATACAATAGTAAGGTCTAATATCAAGAATATGTACATACAAGTAAAAGGAGGAGAAGTAATTGTAAAAGCTCCTAACAAATTAAAAGAAAAATATATTTTAGAATTTGTAAACAAAAAGACAAAATGGATATATATAAAAGTAAATGAATCAAATGTAAAAATAAAAACAGAAGAAGTAAATCAAGAAGATATAGAAAGATTATCTACGATTGTAAAAGAGAATGTAAAAAAATATTCAGAAAAATTGGGAGTTCAACCTAAAAAAGTAAGGATTAGAAAAATAAAATATGCTTGGGGAAGTTGTTCTAGTAATCAAAATATAACAATTAGCATGCAATTAGCAAAAAAAGAGGAAAAAGTAATTGAATATGTTGTCTTACATGAGATGTGTCATTTGGTTTATATGAATCATTCGAAACAATTCTGGAATTTACTAGAAAAATATATGCCTGAATATAAAATATACAAAAATAAATTAAATAAACAGTAAAAAAATCTAGTAAATAAATTTCTTGCCTATTGTACTTATTTGATTTATAATAAAATAAAATTAAATCTAGGAGAATGTATATGTGGAAAAGAAAAGAATTGAAATATAGGGCTAGACAAGTAGTTAAGAAAAATTATTGGACAGCAATAGTAATATGCTTTCTAATAGCCTTGTTAACAGGAGAATTTGGAACATCTATATTAGGAATATGGCAATCAGATGATTCTATGGATCCTAATTATGTAATTAATCGTAAAAAAGTTGAATTTAGTGAAGATGATATTAATATAATTGAGAAAAATTTTCAAAAATTTAAAGATAAAGAAGACGATTTGACTAATGTGCAATTAAAAATATTAGAAGCATTGGAAAATAATTTAAGTAGTGCAACTAAATCACAAAAGTATATATTTAAGATATGGGATGCTATAGAGTCTTTTAGATTAAATGAAATAGGATTAGGAGTAGAATTTATAATAACAGCAGTAGTTGCAATAGCATTTAGTATTTTTATAGCAAAACCATTAACTGTTGCAGGTAAAAGATATTTTATAAGAGCACGACAAGAAGATAATACAAAAATTTTAGAAATAATAGAAGTATTTAAAAAAGGAAATTGGATAAATATTTCAATAATAATGTTTTTGAAAAGTTTGTATAATTTATTGTGGTATTTAACTATAATAGGTGGAATTATAAAAGCATATGAATATAAGATGATACCATATATTTTAGCAGAAAATCCAAAAGTGGATAGAAAAAAAGCATTTAAACTTTCTAAGCAAATGATGAAAAACAATAAATGGAAAGCATTTTTACTAGATGCATCATTTTGGGGATGGAATATATTATCTATTTTTACATTTGGATTACTAAATATCTTATATGTAAATGCATATAAATCAGCAACAATGGCAGAATTATATATAGAGCTTAGAAAAACGGCGATAGATAATAAATATGAATTTTTTGAACAATTAAATGATAAGACTTTAAAATAAGAAAAATAGTAGTATGTCTGATGAAATACTACTATTTTTGTATATATAAATAATTAAACAAACATAAATAAAAATAGAATAAAACGATAAATTGTAACACTTTATCAAATAATGTAAAATAAAGAAGAAAAATGACATATAATGCGATGGAAAGTTCTTGCAAAGTCGTAAAATAAATAGTATTATAGAATTTATGCGATACAAAAGAGGAGGAGAAAAATGAAGACATTTTTTGGAAGTATATTTATAGAAAAGGAAAAATTGAAAGAGGCAGGAGTAGAATATCCAATTAAGGTGGAGTATTATAAAGTGATAAATGAAGATGAATTTATTAACAAAGATAAAGCCAAATATGGTATAAATATAGTGAAAACCGAATATAAAAAAGATAATACAAATGTAGAAGATAAGACAATAAAATATTTATCAAATAATGAGCAAAAAGTAGATGATATATTAAAGATTTTAAAAGAAAATGAAGTAACTCCAATATGTGTACAAGATGTAATCTGTGATTTTTCAAAGAAATCAGTCTATTTATAAACAAACTAAAATTCATAAAAAAGCTTGCAAATTATATAAAATTAGTCTAGAATAACTTATAGCAAATAAAAAGTATAATGAAGAAAACAAGGGAAACAACTTAAATATAAGGAGGATTATATGGCTGATAAGTTAATAATAGTAGAATCTCCAGCAAAAGCAAATACAATAAAAAAGTTTTTAGGTGGTAGCACAAAAGTGGTAGCATCTATGGGACATATTAGAGATTTACCAAAATCAAAATTAGGAGTAGATATTGAACATGACTTTGAACCAGAGTATATAAATATTAGGGGAAAGGGAGATTTAATAAAATCATTAAAAAAGGATGCAAAACAAGCTAAAAAAGTATATCTTGCAACTGACCCTGACCGTGAGGGTGAAGCAATTGCATGGCACCTAGCAACTATACTAAAAGATGAAACAGACAAAATAACAAGAGTAACATTTAATGAAATTACAAAAGGAGCAGTTCAAAAGGCTATAAAAGAACCAAGAGATATAGATGTAAATTTAGTAGATGCACAGCAGGCAAGACGTGTGTTAGATAGAATTGTGGGATATAAAATTAGTCCACTTCTTTGGAAGAAAGTAAGAAGGGGATTGTCAGCTGGTCGTGTGCAATCTGTAGCTGTTAAATTAATAGTAGATAGAGAAGATGAAATTGAAAAGTTTGAGCCAGAGGAATATTGGAATATTTATACTAAATTAGAAGATAAAGATACTAATAAACAATTTGAAGCCAAATTTTATGGAAAAAATGGTAAAAAGCAAGAAATACACAATAAGGAAGAAGTAGATTTAATACTAAAAAATATTAAAGAGGCTAAATATTTTGTAGAAGAGATAAAAAAAGGAGAAAAGAAAAGAACACCAGCACCACCTTTTACAACTAGTACTATGCAACAAGAAGCATCTAGAAAATTAGGATTTACTTTAAAGAAAACGATGTCAGTAGCTCAAGGTTTATATGAAGGTGTTAAAATTGATGGAAAAGGTACAATAGGTTTAATTACATATATGAGAACAGATTCTACAAGAATATCAGAAGAAGCAAGGAAATCAGCAAAAGAGCACATTGTAGATGTATATGGAGAAAGCTATTATGAGAATCGTTATTATAAAACAAAAAAAGATTCACAAGATGCACATGAGGCAATAAGACCTACATATGCAGAATTGGAACCTGAAAGTATAAAAGATTCTCTAACAAAAGATCAATATAAATTGTACAAACTAATTTATAATAGATTTATGGCAAGTCAAATGTCTGCAGCTGTTTATAATACTATGGCAGTTACTATAAATGCTAATGATTATAATTTTAAAGCAAATGGCCAAACTATAAAATTTAAAGGGTTTATGACACTATATGTAGAAGGGACAGATTTTGAAGAGAAAGAACAAGAAGGTATGTTGCCAGATTTAAAGGAAAAACAAGAATTAAAGTTAGATGAAATTAACCCAAAACAAAGTTTTACAGAACCACCTCCAAGATATACAGAAGCAAGTTTGGTAAAAGCATTAGAGGAAAAGGGAATAGGTAGACCAAGTACGTATTCACCAACAATAACTACTATTTTAGAAAGAAGATATATTGAAAAAGAACAAAAACAATTGATACCTACAGAACTAGGAAAAGTAGTAAACAAACTATTAACAGAAAATTTTACTGATATAATAAATGTAGAGTTTACAGCAGGTATTGAAAATGAATTTGATGAAATAGCAGATGGAAAAGAAGAATGGAAGCAAATGATAAGACAATTTTATGGACCATTTGAAAAAGAGTTAGAAAAGGTAGAAAAAGAATTAGAACATGTGGAATTAGTAGAGGAAGTATCTGATATACCATGTGAAAAGTGTGGAAGAATGATGGTATATAAATATGGAAGATATGGTAAATTCTTAGCATGTCCAGGCTATCCTGATTGCAAAAACGCAAAACCAATAGTAGAAACAATTGATGTACCATGTCCTAAATGTGGATCAACAGTACAAGTAAGAAAGACAAAAAGAAAGAAAAAATACTATATATGTGAGAATAATCCTAAGTCTTGTGATTATATATCTTGGAATAAACCTAAACCAGGAGAAGAGTGGAATCCAGATGAAGTAAATAAAGCAAAAAAAGAGACTAAAAGTAAAGTGAAAAAGACGACTACAAAACGAAAAACAGCTAAGAAAAAATAAGATATAATATAAATGTTTAAAAGAAAAATACACCATAATACTTGACAATATGGTGTATTTTTGGTATCATTTTAAATGCTGAAACATATAATTTAAGAAGCAACATGCGGGAATAGCTCAGTTGATAGAGCGCTGCCTTGCCAAGGCAGAGGTCGCGGGTTTGAGCCCCGTTTCCCGCTCCAGTAGTTGTAGAAAATATATCATAATTTATATCTATAACTCATATAATTATATAAATGGCGATATAGCCAAGTGGTAAGGCACGAGTCTGCAAAACTCTGATCCCCGGTTCGAATCCGGGTGTCGCCTCCATTTGAAATCAACTTACGGACTTAATTGGTCGTAAGTTTTTATTTTGTATAAAATTTAAAAAGTTCTCCTTCTAGAAAGGAAGACTTTTTTCATGCTTGAATTTAAAGTAATTGAAAAGCTAAAACCTAATAAAGATTTAACCGACATCTTAAAAGACTTTAAATATAAGGTTAAATTAGGACAAATTAAAACTATCATACACACCAACTTGCAAGTAATAACACCTACTGAATATCAAATTACATATCCTACTACTCTTGCAATACTTGAATACAAAGTTAATGAAATATCAAATAAGCCATTTTATATTAAAGAGTATAATCAAAAATATAATATTAAAGAAATTGCACATTTTTTGAAAAAATTTTAATTTTAGACTATACATTTTGCTTATTTGTGAGGAAACATATGAGAGGTATTTTAATATTTCTTAAAATTTGAAGAAAGGAGGAAAAAATTATCAAAATAATTTAATCCTCTTTTTATATTTTTCTTTATTTGGGAGTAAAGTTCTTGTCTAGCCAGCACTGAATTTATACTCTCGCATAAATTCTACTATGGGGGGATTCCCATACCCCTTATTAGTAAAATGAGATATTTAATCTTGCGTCTCTTTTGTTATTTCAAGATTTATTGCAATAGTAGAAACTATTGATAATATAAATATTAAATAAAATATATTTTCACCAATAAATTTTGAAATAATAGATAAAACAGCCAATACTATAACTTCTGTAAAACACAAACTCATTTGTCCAACTGCTGATAATAAGTCATTATCCTCTTTTGATTCTTTTATAATATTCTGTATTGAAGTTTGTATTGATGTTTCATAAACCTTTTCTAAATTATCGCCAACTGTTTTATTAATAGAAATTATCATTTTATTTTTTGCAAACAAGTAAATTGTTGTTATAAAAACTCTTATTATAGATACCAAATTATTTGATTTTTTAATATTCTTGTCAGCATATTTTCCAATTAATGTAACTGTAGTAATTTGGAATACTAGCGATACAACAACTACTACTGAAAATGTTTTAAAATCTTGTAATACTATATATAAGTACAATGGAACAAATAATCTTTCTATTATATGATTGGTTCTTAATGCATATATAATCTTATATTTACTCTTGCTATGTAACAAATATTTAATGCTAGCATTAAAGGTACTAGATTTCTTTTGTGGTTTATAATCAATTTGAAAAATCATAGTATATTGTAATATAAAGAAAATAACAATTACACTAAATAAAACTATTGTATTATTACTTATTACTCCCCAGGCTACAAAAAGACTAGCAAAAACTGTTCCTAATATTTTACTTATAAAATATAAACTATTAAATTTGCCTCTATGCTCATTTATTACATATTTACTAGATAACGAATCAGATGAAGGATTTGAAAGCCCCATTAATCCCATTGCTATTACAAAAATTATAATATTAGCAAATAAACTTTCACTATTTAGCATAAAATATGAATTTATAATACTAAAGATATTTGAAATTAATATACATTTTGCAATACCAATCTTATTTGATATTGTTACAAATAATGGTGTTATAAATCCTGTAATAAGAAATCTTATACCGTATATTAATAAAATTAAATATATTGGCAAACCTGCTTTATAAAGCATAACTGTTCCAAAAGTTTCGATTAAAGCATTTGCAAAGTTGTAAAAAAATATGCTTAAATACATATATTTGTATTCTTTTCTATAAAAATATTCTTTCATTTATTACTCCTAAAATCCTTTTAAGTTATGTTCATAACAATATTTACTTGTAAAATCTAAAATATAATTGTCATCATTTGTTAAAATTCCATCTATATCTATTCCTATTCTCATATTTTCCTCCAAAATTATTAATTTATCAAAATTATACTATAAATAATAAAAATTCTCCATACTCCCATTGAAATTTAATAATAATTCATATCTAATTATTTTAGAAAGAGAAAAAAGTTCGTAACTTGTATGTGATTCGCTACATTTAAAAATAACGATAAAACATTGAAATATCAACGATTTATCGTTTTTTATATATTTTTATGCTAAGAACAAAAATGTAGCAAAAAAATAATGCATATGTAAAAAATGTGATAAATTTTATTTATTTTTTTTACATTCATCAATGATTTTATCAAAATCAGAAATATACTTTTTATCTTGTTCAATTCTAAACTTTTAAAATTCACTTTTTGCAAATTGTTTTGCTTGTTCAGCAGATACACCACCTTTATCTTGTAAAATGTCATATCTATTTGTTTTTAACCATTATATCTAATTCTTTTACCCAATCTTTCATTTTCATAGGTATTTGTCTTTTTGCCCTATTTTCTGCAATATCCAAATACATATTTACTATATCCTGTAGGAATTCTAATTCTTTAGAAATAAGATAATTTTTTGCAGATGTTATATAAAGTATTGTTATTTTTGTCAAACGAATCCAAAATTAATTTAGAAGTAATAAATTATATAAATAAGGGAAAAAGAGATATTTCAATATTTCTAACTTTAAAAATATAGATAAAATTCAAGAGATAAGGAAGAAATATGATGAATTGACAGAAATAATACAGGCTCAATATTACTCTAACATTTCCATTTGAAAATGAAATATCTAATTTAAAATTAAAAAGAAAGCTTCAATATATTCTTATAAATGTTAAGCTATTCGAAACTTGTGAATTTTCGTACGGGTACATTATCTACATACTCATCAAAGATATTTTGAGTTCAATCTGATTTTTATATTCATAAGTATATGGTGCAATAAAACTATTTATCTTATTTTTATAGCGATATTTACTAGTACAAGCGATTATGTATTCATCATTATTTTTTAGTATACTATCTATATTGATATCTATTTTTATAAAATTCCTATATAAATCTTTATAATCTAAGTTATTATTTAAATGCTAAAAAGTAAACAAAAGACACCTTATAAAATTAGATTTATAAGGTGCTTTAATAAAAAATACTATTTAATTTCTTTGAAAAATCTATATTCATTACCAGAAGTAGATTTACCTTTATAAACATATCCATTATAAATTCCACCATTATTATCATTTAAATTCACGTCTAGTTTCATATTATAGGCAAATTTTTGGTTTAGATTATTTATAATATGAATTGTGAAATTCAAAGTATAATTTATATCATCTAGGTTAACATCTGCTTCTTTCAAAACTTTTCCGTTGAATGAAACAGATTTTGAAGCATCAGAAACAGAATAATTAGTCAATATATCTTTGTTTAAATATCCCAATGTTATTGGGTTTGAACAATCTGTATAAAAAGTAGGTTCATCGTAATTGTTATTTTCATTTTCTTGATTTGTATTTATAATTTTAAAATCAATTCTATTATTTTCTGGTTGTTTTATATCTTTATACTTACCAAAGTTTAGAGGGTTTTTATAATTTAGAAATTTAGAACCCTTATCTGATTTTGAAGTCATAACAATGTTATCAATATACAATTGATTAACAGTATTTTCATCGGTTAAATCAGAAACAGATTGACTATTATCAATATATATTGATAAATCTGAATACTGACATATGCTCATATTTTTTAAGGATTGATCTTTTGAATTATCAATTGCGTTTGCACTACTATATAATAATATCTTTTGTATATTAAATACTGCATTTTCATTTTCATCAGCAATTTCTATCATTTGATTTGCAAATTTATTTTTTATAAAGGAAGTAGAAAATACAAAATTATAATAAACTAATAGTAAAACAAAGGCTAAAATAATTAATATTACAAATGCAAGTTTTACATTTTTTATTTTAAACTTAAAGTTTTTCATTTTTACTCCTTCCAAAAAAGTTATAATTAAAGTCTGTTATATAATAATTCCATATATTTGAATACTTTATTATGCCATTCAGAATCACTTGCATACCTTGTGTTAATACCTGATAAAGTAGGACCATTATAATACCAAGCAGCAGCTGTTTCACCATCATAAATCTTTGTACCAGATGGATTTAAGTAATATTTAACTAAGGATTTAGCTACTGTTTCGATTCCTTCTGAATAATCGGCAAATTCAAATGAAGATTCATAAGGAGTATTATCATAAGAACCATAACCAAACAAATTGTGTTTATCATTTGCAATTTGTGAGGTACCCCATGCACTTTCATGAATAGCCATAGAAGCTAAGAAAATTCCATTAATATTATATTTCTTTTCAATATTATAAAATGTTTGGTAATTATCTTGGAATATTTTATTTTTATCATTTGGGATTCCAGTAAATATTTTTTTATAATCATTTAATGTTAATCCACTTACCCTATTTAATTCCATGTCAATATTAACTTTAAGTAAAATTCTTTGAATTCTATTCTTTTCTACAATATTTGGTGTAGTATATGAAGAGGTTAGATTAGAAGTTTTTAAATAACCTTCTGTTCCATCAAACGAAATTTTACACCAATCTTCGTTTGGTAATTCTAATAATTTTATATCAAGGCTTTTCTTTATTTCTGCTAAATCTTTTGAGTTTTCATCAGCTGTTTCTTTTAAATTTGCAGTATCTACTAAATACATTACATCACCAAGATGCACTTTATGTTTAGCCAAAAATTCAGAAGTACCTAAATCAATAATTTTTGGTGTAGGATCTGATAATTTTTCTTTAGATAATATTATTTCTTCTACAAAATTACCATTTTCATAAGTTTTTACAGCAGTTACTTTATCTTTACCAAGAACTCCTTCTTGTATAATATTTTCTTCACCTTTAGGTAAGCTAGGATTATTATTATAGTTAGTTTCGAATTCTACGTCACGATCTTCTACAACTTGTTCTTTTACTCTATCCATATCAGCATTTTCAGAAATAATATTTTGCATATTTAAACGATGTCTATTTAGCTCATATTCAGATATGCTTTGAGGTTTTTCTTCTACTCTAGCATAACTTTGAGAAAAAGCAGTATCTCTTGGAAAAAATAAAGCAATAGATACGACTAATATACTACAACCAGTTATAATATGAGATAGTTTTAAATCATTAGTTTTGATAGTAGTATTATTTCTATGTGGAATTGAAGAAAAAATATTAAAATTTTTCTTTATCTTTTCTTTTTTCCCTTTTTTTATATGAGTCTGATTAGAGTTACCTTGTTGCCTAATTTCTTGTAATTCTTTAAAAACTTCAGACAAATTTCTATTATCATAATTATAAGAATTTTTATCGTTTAACATACTTTTACTCTCTTTCTTTAACATTATACAAGCATATTATATAATAACAAAGTAATTATGTCCATAAATTTCGACAAAAAATATTGATATAGAAAAAATTACTAAAAAATATATGGATTATATGCATAATTAGGTTATTATATACTTGCAAAATATAGAAAATAGTATATAATATAACCATGAATTAAAAAGAAAAACAAGAAAAGGAGAAAAAATGGACTTAAGCAGATTAGAAGAAAGCATAGGGTATACTTTTGGTAATAAAGAACTTTTAAAAAATGCATTAACACATACATCATATGCATATGAAAATCATATAAACAGCAATGAAAAACTAGAGTTTTTAGGTGATAGCATTTTAGAATTTATATCAAGTAAGTATATTTATGAAAAATATCCTACATTAACAGAAGGAGAGATGACTAAAGTTAGGGCAACAGTAGTATGTGAACAAAGTTTATATAAAATTGCTAAATTGCATGATTTTAGTGATTTCTTATACCTTGGAAAATCAGAACAAAAGATGGGAGGCAATAAGAGACCTGCTATATTAGCAGATAGTGTAGAGGCAGTAATAGCAGCAATGTATATAGATGGTGGATTGGAGAGCGTATGTGATTTTATAATTAAAAACTTAAAAGAAGAGATAGAAATAGCAACAAAACATGTGGGAGATAAAGATTATAAAACAGTGTTACAGGAAAAACTACAAGTTCATGGAGATGTAAAAATAGAGTATAACACAATAAAAGAATCAGGACCAGACCATGATAAGACATTTGAATCTGAAGTAAGATGTGATGGAAGGGTGTTAGCGACAGGAAAAGGAAAGAGTAAGAAAGAATCACAAATGCAAGCAGCAAAAAAAGCATTAGAAAATTTAAAGTAGAAAAGAGGTAAATCTATGAAAAAGCAATATATAATTCCGATATTTGTACCACATCTAGGATGTCCAAATGATTGTATTTTTTGCAATCAAAAGTCAATTAGTGGGCAAAAGAAAAATATAACAAAAGAAGAAACTAAAAAAATAATAGATGATTACCTAGAAAATATAAAAGAGGAAAATGCACGGAATAGAAATAGCATTTTTTGGAGGAAGTTTTACAGCAATAGAAAAAGAAAAACAAGAAGAATTATTAAAAGTTGCATATGAATATATAGAAAATGGGAAAGTAGAAAGTATTAGAATTTCTACAAGGCCAGATGCAATTGATAAAGAAGAACTTAAAATGTTAAAAAAATATAAAGTTAAAACAATAGAATTAGGTGTGCAATCAGCTAATGACTATATTTTAAAAAGAGCTAATAGAGGTCACACATTTGCAGATGTAAAAAAGGCTTCAAAAATGATAAGATGGAATGGATTTAGATTAGGGCACCAAATGATGGTAGGACTACCAGAAAGTACTAGAATAGATGAAATAAACACTGCAAAAGCATTAGTAAAATTAAAGCCAAAAATGATAAGAATATATCCTGTATTAGTGGTAAAAAATACGAAACTAGAGGAAGAATACAATCAAGGTATATATGAACCATTATCTATTGTTCAAGCTGTTGAAGTATGTAAAGATATTGTAAGAATATTTGCAAATAAAAATATTGATATTATTAGAATTGGGCTTCAAAATACAGATGAGATAACTGATCCAAATAATGATAAAAGTGAAGTAGTTGCAGGCCCATATCATCCAGCATTTAGACAATTAGTAGAGTCTGCTATGTGGTATGATGCTATTGTGGGAAAAATAAAGAAATTAAATGTAAAAGTAAAAGAAGTAGAAGTTACAGTTAATCCTATAGATGCAAATAACGTAATAGGTCATAAGAAGGAAAACATATTGAAACTAAAAGATACTTATGATGTTGATCTAATACTAAAACAAGATGAAGATATAAAACAAGGAAAATCAAAAATTGAAATAACAAAAACATATACTAACTAAAAGTATAAAGTATTGAAAAAGGTGTAAAAAATAAAATAAAACGAACCGTCCTTATTAAGTTTTTTAACAGGAAGGTTCGTTTTTATATTAAAGATAAGAATGCATAAAATTAGATAAAATTAACAATAATAAAAATAAGGTGATTTTATGCAAAAAGAGGAAAAAGAAAATGTGAAAAAAATAATAATAGAAATAATAGGAACTATTGTAGGGTCATTAGTAATGGCAATAGGAATATCACAATTTTTATTGCCAAATCAATTATCATCAGGGGGAGTAGCTGGAATTGCAACAATTACGTATTATTTGTTTCACATACCAATGGGAACAATGATACTTCTTATAAATATACCATTATTTTTATTCTCAATATATAAAATAGGAAAAAACTTTTTTATAAAATCTATAATAGGAACAATCACATTATCTTTATTTATTGATATGTTAGATAAACTAGAGCCTTTTACAAATGATAGATTTCTAGCATGTGTATATGGAGGAATAATAATAGGAATAGGAACAGCAATTTTATTAAAAGTAAATGCATCAACAGGAGGAAGTGACTTAATTAGTTATATTGCAAGAAAATATAATCCAAATATAAGCACAAGCAATATAATTGCAATTATTGATATTGTTATAGTAACAATAAATATGATAGTTTTTAGAGAAATAGAAATAGGACTATATTCAGCAATAGCAATATATCTAATGGGTAAAATAATTGACATACTATTTGAAGGTATATATTTTACAAAATTAATTTTAATAATATCAGATGAAACCGAAAAAATAGCAAAACAAATAGATGAAAAAATCAAGAGGGGTTCAACAGGACTATATGGAAGAGGAATGTATACAAATAAAGAAAAACTAGTACTCATGTGTGCTGTTTCCAGAAGAGATGTATCAAGAGTAAAAACAATAGCAAAAAAAACAGATCCAAAAAGTTTTATTATAATAACAAATTCAAGAGAAGTAGTAGGATTAGGATTTAAAGGGGGACAGGACTAAAACTTTTCATAATTTTGTAGATTTTTGTCAAAATGTGACTATATACTAATGTTAGTATGTAGTCCTTTTTAGAAAACTGGTATACTAAAATTGAAACTAACAACATTATAATATATAAGCTTAAATTCCTTGAAATTTGGACTTATATATTATAAAATAAATAAGAAGACTAAAATAAAAACTATATCTAAGGAGTATATAAATGGAAGAACAAAAATATACAATCAATAATATAAAATCATTTGAATTAAAAGATATCTTCGAATGTGGACAATGTTTTAGGTGGAATAAACAAGAAGATGGTTCATATATAGGAATATTTAGAAATAATGTACTTGAAGTAGAAAAAATTGAAAATGAAGTAATTTTCAAAGGAATATGTGAAGGTAAAATAGAAGATGTTGTAAAAGAATACTTTGATTTAAATAGAAATTATGAAGAAATAAAAGAAAAATTATCTAAAATTGATAATAACATGAAAACTAGTGTAGAATACGGAAAAGGCATTAGAATTTTAAATCAAGATTTATGGGAAACTATTATTTCATTTATAATTTCAGCAAATAATAATATTCCCAGAATTAAAGGAATTATTGAGAAGCTAGCTAAACAATACGGAAATGAAATAAAGTATAATAAAAATAAATATTATACATTTCCAACTCCAGAACAATTAAAAAATGTTAGTATAGCAGAATATAGAAAATTGGGCTTAGGATTTAGGGATGTTAGATTATATGAAACGACTCAAATGATAATTAATAAAACTGTAGATTTAGAAAAAATCAGAAAAAATCCTAATACATATGAAGTAAGAGAAGAACTATTAACATTATCAGGAGTAGGACCTAAAGTAGCAGATTGCATATTGTTATTTTCAGATTTAAAAAGATTAGAGGTTTTTCCAATTGATGTATGGGTAAGAAGAGTTATGAATGATTTATATATAAATAATGAAGATGAGACAAAAGTAAGCAAAAAACAAATTGAAAAAATAGCACAAGAGAAATTTGGTGATTTAGCAGGATTGGCACAACAGTATTTGTTTTATTGGAGAAGAGGAGCATAAAAGAACCACACAATAAAGATAATATATAAATACAGCAAATAAATGTAATGTTATTTTGAATAAATAAGATACACTAGAGGAGACAATAGGAAAATTTAAATTGATGGAAAGGAGAAATAGTACAAATGGGATTAAAAATAATATATGGAAAACCAGGAACTGGAAAAAGTAGTTACTGTTTCTCAGAAATTTCAAATATAATAAATAAAGAAAACAAGATTTTTATAATTACACCAGATCAGTTTTCTTTGACAGAAGAACGAAAATTAATGGAGCATATAAAAAACAAATCAGTTGTCAATGTGGAAGTTATAACATTATCTAGAATGGCGTATAGAGTATTAAATGAAGTAGGAGAAGAAAAGAAAAATCTTTCCAAATGTGGAAGGGCTATGATGATTTATTCCATACTAAATAATAATAAAGAGAAATTAAAGTTGTTAGGAAAGTCGGATGAAAATGTTGATTTAGGCATGCAGGTAATAGCAGAATTAAAAAAACATGTGATTACTATAAAAAAGTTAGAAGAAGAAATTGAAAATATAGAAAATCCATATCTAAAAATCAAGCTAACTGATGTATTAGTAATCTATAAAAATTTTGAAGAAAGAATTATAAACAATTATATAGACGAAAATGACATATTAACTAAACTAGTAAACAATATAGAAAAAACTAATTTTGTAACAGATAGTATAATATATATAGATGAATTTTCTGGATTTACTATCCAAGAATATGAAGTTATAAAAAAATTAGTAAAACTAGCTAAGCAAGTAAATATAACCATATGTATAGATAATAAAGAATTAGATACTAATCCAGATATTGATATTTATTATTCAAACAAAGTGACATTAGCAAAAATCATAAAACTGGCAAAAGAAAATAATTTTGAGATTGAAGAATTTGTTGAACTAAAAGAACAATATAGATTTAAAAGCGAAGAATTGAAGAGTTTGAGCGATAATATTTATAATATAAACCCCACAAAATATAAAAAAAATGTAGAAAATGTTAAACTATTTTTAGCTAAAAATGAATATTCAGAGATTGAAGAAGTTGCAAAAAAAATAAGAAAATTAGTAGAAAAAAAAGGATTAAGATATAAAGATATAGCAATCATTACTAAAAATATAGACACATATTCCTCTTTAGTAAGAGCAATATTTAACAAATATGAAATACCAGTATTTATAGATGAAAAAAGAGATTTAAATCAAAACATTATAGTACAATATGTAGTATCTATTTTAGAGGTTTTAAGCAAAAATTTTAGTAGTGAATCAGTGTTTAGTTATATAAAATTAGGATTTTGTAATATTACAAATGATGAAATTTTTAAGCTGGAAAATTATTGTACTAAATGGGGAATCAAGTATGGTAAATGGAAAAATGACTTTTGCTATGATGTAGAAACAGAAGAAGAAAAAAAAGAAGTGGAAAGATTAAATGAATTAAGAAAAGAGATAATAAATCCATTAGTAGATGTACAAGAAAAAATAAGAAGTAATAGTACAACAAAAAATATAACACAATTAATATATGATTTCATTCAAAAACAGAAAATTGAAGAAAAAATTATAGAGAAAATAGAAGAATTAGAAGAAAAGAACTTAATAGATTTAAAAAATGAATATAAAGAAAGTTATAAAATTATCTTAAATATATTAGATGAAATTATATTAATTTTTAATGAAGAACAAATGTCAATAGAACAATATAATAAAATTTTTAAGATAGGATTGAAAAATAGTGAATTAGGTAAAATTCCGGCAACAGGAGATCAAGTTATCTTAGGAAATGTTGATAGGTCAAGAAGTCATAAGGTTGATACTGTATTTATAATTGGATTAAATGATGGGGTTTTTCCAAGCGTAAATAAAGAAGAAGGATTTTTAAATGATTTAGACAGAGAAAAATTAAAAGAGGATGGAATTGAATTAGCAAATGGAACAATAGAAAAATTATATGAAGAAAATTTTAATATTTATAAAGCATTTACAACAGCAGAAAATAGAATATATTTATCTTATATATCTACAAACAATGAGGGTAAATCTCTAAGACCATCTATTTTGATAAATAAAATAAAAAGAATATTTCCGAAATTAGGAGAAGAAAGTGATGTAATAGATAAAAGATATGAGATAATAAATCCAATAATAACATATGAAGAATTAATAGAAAACATCTCAAAATTAAAAAATAAAGAGAAAATAGAAGAGATATGGTATTTAGTTTATGATTATTACAATACAAATGATAACTGGCATAAAAAATTAGAACAGGATTTGGAAGGACTCAAATATACTAATTTGCCACAAAAAATAGAAGAAAAAAATATAAATAAATTATATGGAAATACTTTAAATACAAGTATTTCAAGATTAGAAAAGTACAGGAGTTGTCCATTTTCTTATTATCTACAATATGGATTAAAATTAAAAGAAAGAGAAAAATTAAAAATTCAAAGTTTTAATACAGGATCATTTATGCATGAAACTATTGATGAGTTTTTTACATATGTTAAAAAGAAAAATATAAATTTAGCAGAATTAGAAGAAGAACAAATATTACAAATAGTTTCTTACATAATTGATGAAGAATTGAATTTAAGTAAAAATTTTATTTTTAAAGCTACTGTAAAATATAAGATATTAGTAAGAAGATTAAAAAAAATAATAACAAAAGCTTTAAAATATATAATACAAACAATTATATATAGTGATTTTACAATAGAAGGAACAGAAGTTGAATTTGGTAAGAATAAGAAATATGAACCAATAATTATAGAATTAGAAAATGGAAAAAAAGTTGAAATCATAGGTAAAATTGATAGAATTGATACAGCAGTAGAAGGGAATAAAAAATATTTAAGAATTATAGATTATAAATCGTCAGCAAAAAATATTGATTTAAATGAGGTATATGCAGGATTACAGATTCAACTTTTGACTTACACAGATGCAATAATAAAACAAGAAGATATTATGCCAGCTGGAATATTTTATTTTTCTTTATTAGAGCAGATGATAAATTCTGATAAAAAATTAGAAGAAGAGAATATAGAAGAAATGATTAGAAAAAATTTTAGAATGAAAGGACTTATTATTGCAGATGTGAAAATAATAAAAATGAATGACAATACATTGAAATCAGGTACATCAAAATTAGTTCCAGCAGCAATAACATCATCAGGAGCGATTAATGAAAAATGGACAAATGGTGTAAAACAAGAAGAGTTTAAGGTATTACAAGATTACATATATAGAACTATAAAAGAGATTTCAAAAGAAATACTAAGTGGAAATATAGATTTAAAGCCATACAATAAAAAGGGAACAACACCTTGTAAGTATTGCGAGTACAAATCAATTTGTGGATTTACAGCAGGTAAAAATAATAATGAATATAATTATATTGAACAAAATACTAAAGATGATATAATAAGGAAAATGAAAGAAGAATTACAAAAATAATAAAAAATAAGTTTGAATTTTAAAAGGTATGGGATATATATGGATTTATCAAATAAAAATGTTATTCATGTTAAGCAAGAAAACAGTGAATATTTACAATTTAGAAAGTTATTAGAATATCAAGACATACTAACACATGCATATTCGTTAGGAACTGATGTGAATTATAGGACAGCAAAAGTAAATAAGCAGAACTTAGAAAAAGAGGAATATGAAAAAGCAATAAAAGATTATGAAAGACTGTGTAATTGTATAGGGGATAATTATATAAATTTAGTTAAGACAAATCAAGAGCACACAGATTGTGTAAAAATAGTAAGAAACAAGATAAATATAGATAAGCCAGATGTAAATTTAGAAGAATATTATAATACAGATGGATTAATTACAAATAAAAAAGATATAATACTTTCTACTACAAATGCAGATTGCATTTTAATGTTATTTTTTGATCCAGTAAAAAGAGTAATTGCTAATATTCATTCAGGATGGAAAGGGACACTTAAGAAAATATCAGTAAAGACGGTAGAAAAGATGATAGATAAGTTTGGGTGTAAACCTAAAGATATTATTTGTTGTATTTGTCCTTCGATTCATAAATGTCACTTTGAAGTAGAAAAGGATGTAAAGGAACAATTTGAAAGAGAATTTAAGGAATTAGGATTATTAGATGAAATAATAGAGGAAAAAATCGAAAACAAAAAGTGGAATATAGACACAATTCTAATTAATAAAGTAATCCTAAAAGAAATAGGATTACAAGAACAAAATATAATAGATAGTGGAATTTGTAGTATGTGTAATTCTAATTTAATACACTCATATAGAGTAGAAAAACAAGGATATGGATTAAACACAGCATTAATTGAGCTTAAAAATAGTTTATAGGAGAAAATAAAAACAATGATTATACCAAGTAAATTAAAATTAGGAGATACAATAGGAGTTGTAGCACCTTCAAATCCAATTGTTGGAGATAATATAGAAGAAATTGAAATGGCAAGAAAGATAGTAATAAATGAAGGTTTTAAAATAAAGTTTTCTAAAAATCTATTTTCAAATACACTAGGTTATAGTGCTACACCACAAGAAAAAGCAGAAGATATAAACAATATGTTTGCAGACAGTAATGTGAAAATGATATGGTGTGCTAAAGGAGGAGAAAACTCTAATAGTATTCTTGATTATTTAGATTATGAATTAATTAGAAGTAATCCGAAAATAATATGTGGATATAGTGATATAACAGTTTTAACAAATGTAATAACTAGTAAGACAGGGTTAGTAACATTTAGTGGAACAAATTTTAAAACAATTGCAACAGATAATACAGATTATAGTTACAAGCAGATATTAAAAAGATTTAAAGAAGGAAGCTTAGAAATAGGAACAAAAAGTGATAGTTACCAAGTTATAAATCCAGGGATAGCAGAAGGTGAATTGGTAGGTGGAAATCTATCTTTAATTAGAGGATTAATAGATGGAAAGTACAAATTAGAATTTACAGATAAAATATTATTTTTAGAAGAACTAGGATTAGAAACACCTCCAGCTTTAGTAAGTAATTATTTGTATTACATGAAACAGAATGGGATTTTTAATAAGATAAAAGGATTATGGATAGGAAATTATGAACATGAAAGTGATGTTAAACTAGAGAAAATAGTATTAGACGTTATTAGAGATGAATATAATATTCCAATAGTAAAATCTGATAATTTTGGACATATAGAAACAAAAACAGTAATTCCAATAGGGACAAGAGCAAAGATAGATACTACCAGTAAAGTAAAGGTAGAATTAATAGAAAAATGTGTTAAATAATAAGGAGTAAAATATGTATGATAATTGGCAAGAATTAGAGGAATCAATTAAAGGGTGTAATAAATGCAAATTGTATAAAACAAGGCAGAATATAGTATTTGGAGTAGGAAATAAAAACGCAGATATAATGTTTATTGGTGAAGGACCAGGAGCAGATGAAGATAAACTTCGGTGAACCATTTGTTGGAAGGGCAGGACAACTTATGAATATGGCTTTTCAAGCAACTGGTATAAAGCGAGAAGATGTATATATAGCAAATATTGTTAAATGTAGACCACCAGCAAATAGAAATCCAGAAGAAGATGAATGCACATCTTGTATAAATTATCTTAGAAATCAAGTTATGTTAGTAAAACCAAAAATAATTGTATTGCTTGGAAGTGTAGCATTAAAGAATATTTTAGGAAAAGAATATAAAATTACTGCATCTAGAGGAAAATGGATAGAAAAGAGGGATATTAAGTATATGTCAACTTGGCACCCAGCAGCATTATTAAGAGATGAAACTAAGAAAATAGATTTTATAAATGATATTAAATTAGTAATAGAAGAATTAGGAGAAAATTAGTAAGGAATAGAAACAAAAGGAGAAGAACAAAAAATGGAACAAATAAATAAAAAAGCAAATTATTGCCTAAATTGTAAAGCAAAACCATGCTCGAATAAAGGCTGTCCATTACATAATGATATACCGAAATTTATTAGTTATATAAAAGAAGAAGAGTATATAAAGGCATATAAAGTATTGTGCGAAACAACAGTTTTACCAGGAGTATGTGGAAGAATATGTCCTCATAAAAAACAATGTGAAGGATCTTGCGTAAGAGGAATAAAAGGAGAACCTGTTTCAATAGGAGAATTAGAGGCATTTGTATTTGATAATATGGTTAAACAAAATATAACTCTAAGAGATGTATGGAAAGATGAAATTGATAAAAATAGGCTAAAAAATAAAAATAAAAGAGTTGCTATAATTGGTGGTGGACCAGCAGGACTTACAGCAGCAGCATTTTTAGCAAAAGAAGGGTTAAGTGTTACTATATATGAAAAATATGACTACTTAGGAGGTATTTTAATTCATGGAATACCAGAATTTAGATTAGATAAAGCAATAGTAAAAAAGACAGTAGATAATATCCTAGACTTAGGAATAGAAGTAAAATACGAAAAAGAGCTAGGTAGAAATTTGAAATTAGAAGAAGTAGAAAAAAAATATGATGCAATATTCTTAAGTTTTGGAACAAACTGTTCTTCGAAAATGGGAATAGAAGGTGAAAAACTAGAGGGAGTTTATGGTGGAAATGAATTATTAGAATATAAGTATAACTTAGATTATACTGGAAAAACGGTAGCAGTAATCGGTGGTGGAAATGTTGCTATGGATTGTGCTAGAACAGTAAAAAGGTTAGGAGCAAAAAATGTAAAAGTTATTTATAGAAGAGCAAGAGAGCAGATGCCAGCAGAGGATAAAGAAATATCTTGTGCTATAGAAGAAAAAATAGAATTTCTATTTCAAAATAATATTGTCAAAATAATAGGTAAAGAAAAAGTAGAGAAGTTAGAGTTGATAAAAACACAACTTATTCAAAAGGAAAATGAAACAAGACTCGTACCAGTTAATATAGAAAATAGCAACTATATAATAGATGTTGATTATGTAATAATGGCATTAGGTTCAACACCACAATCTTTTGTAAAAGATATAAGACTAGAATTAAATAAGTGGAAAAACATATCTATTAATAAAAATTACCAAACTTCAAATGCTAAGATATATGCAGGAGGAGATTTAGCAGGAGTAAAACAAACTGTTGCGTGGGCATCTTATTCAGGAAGAGAAGCTGCTAAAAATATAATAAGAAAAATGAATTAGTTAATAAAAAACAAGAAAATCCAAAATATTTTCTTGTTTTTTAAATATTATAATTGTATATGTAACTAATTTAATATTTAACATTAATATCTTCTGTTTCAATATTTCTTCCTAAAAATAATTTTTTTAGTATTTTAAAGAAAGAAACTAATCTATTTTCTTTTTTAGTAATTACCTTTAGTGCTGTTTGTATTTCACCATTTTCTAAAGCATTATATTTTAATTCAAGTTGTTCCATTTTATTTACATAGTAATCATTAAAGAAGGTATATCCTTCAGTATATCCTAAGTAATCTTTAAAAGAATATAGCTTTCTTCTATAGTTTTCTACTTCTTCTAAATTAGTAATCATGTTAAATTCTTTATTAAAGTAGCTTGATATAATAAGATTTTGGGTTCTCATAAACCCTAAAGTAATCTCGCCTTTTAATTCGTCTATTTTTCGTAACATGCCATCAATTCTTTTATTTCTATCATCAACTTGTGAAATTTTGTTATTAAGTTTAATTATATCTTCTTCTTTTTGAAGTATATCATCAATGGAATTTTGAATTGCTATAAATACTTTTGGTGAAGTTAAATTAGAAAATATTGTTTTAAAATTATCATTGCTATTTAGAGTACTTTCAAATAAAACATTCTCTCCTGTTATATATGCCATCTGACTTACTAATTGACATTCTAATGGGTAATAAGAAGGACTAATTGTTTCAAAACTAATTCCAAAATACTTAACGTATTCTTTTGGAATACCATTAATTTTAGATGACATAAGTTGAACAGCAGCTTCATTTAATCCTAAACCATAAGTTTTAAACTCTGTATAGTCACAAAGTCCCATTCTTAATAAATAATTTTTCTTATCTTTTACTTCCTGAAGATAATGTATACACTCATGAACAGCAAATTCTTCTAAATCTTGATCTTGGATATGTTCATTAAAATAAATAGAAGAGTTTTTATAAAAATAATTAGCTTCTGCCATTCCTTCTGGCATTTTAGCCATATACATATTTAATCTAGACAATTTAATAAATAATTCATTTTGATTTAGACTATATTCAGGAAATGTTTCACATATTTTAAGAGAAATATTCCTAGCAATTGAATTAATTCTCAAAGTATCTAGTTTTTTTGTAACTTCAATTCCATCTTTTTTTAAATCTGATTCTATGCTCATATTTAATTCTCCTTGAAAAATAATCTAACAATATTATACTATAAATACAAAATGAATATATTTCAATAATATTAAATGTTAATTACAGTTATATGACAATAAGTGGAAAAGACATTTTTAAAAATTAGTCAGTTGTATAAATTTTAAATGTATTTTGTCGAAATTTGTAGGACGATTTTTCTTGACATAGTAAATGTTTGAAGATATAATGCTAACATGATTAATATCATTTAAAATTAGAAGAAAGGAGGAATGTACATGGAAAATACAGAAAAAAATCAAATATTAATAGCTATTACAAGTCTAAATAAAAAAATTGATGTAATACAAGAGCAATTAAAAGTAATACCAGAAATGCAAGAACAATTAAAAGCAATACCAGAAATGCAAGAACAATTAAAAGCAATACCAGAAATGCAAGAGCAATTAAAAGCGATACCAGAAATGCAAAAACAATTAAAAGAAATACCAAAAATAAAAGAAGAACTACGAAGGATTAGTGGTTCAGTTGCTAGAATTGAAGTAGAACATGGAGAAAAATTAATTGCACTATTTGATGCCTTTAAAGCACATTCAGAAAAGTTATATGCTCATCAAGACGAAATTAACATATGCAAAAGGAAAATATCCAATCATGCAGATCAGATTTATTATTTAAAATCACAAGTTCAGGGAATATAAAAGCCTATTAGAACTTAATAAAAATAAATACTAATAGGCTTTATATTATTTTAAAACAATATTATAAATTTTATTTCTAACATAAATTTCTTTAACAATTATTTTTCCATCTAATTTAGAATCAATTGTTTCATGCACTTTTTGTTTTATAGAATCTTCATCTTCATCTAAACTAATTTTAATAGTAGCTTTTAATTTTCCATTAAATTGAATTGGTAAAGTAATTGTATCTTCAATTGTTTTTTGTTCATCATATATTGGCCAAGATTCATAAGAAATTGTGTCATTGTGACCTAATATATTCCATAATTCTTCTGTAATATGAGGTGCAACAGGATTTAGTAGTTTTAAGAATCCTTCTGCATATTTTATAGGAAAGATTGATTCTTTATTTACAGTGTTTATAAAAATCATCATTTGAGAAATAGCAGTATTAAAATTCATAGTTTCATAATCATTAGTAACTTTTTTTACTGTGTAATGATAAATTCTTTCTAAATTAGGATTTTCTTGATTACTAATTTTATTAGATTCAGTATATAATCTCCAAACTTTATCTAAGAATTTTTTAGAACCATCAATTCCGTTTGGATCCCAAGGTTTACTACTTTCAATAGGCCCCATAAACATTTCATAAACTCTTAAACTATCTGCGCCATATTGTTTTACCATATCATCAGGGTTAATTACATTTCCTTTAGACTTACTCATTTTTTCTCCGTTAGTTCCCAAAATCATACCTTGATGACGTAATTTTGCAAATGGTTCTTTAACAGGAACAATTCCTTTATTATATAGATAATTATTCCAAAATCTTGAATATAACAAATGTCCAACAGCGTGTTCAGGACCACCTACGTATAAATCAACAGGCATCCAATATTCTAATAATTTTTTATTAGCTAATTCATTATTATTATTAGGATCGATGTATCTTAGAAAATACCAGCTAGAACCAGCACTACCTGGCATAGTACTAGTTTCTCTTTTTGCTGGTTGCCCTTCAAAGGTTGTATTTACCCAATTTGTAGCTTTATCTAAAGGTGATGCACCAGTTTTTGAAGGAGCATAATCTTCTAGTTCCGGTAATACTAATGGTAAGTCACAATCTGCTAAAGCTTTCATTTCATCATCTAAATAAACAATTGGAATTGGTTCACCCCAATAACGTTGTCTTGCGAAAATCCACTCACGAAGTTTATAATTGACTTTTTTTGCACCAATTTTATTTGACTCTAACCATGAAATCATTTTTGAAATTCCATCTTCTTTATTTAGACCATTTAAAAATTCAGAGTTTATATGTAATCCATCCCCTGAAAAAGCTTCCTTTGAAATGTCACCACCTTCTATAACAGGAATAATATCAATATTGAATTTTGTAGCAAATTCAAAATCCCTTTGATCGTGTGCTGGGACAGCCATAATACAACCAGTTCCATAGGTTGCTAAAACATAATCAGAAATCCAGATTGGAATTTGTTTTCCATTTACAGGATTAATAGCATAGCTACCAGTAAATACACCTGTTTTTTCTTTGTTTAATTCAGTTCTTTCTAAATCAGATTTTGAAGCTGCTAATTTTTTATAATTTGATATTTCTTCTTTTTGGGCAGTAGTTGTAATTTTATCGACTAAATCAAGTTCAGGTGCTAAAACACAATATGTTGCACCAAATAGAGTATCAGGTCTAGTTGTGAATACTGTAAATTCTAGATTATTATCATTTGCTACTTTAAATTTTACTTCTGCACCTTCACTACGCCCAATCCAGTTTCTTTGAATTTCTTTAGTAGATTCAGGCCAATCAATATCATCTAAACCATTTAACAATATATCTGCATATTCAGGTATATCTAATACCCATTGTTTCATATTCTTACGAACAACAGGAAAACCTCCTCTTTCACTTTTTCCATCTATTACTTCATCATTTGACAAGACGCAACCAAGCTCTTCACACCAATTAACAGGCATTTCAATTAGTTTAGCCAAACCATCATTATATAGTTGTTTAAAAATCCATTGAGTCCATTTATAATAATTTGGATCACAAGTAGATAATTCTTTGTCCCAATCAAAAGATAGACCAAGCATTTTTAATTGTGTTTTAAAAGTTTCTATATTCTTTTTTGTAAAAATAGCAGGATGGTTTCCTGTCTTTATTGCATACTGTTCAGCTGGAAGACCAAAAGCATCCCAACCCATTGGGTGTAAAACATTATAACCTTGCATTCTTTTCATTCTAGACATTATATCTGTTGCTGTATAACCTTCAGGATGACCTACATGAAGACCTTGTCCAGATGGATAAGGAAACATATCTAAAGCATAAAATTTAGGTTTAGAAAAATCCCAAACATCAGTATAAAATGTTTTATGTTCTTCCCAATAATCTTGCCATTTTTTTTCTATTTTATTAAAATTATAGTTCATGTTGAAAACTCCTCCCAAAAATTCTTAATAATTTATGGTATTATATAACAGATTATATAAAAATTCAAGCAAAATACAAAGGATATGAGTACTCTTGCATAAAGAAGCTAAAAATGATAAAATTTCTTGAGAGGTGTAAAAATGATAGATATAGAAAAAGCAAATCAAGAAATTGATAATTATGTTAGAGACTATGAGCAAAATAACGATAAAGTAAAATTAAAAATTGATCATATAAAAAGAACTTCTCGGAATAGCTAAGAAGATAGCAAAAACTTTAAAATTAGAACAAGAAGATGTGGAATTAGCAGAATTAATAGGTTTGTTACACGACATAGGAAGATTTGAACAAATAAAGAGATATAATACATTTATAGATAAGAACAGCATAAATCATGGACAATTAGGTGTAAAGATATTATTTGATGATAATCAAATAAGGAGATTTATAAAGGATTCTAAATATGATGATATAATAAAAACAGCGATACTTAATCATAATAGAAGTCCTAAAAATATGGAATTTAAAAATGAAAAAGAACAATTACATTCAATGATAATAAGAGATGCTGACAAAATAGATATATTATATTTATTAACTTTTGAAGAAAAAAAAGAGGCTTGGGAGAAACAAGACTTGTCATCAGATATAATATCAGATGAGATTTATAGAGAATTTATGGAGGATAAAAATATAAATTATAAAGAAATTAGAACATCAGCTGATATATTAGTAAGCCATTTTGCATATGTTTTTGATTTTAATTATAAGTGTAGTTTAGCGATAGTTAAAGAAAAACAATATTTTGATAAAATATATGAAAGATTTGTTTTTAATAATCAAAAGACACAAGAGGAATATGATAATATATATCAAAATGTAAAACAATATATTGAAAGACAAGTTTAGAATAAAAAATATGTAAAAAAGAGAGGTAGACTTAGTGATTGATATAGAAAGTGCAAAAAAAGAAATATTAACATATACGCAAAAAGATAGAATCAAGAACACTAAAGTACAAACAAAGGTAGAACATATGATGAGAGTGTCGGAGATTAGTAAAAGAATCGCAAGTGATTTAACTTTAAAGCAAGAACAAATAAAAGTTGCTGAATTAATAGGTCTGTTACATGATATAGGAAGGTTTGAACAATATAAAATATCGAATAAAGAATCAACAATGCAAAACAAAGAAAAAAAATTTGATCATGGCGAGGCAGGAGTAAGAGTTCTAGAAAAAAATAATTATATTAGAAAATATATAAAAGATACTAAGTATGATAACATAATCTATAAGGCAGTATATGAACATAACAAATATTTGCTAAGCAAAGGATTATCTGAAGAAGAATTATTATTTTGTAAAATAGTAAAAGATGCTGATAAAATAGATCTTTTATATGAGGCTGTTTACAAGTATTGGCAGGAACCACAGCAAATTAAAGAAGTCGAAAACGGAAAGTTATCAGAGAAAATGCTAGAAGATTTTAATAATAAAAGATTAGCTAATAGTATTAATGCAATTAGTCAGACAGACCAAATTCTTAGGTTTGCTTCTTTTGTATTTGATATAAATTATGGTTGCAGTTTTACAATCTTAAAAGAAGATGATAATATAAGTAAAATGATAGATAGATTTAATTATAAAATAATTGAAACAGATAAACAAATGAGGAATGTTAAGAAAATAGCTAATGAATATATTAGACAAAAAACAAATTAAAAGGATGATAGGAATTGGGTAAAAATTTATTAATAACAGAAAAACCATCTGTAGCCATGGAATTTGCAAAGGCGTTAAAAATAACAACAAATAGAAAAAATGGGTATTTAGAGTCAGAAAAATGGATTATAACTTGGTGTGTAGGGCACTTGGTTACAATGAGTTATCCAGAAAAGTATGACGAAAAACTAAAATATTGGCGTCTTGATACATTACCATTCATTCCAGAACAATGGAAGTATGAAATTATTCCACAAGTAGAAAAGCAATTTAATATAATAAAAGAATTAATGCAAAGACAAGATATTGATGAAATATATAATGCGGGAGACTCTGGAAGAGAAGGAGAATATATACAAAGATTAGTATTTATGATGGCAAGCCCAAATCCAAATGCTAAGATGAAAAGAGTCTGGATTGATTCGCAAACAGAAGAAGAGATATTAAGAGGGATTAAGGAAGCAAAAGATTTATCAGAATATGATAGTTTATCTGATAGTGCTTATTTACGAGCAAAAGAAGATTATCTCATTGGTATAAACTTTTCTAGATTATTATCAATTATTTATGGAAAAAATCTTGCAAAAAAAATAAACGAAGATAAAGCTTCTATTTCAGTAGGAAGAGTAATGACTTGTGTATTAGGAATGGTTGTCAACAGGGAAAGAGAAATTAGAAATTTTAAAAAAACGAAATATTATAAAATAACTCGGAAAATTTGGAACTGGGGAAGATTTATATTTTAATGCAGAATGGAAAGTAAATGAAAAATCTAAAATGTTTGGATCTAATAAGCTTTACAATGAATCAGGATTTAAAAATAAAGAAGATGCAGAACAATTTATCAATAGTTTGCAAGGTAGGAAAGCAAAAATAATTAGTTTAAAGAAATCAAAACAAAAAGAAAATGCTCCTTTATTATTTAATTTAGCAGAGATACAAAATCAGTGTACAAAAAGATTTAAGATAAAGCCAGATGAGACACTTGAAATTATACAAAATTTATATGAAAAAAAGTTAGTAACATATCCTAGAACAGATGCAAGAGTACTTTCGACAGCTGTCGCAAAAGAAATTAGTAAAAATTTAAATGGAATTGCAAGAGGTTTTAAAGATGAAGAAGTACAAGGATATATAAAGAAGATGACAGAAGAGAAGTATTCTACTAACTTAATAAAGACTAAATATGTAAATGATAGTAAAATAACGGATCATTATGCTATTATTCCCACGGGGCAAGGGTATGAAAATTATAATTCATTACCTGAATTGCACAAAAAAGTATATAAAGTTATTGTAACAAGATTTCTAGCAATTTTTTACCCACCAGCAGAATATAATAAAATACAAGTAACTATAGAAATTAAAGATGATAACAATAAAACAACAGAAACTTTTTTTACAAGTGGTAAAGTATGTGTAAGCAAGGGATTTTTGGAAGTATTAAAACCAAATGAAGACAAAAAACTAGAAAAGAATGATAAAAATATAAAACCAGAAGAACAGCAAGAAGAAAAACAAGAAAATTTAGAATTATTGAAGAACCTAAAAAATGGACAGGAAATAGAAAACAAAAATTCTGAATTAAAAGAAGCAGAAACATCACCTCCTACAAGGTATAATTCCGGATCAATTATATTAGCAATGGAGAACGCTGGAAAATTGATAGAAGAAGAGGAACTAAGAGAACAGATAAAAGGAGCAGGAATAGGAACTAGTGCAACAAGAGCAGAGATTATTAAAAAGCTTGAAAAAATAAAGTATATAGATATAAATACTAAAACGCAAATTATTACACCAACACAAAAAGGAGAATTTATATATGATATAGTATATAATTCAATGCCTGACATGTTAAATCCTAAATTGACTGCTAGTTGGGAAAAGGGATTAGATATGGTTGCAAAAAAAGAAATAGAACCGGAAGAATTCATGATAAAACTGGAAAAATATATACATTCTAAATTTGATAAATTAGTAATAAAGATGTAAAAAAAAGAAGGAAGAGGAAAAGTGAACTTTCACATTTTCCTCTTAAATTTCAAGATAACATTAGCAAGATATTAGTCTTGGATGTAAGCTGTAGTTTTCTGTTCCTTGTACATATGAAGGAGTAATTATTACTTTTTTTTTGCCTATGTTAATTTTGTGATTTTTTAGCAAATCCATGAATTCTTCGTCTCTGTACCATAAAATGCAAACATTGCATTTTTTAGAATCATATGGTAAAGAGTTTTTTATGAAATTGCTAATATCATTGTAAGCTTCTTGGGTACAATTTGGGCAAATGAAATCAATTGCTGTCGCAATCAATCTGTCCTGAGCTGCCCGCTTTTTCTCGAGTTCCTTAGTTAATTGCTCAGCTTTTTCGTGAAGTAATAATTCTTCGTTGTTCATGATGTCTTTGTCTTGCATAAGTTTTCCTCCTGATTTTAATTTTTTTGAGTTTTTACTCTATGTTTCTAATTATAGCATATATTTACATAAAATTCAAGTTCTTTCATTCTATCCCTTACTTAAATATTGTAGGTTTGTCAAACATATGTCACACTTTATTGATAAATATAAGGTTTGAAATACCTTCTGTGACTTTCATCTTCTACAATGCCTGAAATGACTCGTATTTTTCATTTGGACTTTTCCATCCTAATGGTTTCATTGGAAAATTATTGTATTCTCTGTTCCAATGTCTTAATTTTTCTTTAAAATCTTCAAAACTTACAAATATTCTTTCATAATAAAATCTTTCTTGATCTTTTCTATGACTTCTTTCTACTTTTCCATTATGCCTTGGTGTCCTTGGTCTTATCAATTTATGTTTTATCCCTAATTCTTCTAACTTCTTTTCAAACATTGTCTTCTCTTTCGCTTTTTGCGAATTTAATCTATTTGTAAATTCAAATCCATTATCTGTTTGTATGCATTCTATTT
>ERZ827512.350-NODE-350-length-65217-cov-9.188914_pt1 | contig 65217 bp, 46 predicted proteins | sample MGYA00519916_ERZ827512 | MGnify/ENA primary metagenome ERZ827512 (study PRJEB31778, sample SAMEA3449335) | human gut metagenome | biome: human gut; feature: human-associated habitat; material: faeces | place: United Kingdom | collected 2010/2012 ... | reverse complement strand
CTCATACAAGTTGCATTTACTTTACAGAATTGCATTTAACTTTTCACTTGACGATAATTTTGTATCAATATGGAATAATTGAATAAATTTAAATATTAGGGGGTTTTCATGAGTAAAAAATTTAAAATATTTTTTGTATTTTTATTTGTTTTCACTTTTTTGTCTTTATGTAACTCTGCAAAAGCAAATACTATCAATAAAATTTCTATGGATATTTTTGTTGATGATAATGGAAATGCACAAGTTACTGAAATATGGAACTGTAAAACGAATCAGGGTACAGAAGTTTATCATCCTTACCACAATATTGGAAGCTCTAAAATTTCTAATTTATCAGTTTCAGAAAGTGGTCAAAATTACACTACACTATCTTCTTGGAATACTTCTGGAACTTTAGAGAGTAAAGCTTACAAATGTGGTATCAATACTATTTCCGATGGAGTGGAATTATGTTGGGGAATTAGTAAATACGGTTCTCATACATATACTGTAAAATACTCTATTTCCAATTTTGTGTCGGAATTGAATGATTCTCAAATGGTTTATTGGACTTTAATCCCATATAATTTTTCAAATAGTATTGGCAGTGCATACATAAAAATTCATGCTAATGATCCTATTGCCGATTCAGTTGGTGTTTGGGGTTATGGTAATTATGGTGGAACAGCATATGTATATGATGGTTATATAGAAATGCAATCAGATGGTTCTTTAAGTACCGATGAATATATGACTGTTTTGGTTCAGTTTCCATCAGGAACATTTAATTGCGAAAACAAAATTAATAAAAACTTTGATTACTATTTAGACATGGCAAATGAAGGTTCGATACAATATTCTGCTAGTTCTACAAATTATGGAAGTTCAACTATGTCTATAATCTTTGGAATTGGTACAACTCTTTTTTCACTATTTTTTACACTTTTGCCAATTTTGATTATTATTTTTATTACTAAGCTTGCAAGTATTCGTTCAACTCTTTCAGGCGCAAAATTACCAAAAGATATTCCTTATTTTAGGGATATTCCTTGTAATAATGATTTATACAAAGCTTATTACATTGGTTATAAATATAAAATTATTAAAAACCAGACGGACATTTTAGGAGCTATTATTTTAAAATGGCTAAAAGAATGTAAAATTAGAATTGACACAGCACAAACGGGTAAAATTTTCAAAAAGGAAGGTACTGTTATTATTTTAAATAAAGTGGATTTGTCCTCTTTTGAGGATTCAACTGAGAAAAAGTTATTTAATATGCTTTTGAGTGCCAGCGGTGATGGCATACTTGAAAGTAGAGAATTTGAAAAATGGTGCAGTAGCAATTATACTAAGATTCTTTCTTGGTTTGACAAATTGATTGATGAAGAAGGAAATAAGCTTATTGCAGAAGGACTTATTACAGTTTCAGAAGAAAAAGCATTTAAATTTTTTAAATATAAAAAACATTCTGCAACAGAAGAATTAAATCAACAGGCAATTGAACTTGCAGGTTTAAAGAAATTTTTACTTGATTATACACTTATAGCCGAAAGAACAGTAATTGAAGTTAATCTATTTGAAGATTATTTAATATATGCTCAGATGATGGGAATCGCTAAAAAAGTGGCTAAACAATTCAAAGATTTATATCCTGACGTTGTTGCCCAATCAGCATTTTATTCATATGATAATATTATTTTTATTAATACCTGTGCAAGCCATGGAATTACTCAAGCAAATAGTGCCAAAGCAAGAGCCGAAAGTTATAGCTCTGGTGGAGGTGGCTTCTCTTCTGGCGGAGGTGGCGGAGGCTCCTTCGGCGGTGGAGGTGGCGGAGGCGGCGGTTTCCGTTAATCCACAAAAGTATTTTTATTAAGATATTGCCATATATTTTGCAATTTTATGTAAAATATGATATAATTAATGTATCTGAATATTATATTACATAGTGATATATTCAGAATTTGTTTTTAACAATTCTGGAGGTATGCTATGTAACCTCCAGAACAATAAAAATGGAGGTCTTTATGACAAAAGAAGAAATTAGAAACAGAGTTGTTGAAATGGCAAGTGGCTCCAAGGGAATTATCGCTAGTATTCCTGAGGCTTTGGCAATGATCGGTGGCGAGATGTACGCATATCGGCTGCTGGATGTGGCAAAGGTAAGAGTGCCGCAGAACGAGAATCCCATGAGATGCACGTCTGTTGTCGGAAATAAAATCATTTCTTTCACCTATGCAGACGCTCAGAGATTGCTCGACAACGCCTCCTACATGGAGAAGTTTCTCGAGATGTCCACACATTTTTGCCCTGTTGGGGATATTTATATATTTTACTAACTCTTTTCTAAACTAAGGAAGTGGCTCTCCGCTGATTTATATCAAGCGGGGAGCCACTTTTGACAAAAAATAAACAGTAAATATTTAAATTTACTGTTTAAATATGGTCGAGGTGACAGGGATCGAACCTGCGACCTCATGGTCCCAAACCACGCGCGCTACCAACTGCGCTACACCTCGAAATATGTACCTTTCAAAAAGTACTTATTTAATATATCACAAATTTATTATTTTGGCAAGATTTTTTTATTATTTTCTTTAATTTTTTTAGGTATTCTGTTTTTATGTAAAGTTTTTCTCTTTTTTATTGCTATTCATCACATTTTATGGTAAAATTTATTTATCTCACTGAAAGGAGATTTTTAAAATGGCACAAAAACGGGAATTTGCACGCTATGTACAACGAGTACCTGATGGTTTCGGGTACAAGAACCCTCATAATTTGCTAAAGTTGGGGCAAGCATATCCCATTGAAGCAAAGCTGAACCTTGGTAGCTTAGAAGTTATCAAAGTTAAAGGAGTAAAGGGTTATTTTCCCAGTGCAGCCTTCGAGATTGTTGAACTCTAGGGCTTTTCCTAAAAAATCGTTACGGTTTCTGCCAGAGGTTGGTTGACTAAAATCGACCTGCCTCTGGCAGTTTTTATTTTTTTGTAAGGGTTATATTAACCTGATATTGCTTGTTTCCTCTTATATACTTTATACTAACACTTTCTCCTACTTCTTTTTCATAAATATATTTTCTTAGATTTAGCATTTTTTCTAATTCTATTCCATCTACTTCCAATATTATGTCTCCTCTTTTCATACCAGCTTTTTCTGCAGGTGAATTTTTTATAACATCTGCTACATATATTCCTTTATCTAATTTAATATTCTGGTCTAATTCCTGATTTATATATGGAATCATGCTCTTATCGTATGCAAATAAACCTAATGTTGGAGTTATATATTCCCCTTTATTTGCTAATTTTTCTATAATTGGTTTTATTATGTTTACTGGAATTGCAAACCCAATCCCTTCTGCTGATGTAATTTTTACAGAGTTTATTCCTAAGACTTCCCCATTTATATTAATTAATGGACCTCCACTATTTCCTGGATTTATTGTTGCATCTGTTTGTATTAAATCTTCCATGTATGATGTTTTATTATCTTCTTCTATTTTAATTGTTCTGTTTAATCCACTTATTATTCCAGATGTTACGGTCCTTTGAAATTCGAAACCTATTGGGTTTCCTATTGCATAGACTTGTTCTGCAACTTTTATTTTATCTGAATCTCCTAAATCTAGATATTCCAAATTATTTACATTTATTTTTATTATGCTCAAGTCTAAATCTGTGTCTGACCATACTACACTTGCTTTATAATTTTTCCCATTTTCTAAAGTTACATAGCACGTACTATTTTTCTCTCCTGACACATGTTGATTTGTAACAATATATCCATCCTTTGAAACTATAAAGCCTGTTCCCAATCCTAGATTACTTGCACCATCTTGTAAGAAAATTGTAGTCCCTTTATTGGCAATTTTAGAGATTCCTACAACAGCATTATTTACGTTTTCTATCAATGTAGAAATATCTTTTTCTTCTGTTTTATTAGATACAGACGTCGGCTCTGCAGTGTAATCACTTGCATAATTTTTTTCTGTTGTGAAGGATATGTACACGCAATATGCTAATGCCACAAATGAAATTATTAATATTATTATTGCAATAGTTTCTAAACTTTTAATTATTTTCTGCCCTCTATATTCTCTCAAACTAATTCCTCCAATATCCATTTTTTCTTATTATTACCATTGCGTTTCGTTTTATTCAAATCATCTTCATTTGATTTAATTTTGTTGTTTACACAATGTATTATTGCACACTTGTTATTTGGGGCTGTGTTTCATGCAATTTTGAAAATCACAATTTTTTATTACTAATAATGTCGATTTTTTTCTACGGAATTACAACTTTTTTATTGCAAAATCATCTCTACAATGGTAAAATGTGACCGTAGGTGATTTAAGTGAAAAAAAATAAAATATATAATGAAAAAACTGTTCATAGTTTTAGAGAATTAGTATCTTATTGTGCTACAAACTACGGCGATAGAACAGCTTTTACTATAAAGGACTCTAATAAGAATTTACACGATATTTCGTTTATAGAATTTGAAAATAATATTAAGGAGCTGGGGTCTGCCCTGCTTGATTTAGGGTTAGAAAATAAAAAGATTGCATTAATCTCGCAAGATAGATATGAGTGGTGTTGCAGTTACTTTGCAATTTCTACATCTAATAATGTGGTAGTTCCTCTTGACCATCTGCTTCCAGAAATTGAGCTTCAAAGACTTTTGATTGAAAGTAAGGTTGATGCTATTATTTTTGATAAAAAATATACTAAATGGGTTCAAGAAATCTGCAAGCAAGAAGGCTCAGCACTAAAATATCTTATTTGCATGGATAGCATAAATGATGAAGATAATATTCTTTCCTATTCTAAGTTAGTAGAAAAAGGCAAGAAATTAATAGAAGATAAAATGTCAAAGTATGAAAATATTAGTATTGACGTAAATGCTATGTCTATTCTAATTTATACTTCTGGTACTACAAGCAATCCTAAGGCAGTAATGCTTTCGCAGGGCAATATTTGCTCTAATTTATCTGCCATGACAACATTAATAAAATACCACCCAGATGATAGTATTTTGGTATTTTTACCATTACACCATACATTGGCATGCCTTGCAAGTTTCTTATTCTGCTATTTTATTGGTTTTAGACTTTGCTTTGCAGATAGCATCAAAGATATTGGAAAAAATTTAGTAGAATACAAAATTAGTGGTTTAGTATGCGTACCTGCTGTTTTGGAAATTATGTACAAACAAATTATGCGAGGAATAAAAAAATCTGGAAAATATATTCCTTTCAAGATATTGTCTGCAATTTCTAACTTTCTTTTGTTTTTCCACATTGATTTACGTAGAAAGTTTTTCAAAGACATTTTAGACAATCTTGGCGGAAACATGAGAACTATTATTTATGGTTCTGCATCTTCCAATAAAAAGGTTATACATTTATTTAATACTATTGGCATTGTTATGATACAGGGCTACGGATTAACAGAAACTTCTCCTGTTATCGCATGTGAAAATGACATTTATCATAGCGAGAAGGGCTCTTCTGGTTTTCCTTTATATAATGAAGTAGTTAAAATAGATAACCCTGATGAGACTGGAACAGGTGAAATTTTGGTAAAAGGTCCTAATGTTATGCTTGGATATTATAATAATCCAGATGCCAACCAGAAAGCCTTTAAAGAGGGATGGTTTTGCACTGGAGATTTAGGAAAATTTGGCAAAGATGGTTCTTTGTTTATATCTGGAAGAATAAAAGATTTAATTGTTTTAAGCAATGGGAAAAAAGTTTTCCCAGAAGAGATTGAAACTCTTATTAACAAATTAGATTACGTTGAGGAAAGCATGGTTTATGAGCACAATGATAAAGTATGTGCAAAAGTTGTGTATTCTAAAGATAATCAAGCATTACAAAATCTTTCAGAAGAAGAAATACACGCTTTAATCGAGCCAGAAATAAAAACATTAAATAAATCTACCTTACCAGTTTATAAATATATTAAGGAATTTACTGTAACTGATGAACCTTTAATAAAGACTACTACACAAAAGATTAAGAGACATGAAGAGATGCGAAATTTAAAGAAATAATATAGGGTGAATTATTATGAATAGAAAATTATACGATCTAACGAATCCACAAATGAACATATGGGCTACAGAGCAGTATTATAATAATACTGCGGTTAATAACGTTGGTGGCACTGTGCTTTTAAAGGCAAAATTAAATTTTAATATTTTGCAAAAAGCTGTTGCCAATGTTCTGAGAAAAAATGATAATTTTCATATTCATATTACAAAAGAAAATAATGTTATTAAACAGTATTTTGCGTTTGAAGAATATGTTCCTGCAATTGTTGAAATAAAAAACTTGCAGGAACTACATAAGGTTGAGTCTGAGCTATGCCAAGAAAGTTTTGATTTACTTTCTAGCAAGCAATTATTTGAGACCAAATTATTTAAACTTCCAAACAACCATGGCGGTGTAATTGTGGTTATGCATCACATTATATCAGATTCATGGACTTTAGGTTTGTACTGTAATGAAATAGTAAACGAATACCAATCACTACTTGATGCTGAAACCATTGAAAGTGATAGTTCTTTATATGGTAAATTTTCTTACAAAAACTTTATCAAAGAAGACCTTGATTATTTAAATAGTGATTCTTTTGAAAAAGATAAAAAATACTGGAATGATGTTTTCGAGACTGTTCCAGAGGTTGCTACTGTGCCTTCAACAGTAAAAAAACTAACTAACAAAATTACATGTTCTGCTGCAAGACAAGCATTTAATATTTCTAAGCAGAACTCTATTAAAATTTTAGACTATTGCAGAAAAAATAGAATTTCTGTATATAATTTTCTTATGGCTATCTATTCAATTTACATAGGTAGAGTTTCAAATCTTGCCGATTTTGTAATCGGAACTCCAATTTTAAACAGATTAAATAAAGCAAATAAACTAACTAATGGAATGTTTGTGAGTACAGTGCCTTTACGCATAAACATAGAACAAAACTCGTCTTTTATAGACTTTTCTAAGAAGATTGGAGCTTCTTGTTTTAGTATGTTAAGACACCAAAGATACCCATACCAATGTATTTTGGAAGAGTTGAGAAAAAAGGATTCTAACATTCCAAATTTATATAACATTATTTTATCTTACCAGATTACTAGTACAGTAAATGATAAGATTGATTGTGAATCTCATTGGATTTTCAACGGAAATTGTGCTGATGATATGCAAATTCACATCGTAGACTACAATGGTTCTGGGACTTTGAGTATTTTCTATGATTATAAGACTTCGAAATATGTAAAATCTGAAATAAAACAAATGCATGAACGTATTAACCATATTATTGAACAGGTTTTGCAAGATGATAGCATTGATATTGAAAACATAGAAATTGTAACGCCAGAAGAGAAATTGCAAATTTTAAAAGAATTCAATAATACTAAAACAGATTATCCACGCAACATGTCTGTAATCGAATTATTTGAAAATCAAGTTAAGGAAACTCCAAATAAGGCAGCCGTTGTCTTTGAAGATTCAGAACTTACATATGATGAATTGAATAAAAAAGCGAATCAACTTGCAAATATTTTAATAGCAAATAAGGTTAAACAAGACGATGTTGTTGGAATTTTCTTGGATAAATCATTGGAAATGATTGTATCTATTTTAGCAATATTAAAATGTGGTGCAATTTATCTGCCTATTGATATACACTATCCGGATTCTAGAATTAACTACATAATTGAAAATTCTGGAGCAACTATTATTTTAACAGATACAGATACAAAAAAATTTAATTTAAACACTATAAATGTATCACTAAATGAAAATTTTTATAAATTAAGTAACACTTCTAATATACTACGCAAGTTTGATGCTGAAGCTCCTGCATATATTATGTATACATCTGGTTCTACTGGAACCCCTAAGGGTGTATTAATTGAAAACAGAAGCATTGTAAGGCTTGTTAAAAATACTAATTTTATAAAATTTAATAAAACTGACAGAATGTTACAAACTGGCTCTATCGTATTTGATGCTTGTACTTTTGAAATATGGGGTGCCCTTTTAAACGGACTTTCTCTATATATTATTAAAAAAGAGGATTTATTAAACGCACACTCTTTAAAGAATTATATAGAAAAAAATAAAATTTCTATAATGTGGCTAACTGCCCCATTATTTAGCACGCTTTGTGAAGAAAATGCAAACATTTTTAATGGTGTAAAATACTTATTAACTGGTGGAGATGTGCTTTCTCCAAAACATATTAATAAAGTTAGAAAATATAATCCTAATTTAACAGTAATAAATGGCTATGGTCCAACAGAAAACACTACTTTTTCTTGCTGTTTCAAAATAGAAAAAAATTATGTTGATTCTGTTCCAATCGGAAAACCTATTGCAAATTCAACATGTTATGTTGTTTCTAAATCTGGAAGTCTGCAACCTGTTGGTGTCCCTGGAGAATTGTGGGTTGGTGGTGACGGAGTCGCAAAGTGCTACATAAACAACGAAGAAATGACTAAGCAAAAATTTATTAAAAATTATATGGATAACGACAAAGTATATAAGACTGGTGATCTTGTAAAATGGCTTCCAGACGGTACAATTCAATTTATAGGAAGAATAGATAACCAGGTTAAAATAAGAGGTTTTAGAGTTGAATTAAGCGAAGTAAATAATAAAATTCTAGAATTTTCTAACGTAAAGTCTAGCTACACAACTATTTACACATATAATAACGAAAAATTTATTTGCAGTTACATTATTCTTAAAAATGGCATTTCTACAAATGAATTAAGGAGATATTTAAAGGAAGTATTACCTATTTACATGGTTCCAACATATATTGTGCCAATGGTTAGCTTCCCACTAAATGTGAATGGAAAAATAGACAAAAACTTGCTTCCAACACCAACAATAACTACAAACGAAAATATTATAAGCCCTAGAAACAAAACAGATAAAACTTTGGTTTCTATTTTAAAGAAATACTTGAAATTAGAAACAGTAAATTTATCGAACTCTTTTGTAGAGCTAGGAGGAGATTCTCTTTCTGCCATAAACATTATTGCAGAAATTGAAAATAAATTACATGTTCAGCTACATATAAAAGACCTTTTGAACATGGCTAGCATAATGGATATTTCTGACTATGTTGCTAATACTAGAACTCAAAATACAGCTTTTATTTTAGAGAAAGCTCCTAAAACGGATTTATATCCACTTTCTTCTGCTCAAAGAAGAATTTACTACGCATGTAAAATGGTTGGAGACGATACTCTAGTTTATAATACTCCTTGTGCACTTCTAATAAATTATCGTTTAGACAGTAAGAGGGTTGAAGGAGCATTTAAGCAAATTATTGAAAAGCAAAGTAGCTTTAGAACTGTATTCGTATTAGATGCAGACGAAGTAAAACAAAAAATACTCGATAAAGTAGATTTTGCAATCTCTGTTTTTAATAGTAAATCTGACGAAAAAAATGCTATTATAAAGAATTTTTCTAAGCCTTTCGTTTTAGAAAAAGCACCTTTATTAAGAGTAGAATTACATTATTTAGATAACAACCAAACACTATTGCTTATCGATTCACACCATATAGTTATAGATGGCGTTTCGATGAATGTATTAATAAACGAATTCTTTGAATTATATAAAGGAAATGCATGTGAGGAAACTCCATTTGAATATGTTGACTATTCAGTATGGGAAAAAGATTTTGTTAAAACAGGTGCTTACAAAAAGAGTGAAGACTATTGGATAACAAGGTTTAAAGACTACGGTTTTGAAGCATTAAACCTTCCCTATGATTATACAATTCCTGCAAACAAGACATATGTTGGAGAAAAAATATTTTCTAATATACCTACTACGACTTTTGAAAGAGTTGAGGCATTTGCTAGAAAATACAAGGTTTCTAGCTACACGGTATTTCTTTCTGCATTATATATTTGCTTATATAAATATACAAAACAGTCTGATATTGTTGTCGGTAGTCCTGTTGCAAACAGAGGAATTATTGGAACACGTAACATAATAGGAATGTTTGTAAACAATGTAGCTTTTAGAGCAAAGATTTTGCCAAACCAAAGTATTAGCAGTTTTTTAAAATATGTAAATGACTGTATATTGCAAGATTTAGAAAATCAAGCATATCCATATGATGCTCTTTTAAAAGCTCTGCATGTGCCAACAGACAACTCTAGGAATCCATTATTTGATATAATGTTTTCTTACCAAAATCAATCAAATGAAATCAATTTAGATGATAATGTTTCATATTTACCTGTAGAAACTAATACTTCTAAATTCAATATCACATTGGAAGTTGTTCCAAAATCAGGTCAAATAAATGTAGAATACAGAACTGATTTATTTAAGAAAGAGACTATTAACAGTTTTGTTGAACACTATATGTTCGTTTTAGGACAAGTTCTAGAAGATTTGAGTCCTTCTGTAAGTGGCATAAACATTATAACACCTTCGGAGCAAAGGGTTTTAGACAAATTCAACGCAACCTCTGGTGAAATAGACAGAGCCCCATTATGTAAATTATTCGAGAAGCAAGTTGAAAAAACACCTGATAATATTGCTGTAATTTGTGATGATAAAACTCTTACTTATGCCGAATTGAATACTAAAGCTAACAGTCTAGCTCATTATTTAATCACTCGTGGTATAAAAAGTAACGATATTGTTGCAATTATGACAAATAGATCTTTAGAGACTATTGTTTGTATGGTTGCTATACTTAAGGCTGGGGGCGCATTTTTAAATATTGACCCTACCTACCCTGTTGATAGAACTAAATATTACATTGAAGATAGTAAGATTGAATATGTGCTTACTCAAAAATCTTTACGTGAAAAGGTTGAGGAGATAAAAAATAAAATTGAAATTGACCTTGATAATACTGAAATTTATGGAAAGAACTTTGAAAATCCAAATGTAGAAATACACGAACAAGACTTATCTTACATTATATATACATCTGGTTCTACTGGAACTCCTAAGGGCGTAATGCTTAACCAGATTGGTCTTTCTAACATGGTACAAGCCATGACAAAAGTTTTGGATTATTTAAAAGATGGTCCAAAACATGCGATTGCATCTGTTACATCTACACCTTTCGACATATTTGTGTATGAAATAGTAGTTTCACTTACACATGGAATGAGAGTTGTAATGGCAAACAACGCAGAACATAGAAATCCTAAGCTTTTAGATGCATTAATACGCAAGTATAAAGTTGACGTAATGACGGTTACTCCAAGTTTAATGAAAATAAATTACGATAATCGTGAGCCAGATACGGCTTTAGCACAAGTTAAAAACATGGTATTCGGTGGAGAACCTCTACCAGAAAAATTCGTAAAAGACTTACGTGCTCTAGCTGACGATATTACAATATACAACATATACGGTCCTAGCGAAATAACGGTTTTATCAAACGTACAAAACCTTGATAATGAAAAAGAAATTACTGTTGGTCCGCCAATCTTGAACACACAAATGTATATTTTAGATAGTGACATGAAACAAGTTCCAATCGGAGTTGTTGGCGAAATTTATATTGCTGGAATTCAAGTCGGTGAAGGCTATATTGGAAAGAAAGAATTAACAGAACAACGCTTCTTAAACAATCCTTTCGGTCCTGGAAAAATATACAAATCTGGTGACATCGGTAGATGGACATTTGATGGAAAAATTCAATGTTTAGGAAGAATTGATAACCAGATAAAGCTAAGAGGCCTGCGTATTGAGCTTTCTGAAATCGAAGATGAGATTGCTAAAATGCCAGGAGTATCATCTTGTGTTGTAAATAAAATAACATTAGACAATAAAGAATGTTTATGTGCATACTATGTTTGTGACACTGATTTAACAGAGCAGCAAATTAAAGAAAACTTACGTAAATTCTTACCACAATATATGATTCCAACACATGTTGTAAAGCTTGACTCTATGCCTTACACTATAAACAGAAAAATTGATAGAAAGGCTTTACCTCTACCAAAGGTTACTCATTTAGTAGATAGCGGGCACATTGATATTTCTTCGTTAAATTCAAATGAAGAAAAACTTACTCAAATTTGGAAGAGTATATTAAAAGTTGACAATATCGATGTTAATGATAATTTCTTCGATATTGGTGGAGATTCAATTTCTGCTATAAACATGCAAATTGAGGCATTAAAATATGGACTTGAATTTGAATATGCAGACATTTTCAACTATCCAACAATAAGGCAATTATCTAAAAAATTACCTAGTCCAGAAGAAAAATTTATGAGTAATTACAATTATTCAAAAATAGACAAAATTCTTCAAAACAACTGTGTTGAAAATATTAAAAAAATTAACAAATATGATGTAAAAAATATTCTTTTAATTGGTGGTACAGGTTATTTAGGCGCACATATTATTTCTACATTCTTAAAGAATGAAACTGGTATTGTTTACTGTCTAATAAGACAGAAAAATGACGAGAGTCCTTTATACAGAATTAATAGAAGATTAGAATTTTACTTTGAAAAAGACTTCTTAAACAAATATTCTAATAGAATAAAAGTTATAAAAGGAGATATAACGTCAAAGAATTTAGGTTTAACAGATGAAAATTATTCTAGTCTTATCAAAAATATAGACACTGTAATAAATGCGGGAGCAATCGTAAAGCACTTTGGTCAAAAAGAGGAATTTGAAAACATTAATGTACTTGGTACTAAAAATGTAATAGAATTCTGTACTAGAAATAAAAAAAGATTACTGCATATATCTACAATGAGCGTTTCTGGGTTTGGAGAAAAAGAAGAATTTTCGAATAATCCTGAAGAAGAAGGAACAAAAAAATTCAGTGAGCAGAACCTATATGTAGGTCAAAATATAAAAGGAATATATACAACAACTAAATTCAAGGCTGAAATTGCCGTGCTCGAAGCAATAAATAATGGATTAGATGCACAAATTTTAAGGATTGGAAACATTACTAACAGATATTCTGATGGAAAATTCCAAATAAACATTAATGACAATGCTTTCGCAAGAAGAATAAAATCTTTTGTAGAAATTGGAGCTTTCCCAAAATACATGTTAACACATGCTATAGAGCTTACGCCAGTCGATGTTTGCGCAGATGCTGTATTAAAAATATTGGAACACAACAGTCCCTGTAACGTATTTCATTTATACGATACAAATCTATTGCCTATAAATATTTTTTATGATACTATACTAGAAAGAGGAATTAATTTAACCCCTGTTTCTAACACACTTATGACATATATAATTAAAGGAATATTATCTGACGATTCTAAAAAATCAATCATTTCTGGAATTGTACAGGATTTAGATAAAGACAAAAAATTTACTTATATATCAAAGGTTGGATTAGACGCTACATTTACTCAAAAGTATTTAGAAGCTATTGGCTTTAATTGGTCAACTTTCGACTCAGAATATGTTAATAAATGCTTCGATTATTTTGAAAATGTTGGATTTATAGATAAAAATTTGGAGGAACACTAATGAATGAAATTTTTACACTACCACTGTTATCGCTAATAATTTCAGCGGCTTTAATTACTGGTTTGTTAGTATATGTATTAAAAATAAAAAATAAGACGTCCTTGCAGAATATTTTCTGCTTGGACCTACTTTGTGTATTTATTATATGTGTGGGAGTAATTTTGCAGGCAATACTTAGTAAATTGTGTAACATTCCTGCAATCAATTTTGAAAATTATATTTATATTGGTACATGTTTTTTGCCAGTATGTATTCTATTTACTGGAAAAATCTTTAGCAACCCAAATTACAAATTAAAGAGAATCGATTTGTTTACATTAATAATTCCTATCACTTCATTAATAATTTTATGGACAAATAATTTCCATCATTTATTCTATAAAGTATATTCTACAAATATTAGTAAATGCGTTTATGGAAATTGGCTTATAATTCACAATATATATTCATACACATTATTATTAATTGGAATTATTTATATAATAAAAGCTTCTGGAAAGACCTCTGGTTTCTTTTCAAAACAATCTTTATTAATAATTGCTGGAATGAGCATTCCAATTGTGGTTAATGTACTTGGAACATTCAAAATTATACCAATGTCAGTTTTCATAACACCAATCTCATTTGCATTTGCCATGGTATTTTTTGCACTTGCAATTTTTAAATTCAAATTTTTAGGAATTGCTCCAATTGCCTTACGTACAGTAGTAAACAGAATGTCAGACAGTTACATAATTTTAAACGAAAATTATGTGGTTACAGATTTTAATAACACCTTTTTAAATACATTTAAATTGAAAGATGAAAATATTAGGGATAAAAATATTATTAAATTTTTAGAACGTCATCCGGATTATGGTGTTGATATTGCTAATTTTAAACAATGCTTAAAGACTGTAAAAGGGCGAACAGAAACAGTATCTTATGAGCAAGAATCAATCAATTTTAACAAATACTTTACGATTGAAATTAATAATATAATGGATAAAAATAATTTTCTTGGGATATTAATTTTATTTAAAGATATTACTCAGCATAAACAAGATATTCAAACAATTCAAAACAATCAAGATATGCTTATGGAGAAAGAACGTTTAGCATCTTTAGGGCAATTGATAGGTGGAATTTCGCACAATTTAAAAACTCCTATAATGTCTATTTCTGGTGCAGCCGAAGGGCTTACAGATTTAATTAATGAATATGACGCTTCAATTGGTGATCCAGAAGTAACGAATGATGACCACCATGCAATTGCAAATGATATGAGAGAATGGATAACAAAAATTCACTCATATACAGCATATATGTCAGATATTATTACAGCCGTTAAAGGTCAAGCTGTTAATCTTTCTGAGAATGAGAATAATGCATTTACAGTAGACGAATTATTCAAGAGAGTTAATATATTGATGAAACACGAAATCACCAATGCTTCTTTAACACTTACATTAGATATACAAGTTCCATCCACAACAACACTTGTAGGCGATATAAACAGTCTAGTGCAAGTTATAAACAATCTAATAACAAATGCAATTCAGTCTTACAATGGACGTAAAGGTGAAGAAATAAAAGTCTTAGCACAGAAATTAGATAATAACTTAATTATCTCTGTAATAGACCATGGCTGTGGAATGACAAAAGAAGTACAAGACAAATTATTTAACACAATGATAACTACCAAAGGAAAAAATGGTACTGGACTCGGAATGTTTATGTCTTACTCTACAATAAAAGGTCATTTTAATGGAGATATAACATTTGAAACAGAAGTAAATAAAGGTACAACCTTTAATGTAATACTTCCTTTGCAATAAATTTTTCATAATTTATTGCATTTTTATTTTTTTATTATTATAATAGCATCAGTAATTTTATTTTTGAGGTATCTATTATGAGAAAAAACATGATAACAGCAGAGTCAAATGGTTACAAAATTATCGTTGTCGATGACGAACAAGGTATTGTTGACTCACTATCTATTTTTTTAAAACGTTCAGGTTATGATTTCACTGGTTTAACAAATCCATTGGAAGCTATTGAACGTGTGCGTAATGAGCATTTTGATATGATGATTCTTGACTTTATGATGGACCCAATTCACGGTGATGAAGTTGTAGAAGAAATACGAAAATTTAATAAAGACTTATATATTTTATTGCTTACAGGTCATAAGGATTTAGCTCCACCTCTTGAAACAATTAAAAGGTTGGAGATTCAAGGATATTGTGAAAAAAGTGATAAATTTGATCAATTATTATTATTGATTGAGTCAGGAATAAAATCAATTGAACAAATGAATACAATAAAAACAATAAATGAACAATTACACGATAAAAACGAAGAACTTGAGAGAGCTTATCTAGATACAATTGGAATACTGCGTCAAACTGTTGAAGCAAAAGATCCTTATACAAGAGGACATTCTGATAGGGTTTCTGAATATTCTGTCTTAATTGGAAAAAAATTAGGTTTAGATGAGAAAACACTTCATATTTTAAAAATTGGTGGCTTATTCCATGATATTGGTAAAATAGGAATACCAGATAGTATTCTTTTAAAAGAATCAAAATTAAGTGATGAAGAATATTCTCAAATAAAAAATCATCCTATGATTGGTGTTCATATGCTAGGTGATGCAGCAATTTTCACAGATATATTGCCTATTGTAAAACATCATCACGAACGCTATGATGGACGTGGCTACCCTAGTCAATTGGTTGGAGAGGATATTCCTTATGTAGCTAGAATTGCTGCAGTTGCCGACACTTTTGATGCTATGACTTCAAAAAGATCTTATAGAGATTCATTGCCTATAGATGTAGTTAGAGCAGAAATAGAAAGATGTTCTGGTACGCAGTTTGATCCAAACATATCAAAAGTTTTCCTTGATATAATGGATAACGATTTTGACTTAATACGTGAAATACAAGAAAAATACAAATAAACATTAATTATGTTAAAAAGCTTCAGTCTATTGAAGCTTTTATTTTTTAATATTATTCATACCCTAATACATCTTTATTTTTTATAAATATATAAAAAACTTTCTAATCCTCTTTTTTATACGAATAAGTCCCGGCAATGTATAACGTGTCGAGGCTTTACGAAATATGAATTTTTCTTTATTTGTTATTTTATTTTCATACTTAATTTTACTTTTTGTCTTTCTTGGTCTATTCCAATTACTTGTACTTTTACTACATCGCCAACAGATACGACATCAGAAGGGTTTTTTACATAATTTTCACTCATTTCTGAAATATGTACTAATCCATCATGCTTTACTCCAACATCTACAAAAGCTCCAAAATCAGTTACATTCCTTACGGTTCCAGTTAAAATCATGCCATCTCTTAAATCTTCAAACTTAAGTACGTCTGCCCTTAAAATAGGCTTAGGCATCTCTTCTCTTGGATCTCTTCCCGGTTTCATCAACTCATTTATAATATCTTGCAAAGTTGGTTCACCAACATTTAACTCTGCTGCTAGTTCTTTAATATTTTTACTGTTATTTAATTCAGCAAGCTCAGACTTAATCTCTACAAATTTTTCTTTATTTGTTAAATCATTTAATTTATATCCAATCCTACTTAATAAATTTTCTGCAACACTGTAGCTTTCTGGGTGAACTCCTGTAATTTCTAATGGATTTTTTCCATCTGGAACTCTTATGAAACCTGCACATTGCTCATATGCAACCTTTCCAAGCTTTGGAACTTTTAAAAGCTCTTTTCTTTCTTTTAACTTTCCATTCTCTTCCCTATATTTTACAATATTCTTAGCAATACCATTGTTAATTCCAGATACATATGCTAAAAGTGATGGTGTGGCTGTATTTATGTCTACGCCTACGCTATTTACAGCATCTTCTACAACACCAGTTAAACTCTGCTCTAAGTTCTTTTGATTTACATCATGTTGATATTGTCCCACACCAATGGCCTTAGGGTCTATCTTTACAAGCTCTGCCAATGGGTCCTGAAGTCTACGGGCAATTGAGATTGCTCCTCTTAGAGAAACATTAATATCTGGATATTCTTCTGTTGCAAGTTTTGATGCAGAATATACAGAAGCGCCTGCCTCAGATACAATTACGTAAACTAAATCTTTATTATATTTTTCTTTTATCTCGGCAATTAAATCAGATACAAATTGCTCTGATTCCCTTGAGGCCGTTCCATTTCCAATTGCAAACATGTCTACATTATATTTTGCAATTAATTTTGTTAATTCTTTTTTAGCTCCTTCAACATCATTCTGTGGCTCTGTAGGATATACTGTTGTAGTATCAAGAACTTTACCAGTTTCATCAATTACAGCAATCTTACAACCAGTTCTGTAGGCTGGATCAAATCCAATAACTGTTTTACCTTTTATCGGACTAGTTAGCAATAATTGTTTGGCATTTTTTCCAAAAACCTTTATTGCTTGCTCTTCGGCCTTTTCCGTCAAGTCTGACCTGATCTCTCTGTCTATTGATGGCTCAATTAATCTTGAAAAACTATCTTCAACACAAGCCGTTAATAAATTTACATATTGGCTATTTCTATCCTTAATTATATCATTTTCAATTAATTCCAATATTTTTTCAGTAGGCTTTTCTATTTTTACTTTTAAAAACTCTTCTTTTTCGCCTCTATTAATTGCTAATATTCTATGGCTTGGAATTCTGTTAACCTTTTCTGCAAAATCATAGTACATTTCATAACTCGATTTTTCCTCTGGTTTAGCTGCTTTCGTCGTTATAAATCCTTCCCTATAACAAATTTGCTTAATTTGTTTTCTATATTTAGGCTCATCAGAAATAGCTTCTGCAATGATATCTAATGCTCCACTCCTGGCGTCTTCTTCAGCGTTTACGCCTTTTTCTTCATTAATAAAGCTCTTGGCTACTTCATCAATATCTACACTTGAATCTTGCCTTAATATTATTTTTGCAAGTTCGTCCAAACCTTTTTCCTTGGCAATAGTAGCTCTGGTTCTCTTCTTTTGCTTATAAGGTCTATAAATATCTTCTACATCCGCAAGAGTCTTGCTTTGTTTCAAACTTTTCACAATCTCATCAGTAAGTTTTCCTTGTGAATCAATAGATTTAATAACTTCCTGCTTTCTCTCCTCTAAATTTCTTAAATATGTAAGTCTCTCTCCAAGATTTCTTAACTGCTCGTCCGAAAGACCTCCTGTTGCTTCCTTTCTGTATCTCGCAATAAATGGAATAGTATTTCCATCATCAATCAATTTTATGGTACTATCAACTTGGCTCTTTTTTACACCCAATTCATCTGCTATAATTTCCGATATTTTATCCATTATTCTACCTCTTTCCTAATCAAGTTTTCCTTAATATATCACAATATTTTCTAAAATTAAAGCGAACAATAAAAAAGAATCTAAATTGCTATTCAATAAAGACTCTTTTTATCAATACTATTTCAAATTTAAATAAATTAACTTTTTTATTTAATAAAATTGTATATCAAAATTTTATAATTTTTTATTCAATACCTAGGTATTCATCATATGACACTTCTCTATCTATAACCTCATTTTCTTTTATATCAATAATTCTATTTGCAACAGTTTGCATTAATTGATGGTCATGAGATGTAAATATCATATTTCCAGGGAATTTAACCATTCCATCATTCAAAGCTGTAATGCTCTCCATATCCAAGTGGTTAGTTGGCTCATCCATGATTAAGAAATTTGCTCCAGAAAGCATCATCTTAGCAAGAACACATCTAACCTTCTCTCCTCCAGACAATACGTTTACAGCCTTCAAAGCTTCCTCTCCAGAGAATAACATTCTTCCTAAAAAGCTTCTTACATAAGTCTCATCTGGATCTTTAGAATATTGTCTAAGCCAATCAGTTATAGACAAATCACTTTGGAATAAATAATTATTATCTTTTGGAAAATAATTATTTGTAATCGTAGTTCCCCATATAATTTTGCCTTCATCAGGTTCCATCTCACCAGCAATTATTTGAAAAAGAACAGTTTTAGCATTTTCGTTATCTGCCACAATAGCAATCTTATCATTTGGCTTTACAGTGAAGGACACATTATTTAAAATCTTTTCTCCATTGACTGTTTTAGAAATATTTTTAACTTGTAAAATTTCATTTCCTGGCATTCTATCTGGTTTAAAATCTATATAAGGATATTTTCTATTAGATGGTACAATCTCATCTAATTGAATTTTTTCCAATGATTTCTTTCTTGAAGTAGCTTGTTTAGACTTAGAAGCATTAGCACTAAACCTTGCAATAAATGCTTGTAATTCCTTTATTTTCTCTTCTTTCTTCTTATTCTGCTCTCTCATTTGTTTTTGCAATAATTGACTAGACTCATACCAGAAATCATAATTTCCAGGGAACACCTTTATCTTACCATAATCAACATCTGCTATATTTGTACAAACTTTATTTAAAAAATATCTATCATGTGAAACAACAATTACGGTATTTTCAAAATTAATTAAAAATTCCTCTAACCAATTTATTGTTTTCAAATCCAAATCATTTGTTGGCTCGTCCAATAATAAAATATCTGGATTGCCAAATAGAGCCTGTGCCAAAAGGACTTTAACCTTTTCTTTTGCTTCAAGTTCTCTCATATATTTATAATGTTTCTCTGCATCAATTCCAACATCATTTAACAAAATAGCTGCATCAGATTCAGCATTCCAACCATCTAGTTCTGCAAATTTTTCTTCTAATTTTGCAGCCTTCATTCCATCTTCTTCAGAAAAATCTGGTTTAGCATATATTTCATTTTTTTCTTTCATTATATTGTATAGCTCTTGGTTACCCATTATAACAGTATCCATTACTGTTTCATCTTCATAAGCAAAGTGATTCTGTTTTAATACAGAAATTCTCTCAGTCTTTTCCTTAGTAACTTCTCCTTTACTAGGCTCTAATTCTCCAGAAAGTACTTTTAAAAAAGTTGATTTTCCTGCTCCATTTGCACCTATAATTCCATAACAACACCCTTTATTAAATTTTATATTTACATCTTCAAAAAGTGTTCTTTTCCCAAATCTGACTGTTACGCCACTTGCAATTAACATTATTTTCCTCCTAAATTAATTTAACATACATATTATACATTATTTTTAGCTTTTTTTCAATCAATTTATATTGTATATTTAATTAATATTAAATTAATAATTTTTTTTATTAAATATTTATTAAAATTAATTTTATTTTAATATATTTATTTCTTATATAAAAAGATAATATAAAATAAATATTTAAAATTATTTTATTAAGAATTTAAATTAATACTAAAAACTTATAAAAAAATCATTAATAAAAAAATTAACTTTAAATCTACAAATAATATTATTAAATTATTTTTTATTCTTAACTTTTAATTTTAATTTTATTATTAATTTATATTATCATTTTATAAATAAAAGATAATATTATTTATAAATAAAATATTTCATAAACGGCATACTTAAAACTTTTATATATTTTGAATAACATATTTTCTTATCTAATTTGTGCTATTTATTTTGCCATTAATTTACAATTTTAAAATAGGCCTGCTATCTTATATTTTTATTATGTTTCCATGAAATCTTCTTGTTTTGTATTATGTCTACTCTCAAAAATTTCTAGTCTGATCTTTAAGATTTTTAGCAATTGCCTATTTCCCTTACTTAATATTGTTCATCTTTTCTTTTTTTCTTTGTAATTTTTTTATAGTATATTTACAATCTGTCTTTGGTTTTAAAATGAATCGTTTAATTATTTTTCACTTTCTCTCATTTTTATTTTTCAATTTTATAATATCAAAGTTAATCATTTCAATTTCACTTTTCTTTTTTATGTTCACCTTTGTCACTTATACTTTTCTTCTAACTTTTGTTATTTAAAAATAAAAAATTACACCATAATTTATACTTATTTATTCTAAATGTGGTTTTATTTTTATAAAATTATCAAATATAATCTCGAATTTAAATTATTTTTTATTCCTTATTAATTACTTCTTAAATTTACAATTAATAATTATTTTTGTTTATAATTAATTATTTTTTATAATTAATTATTTTTTATAATTAATTATTTTTTATTTATAATAATAATTTTAATTTATAATTAATTATTTTTAATTTATAATTAATTGTTTTTAATTTACAATTAATTTTTTACTATACATTTTTTTAAATTATAATACTATTTTAATTTCTTATAAAATATATTAATGATAATTATTGATTTCTAAAATAGTTTTTTTGCTATATTAAAATATTATTTTCCCAAAAATTAAAGAAGTACTTTTTTAGTACTTCTTTAATTTTTGGTGCACCATCGCGGGATCGAACCGCGGACCTCCTGATTAAGAGTCAGTTGCTCTACCAGCTGAGCTAATGGTGCATATATCATATTATTTATGCACTGTACAATCTTTTAGGTAATATAAAATCTATGATACATGCACAATTCTAATTGTAACACTTCATATTTATTTTGTCAACAAAAAAATAAGTATTTATTTGCATTTTCGCAAAAAATACTTATTAATTTTATCGTTTCATTCCTTTTTTTATTATTTTATCTAATGCGTGATAATAATCGGATGTTATTTCTTCAGTTGATACTGTAGCTCCATTTAATTTTTTTATTATATATGTTTTGCTCGTACAACCATTGTGACCTTGTTGTTCAACTTCTTCTTCTCCATATGGTATAGAATAGTCATTTTCATATTTTATCTCCTGTTCAATTATTGAAGTAACTTTTGACTGTATCACAATTTCATATTCTTTTTCCTCTTTTATTCCTAATATTGATATTTTATTAATACCATTTTTCGCAACTGCTTCAATTTTTATTGGATAAGTTCTATTGTTTTTAAATTTAAAATCAACTGTTCCCCACGATACCGTTGCATCTCTTCCAGCCGTCACATATGATGTTTCAAAATAATGGTTACTTCTTTCTACAATCTCCAAATCAGCATATAATACCGCATTATATAAAGTAGATGATACTTGACAAATGCCTCCACCAATTTCCTGAATTACCTTTCCTCCAGCATATGCACCTGCCTCCTTATACCCTGCATCTATTGTTCTTTTTCCTACAACCTGGTTATATGAGAAAGTCTCTCCTGGCATTATTATAGTTCCATTTATTTTTTCTGAAGCTAAATAAATATTATTACTTCTATTTTTATTACTTGCATCATATCTCGTTGTAAAATTTCCTAATGTATTGGGAAAAGCATCTTCTCCTAAATCACTTACAGTTTTTTCTGCAACTGTAATTTTCAAAGGAATTATATATTCCTCTTTTTCTTCCTTTAATAATTCTTCTGCCTCTTCAATAGATATTGCAAAATCTACTCCATTTACATTTGGATGTACTGTTAAAGGATTTTGTGTAATATATGCATCTTGCGCCTGTTTATATATTTCATCATGAATTTTTTTCAAATTAATTCCATCTGCTTTTTTATTAATAATTGGAAGTTCGATATTTATTGTATCTGATTTTAAATTATTTATTTCATTATTTATTTTTTCTTTTAATTTTTCTTTATCAATTATTATTCCATCTTTTCCCTTAATTATAATTAAATTATTATCCTCAACATAATAATTATATTCTTGAACTAATCCTGGAAGATTTGCATTAATAGAATCTATTTTTGAATCTAATAATTTTTCATCATAATTAATTTCTAATTTAATATTATTTTTAAATATTATTGTTTTTAATATTTCAAAATTATTAATAAAAATATTATTTTTTCTTCCAATTTCACATGCATTATTTATTGCATCATTAATATTATAATTAATTTCTAATTCATTTAAATTTATTTTATTTTCATAATTATTATAATGAATAATTATTTCTTTTTTTTCTAAATTATTAATTATTTCTTTTAATTTATTTTCCGCATTTTCTTTTGTTATTCCAGAAACAGAAATTCCCTGAATTTCAATCCCTTCAACAATATTATTATTCATAGAATAATAAATAGAAAAAATAGTGGAAAAAATAATTAATAAAAATAAAATAATTAATATTAAAATTATTATTTTTTTTATTTTATTATTTTTTTTCATTTTTTATTTTTCCTTTTTTATTTATATTATCATAACAATATTTTTTTTACAATATTCAGAAAATTATTTTTAATTATTATTTATTTTTTATTTATAATTTATATTTTTTTTATAATATAAAATAAATTATTTAAAAAAATTTTTTAATTAATAAAAAAATATTTATATTTAAATAAAATTTGTTGTTAAAAATAATTAAATATAAATTTCTAAAAAATCATAATAAAAATAATTCTTTTTTTCATTATAAAATTGAATAAATTTGCAAATTTTTGCAATATTTTTTCGAAAAATACTTGATTATATGTTTTTTTAATATTATAATTATGATGACAAAAGATAAATAGGAGATAATAGAAATGGAATTAGTTAAGAATATATTTTTTAATACAGATAAATTAGTTGAAAACTCAAAGGTAAAAATTTCTTATACTGGAAAGCTATTTGAAGAAAATAGCAAAAACGTTTACCTTCACTATGGCTATGGAATTAACTGGGATAATATTTCAGACGTAGAAATGACTAAATCAGAATTAGGATATCAAGCTGAAATAGAATTAATGAGTAGTGATTCATTAAACTTATGTTTTAGAAATTCAAATAACGAATGGGATAACAATAATGGTCAAAATTATACATTCAAAATAGAAAAGGTAGAAGTAGCTCTTGTTCCTCAAGAATTTACTTCTGAATTAGATGCGCCAAGAAGACTTAGAAAATCTTATATTTGGAGTAAAAAAATAAGACTTGCAATATATAAGATGATTCATTATTTTCCAAAATTAATATCAGGAAATTATAAAAAAAGACAATCAGAAAACTAAAATGGTGCTGAAAAAAAGTTCCACAGAAAAATGAGATTTGAGTTAAATTTTTAGCTCAAATCTCATTTTTTAATTTAAATATGCTTTATTAATAAAGATTTTAATTTTTTTACAGTCTCTTTTTTAAATATACCACCCGCCATTAATATTTATAACCTGTCCAGTTGTATAATTATCTTCAATTAACCATTTAGCGCATTTTGCAATATCTGTTGATACTCCTATTCTGTTTAGCGGAATTTCTTCTTTAATAGATTCTATGTCGTTTTCATTTAAATTTTTATTCATATCTGTATCAATTATGCCTGGAGCTATGCAATTAATTCTAATATTAGATGGTCCCATTTCTTTTGCTAACGCCTTAGAAAATCCAATTATAGCTGCTTTAGATGTAGAATAACCAACTTCGCAAGATCCTCCTGTTACTCCCCATATAGATGATATATTAATTATACAACCAGACTTTCTTTGTATCATATAAGGAATAACTGCTTTTGTACAATAATAAACCGAATTCAGGTTCACATCAATTATCTCATTCCATTCTTCATCATTTATATCAGTAAATAATCTTTCTTGCGATATTCCAGCATTATTAATTAGTACATCAATTCTATGGTATTTTTCAATAACATATGAAATCATTGCTAATACATCCGCTTTTTTTGAAACATCAGCTTTAATTATATCTATTTTAATATTCTCGTTTTCTAATTCTTTTTGAATTCTTTTTGCAGCCTCTTCTGATTTATTATAATTTAAAATTATTTTGTTGTCATCTTTTGCAAGGAGCTTAACTGTACTTGCTCCTATGCCTCGAGAACCTCCTGTAACAATAATTACTTTATTCATATTATCCTTTTCCCCTTACTTCATATATTTCTTTCTTCCTTGTCTTCCATGATTTCTATTTGCCCCTTTATATGTTTGCGTTAGTGAATGACAATTAGGACATAATAAAATAAGATTTTCTTCTTTATTATCCATATAATTTCCATCAATATGTTCTACTTCAAGTGGAATATTTTGAGTATATACATTCATCTCTCCCCATCCACATCTTCCGCATTTATTGTTATATTTTTTTAGTAAATAAGTTTTTATATGCATAGATATTTGGTATTCGCCCCTTAATCCACTTACTTTTCCGGCTTTCCATTCTTGTATATATTTTTTATACTCATAATCTTTTTGACATATTATACTACAAAATTTATTTCTAGTTGGTTTTTCACAATTAAAACAATAATTCATTTTAAACCTCCTAAAGTAAAAAAATAACTAGGCGTAGATTACCTAGTTTTAAATATGGAGCCACTTATCTGATTCGAACAGATGACCTACTGATTCATACTACTATAATTTTCATTACCACATAGAAATGTGTTTGTAGTCTGGACTTTCTCTTTGCCTTAACTTAAAGTCTTAGGCACACCGTATAAAGTCTCTACACTCGAAAACATTATCTGTTTTCTAGCTCGGGATTAGCATTTTAAAGCCTTCCCCGAATTAGCGGTGTCCACTTTACATGTTTCCACGTAAAGGTGCAAGATAGTTCAAAATAAACTTAATGTTTATCTATCCCACAAGTCAGTTGCTCTACCAGCTGAGCTAAAGTGGCATATTGGTGACCCCGACGGGAATCGAACCCATGTCTCCGCCGTGAAAGGGCGATGTCTTAACCGCTTGACCACGGGGCCATAAAAGAAACTTGCTAGGATTTAATCAAATTAAATCCTAGTTTTGGTGAGCCATCGCGGACTCGAACCGCGGACAACTTGATTAAAAGTCAAGTGCTCTACCACCTGAGCTAATGACCCAAGTTCCAAGCTCGTTACTAACGATTGTTTTACGTTAGCACAAGCCTTATTTTAAACTATTTTTTTTTATTTGTCAATAGATTTTTCATTTTTTGTGAAAAAAATGTAATTATTTTTTGAAATTTTATGAATTTAGCTTTTTAATTAGCTCTTCAACATCTATTCCATGCACTTCACAAGCCTCTTCTAGAGTTTCTGCTTGAGATGCTGGGCAACCTAAACAGTGCATTCCTGCTTCTAACAAAATTTCTGCTTTTTCAGGTGCTTTTTCTAAAAGTTCCCCTATTGTCATATTTTTATTTATTTCCATTTATTTTCATTCCTTTCTTACGGTATAAATGTTTATCAAAATTACAATTATTTTGTCATTTTTTTACCTTTAATATAAAATCTATTAAATTTTATCATATATTTTCAAAAAAGTATAGACAAATTTTAAAATATATTATATGATTGTAAAAAATTGGAAGGTGGTGTTAGTTTATAAATTTAATAGACTATTTTTTCATTATTCTTATTATCAATTCTTTTATATTTTTTTATTCAATATATAATTTTTTTAATATTAAAATTTTTTATAATCTACAAGGTTCCAAATTAAAATTAAAAAATTCTATTAATTTAAATTCAAAATAAGGAGGTGTATATTAATTAAACGTTTTTTATTCATTTTATTTTTTGTGCTTATTTTTTGTTTTATTGGTTATAAAATATTTTCTCCTATTTATTTTCAAAATAGTATAATTATAAATTATGGTTTACATCCTTTTGACATTTGTGTGGAACAACCAATTTTATGGAAATATTTAAAAATATTATTTTTAATTACATATATTTATTCATCTATATTTTTCTCAAATTTATTTTTCAATTTATTTAATTTTAAAAATGCCAAAAAAATAAATATTAAAAAAAATAATTATTCTTTAATTAAATCAAATAAAAAAAATGAATTAAATTTATTAATTGGCAAAAATGTAAATACAAAAGAATTAATTTATTTACCTGAAAAAAGTTTATATCAAAATATTTTAATTACTGGAACAATTGGTACAGGTAAAACAAGTAGTGCAATGTATCCTTTTACAAAACAATTAATAAAATATGAACATTATAATAAAGACAAAAAATTAGGTATGTTAATTTTAGATGTCAAAGGAAATTATTATAAGAAGGTTTTAGAATTTGCTAATGAATTTAATAGACAAAATGATATTATTGTTATTGAGTTAAATGGCAAATATAAATATAATCCTCTACATAAGCCTAATTTAAAGGCTTCTATTCTTGCAAATAGATTAAAAACTATTTTATTACTTTTTTCAAAAAATAATTCTGAAAGTTATTGGATTGATAAAGCAAGTCAAATTTTAGAAGAAGCTATTAAACTATGCAGATTATATAATAATAATTATGTTACATTTAATGAAATACATAAATTAATTACAGAACCTAATTATTATTTACAAAAAATAAATTTATTACGTAATAATTTTATTAAAAATAAATTTTCTAAATCACAAATTTATGATTTATTTTCTAGTTTGAATTTTTTCGAAAAAGAATTTTTAAATTTAGATCATCGAACTCTTTCTATTCTTAAATCTGAAATCACACGTATTACTAATTGTTTTATTTCTGATTATGAGGTCTTAAACACTTTTTCCCCAGCAAAAAATGAATTAAATTTTTTAGGATTTGATGAAGTATTAAATAAAGGAAAAATAGTTGTATTAAATATGAATATAAATGAATATTCAAGTTTGTCTAAAATAATTTCTGCATATTTAAAATTAGATTTTCAAACTGATGTAATGACACGACTTGCTAATAGCAATGATAATAATTTTAGGAGTGTTTGTTTTATTTCTGATGAATATTCAGAATATTGTACTGAAACTGATTGTAACTTTTTTTCTCAAAGTAGAGAAGCAAAATGTATAAATATTGTAGCAACTCAAAGTTATACATCTTTGTTAAATACATTACATGATCAATCTGCAGTAAATGTTATTATTCAAAATTTAATAAATAAATTATGGTTTCGTAGTGATGATATTTTTACAATTGAAAATGCTCAAAAACAAATTGGAAAGGAAGATAAAGAAAAAATATCAAAAGGTATTTCTGAAAATGCAAAAGAAACTGTTTTTAGTTATTTTACTAATTCTTTAAATTCAAAAAATTCTAGTATATCTGAATCTATTACTACAACAATTCAAAATGATTTTGTTTATGATACTAATTTTTTTACAAGGCATTTAACAAATTTTCATTGTCTCGGATTTTTATCAACTGGAACAGAAATTATTTCGCCATCTGAAATAAAATTATTTCCATATTTTTTAATTTAATTATTTAGGAGGTTTTTTATGTTTAAATTTATTTCTCAAAAAAAATTTTTATTTATTTTATTTTTTATTATTTTTTTATTTCTTTTTTCTAATAATGTAAATGCAACTATATTTAATGGTAACCCAGAACTTGTAGACAAATTAAATTCTGCTTTTGAAAAAATTGAAAATTGGATGTTAAAGCTCTCAACTCCTGCTGCAGCTGTAGCTGTGGCTGTTGGTATATTTATGAAGAAATTCAGTTTTGGTGATGAAGAAAGAATTAGAACATCCAAAAAATTAATTCGTGGCAGTTTATTTTCTTATGCATTTATTCTTGTTTTAGATTTAATTTTATCTGCAATTAATTCATTATTAACATAGGAGGTATTTATTTTGGATGAAACAACAAATTTAGCTACCTCTATTATTCAAACAATTAATTCTATTTTTGAAGCTTTATTTTCTTCTATTGATTCTACAATTTATAATATTTTAGATGACTTAATTTTTATAGACACAAATATTTTAAAAAATTCAATTTTCCAAAAAATATTTGGCTCAAATAGTTATAATGGTTTATTAGTAATTGCTAATTCTTTATTAGTTGGTTTTTCTATTTATTATGCAATTAGATTAATTTATTCATATTATATGAATTTACAAGTTGAAAGACCATATCAATTTATTTTTAAATTATTAATATTTGCAATTGTTATGAATTGTTCATATTTTATTTGTACTCAATTTATTCAAATAAATAGTTTTATTTCAGATGCGATTAGAAGCCTTGGAAAAAGTATTTTCGGCCATAATATTTCTTTTTATGAATTAATAAATAATTTAAATGATTTATTAATAAATAATGATGAATTTAATATTTTTTCTTTTGATGGATTAATTAAAAGTTTTATTTCCATTAATTTATTTAATTTAATTTTTTCATATGCTCTTAGGTTTGTTATGATTAAAGTCTTTATTTTAATTACTCCTTTTGCAATTTTATCTTTAATTAATGAATCAACTTCCTGGTTTTTTAAAACTTGGTTTAGGACTATTTTATCATTATTATTACTGCAATCTTTTATATCAATAATTTTATTAATTATTTTTTCATTTAATTATTCTGTAAATAATACTATCTCTAAATTAATGTATATTGGTGGAATTTATGCTTTAGTTAGAGCCAATTCGTATATGCAAAATTTAATTGGTGGTATTTCAACAGATGTTTCAAATAATTTTAATTTTAGCAATAAATTATTTAAAAAAATGTAGAAAGGATTTATTTATGAAATTTATTTTTCCGCAAAATTATAATTTTAAAAATAAATTATTTGGAATAATTGATTATTCAGATTTATTTTTTAATATTATTTGGAATTTATTTATTTTTTTATTAATTAATTTAATATTTAAAAATAATACAATTAAAATATTTATTTTTATAATTTTTTCTCTTCCAGTTTTATTATTTAGTATTTTTAGTTTTAATCATGAAAGTATTTTTAATATTTTTATATATTTATTTAAATATATAAAAAGACCAAAATTATATTTATATTCTAAAAAATAAATTTATTTCTTTTCTGTATAAGTTTATTGTAAATTATATTAAAAAATGATATAATTTGACAAAACATTATATAGGGGGAATTACTGATGAAGTTAGAGCAAAATGACTTATCGCCTTTGTTTTCTGGTACCAATATTCCTGATATATTTTTTACAGTGTATTTACCAGAAGCAAATGGTGATTTTATTAAGGTATATTTATATATTTTATTTTTATCAAAATACGATAAAGATATTAAAATAAATGATTTATGTAAAAAGCTTGGTCTTTCTTTAAAAGTAATTCAAGACGCAATGAAATACTGGGAAGATCAAGGGGTTATTGTTAAAAAGAATACAGGGTATTCTTTTAATAATTTACAAGAAATTGAATTAAATAATTTATACAAACCTCGTGTTTCTTTATCTGCTGAGCAAGTCCAAAAATCTGCAGAAAGCCAAAAACGTGCTAAAACTATGGAATCTATAAATAATCAATATTTTTCTGGTTTGATGCCAACCACTTGGTACCCTGATATTGAAATGTGGTTTAAAAAATACGGTTTTGATGACGAAGTTATGATGGCTTTATTTAATTATTGTTTTAATAAGTCTGCTCTTCATAAAAATTATATTCAAACTGTTGCTGATGCATGGGCTAAAAATTCTATTAAAACATATAGTGATTTAGACTTATATTATGAAAAACAAGAAGCTGTTAATAAAATTGCAAATATGGTAATAAAAAAATTAACTCTTGGTAGACAATTATCTCAATATGAATATGCTTATGTTGAAAAATGGGTTATTGATTTTAAATATACTTTTGATATTATTGAAATTGCATTAAAAAGGACTACTTCTAAAGTAAACCCAAGTTTTGATTATATAGACAAATTATTAACTGATTGGCATGATAGAGGCTTTACTACTCCAGAGCAAATTCAGAAGTTTTTATCTGATATGAAGCAAAAAAATAAAGAAATAAAAAATCTTGAAAAAGCAACTGGATATCAAAATTATAACCAAAGAAATTATGATAATTTAAATAATTTATATGCTAATCAAAACTAATAATTATAGGAGGTTATTTTGAATAATTCTACTTTAAAATCTCTTTTAATTGAATATGATAAAAAAAGAATTAATGCTGAAAATATTGCTCAAAAAGAAAAAGAAAATTTATATACAGAATTTCCTGAGCTTGCTGAAATAGATAAAAAATTAAGTTCTTTAGCATTTTCTTCAATGAGGGAATTAGCAAAAAATAATGATAAAAAAATAATAGAAAATTTAAATATTAATATAGAAAATTTGAAAAAACAAAAAGATAAAATACTAAATTCTATTGGAGAAAGAGCCAAAAAAATAGTTCCTAATTATGAATGTAAAAAATGTAATGATACAGGTTATATTTTTAATGGTTCTTCAACAGAAATGTGTAGCTGTTTAAAGCAAAGAATTTACAACATAGAATATAATAAATCAAATATGTATAATTTAGAAAAACAAAATTTTAATAATTTTAATTTGAATTTTTATTCTGATGAAATTAATAAATCAAAATATAATTCAAATATTTCGCCAAAAGAAAATATTAAATTAATAAAAAATATTTGTGAAAATTTTATTAATAATTTTGATGATACAAATACTAAAAATTTATTATTTACAGGCAATACAGGTTTAGGCAAAACATTTTTATCTAGTTGTATTGCAAATGAATTATTAAAAAAAGGCAAAACTGTATTATATCAAACTTCATCAGTTATGCTTGATACAATTATTAGTTATCGTTTTGGAAAGCCAAATGTTTCTAAAGATGTTTATGATTATTTATTAAATGTTGATTTACTTATTATTGACGATTTAGGAACTGAAGGTGTAAATAATATGAAATTAGCTGAGCTATTTAATGTTTTAAATAGTAGGTTATTAAATCCAAATAAAAAAACTATTATTTCTACTAATTTAAGTTTGCAAAATTTATTTAATACTTATGATGAAAGAATTGTTTCTAGAATTGTTGGTAATTATGATATATGTTATTTTTTTGGAGATGATATTAGATTTATATTAAAAAAATGATATTCCTTACATTGGAATATCATTTTTTATCTTATTTTTCTTGTTCTTTACTTTCAATTTGTTTATTTTCCAGTTTTCTGCTTTGTTTTATTCTTTCTCTTTCCTTATCTATCTCTCTAATTTTTTCAATTATAAAATTATGTGAGCCTTCTAGGTTTTTCAAATAGTCTGGCAAGCTTTTTTCAAATGATTCAATTGTTTTTTGTATCATTTCATTTTCATTTGGAAAATTTCCTTCTCTAATTGCACAAATTCTTTTATGTAAGTCTTGTTCAACTAAGAGTGATAAACAATAAAGTTTTTCATCATTCATAACTTACTCTCCTTCGTTTTCATCTGGAGCTATAGTTTCAATGCTAACAACCTTTCCTTCATTTGTTCTCATTAATGTTACACCTTGAGTTGATCTACCTAAAATACTAATATCTTTAACTTTTAATCTAATAATAGTACCATTATCAGTAATTAGCATTACATCTTCATCATCTGTTGCAATACGTATACCAACTAAGCTTCCTGTTTTTGGTGTTATTTTATATGTTGTAACACCTTTTCCACCTCTAGTTTGTACTCTATATTCATCTAATTCTGTTCTCTTTCCAAATCCATTTTCAGTAATTGCAAGTAAAGTTGCATTTTTATTACCTTCAATTATAGATTCCATTCCAATAACATAATCTTCACTATCTAGTCTAATACCTATAACACCTTGTGCTGTTCTTCCCATTGGTCTAACATCTTTTTCACTAAATGTTATACAAGCACCTTGGCTAGTAACTAAAACTACATTATCTTGTCCATCTGTTAGTCTAACATCTATTAATTCATCGTCCTCTCTTAATGTAATAGAAAGAAGTCCTGTTTTTCTACTTGAATCAAAATCTGTTAGTGGAGTCTTTTTAATAAAGCCTTGTTTTGTTCCCATTAATAAATATTTTCCATCTGCAAAATTACTAATTGGAATAACTGCTGATATTTTTTCTCCTGGATCTAGTCTTAATAAATTAACTATTGCAGTACCTTTTGCAGTTCTTCCTGCTTCTGGTATTTCATATCCTCTTAATCTATAAAGTTTTCCTTTATTACTGAAGAATAATAAAGTATCGTGAGTTGAAGCTGTAAATATTTGTTTAACAAAGTCTTCTTCTCTTGTAGCTAAACCTGTAATTCCTTTTCCTCCACGTTTTTGGCTCTTATATGTATCTATTGGCATTCTTTTTACATAGCCAAAATGTGTTAAAGTAATTACTGTTTGCTCTTCTTTTACTAAATCTTCAATGTTAATTTCGCCTTCTGCTGCAACAATTTTTGTTTTTCTTTCATCACCATATTTTTGTTTTATTTCAAGTAATTCTTCTTTTATAATATCATAAACTAATCTTTCACTTGATAAAATTGCTCTTAGGTGTTCAATTAATTTCATTAATTCATTATATTCTTCATCTATTTTTTCTCTTTGCAATCCTGATAATGTTTTTAATCTCATATCCAAAATTGCTTGTGCTTGAATATCTGATAAATTAAATCTTTCCATTAATCTTTCTTTTGGATCATCATAAGAACTACGTATAATATTAATTACTTCATCAATATTATCTAATGCAATTTTTAATCCTTCTAAAATATGTGCTCTAGCTAATGCTTTATCTAAATCAAATTGTGTTCTACGAAGAATAACTACTTTTCTATGGTCTATATAATAATCTAGACATTGTCTTAGTGTTAATATTTTTGGCTCTCCGTTTACTAGTGCAAGCATTATAACACCAAATGTATCTTGTAATTGTGTATGTTTATATAATTGATTTAATATAACTTGTGCATTTACATCTCTTTTTAGTTCAATTACAATTCTTACTTTTGATTCTCTATCAGATTCATCTCTGATTTCTGAAATTCCTTCAATTCTTTTATCTTTTACTAAATCAGCAATATTTTCAATTAATTTTGCTTTATTTACTTGATATGGAAGCGAATTTACAATAATTCTTTGTTTATTATTGCTCATTTCTTCAATTTCACATTCACCACGAACTGTAATTTTTCCTCTACCTGTTGTATATGCTTGTTTAATTCCTTCTAACCCTAAAATAAGGCCTTCCGTTGGAAAATCAGGTCCCTTTATTATTTCCATTAATTGTTCATCTGTAACATTGTCTTCATCAATTATTTTTATAATTCCATCAATAACCTCTGTTAAATTATGTGGTGGAATATTAGTTGCCATACCTACAGCAATACCTGATGAACCATTTATTAATAATGCTGGTATTTTAGCTGGAAGTACAGTTGGTTCTTGTAAACGGTCATCATAGTTTGGCATAAAATCTACTGTATTTTTTTCAATATCAGTAAGCATTGTTTCTGCAATTTTTGCCATTCTTGCTTCTGTATACCTCATTGCAGCTGCACCGTCACCATCTATTGAGCCAAAGTTACCATGTCCATCAATTAATGTATATCTTTGTGTAAAGTCTTGAGCTAATCTTACCATTGCATCATATACTGAAGCGTCTCCATGTGGATGATATCTTCCTAAAACAGAACCTACTGTATTAGCACATTTTCTGTATGGCTTATCTGATGTAATTCCATCTTCATACATAGCATACAAAATTCTTCTATGTACTGGCTTTAAACCATCTCTAACATCTGGAAGTGCTCTTGAAACAATAACGCTCATTGCATAGTCTATATAAGCTGTACGCATTTCTTTTTCAATGTCACGTTCAACTATTTTTCCGTCATTTCTTTTTTCGTCATTTGCCTCCATTTTTTTACCTCTTTTCTAGTATTTTCACCCCTTCATTATACTAAAACACCTAAAAATTTGCAAGTAAAAATACAGTATTTAAACGGTAAAATTGCTATTTTTTTAATTATTTAATCAAAATTTCAGCTAGCTTTTTTTGCTCATCTGTTAAATTAAAATTTTGCCCATTATTTTTTATAATTAAATGTAAATTTTCTATTTGTCTTGCTTGTTTTAATGTTTCTTCTAATGGTAATGTTTGTTTTAATTTATCTTTTATCTTTTGATATTCTCTTTCCATCCCATCAAAATCTTGACTATTATAATATTCTCTCCAGTTGTTTTCATACTTTCCTAGCTTTTCTACATTATTTATTTGATTAGCAAATTCTGTTTCTATGTTACTACTTACATTATCTAAAATTACATTTTTTCCTTTTCTAATTAAAGTAGCTACATTAAACGGTATCATTCCTTTTTTTGATGTAAAATTAAGTGTTGAATCTATTACATCTGATATTCCATCAATTATTCCACCGTTTTTTATTGCATTTTGTGCTTGTGAAATATTTTCAAATTTACCTGTAAATATTCCAGTCACACTTTTTCCTAATTCAATACCTTTTTGAACTGTTGTATTTATTCCTTCTTTTAATCCTCCTTTTATTAAACTATTTTTTATATCAATTACTTGATCTTCAATAAAGTTTGGCAATATCCATCTTAATCCCAAATCAACCGCAGTATTAACTACTTTTCCTATAGTAGTATTTAAAAAATTATTTTGTTCCTGTGATGTTACTAATTCATTATTATTTAATTGTTGATTATTTAAAATTAATTCATTTTCCATTTAATATCTCCTTTTTATTATTTTTAGTATTTAATTATTATTAAATTGTTTTTGTAGATAATTTTTTTAATATTTCAAAATTATTTTTTAATTTAGAAATATTTATTTGATTATTATATTTATTAAATATAATGTTGATATTTTCTTTTTTTATTTCCCAATTATTAATATAAATATTTAATAATTTTTTTGCTTTTTGTATTTCAATAAAATTATTTTCTAGCAAAAAAATATTTATATTACTATTTTTCATTATTTCTTTCGTATAATCAAAAAAACATTCTGAAGAAGTGTCTATAATAATTACATCATATTTTAATTCTAATATTTTTAATATATTTTTTATTTTTTTACTACTTATTTTGTATTTTGAATCAAACAATAAATTTATTCCAGATATTAAATCTATTTTAGAATTTATTTTAATTATTAATTCTGGTATTTTTATTTCTTTTAATAAATTATTATTTTTTATTTTATTTCTTATTTTTTGAGAATATTTTTTTATTCCTAATAATGTATGTAAACTATTATTTAAAATATCAAAGTCAATAATTAATATTTTATTATTATTTAATAAATTGGCTAATTTAATTGTAAAAATACTTTTACTTTCTCCATTTGTCCCTGCAATACTAATAATTTTATTATTATTTATATTTTTAATTATTTTTTTCATATTTTCACTTTCCTTTTATTTTTTACTTCAATTATTTCTTTTTCAAATTCGTCTGCTTCAATTTTAGTTAAAATATGTTCTTCTCCAATAAACATTAAACATTCGCCCCTTTTTAAAGATTTAATTTCTATTTTTTCTTTTTCTGATAAATTAGAATATTGTTCTAATACTTTAATATTTTCTTCTTCTAATGCAAAAAATGTTTTTATTTCAGAATTATTTAAAATGCTTTTTCCATATATACCATTTTCTAAACTAAATAAATCAGATATATCTTGTGTTATTGCTACTGCACTTCCTCCATATTTTCTTATTGTTTTAAATATTTTATAAATAAAACTTGCCACTTCTTTATTCGAAGTTACACCAATTAATCTCCATATTTCATCTAAATAAATAGACTTTTTTTTATTTCTATTCTTTTTTATACGATTCCAAAATAATTCAATAAAAATAAACATTCCATATTTTAGATTTTCTTCTCCTAAATCATAAACATCAGCTACAATTAATAAATTATTTAAATCTACATTTGTATAATTATTAAAAAATTTTAGTGAGCCTTTTACAAATGGAATTAATTTTATTTGAAATTTTTTTGTTTTTTCATCTTTTCCTAATAAATTATAAAAATCTTCTAAAATTGGCATGTCATATGTATTTTTAAAAATTGGTTTAGTAATTATTTTATTTTTTTCTTTTTTATATAAAGATTTGTCATTAAATGTAATTCCTTTATTTTTATATAGCTCAATTATTTTTTCTTCTAAAATAGCTTTTTCTTCTTCATCTAAATTTCCAAAAATTAAATTAAAAAATCCTATTAATTTTCCTAATTTATTTGCTAAATAACCTTTTCCATCTTCTATACTTTCTTCCATAATATCAAATACATTTATATATGAATTTGATGTTGGTCCTATTTTTAATAAAGTTCCACCTAATTTATTGCACATTTCCCCATATTCTCTATCTGGATCTATAATGTATTGTTCTATTCCTAATAATCTATTTCTTAAAACCAATAATTTAGTATAGAAGGATTTTCCAGCACCACTTGTTCCAAAAATGCATATATTTGAATTTTTATATTTATATGAATTATATTTATCAATAAATACTAATGAATTATTATATATATTTGTACCTATAAAAATTCCTTCTTCATCAAATATTGCTGAAGAAATAAATGGGTATGTGGCTGTCAGTCCAGTAGTTAATACATTTCTTTTAGCCGATTCTTTTAAATCTATAGAATTTTCCATTATTGGTGATGTAGTTAAATATGCTTGTTCTTGCCTAAAATATGCTCTTCTTGTTTGCATTCCACTACTTTGAATAATTCCTTCTAATTTATTTAACAAATTTTCTAAATCTTTTAAATTATCTGAAAATGTAGTTACATAAATATATAAAAAATATAATTCTTCATTATTTATTTGCATTTCTTTTCTAATGTATTTTGCGTCATTATAAGTAAATGCTGCTATATCAATGTCTTGTCTATTTTGATTTCCACCTTTTAAATCAACTCCTACATTTCCAATATGATATGTTAAATCTCTAATTGTTTTATATGTATCTTGTTTTTCATAAAAAATAGAAATATTTAAATTAATATTTGTGTCAATTATAGATTTTAATATTAAATCATTTTGTTCTCTAAAATAATTTGTGATAATTAAAGTAGAATAATAATTATTATCGACTTCAAAATATTTTGGATTAGAAATATTTATATATGATGGAGATAAAAAATCTTTTTGTGAAAAAATACCTTCTTCAAAAATTAATTTATTTTCTTTGTTTTTTAAATAATTAATTTTATTTATTAATTTATTTATTGATTTATTTTTTATTTTAATTTTATTTTTTAATTTATTTCTTATTTTATTTTTAATTTTTTTAATTATTTTGTTTTTTATTTTATAAATGCTATCACTCTCCTTTTATTTCTTAACTACTGTAAAAATCATAGTTCATTTGTCAAAATGATTTTTTTTATATTTTGTCTCATATTTTTTCATTTAACCAATTTTCGTTTTATGTTTTATGTATACCTTTTTAAGTTGTTACCCTTTACTTTTCTTTAGGTTGCTTTTCTTTTTACCCGATAGCTTTTTGCATAAAAATTATATTATAATTTATTTATAATTATTAATTATTTTAATAGTCTTATTAATTTAATCTTATAAAAATGTCAAATTTTAATCATTTTTAATTTGTCTTTTTGATTGTCTGTTTTTATGTAAATTAATGTGGATGATAAATATTAAATTATTTTTTTATTATTTATTATTTTTTATAATTAATTTTATTTATTTTTTAATTTATTTTTTAATTTATTATTTATTTTTAATAATTAATTTTATTAATTAATTAATTTATTTATTTTATTATTACTTTTAATTATTATTTAAATATATTCGAGTATTAAGAAAAGAAAATAATATATTTATTATTTGTTTTTTATTATTAATATCTGATATTATATTTCCACATCTTGATAATGCTTCTTTTATTTTAAAATATTTTTGATTTAAATTTTCTATTGCATTTTCTTCACAATTTAATTTTTCATTATTTTCATATTTTAAAATAATATAAAAATTTTTTGATGATGATTTTTTATTTTGATTTAAATTTTTAATATATTTAATATATTTTTGGGATATTTTTTTGATTTTAATATTTTCTTGAATTAAATTTTGTTCTATATTTTTTATATGTTTACTTAAATCTTGTTTATTGCTTTGAATTAATATTTGGAAATTAAAATTACATGTTCTTAAAAAAATTTTATATGAATTTAAAATAGCTTCTTTTTCTAAATCTGATTTTAAATTATAATTTATTGGATTAATTTTAATTATTTTAATATAATTATTATTTTTTAATTTAATAATTCCATTTTCTAAAATTTGTTTATATGGAATCCATTCTTGTACAGTTTTTATTTTTTTACTAATTTATTTACACCTCCAATTTTTTATTAATAATTTTTTTGAAAATATGAGACTAAAAAATATTTTGAATTAAATTAATTGAATAAAATACTAATTTTTTGTATTTTTATATTAGCCTGTTTTATGAAAAATGTCAATAAAATTCGTATGCCAAAATTCGACAATATTTTTTTTATATTTTTGAATAATATTTTTATTTTTATACATAATAATAATATAAGGTTAATATTAGTTGAACTAAGAATTGTATAAGGTTTATTATTAGCTTTGTATAATTCGAGCAAAGATTAATTATTGTTTAATTAATTTTTAAATAGTAATTTGTCGGAGATGAGAGTATATTATTTGTATTTAAGCTGTATTTAATTTTGTTTTTGTTAATTTAATGAAAGTAGAATTTTTCTATATGGTTGAATATATAGGTGATATATTCGAAGTTAAGATTATTTTTGTATATTTTAATGATTATTATTAGTCCCTTGTGGATGAATATAGTTATTACGTGTGCATTATTAGTCGAGCAACTGATTTATATATTTGGTGTATAGTTTATTTGTATAGTAATATACATTAGATTAAAAATTAGGTATATAGGTTTTAGCTGTAAATTAATATTAGCTTTATTCGATTAATAGCAGGTAAGAAAAATCTTACCTGCTATTAAATATTTATATATCCAAATTTTTAACAAATTTAGCATTTTCTTCAATAAATTTTCTTCTTGGTTCTATCTCATCACCCATTAATAATGTGAATATAGAATCAGCTTTAATTGCATCCTCCATTGTTACTTTTATTAAAATACGATGTTCTGGATCCATTGTTGTTTCCCATAATTGTTCAGGATTCATCTCTCCTAAACCTTTATATCTTTGAATTCCAACTTGATCTCTTGATATTCCCTTTTCTGCTAATTCTTTAAATGCATTTGTTAAATCATCATCTGTATAACAATATACATCTTGCATTCCTTTTTTAGATAATTTATATAATGGTGGTTGAGCTAAATATACATTTCCATTTTCAATTAAAGGTCTCATATATCTAAAGAAAAATGTTAATAATAATGTTCTAATGTGTGCGCCGTCAACATCGGCATCCGCCATTATAATTACTTTTCCATAACGAATTTTAGAAATGTCAAAGTCTTTACCAATTCCTGCACCAACTGCTAAAATTACTGGTTGTAATTTATCATTATTATATATTTTATCTGCTCTTGATTTTTCTACATTAAGCATTTTTCCCCAAAGTGGAAGAATTGCTTGAAATTTTCTATCTCTTCCTTGTTTTGCACTACCACCAGCAGAGTCTCCCTCTACTATGTATACTTCACATTCTTCTGGATTTTTACTACTACAATCAGCTAATTTTCCTGGTAATGTTGATGTTTCTAAAGCACTTTTTCTTCTTACTAATTCTCTTGCTTTTCTTGCTGCTTCTCTTGCACGAGACGCATTTATACATTTTTCAAGAATTGCTTTTCCTACTCCTGGATTCTCCTCTAAAAATGTTGATAAAGCTTCATTTACTAAACTTGCTACAATTCCTGTTACATTACTATTACCTAATTTTGTTTTAGTTTGTCCTTCAAATTGAGGTTCTTTTACTTTAACAGATACAACTGCAGTAATACCTTCACGAATATCTTCACCTAATAAATTAGGGTCTTTATCTTTTAATAATCCATGACTTCTTGCATAATCATTAAATGCTTTTGTAAGACCTCTTTTAAATCCTTCTAAATGAGTTCCACCTTCAATTGTATTAATATTATTAACAAATGTGTATATATTTTCTGAATATGCTGTTGTATATTGAAAAGCAACTTCAACTGGTACATCTCCATCTTTTTCAATATATATTGGCTTTGGATGAATTTTTTCTTTGTTTTGTACTAAATATTCAACAAATGAGTTTAATCCACCTTCAAAATGGAATTCTGCTTTTTTAATATTTTCTTCATCTCTTAAATCTGAAATATTAATTTTTAAACCTTTTGTTAAAAAAGCCATTTCTCTAAATCTATTTTCAAGTGTTTCATAGTCATATTCTAGTGTTTCAAAAATTGTATCATCAGCTAAAAATCTAACTTTTGTACCTGTTTTTTTAGAATCTCCTATTCTAGTTAGTGGCTCAACTGTTTTTCCTCTTTCAAATTTCATTTGAAAAATTCCACCATCTCTTTGAATAGTTACCTCTGTCCAATTAGATAATGCATTAACAACTGATGCACCTACTCCATGAAGACCTCCAGAAACTTTATAACCACTATCTCCACCAAATTTTCCACCTGCATGAAGTTTAGTATAAACTGTTTCTGCAGCAGATATTTTAGTTTTTGGATGTATATCAACTGGAATTCCTCTTCCGTTATCTTCTACACTAATAACATTTCCTGGTTCTATTTTTATATCTATTTCTGTACAATAACCTGCTAAAGCTTCATCTACACAGTTATCAACAATTTCATATACTAAGTGATGTAATCCTCTTATAGATACACTTCCTATATACATACCTGGTCTTTTTCTTACAGCTTCAAGACCTTCCAATACTTGAATTTGTTCTGCTCCATATTCATGCTCGAATTTTTCCATTTTAAACCTCCAAATACTTTTGCTTCTTCTTCCTTTTTCATTTGTTCATTTTATCACTATATTAAATTATTTTGCAACTAATTAATTTGACCATTTGTTACTTTAAATAATTTAATATTATCTAACTCCATTTTATCAGTACAAGTTATAATAACTTGAGTATCTTTAATATAACTTAAAAAACTTTTCCTTCTTTTTTCATCTAATTCAGACATAAAATCATCTAATAATAAAATTGGGTATTCCCCTATTTCATCATAAATAACATATAATTCAGCTAATTTTAATGAAAGAATTGCAGTTCTATGTTGACCTTGTGAACCATATATTTCAATTTCTTTATCATTTATAAAACATTTAAAGTCATCTCTGTGAATTCCCTTAGTTGTAAAGCCTTTTATAATATCTAATTTTCTTCTTTGTTTTAATAAAGATAAATAATTTTCTTTATTTTCACATTCTGTTATATAATTAATTTCTAATTTTTCTTTATTTTCTGTAACTTCAGAATGAATTTTTTTTATTTTATTATTTAATTTTGCAATAAACTCAATTCTATATTTACAAATAATTTCTGCATATTCTGCTAATTTTTCATCCCATATTTCTAACATATTTTCTGGTTTGTTTAATTCTTTTATTTGCCTTAAATAATTATTTCTTTGTTCCAATGTTTTTAAATATAAATTTAAATTATGTACATAATTTGGCCTTAACTGCCCTATCATCATATCTAAAAATCTACGTCTTTCAGCTGGACCGTTTTTTAAAATTTGAATATCATCTGGTGTAAATATGACTAAATTTAAATTACCAATTAATTCACTTAATTTTTTTATTTTTACACCATTGACTTCAATTTGTTTTTTATCAGCAATTATTATTTTTATTTTTCCACTTCTGTCAGATTTGTCATAAAATATATTTGTTTCTAAAAAATCTTCACCTAATTTTATCATTTCTTTTTCTTTAGATGTTCTAAAAGATTTTCCAAATCCACTTATAAAAATTGCTTCTAAAATATTAGTTTTTCCTTGTGCATTATCACCATAAAACACATTAATATGTGGATTTAATTCTATTTCTTGTTCTGTATAGTTTCTAAAATTTTTCAATTTTATTTTGTTTATATTCATTTAATTATTCCTTCATTCTAATTGGAAGAACCATGTAAATATAATCACCATTTTCTTCTGTTGGTCTAATAATACATGGTGAAATACTTGAACCAAAGTCAATAAATACTTCTGGATCATCAATTGCACGAAGTGCATCTAAGAAATATTTTGGATTAAACCCTGCTTCTAAGTTTTTACCTTCTGTCTCAACATATATTTCTTCTTTAGCATCACCTGTTTGGTTTGTACAAGAAATTATTACTTTTCCTATTTCAACATTTACTTTAACAGGGTACTTCTTTTCTTTTTCTATACTAGATGCTGATATTAAACTTACTCTTTCAAAACAATTTTGAATACTATTTTTATCAACTCTAATTCTTGTTTCCCAACTTTCTGGAATAACACTTGCATAATTTAAAAATTCTCCATCTAATAAACGAGCAACTATTTTACAATTTTCTAATTCAAATAATGCTTGGTTTTTAGACACTCCTATTTTTATAGTATCAAATGAATCATTTAATATTTTATTTATTTCATTTAATGTTCTACCAGGAATTACTGCTGAAAAATCATTTGCTGGTGTTTGTAAAAACTTACTCTTCCATGCTAATCTAAATCCATCAACTGCAACAACATTTAATTTATTGTTTTTTATTTCAAATAAACATCCTGTAAATATAGGTCTATTTTCTTCTGTACTAACTGCAAAAATAGTTTTTCTAACCATATCTTTTAAATTGTTTTGTTCAATTTCAATAGAATGTTCAATATCTATTTTTGGTAATTCAGGAAATTCATCTGGATTCATTGTAGCTAATTTATATAAAGATCCTTCACATTCAATTACTAATAAATTATTTTCATTAATAGTAATTTTAATTTCTGCATCTGGTAATTTACGCATAATTTCACTAAACATTATTGCATTAACTACTGTTGCTCCTTGTTCTTCTACAGTACATTTCATAATATATTCTATACCTATTTCTAAATCATAGGTTGTAAATTTAACTTCTTTATCATTTGTTTGAATTAAAATACCTTCAAGTATAGGCATTGTTGTTTTGCTAGCTACCGCTTTTGTTACGGAATTAATAGCTTTAAGGATTGTATCCTTTTCACAAACAATTTTCATTTTGCTTCGTCTCCTTTTTTATATAATATATAAATAATAATAGTAGTAGTATTAGTAGGTATTGTGGATTGTGTGGAAAAGTTATTCAAATTTAATATTCCCTAGTAAAATTTTTGTTGAAAAACTTGTGGACAACTTTAAAAGTTATTTACAATTTCATTTTTGATTTGTGGAAATTTAGTTATCAACAAGTTATTAACAAGAAATTCACAAGTGTTTGTGGATATCTAATGTATTGATTCCGTAAGAGGAATTTCAAATTGATTTTACAAACGAATATTTTTTCAAACATAAATTTTAAAAAACTTTTCTTTCCTTTCGGCTAAAAGCATTAGTCAGAAAACAAAGAGTTTTTCACAGTTTCCACAATTAACTTTGTGTTTGTATTTTCTTTAAGTTCATTTGCAATTTTATTGCACCCATGCATTACTGTTGAATGATCTCTTTTACCAAAAGCAAGTCCAATTTTTGGTGTTGATATATTTGCAACATCTCTACAAAAGTACATTGCTATTTGACGTGGATATGTAATATCTGCAGATCTTCTAGATCCTTTTAAATCTTCTACAGTTACATTAAAGTATTTTGCGACAACTTCTTGTATGTATTCTATAGAAAGAACTTTATTATGATGTGATACTACATCTGAAATTGCTTTATTTGAAAGCTCAAGTGTTATTGGGCTTTTTGATAATGTAGATAAAGCAATTAATTTATTTAATGTTCCTTCTAATTCTCTAATGTTTGTAGTTATATGTGTGGCTATATTAACCAAAATTTCATCATCAATAATAATATTTTCTAATTGAGATTTCTTTTTTAATATTGCCATACGTGTTTCATAATCTGGATTTGAGATATCAGCAATAAGCCCCCATTCAAAACGAGTTCTTAAACGATCCTCTAAAGGCTGAATGTCTTTTGGTGGCCTATCACTAGAAATAATAATTTGTTTTCCATTATCATGTAATGTATTAAATGTGTGGAAAAATTCTTCCTGAATTCGTTCTTTTCCAGCTATAAATTGAATATCATCTATAAGTAATACATCTATATTACGATATTTGTTACGAAACATTTCGTTCTTATTATCTTTTATAGCATTTATAAACTGATTGGTGAATTTTTCAGAGCTGACATATAAAACATTTGAATTTCTGTTATTTTTTAATATTTCATTTCCAATAGCATGCATTAAGTGAGTTTTTCCAAGCCCTACTCCACCATATAAAAATAAAGGATTATATGAAGTTGCAGGTGCCTCAGCAACAGCCAAAGCAGCGGCATGTGCAAAGGAATTATTACTACCAACAACAAAGCTATCAAATGTGTATTTTGGATTTAAATTAGAAGAGTTAATATAACTATCCTGTATAGAACCAGAAGCCTCCTCCTTATCTAAATCTTCTTCTGAGACTACCTTTATGTCATAATTTTTATGAGTAATAAAACTAAAAGTATTTTTTAATAAAGGTAAATATCTTGAGTCTAACATATCCTTATGAACTATATTTTGAGCAACAATAGTGATAGTAGTATCATCAATAGACAAAATTTCAATGTTTTTAATCCATGTGTTGTACGAAATATCTGTTACTTCTGTTTTTAATAGTTCTTTAGCTTTTGTGTTTAGTTCGTTAATTTCTGCCTTTTGCATTACTCCTTCAATCCCTTCAGAATTAAGATATTAATTTGCAATTTTTGTAATTGCATTAACTTAAGGAAATTTAAAATTTGATTTTCAATGAAAAAATTAAATCACTACGGCAATAGGTTTTCCACAAAGTTTTCCACAACTGTGGAAAACTAAAAATGCGCATGTGGAAAATAAAAAATGATAAACTTATTTACATAATAAATATAAAATTTTCAAAGACCGTAAAGTGCTTATTCCCCTACGTTAGTATATAATATCAAAAATATAATTGAATAGTCAATAGAATAAAAAATAAAATGTAAAAATTGTCTAAGTGTATTGACATAATCAGCAAAGCTGGTGTATAATAATAAAGCTTATATTATAAATAATCCATTCGTGGTTTAAATAAAAGAAAATGTAGGAGGTGCTAAGATGAAAAGAACATATCAACCTAAAAAAAGACAAGAACAAAAAGAACATGGTTTTATGAAAAGAATGCAAACTAAATCAGGAAGAAATGTATTAAAAGCTAGACGTGCAAAGGGAAGAAAAAAATTAAGTGCGTAATGAAGAATTGGTCACGTAGTAAAAGGTGACCTTTTTTAGATTCTAGAAAAATTATCCTAGTAAGATTTTTTTAGAAGATAATATGGGGATTGTTAGAATTTCTGGCAGTTTATACTGCATAGAAATTCTTGAAATTCGCTTTTTAGTTTTATATAAAAATGAGTGATTTAGATGAAAAAAATAAAAACATTGAAAAAAAATTATGAATTTCAAAATGTACTAACCAAAGGTAAGTTTTATATTGGAAAACAAATAACAATATATGTAGCAGAAAATAAACAACAATTTAATCAAATTGGAATAGCTATATCTAAAAAAACGTGTAATGCAGTAAAAAGAAATCATATAAAAAGAAAAATTAGAGAAAATTATAGATTAATCCAAAATGAACTAAAAAAAGGTTATAATATTGTTTTTTTGTGGAATAAAAAAACTTCTGTAGAAAAAGCTGATTTTTATATTATAAAAGATGATATGAAAAATGCATTTAAAAAAGCAGGGATTTTATAAATGAAAAAATTTTTACTTTTTTTAATAAAATGGTATAAAAAAAGGATTTCACCTTTATTAGGAAGTATTGGAATACATTGCAAATTTTATCCAAGTTGCTCAGAATATATGTTACAAGCAATTGAAAAATACGGCTGTATTAAAGGTGTATTTTTAGGAATAAAAAGATTATTAAAGTGTCATCCTTTTGCAAAAGGAGGGTATGATCCTTTAAATTAGGAGGATTTTTATGGGGTTTATATCAGAACTGTTTGGATATTTACTAAATTGGTTATATGATATTTTTAACAATTATGGAATTGCAATTTTAATTTTTTCAGTGGTATTAAGAATTATTTTAATACCAATTACAATTAAACAACAAAAATCAATGAAAAAGTCAGCTGAGCTTCAGGCAGAAATGTCTGAAATTCAAAAAAAATATAAAAATAATCCTGAAAAATTAAATCAAGAAACAATAGAATTATATAAAAGAGAAAAAATGAGTCCATTTAGTGGATGCTTGAGTTCAATTTTACAATTAATTATTATTCTATCTGTATTTTGGCTTGTTAGTCAACCACTTACATATATGAAAAAAATTGATAAAGACTTAATTGAAAAATATTCTACGGAAATGAAGGAAAGTGGGTATAATTCAAATAATAGTTATATACAAATAGCTACAATTGATTATGCTGAAACTAAATATCAAGAAATAACAAAGCAACTAGAGCAAGAAGAAGTAGAAAATAGAGAAGAATTAGTAAAAAAACAAGAAGAATATAATAAATTAAGATTAAATATGAACTTTTTAGGAATTGATTTAAGCAAAGTTCCAACACAAAGCTTAAATGACTGGAGAGTTTATGTTATTCCAATTTTATATGTTTTGACATCAATTATATCAATAAAAATAACAACATCAACACAGAAAAACAAGCAAAACAAAGATATAGTTGTATCTGAAAATGAAAAAAACAATGAAGAAAAAGTTGACACAACAGAACAAATGCAACAAATGAGTAAGAGCATGATGTATATGATGCCTGCAATGTCTGTTATGATAGCAATTATTGCTCCACTTGGATTAGCTTTATATTGGTTAATGAGCAATATTTTGATGATTATTGAAAGACTTATAATAAATAAATTTATGAAAAAAGATGATGAGGAGGAATCTTCTAATGGCTAAAAGTATTATTGCAGAAGGTAAAACTTCAACAGAGGCTATTGAAAATGGCTTAAAACAATTAAAAGTTTCTAAAGATAAAGTTGAAATAAAAGTATTAGAAAGTGAAGAAAAAAGAAGCTTTTTTAGTATATTAGCTCCAAGAGTTGTAAAAGTTGAGCTTACATTAAAAGAAGGAGTAGAAGAAAAACATAAAGAAAATAAACAAGTAAGAGAAGAAAAACATGTAGAAAAAGCTAAAAAAACTCCTTTAAAACCAGAAGAATTAGAAAGAGTAAAAACAAATCTTGAAACATTTTTGAAAGAATTTGCATCAAAAATGAGTAATATGACATATAAAATTACGTCAGATGATGAATATGTTTATGTTGTATTAGATGGTGAAGATGCTAGCAAATTAATAGGGTATAGAGGCGAAACATTAAACTCTATGCAAACAATACTATCTACAATTGCTAATAAAGAAGTTGAAGGTAAAGCACATGTTATATTGGACATAGAAGGTTATAGAGCAAAAAGACAAAGAGCATTAGAGGAACTTGCTGATAAGCTTACAAGAACAGTTATAAATACTGGAAAACAAGTTACTTTAGAGCCAATGTCTGCATATGAAAGAAAAATTATTCATAACAGATTACAAGATAGCAAAAGAGTAAGAACTTATAGTATTGGTGAAGAACCATATAGAAAAGTTGTTATAACAAAAAAATAATGGAATACTATATGATTGATTAAAAATCATTACAGGTTACAATATAATAATAAAAAATCGGAAGTCAAAGTTCGGATTTTAGTTGATTTAACTAAGTGTTTAGTTAAATATCTAATTCTAACTTTGACTTTTTATTTTTAATAAAAGGAAGGTAAGAAATGAGTACAATTGTTGCAATTTCAACAGCTCCAGCTAATGGAGGAATTGGAATTATTAGAATGAGTGGTAAAAATTGTTTTGAAATTTTAGAAAAAATATTTGTACCAAAGCAGAAACAAGAGATAAATGATATATCTGGTTATAGTATAAAATATGGATATATTATAGATTTTAAGACAAAACAAAAAATAGATGAAGTTTTAGTGTCTTATTTTAAAGCACCTAAAAGCTATACTACAGAAAATATGTGTGAAATTAATTCTCATGGTGGAGTTATAATTGAGCAAAAAATACTGGAACAATGCTTATTAGCTGGAGCTGAAATGGCTGAACCAGGGGAATTTACAAAAAGAGCATTTTTAAATGGAAGAATAGATTTGTCACAAGCTGAAGGGATTATTGATTTAATAAATGCTAAAACTTCTCAGGAGGCAAAAGCTTCTTTTAAGCAATTGGAAGGAAGTTTATCAAAAAAAATTCAAGATGTACGCCATGATTTATTAAGTATAATGGCTGATATTGAAGCTTCTATTGATTACCCTGAATATGATGAGGTACCTGAAATTGTAAATAAAAAATTAATTGAAAAAATAAATTTAAATGAGGAAAAACTAATAAAATTGGAAAAAAGCTTTGAGAGTGGAAAAGTATTAAAAGAAGGAATAAAAACAGTTATATTAGGAAAACCAAATGCAGGAAAATCGTCATTATTAAATGCTATTTTGAATGAAGAAAGAGCAATTGTAAGTCAAATTGAGGGTACAACAAGAGATACTATTGAAGAGATGGTACAAATTCAAGGTATACCATTAAAATTAATCGATACAGCTGGAATAAGAAACACTCAAGATGAGATTGAAAAAATTGGCGTTAAAAAGGCTTTAGAGCTGTCGAACGAAGCTGACCTAATAATAGGTATATTTGACAATACAAAACGGCTTAGAAGCCGAGGATTTGCGAATACTGGAAATATTAAAAAATAAGAACTCAATTATATTACTTAATAAAATTGATGAAGCAGATAATAAACTAGAAAATGATTATAATATAAAACAAATAAATAAACCAGTTATAAAAATATCGGCTAAAACAAAACAAGGATTAGAAAATTTATATGAACAGATTTTAAAAATGTTTAAACTAAGTGAAATTGAAATAAATGATGGAGAAGTAATAACAAATATAAGACATAAAAATCAAATAAGGAAGGCTATAGATGCTTTAGAGCAGGCTAAGCAAGGACTTGAACAAGAAATGCCAATTGATATTATTGCAGTTTCTTTAAAAGAAGCATTAGAGGATTTAAGCGAAATTACAGGAGAAAATGTGTCTGAAGATATAATAAATAATATATTTTCTAAGTTTTGCTTAGGAAAGTAAAATACAAAATTACTTTTAAAAGAATTGTGTTACGCTAAACGTTAAAAAATTAACTTATATGTTTCACAAGCAAGACTTAGAGAATGTACGGATTCATAAGAAAAATGTTTGTGAAACATTTTTGAAAATATTGTGACAAAAAGACAATTAAATAAAAACACATCAAATAAAAAAGTTGATAAATCAAACAAAAGAGTTTTTCGACAAAAATCGACACGTCAAAAAGTTGTACAGAACACGGATTTCGGTTTCATAAAAAACTGAACTAAAAATAAAAAATATATTTAACAAGGAAGGTAAAATAAAATGAAGTATGATGCAGGAAAATATGATGTAGCGGTAATTGGAGCAGGGCATGCTGGATGTGAGGCGGCTCTAGCAACAGCAAGATTAGGACTTAGAACATTGCTGTTTAGCATAAGCTTAGAGGCTGTTGCAAATATGCCATGTAATCCACATATAGGTGGAAGCTCAAAAGGGCATTTAGTAATGGAAATAGATTGCTTAGGCGGAGAGATGGGAAAAAATATAGATAAAACATATACTCAACTTAGAATGTTAAATACCTCAAAAGGTCCAGCTGTATATTCTTTAAGAGCACAAGCTGATAGAAAAAGATATCAAATGGAAATGAAGCATACTCTTGAAAAACAGCCAAATTTATATTTGAAACAGGCAGAAATTGTCGACATTGGAGTAGAAGATGGAAAAGTAAAATCTGTAGAAACTAATATTGGTGCAGTATATCAAGTTGATAATGTTATATTGGCAACAGGTACATATTTAAAAGGAAAAATATATATAGGAGAAGTATCTTATGAGAGTGGACCAGATGGAGTGTTTCCAGCAAATAGATTATCAGATATGCTTAAAAAAATTGGAATAGATCTTGTAAGATTTAAAACAGGAACTCCAGCAAGAATAAATAAAAACTCTATTGACTTTTCTAAAATGGAAAGACAAGATGGAGATAAAAATCCTACAGCATTTTCATTTGAGGACAAAATAGTGGAAAAAGAAGAGCAATTGCCATGTTATTTAACATATACAACGGCAGAAACACATGAAATTATAAGAAAAAACTTACATCGTTCACCATTATATGGGGGAGAAATTAAAGGAACAGGACCAAGGTATTGCCCATCAATAGAAGACAAAGTAGTTAGATTTGCAGACAAAGAAAGACATCAAATATTTGTAGAACCAATAGGAAGAGATACAGATGAAATGTATATTCAAGGAATGAGTTCATCACTACCAGAAGATGTACAAATAGCTATGTATCATACTATACCTGGATTAGAGCATGCTGAATTTACAAGACCTGCATATGCAATTGAATATGATTGTATAGATCCATCTGAATTAAAATTATCATTAGAACATAAAAAAATAGATGGAATGTTTTTTGCTGGACAAATAAATGGAACTTCTGGATATGAAGAGGCTGCTGCACAGGGAATAATTGCAGGAATAAATGTTGCACAAAAGGTAAAAGGCAAAGATCCTGTTATTTTAGATCGTTCACAAGCATATATAGGAGTTTTAATTGATGATATTGTAACAAAAGGAACTAATGAGCCATATAGAATGATGACTTCAAGAGCAGAATATAGATTATTATTAAGACAAGATAATACAGATTTAAGATTAACAGAAATAGGCCATGATGTGGGATTAATTTCTGAAGAAAGATATCAAGCATTTTTGATTAAGAAAAAACAAATTGAAGAAGAGATTGAAAGACTTGAAAATACTGTGGTTAAGCCAACAGAAAAGGTTAATAATTTGCTTAAAAAATACAATTCATCACCACTTACAACTGGTGTAAAAATGGCTGAATTATTAAGAAGAACAGAAATTAATTATGAAATTTTAAATGAAATCGATGAAAATAGAGAAGAACTACCTAAAGAAGTAACACAAGAAGTCGAAATAGAAGTAAAATACAAAGGTTATATAAAATTACAACAAGCACAAGTAGAAAAATTTAAAAAATTAGAAAAAAAATTATTGCCTCAAGATATTGATTATAGTACAATAAAAGGTCTAAGATTAGAGGCTAGACAAAAATTAAACAAAATAAAACCAAATTCAGTAGGGCAGGCCTCTAGAATCTCAGGGGTTTCGCCAGCCGATATATCGGTTTTACTTATTTACTTAGAACAAATAAAAAAATAGAAAGAGGTAGTTATGGAAATATTAGAATTTAATAATAGTCTAATTGAAAAAGCAAATTGTATTGGAATAGAAATATCACAAGAAAATGCAAAACAATTCTATAAATATATGAAATTATTATTAGAATGGAACGAGAAAATGAATTTGACAGCAATAACAGACCCAGAAGAAATTATATTAAAGCATTTTGTGGATAGCTTAACAATTATGCCATATTTAAGTAATGCAAATACAATACTTGATGTTGGTACAGGAGCTGGATTTCCAGGTTTACCACTAAAAATATTAGAAGATAATAAAGAATTTACTTTATTAGATTCTTTAAACAAAAGAATAATATTTTTACAAAATGTAATATCTGAATTAGAACTAAAAAATGTACAGGCAATACATGGAAGAGCAGAAGAATATATAAGCCAAAAAAGGGAAAGCTATGATATAGTAACTTCAAGAGCTGTTGCTAAGCTAAATGTACTTATTGAATATATGTTACCATTTGTAAAAGTTGGTGGAAGATGTATTTGTATGAAATCTTTTGAAATTGAAGGAGAATTAAAAGAAGCAAAAAAAGCTATTGAAATTCTTGGCGGGAAAATTGAAAAAGTGGATGAAATTACATTACCAACTACTGATATAAAAAGAAAAATAGTAATAATAAAAAAAATAAAAAATACACCAAATAAGTATCCAAGAAAAGCTGGAACACCTGCAAAAGAGCCTATTATATAAAGATAAAAAAGCACTTAAATCTTAATTATTATAGATTTTAAGTGCTAAATTTTTGGCATAAAAATATTATATTTTTTTCAAAATTTCATTGACATATTAAAGATATTTTTATATTATTAATATGTCCCATTTAATTATTTTAATATATAAATGGTTTACATAAAACGACAAAGGAGGCAATTAAATTGGGAAAAATTATATCAGTTGCAAATCAAAAAGGTGGAGTAGGAAAAACTACAACATCAGTTAACTTAAGTACTTTACTTGCTAAAAGAGGTAAAAAAGTACTATTAATAGATGCAGATCCTCAAGGCAATGCTACAAGTGGTGTTGGAATGGACAAAAATGTAGAATTGTCTGTATATGATTTAATAATTAGCGATGAGGTAGAAAGCAGAGACACTATACAAAAAACAGAAATTAAAAATTTGTATATATGTCCATCTAATATAAACCTTGCGGGAGCAGAAGTTGAACTTGTTTCAATGATGTCAAGGGAATATAGAATGAAAGAGAAATTAGATCAAATAAAAGGTGATTTTGATTACATCATAATTGACTGTCCACCATCATTAGGTTTAATTACATTGAATTCATTTACAGCATCAAATAGTGTACTAATTCCTGTACAATGCGAGTATTATGCACTGGAAGGATTGGGACAACTTATAAATACAATTAACTTAGTAAAGAAACATTTAAATACAGAATTGGAAGTGGAAGGTGCTTTACTTACAATGTACGATATTAGAACAAATTTATCTAATCAAGTTGTAAAAGAAGTAAATAAGTATTTTGAAAATAAAGTGTACAAAACTGTAATTCCAAGGAATGTAAAATTAAGTGAGGCACCAAGCTATGGAATGCCAATATCTATATATGATCCAAGATCAAAAGGTGCTAAGAGTTATGATAAATTTGTAAAAGAATTTTTAAAAAATAATGAAAATAATACAAAAGGAAAACATGCTATATAAAAAGAAAAGGAGTTGTTATAAATGGCGGTTAAAAAAACAGGATTAGGAAAAGGTTTAGAAGCTCTATTTAGTGAAAATCAACTTACTAAAGAAGAGGAAAGAAAATTAAAAGATGGTGAAGAAATTGTACAAAGCATAAAAGTTATTGAAATAGAGCCAAATAGAAATCAACCAAGAAGAAATTTTCCAAGTGAATCAATAGAAGAACTAGCAAAATCAATAGAAAAATATGGAATAATACAGCCAATTATTGTATCTAAAAAAGAAGGATACTATGAAATTATTGCAGGAGAAAGAAGATGGAGAGCTGCTAAAAAAGCAGGATTACAAGTAATGCCTTGTATTGTTAGAGAAAATGACGAGAGAAAAAATAAGGAAATTGCTTTGATTGAAAATATACAAAGAGAAGATTTAAATCCAATAGATAAAGCAAGAGGATTTAGACAATTATTAGATGATTATGGTATGACACAACAACAATTAGCAGATACAATAGGACTAAATAGAAGTACAGTTACAAATACTTTGAGACTATTGAATTTGGATGAAAGAGTAATACAATTAGCTATAGACGGAAAATTAAATGAAGGACATTGTAGATCATTATTATGTATAGCTGATCCTGATAAACAATATGCCGCAGCAATTAGAATTATAGAAAAAGGTGAAACTGTCAGAGATATTGAAAAGAAAGTTCAAGACCAAAAGAAAACGTCACCTAAATATGAAGAAAGAAGAGAAGCAATTTGTAGAGATATAGAAGATAGTTTTCAGAGCTTTTTTGGAACAAAGGTTAAATTAAATGCAGGAAAAAGAAGTGGAAAGATTATTATTCAATATTCAACTAATGATGAATTAGAAAGAATTTTAAATTTGATAAAATAAATAAAACGTCTTAAATCTAAAGTATTATTTACTTTAGATTTTTTTATGCCAAAGTTAAATTACCTTGTACGGTGCATACTTGCGAGAAAAAATACACACATAGCGAAGCTACTTTTCGTATTTGAATATAAATATATATAACTATTTATTATAAATCATATATGATAAAATAATATTTGTTAAATAAAAATAAAAAGTGATTAAAATAATGAATAATTGTATTGACAATAATATGCTAAATGTGCTATTATATATAAGGTTTCCAGTATAAATGTACTGACAAACTAATGTGGAGAGGTGGTCGAGTTGGTTTATGGCACCAGTCTTGAAAATTGGCGTAGGTTTGTAGCCTACCGTGGGTTCGAATCCCACCCTCTCCGCCATTTTTTTAGTTATTAAATAACTTAACAATTTGGAGGCTTACCCAAGTGGTTGAAGGGGACAGTTTGCTAAACTGTTAGGGTTCGTAAGGGCCGCGAGGGTTCAAATCCCTCAGCTTCCGCCAGAAGATACTTAATTACAAGTATCTTTTTTTGTTGTGTATAAAGGCTTTATAATTTAGAAATAAATAAATTAATTAAATGTTAATATTTAATTATAAATATATTTTATTGAATTAAATAAATAATAAAGTAATTAATTAAATTAAAATTAATAATAGAGAAATAAATTAGAATAAAAAATAAAATAAATAATTTATAAAAAATAATTAATTATTTAATAAAAATATATTTTTTATAATTATTAATTAATTAAATTAAAATAAATAATAAAGAAATTAATTTAGAATAAAATAAATAAATAAATAATTTATAAAAGAATAATTAATTATTTAATTAAAATATATTTCTTATAATTATTGGCTAATTAATTAAAATAAATAATAAAAAAATTAATAAAAAAATTAATTAAATAATAAATTAAATAAATAATTAAATAAATTAAAATAAATAAAAAAATAATTAAATAAAATAAAAAAATAATAAATAATTAATAGTAAATATTCAAGATGAAAAATTTAGTCTAAAAAGTGGTAAACAAAAAGACAGGATTTAAAATTAATAAAAAACAATTAAATATAATTAAAAATATAATCAGAAGAAAATAATAGAATAAAATTAATTGAAAAGAATAAAAAAATGATAATAAAAATACTTCGGAATAAACAAAAAATGAAAAATAGAATATAAGAATTGAAAATAAAAAAAGGTATACATAAAACATAAAATAAAAATGTAAAAAATGAAGATGAGAAATAAAGATAAGAAAACACATCAATTTGTCAAAAAAATAGTTTCACATATGAAATACAATTTTAGGAAAATATTTTATAAAAAATGAAGAATAAATCTGAAATAAATAATAAATAAAAAATATTAATTGAATAATTTAATAATAAATTAAATAAAAAATAATAATAAAATAAATAATTAAATAATTTATTAAAAAATTAATTAATTATTTAATAAAAAATATATTTTTAATAATTATTAATTAATTAAAATAATCAGATGTTAAATTAGTAGTAAATATTTAATTAAAAAATATGAAATTTAATAAAATTATTATAAAAAAGTCTCTCTAAAATTTAGAGAGACTTTTTCCTAATTGATATTTAAAGTTTCTTTTTTCGCATTTTCTTTTTCAATAGCTAATTTTTCTTTTTGTTGTCTTTTTAAATTATCCTTTGCAACTGTCATTAATAATTTAATTCTATTTGTTTGATTTGCTTCACTAGCGCCAGGATCATAATCAACTGGAGCAATGTTTGCATCAGGGTATTTATCTCTAATAGTTTTTATAACACCTTTTCCAACTACGTGATTTGGTAAACATGCAAATGGTTGTACACAAACTATATTTGGAATACCATGTTCAATATATTCTACCATTTCAGCTGTTAAAAACCAGCCTTCACCTGTTTGATTTCCAATTGATAAAATGTCCTTAACTTTAGTTTCTAGCTCAAAGATATTGCAAGGTAATAAATAACCTTTTTTAGAATTTTTAAGAGCTATAACAGAATCTTTTTCTAAAATATCAATTAATTTAATTGCTGCTTTAAATAATTTAGCTTTCATTTTATCTGTTTTTATTAATTGATTAAATGTAATTTTATGTGTTGCTATAAATTTAACAAATCCCATAAAATCAGGAAGAATTACTTCTGCACCTTCTTCTTCTAATTTATCTGCTACAAAGTTGTTCCCAAAAGGATGGTATTTAATAAGTACTTCACCAACAATACCTACTTTTGGTTTTTCAATTGAAGTATCTAGCTCAATTTTTTCAAAATCATTAACTATATCATAGATACTTTGTTTAAATTCTTTCATAGTTGATTTTACAACTAATGTTTTACATTTTTCCATCCACTCATCAAATAATTTTTGAGTTTCACCTTTATGTATTTCATAAGCTCTATTTTTTGTAAGCATTTTTTGTAATAAATCTGCATATACAACACATTTAATCATTCTTTCAATCATTGGTATTGTAATTTTAAATCCAGGCATTTTTTCCATACCAACAACATTAAATGATATAACTGGAACATTTGCAAAGCCAGCATCTTTTAAAGCTTTACGAATAAATCCGATGTAGTTTGTTGCTCTACAACCACCACCAGTTTGAGACATTATTAAAGCTGTTTTATTTAAATCATATTTGCCAGATTCCAAAGCTTCTATCATTTGACCAGTAGTTAAAATAGATGGATAACAAGCATCATTATTTACATATTTTAATCCAGTTTCAACAGTATGTTGAGTGCAGTTTCTTAATAATTCTACCTTGTAACCACATGAAGCAACTGCAGCTTCTAGTAGCTCAAAATGTATTGGAGCCATTTGAGGAATTAAAATAGTATAATCTTTTTTCATATCTTTATCAAAGATTTTTTTAACTTGCTCATAGTTTCCAGAGCCTTTTTCTAATTCTTTATTTTGTTCTCTTTTTTTCATACTAGCTAAAAGGGAACGAATACGAATACGAACAGCGCCTAAATTATTTATTTCATCTATTTTTATTAAAGTATACATTTTACCAAAGCTATTTAAAATTTCTTCAACTTGATCAGTAGTAACAGCATCTACACCACAACCAAATGAATTTAATTGAACTAATTCAAGGTTGTCATGTTTACCAACAAAATCTGCTGCTGCATATAATCTAGCATGAAATACCCATTGGTCAACTACACGAATAGGTCTTTTAACTTCAGTTTGATTGCAAATTGAATCTTCTGTTAAAACACATAATCCTAAACTTGTAATTAAAGTATCAATACCATGATTTACTTCAGGGTCTACATGATATGGTCTTCCTGCTAAAACAATACCTTTTAAATTATTTTTATTCATGTATTCTAAAGTTTCTTCACCTTTAGCACGAATATCTTGTTTACATTTTTGATATTCTTCTTCAGCTTTTTTTGCAGCTGCTAATAATTCTTTTTTAGTAAAGTTATATTCAGCAAATTCTGGCAATTCCATAATTGTTTCAGCAAGTTTTTTGCAATCAAAAGGTAAAAATGGATTTAAAAATTTAATATCATTTTCTTTTAATTCTTCAACATTATTTTTTAAAACTTCTGAATATGAAATTACAATAGGGCAATTATAATGGTTATCAGCTTTTTCATATTCTTTTCTTGAATATGGCATACATGGATAAAAAATAGTTTTTATTCCTTGTTTTATAAGCCCTATAATATGACCATGAGAAAGTTTTGCAGGGAAGCAAACTGACTCTGATGGCATACTTTCCATTCCTTTTTCATAAGTTTTACGATTACTTTTTTCTGATAAAACAACACGGAATCCTAAATTTGTTAAAAATGTGAACCAGAATGGATAATCCTCATACATATTCAAAACCCTAGGAATACCAATAGTTCCACGAGGAGCATCTTTTTCATCTAAAGGAGTATAACCAAAGATTCTTTCATATTTATATTTCATAACATTTGGTAAATCTTTATGCTCTCCAACATTTCCAGCACCTTTTTCACAACGGTTACCAGAAATATATCTTGCTCCATTACTAAATTTATTTATTGTAAGTAAACAATGATTTTCACAACCATTACAACGAACATGTGCAATATCAATTTTTAATTTATCTAAGTCTTCAGGTTTGCTTAAAGTAGATACATATTCCATATCTAAATTAGCTTCATATTGTTCTTTGGCAAGTAATGCCACACCATAAGCACCCATTAAACCAGCAATATCAGGTCTTACAACATTTCTACCAACAATTAATTCAAATGCACGTAATACTGCATCATTGTAGAAAGTACCTCCTTGTACAACAATGTGTGCACCTAAAGTTTTTACATCTCTAACTTTCATTACTTTTTGAATAGCATTTTTTATAACAGAATATGAAAGTCCAGCAGAAATATCTCCAACACTATAGCCTTCTTTTTGAGCTTGTTTAATTTTTGAATTCATAAATACTGTACAACGAGAACCTAAATCAACAGGTCTTCTTGCTTCTAAAGCAGAATTTACGAATTCTTCAATAGATAAATTTAAACTTTTAGCAAATGTTTCAATAAATGAACCACAACCAGAAGAACAAGCCTCATTTAGCATAATATTATCAATTGCGCCATTTTTCATACGAATATATTTCATATCTTGACCACCAATATCTACTATGCTAGTAACATTAGGCATAAATTGTTTTGCTGCTGTATAATGTGCTATTGTTTCAATTTCATTTAAATCAACATTTAATGCAGTTTGTATAAGTTTCTCGCCATAACCTGTAACACCACTATAACGAATTATAGCTTTTTCAGGTTTTTCTGCATATAATTTTTTAAGCATTTGAATAACACTTTGTAAAGGATTTCCTTCATTACTTCCATATAACGAATAAAGAAGAGTTCCCTCGCGGTCAATTACAGTTAACTTTGTTGTTGTAGAACCTGCATCTATACCTATGAAACAGTCACCTTCATAATTTTTTAGATCACCTTTTTTTACAGTTTCTTTATCATGTCTTTCTTTAAATTCTTTGTATTCTTCATCTATAGAAAATAAAGGTGAAAGTGGGTGAGAAGTGTCATCATGTGAACTTCTTAACATTTCTATTTTACTTTTTAATTTTTGTGATGTAATTGCATGAGAAGATTCGACAGAATCTAATGCAGCACCTTTTGCAACTAAAAGATGAGCTTCTTCGGGAATAATAATTGCGTCGCCCTCTAGTTTTAATGTTTCAATAAAACGATTACGAAGTTCTGATAAATAATTTAATGGACCACCTAAAAATGCAACATTTCCACGAATTGGCCTTCCACAAGCTAAACCACTAATTGTTTGATTAACAACAGCTTGGAAAATTGATGCAGCAATATCTTCTTTGGCAGCACCTTCATTTAATAAAGGTTGAACATCAGTCTTTGCAAAAACACCACAACGTGAAGCTATTGGATATATCATTTTATGATTTTTAGCTAACTCATTTAAACCAGTTGGATCTGTATGTAAAAGAGATGCCATTTGGTCTATAAATGCACCTGTACCACCAGCACAAGTACCATTCATACGTTGTTCAATTGATTTGTCAAAGTATATAATTTTAGCATCTTCTCCACCAAGCTCAATAACTACATCAGTTTGTGGTATGTACTTTTCAACTGCTCTTTTACAAGAAACAACTTCTTGAATAAATGGTAAATCTAGAAAATTAGCAGCACTCATAGCACCAGAACCTGTTAGGGCTATAGTGAATTCATGGTCTTCATATTTTTCTGCTAAATCTGTTAATACATTGCAAACTGTATTCTTAGTGTCAGAAAAATGTCTTTGATAATCTGTATATATTGTATTTAAATTTTCGTCCATAATGACGATTTTAACTGTGGTAGAACCTACGTCCAAACCTACATGTAATAATTTTTCCATTTAATAAATATCTCCTAACTATTATATTGAAATCAATATAAATCACTAAATATTTTACATAAAAATTGATAAAAAGTCAATGTATTTGACATGGTAAATAGCACCAATTCACAGAAGTTTCACAAAAAGAAAAAATTATAGTTCTAAAATGAACAAGCCATACATAATTATTGATTAGTACAAGTAAATGAAAGGGTGAGTTTTTATGAATAAGAAAACATTAATTATTATAATTATTTTAGTAATTGCAATTGCTATTACAGGGATTTTATTATGGAATAACAAAAGTAAAAATACTGAGGAAAATGTAATTCAACCTCAAGAAGAAACAACAGACGAACAAATGAGGACAGCTTTGGTAACTTTATACTATATAAATAAGGAGACAAAGGAATTAACACCTGAGGGAAAAATGATTGATGTAAAAAAACTATTGACAGATCCATATGAAACTTTAATTAATCTTTTAATAGAACAGCCTAAAAATGAAAAATTACAATCAGCGATTCCAAATGGAACTAAAGTACTAGGGGCAGAGTTAAAAGGGGATGTAGTGTACTTAGATTTATCAAATGAATTTATTGAAAATAACAATGTCGAAGAAAAAACAATAATAAATGCAATAGTAAATACTTTGACAGAGCTTAATGAAGTGAATGGAGTTAAAATTTTAATTAATAGGCAAGAAAATAAAGAATTTAAAGATGGAAAAATTAATTTTAAAGATACTTTTACTAGAGATAAATAATTTTAAAGACGGAATAATAAGTAAAAATGTAACTATTATTCCGTCTTTAAATCACCATCTAAAAACATTATAAAATTTTATTCCCTTTGAAACCTGTTTAAAATCGCGCAAAAAATGCTCTATTTCAAAAAGAGATTTTACAGTATTATCTTTCCTTTTTTTAAAATCAAACTTTTTTTTAGGTTCTTTTTTGTCTCCTCTATATTCAAATTCGTCCATGTACAATTCCTCCAAATATATGTAAATTATAATAATAACTTATGAAAAAAACGGCCAAATGTTACTGGAAAAATTGTAATGTTCGCTAGACAGACAAGTTAAAATGTACTATACTAATATACATAGAAAATGATGATAAGCAGATGTGGTTTTGCCACCGACTTTTACGAATCTTCGTAGGAAGGGTGGTGATGTTTATGTTTAAAGTGATACTATATTTTATAATATCCTTTATGTTATCTTTAACATTAAACGTTGCCTTAGCAGCAGTTCTGTACAAGGACTGGGTTAATAAGCAACTACATAAATAATAAAAACTCACATCTGTACTTTGCAAGGTAGATGTGAGTGTACTCAATTTATCAGGCAAAACCACGTTTGTGGAATTGTCATTTTCTATGTATATTATACACAGATTATAAGAAAAAGTCAATAATTTATCTGTTTTATATAAGAATTTAATGCTTAGAGGGAAAATAAATGCAACGTATTTTAAGTTATTTAAGAAGAACAATTGATAATTATAATATGATAGAAGAAGGAGACAAAATAGCAGTAGGACTTTCAGGTGGAAAAGATTCATTTACATTGCTTATGGGATTAAAAGCATTACAAAGGTTTTATCCTAAAAAGTTTGATATTATTGCAATTAGTGTAAATCCTGGATTTGAATTTTTTAATTCTAATTTTTTAAAAACAAAGTGTGAAGAAATAGGTGTAGAATATGTTGAAGAAGTTTCACATATTAAAGAAATAGTATTTGACATTAGAAAAGAAAAAAATCCATGTTCATTATGTGCAAATTTACGTAGAGGAATAATAAATTCAGTAGCAATAAGAGAAGGATGTAATAAAATTGCACTAGGGCATAATCAAGATGATGCCTTAGAAACATTTTTACTTAACTTTTTATATGCAGGTAATTTATCAACTTTTGCACCAGTAAGTTATATGGACCGTTCTAAAATTACACTTATTAGACCTTTAATAGATACACCTGAAAAAGAAATAAAAAAGTTTGTTAAAAGAAATAATGTAGAAGTAATGCCAAAAGTTTGTCCTATGGATGGAGTTTCAAAAAGAGAAGATATGAAAAATATGGTATTTGAATGGGAAAAACAAATTCCAACAATTAGAGCAAATATGACAGGAGCAATAAAAAGAGCTCACATAAACGGATGGAAAGAAGATAAAAAATAAAAAGTGGCGAAAGCCACTTTTATTTTTTATCCTGCAATTTCTCTCATTGCACTTTCTAATTCATTTAATTTTTTATCAGCATCTTCTAAGCTTATTCCTTTTACACCCATATAGAATTTAATTTTAGGTTCTGTTCCAGAAGGACGTACACAGCACCAATTATCATTTGTTAAATCATAATATAGTACATTTGATTTTGGTAGGTTTGTAGATTCACATTTACCAGAATCTGTGTAGTAAATAGTTTGTGCTAAATAATCTCCAACTGATAATACTTTTTCACCAGCAATTTCTTTTGGTGGATTATTTCTCATATTTTCCATCATTTGTTTGATTGCTTCAGCTCCTTCAACTCCTTTTAAGGTGATTGAAAATTGTCTTTCTTTATAGTAACCATATTTTTTATACATTGCAATCATTGCATCCCATAAAGTCATACCTTTTTCTTTATAATAACAAGCAGCTTCGCATAGAGTCATAACTGCAACAATTCCATCTTTATCTCTAGCATGTGTTCCAATTATACAACCATAGCTTTCTTCATAAGAATATAAACATTCATATTCATTATTATTTTCTTCAAATCCTCTAATAATTTTTGCAATATTTTTAAAGCCAGTTAATGTTGAAAATAGTTTTACATTATATGCTTTAGCAATGGCATCTGTTAAATTAGAAGATACTATTGTTTTAATTATTGCACCATTTGCAGGTAATTTATTATGAGATTGTTTTTGAGATAATATATATTCTGCAATTAAGTTTCCTGTCATATTTCCATTAAATTGAATATATTCACCAGTTTTTGTATCTTTTACATACATACCTAATCTATCAGCATCTGGGTCATTAGCTAAAATTAAATCAGCATCTTTTTCTTTTGCTAATTCTAAAGCTAATTTGAATGCTTTAGGGTCTTCAGGGTTAGGATAATCTACTGTAGGAAAGTTTCCGTCAGGTTTTTCTTGTTCAGGTACTACATAAACGTTTTCAAAACCTAGTTCATTTAAAATTGCATTTACCAAACGGTTTCCTGTTCCATGAAGTGGAGTATATACTATTTTTATATTTTTTTGATTATTTTTTATTGCTTCATCATTTACTACTAATTTTTTTAATTCTGCAATATATTTTTTATCAATTTCTTCTCCAATAACATTGTATAAGCCTTTATCAATAGCTTCTTGCTTATCCATAGTTTTAATTGTAGAAAAATCAGTAACAGCATTTACCTCAGCAATAATTTCTTTATCTGTTGGCTCAACTATTTGAGCACCGTCATCCCAGTAAACTTTGTAACCATTGTACTCAGGTGGGTTATGACTTGCTGTTACAACTATACCAGCAGTACATCCTAAATTTCTTACTGCAAAAGATAATTCAGGAGTTGGTCTTAAACTATCAAATCTATATGTTTTAATTCCATTTGCATTTAAACAAAGTGCAGCTTGTTCACTAAATTCTGTTGACATTCTTCTTGAGTCATAAGCAATTGCAACACCTTTATTTTGTCCACCCTTTTTAATAATATAATTTGCTAAACCTTGAGATGCTTTTGTAACAGTATATTTATTCATTCTATTAGTACCAATACCAATAACACCTCTTAAGCCAGCTGTACCAAATTCTAGGTCTTTATAAAATCTGTCCTCAATTTCTTTTTCATCATTTTGTATACTTCTTAAATCTTGCTTGTCTTCTTCTGAAATAACAGGATCATTAAGCCAAGCATTATATTTTATTTTATATTCTTCCATTTATTTTTCCTTTCTAAACTTATTATTAATTACAAGTAAGGTAATATAATACTTTTCGTAGCGAGGCTGTGGGGAACGACAAGCTAGAAGATGTTGCTAAATTTTTTCAAATCATTATTAATGTTTGCAAA
>ERZ827512.349-NODE-349-length-65230-cov-7.079448_pt1 | contig 65230 bp, 49 predicted proteins | sample MGYA00519916_ERZ827512 | MGnify/ENA primary metagenome ERZ827512 (study PRJEB31778, sample SAMEA3449335) | human gut metagenome | biome: human gut; feature: human-associated habitat; material: faeces | place: United Kingdom | collected 2010/2012 ... | reverse complement strand
AAGTTTAGATTTTCTCAAAATGCTTATCTTTTGGTCTTTGGTTCGGAATAGTGTAATATATATTATTATAGCACATTATGGCGAATAATGTCAAGACGTTTTGCTGAATTTTTCATCATGATGATGAAAAAGCGATTTCAAAGGAAATACACAAATGCAAAGTTGAAGGCATCAATATAACGCACGGCAGTTCATTAGGATGAAACGTATTGTGGAGTACGGCTTCGCTTGGAAGTCCATTTTCTTTGCTTTCTGCGGTTAAAAAACTGAGGAGCGACCATGTTGGTCACCCCTCATCTTTTCATTCTATGCTCCGTTTTCCGACGGTGAACTGTGAAGAACCGCTCGACCGCCATATCGTACCTTTTTTTCACTCTCCGGGTAGTTCTTTTCGCCGAGAATCTGCTCAACCGAATAACTTCCGGGAGGTATTTCTTCCTCTCCCTTTTTGTCGGGTGAATACTTCTCGTACACCGACCGCATCAGCGTATCCTTACTTGCGTAATGAATGTCCTTATTGTCCCGAAGAGGCACAACATATGGCTTATCCTCAAACCGGATCCCCCACTTGAAGAAAAGCTTCAGCTTCACCTTGATCGGATTGAAGCCTGTCTTGGTTACAACGAACGTACCTTTCGGAAGTGCTTTCAGTTCGTCCGCTGTCATAAGCGGTCGCTCGATCATCTGCAGAGAACGTGAAGGATCATTTTTGCTCTGACTCACGCTTCCTGACATCACGGTCCGTGTACCCAAGGATTTGGACAGCACCTGAGCCGTTTCCGAGTTTGGAGCGAAGCCGCCGAATACGGTGAGCTGCGTATTGTCCACGATGATCTCCGCACCTTCCTTGCCGTAGTTCTTTTCGAGCTGGGCGAGGGACTGGATAATTGGAACGACAGAAACTCTACGAGAACGGGATGCCGAGAACATCATCTCGGCGGATTCGATCTTGGGGAGCGTGCCGAACTCGTCGCAGTAAAAGACCACACGGTTCTTTAACTTACCGCCGTTCTCATCAGCCACGGCGAGGATCTCTCGGTACAACTGCTGAATGATCAGGCTGACCATGAAGTATTTGGACGAATCTTCCTCGGGCATGATGATGAAGATCGCAGACTTTTCGGAACAGAACTTTTCGGCGTCGATCTCCGTGTCATTGCACAGGATGGTTTCAAGTTCTGAATCGAGGAACGCATTCAGTCGGGACAGTGCGGTTGACATGACGGACGACATGGACTGCTCCGAGGTATTCAAGGCAGCCCCGGCAAACCATTTGGCTTTATGATCGTCGGGAAGAAGTGCCATCAAAGAATGGAACTGATTCTTCTGTTGCTTGTTGTTACTCGGGGCAAGTAATTCCTGAATGATCTTGAACACAGATACTATGTGCCGTTCTTCGGGTTTGCAGAACTCGGCAACCAGGAGGATGGATGCGGTCAAAACTCCTTCAGCCGCATCGTAGAAGTATGCGTTCTGACCGAAGGAGCCAGCATCCATGCCCGACAGAATGATGGTCTTAGCGATGATCTTCATGCCGATGATATCGGAAAATTTGAAGGTTTCGCTGCCTACAGTTCCTTCGTGGCGGTTGATGATAGTCAGTCGCAAAGCATCGTACTGACCGGAGATTTTGGTGTTTACGAATTGTACCTTGGCTCGGAGGTCTTCGCCAATCTTGGTAATCATGGTTTTACCTGCGAATACGGTATCGTCAGAGATGCGTTCCGAGTCATCAAAGAGCCTGTGCAATTCCTTTTCGTAAAAGGTCAATAAGTCAATCTCCTTCCTTTTAGTAAATATAACGGTCTTCAAAGCCTTCGCCTTTGCGGAGTTCTGGCTCGTGCCGAAGAATGGTTTAATTCTATCTATGTATGCTTCTGTCGGATTGGTTTGTATAAATAAAGTCTCTTTATCGACAAGTCAGGCAATGTTTTCTATGATACTTAAAGATAGTGGTAATTTGGATTATATTTATTACTATCTGAATTATTTTAGGGAAACACAAATACATAGGCTTTTGGAAACAGGAACGCAAAGCAATATAAATGCCGATACCGTTAGATCGATAAAAATACCTTTTTATGCCAATCAATCGGCGTATGTTAAATCAATGTTAGCCATTGAGAAACGGCTAAAAAATGAAAAAGATATGCTTTCTCGCCTAACTGACTTAAAAGCATATCTTCTATCAAATCTCTTTATATGAACAAGTTAGAGAGCAGATATCTTTTCTGCTCTTTTAATTTGTTTAAGATGATCCGCTCGGTATTTATCTTTTTATCAATAGAAAAGAGAATTTTGATATAGTTTTGTTGTTCGCAAACAGAAGGAACAAAACAAGGAATACTGTTTATATCTTTTAGATATGCGCAATCCATAGTCCCACGTACAGTAATCCTCTTTATCTGCTTTCGAAAATAGGTTGTTTGCATATAGTAATAAAGATATTCCGTCAAAACAAGTTTGGAAGGAACTATGCCTAAAATGCCTTGCTTTGTCGCGACGGGGTACTTATTTATTGATATACTACCTATTGTTGCACCATTTGAATAAATAATTGAATTATCTGGAACCATCCACGCAGACGATTTTTTTAATCCCAATTCCGAAATATAATCGTTATTATGGATAATATATTTCGTGTTTAAGTCTTCAATTTTTATAAATGGAATCGTTCCTTCTGCATAATAGTCTTTATTCTCGGTTGCTGGGGTTCCTCCTTCTCCTGCCTTTACATATAAGTCTTTGAAAGAGTAACGCAATCCTTTTCTGTCAAGCAAATAATCCACAAGTCCTTTAATAAGGGATTCATACTTGCTAATAATTTTGTTTTGTATCTCAATACGCTTCTCAATTTTATTGAGGAATGCAGCGATCTTCTTTTGCTCGTCTATTGCAGGCAAGAAGTGTTTTGTCGCAAAATAATCGTCAACCGCCATATTTAGCAAGCCGTGATTACGTGCACCTTCACCAGCAATCTCCGATATGCCTTTATGCCACTTTTTTGTTTCAAAATAGTGCGTTAAATAGTCGGAATCTACGCTGTCTTTTGGGCGGAACACGAAGTATAAGCTCGATAAACACCCTTTGTCGTAACGGTCTAAACGTTTTACAGCACCCCAAGCATAATCGTTTGAATAACTCTTGTTATAGGCAAAATCGCCATTGTAAAGAAGATAATATCCCGACAGGTCAACACTTGCGACTGTTTTATTAAAAAACATTACTTGATCTACAAGTCCGTATTGTGCCGATATAGTCAACGGTAGTGACGATTCGTTGTTTTTATTTCTGCGTGTTATACGGGTTACGAAGTCCGATAACGCATATTTATGCCATTCGTCAGTATATTCTGCAAATCTCAAAGTTGGAACATTAGGGGTGCTTTTGTCGCTTTTCATTGCAATTAGTCCTCCAAAATGCCGAGTTCTTTCAGATACTTGTTAATTTCCTCGTCAAGGCTTGCGCGTTGACTTTCAAGATCTTTTATCTCTGCCATAACCGCTTTGATATCGATTTCTTCTTCCTCTTCAAACGTATCCACATAGCGCGGAATATTCAAGTTATAGTCGTTTTCTTCAATCTCTTCCATTGTGGCGATATGGCAGAATTTATCTATATCTTTACGGTCGATATATGCATTTAAGATACGGTCGATATCTTCGGAAGAAAGCTGGTTCATATTTTTGCCAGGCGTGAAATATTTGCTCGCGTCAATAAAGCAGATGTTACCCGCGTTACCGTTACGATACTTGCGCAGAACAAGGCAGCATACCGGGATTCCCGTGCCATGGAAGAGGTTTGCCGGCAAACCGATGACCGCGTCAAGCACGTTGAGATCTTTTATCAGATATCTGCGAATCGTATCTTCGCTCCCGCCCCTGAAAAGTACGCCGTGCGGCAGAAGAACGGCAATACGTCCGTCGTCGTCCATATGGTAAACCATGTGTTCTACAAATGCAAAATCGGCTTTACTGGACGGTGCAAGTTTTCCCGCGCCGCTAAATCTCGGATCGTCAAGGAAGGAGGAAGCGGCAGACCATTTCGCCGAGTAGGGCGGATTCGCAACCTGAACGGTAAACTTGGTAGTTCCGAAATTATCTTTTTCAAGCGTGTTATCGTTGAAAAGATTGAAATATTGATACGGCACGTCGTGCATCAGCATATTCATACGGGCAAGGTTATAAGTCGTGCCGTTGAGTTCCTGTCCGTAATAATGACCTACGGCGTGTTCTGCCGTTCCACCGTTTGCGATAACCGCTTTGCGAACTTCCAAAAGCATAGAAGCCGAACCACAAGTAGGATCGCATACGTTTTTAACAGATTTTAAGCCGACTGTTGCAAGGCAAGCGCACAATTCGGAAACTGCGCTTGGTGTAAAGAACTCCCCACCTTTCTTACCGCTATCGGAAGCGAACAGACCAATCAAAATCATATAAGCCGTTCCGAGAACGTCAAATTGCGCGTCGTCATAAGAAAACTCTATATCGTTAACGCGGTTGATCACCTTAGCGATTTGTTTTGTTCGGTCGGAAACTTCCTTGCCCAAATCTTTATCTTTCAGGTCCATTGCGTCGAAAATACCGTCGAATGCGGCTTCTGACTTCTGCCCGAGCGTAGACTGCTGAATGGATGCGATTGCTTTTTCGAGATAGTCAACCGAGAACACTTTACCGTCATACTTGCCCGCAATCATATTGACGATATAACCGAAACTATATTCGGGGCGGATGATATAACCGAGATTGTCAAGAGAATACTTGTCGAGTGCGGCAAGCAATTCTTCATTTTGAGAAGCGAGAGCATCGGCATAGGTCATACCGTCGTTTTTCAGTATTTCTTCCATATACTTTTCCGTTTTTTCGGAAAGGAAACGGTAGAAAATGATACCGAGAATGTAATCTTTGAATTTGCTCGCGTCCATTGTTCCCCGCAAATCGTTTGCGATAGCCCAAAGCTTGTTGGAAAGTTCCTGCGCTTGTTGTTTGTGAAGTTGAATATCGGTTGCCATATTTTTATACTCCTTCTGCTCTGAATTTTTCGTATTGTTCTTTTACAAAGTCCTCTATTTCGGACGAGAGTTTTATTGTTTGAATTAGCCCGTAGCCTTTTTGACTTAACCGTTTTCGGATATCCTCAAGGCTGATAACGTGTTTGAATTGATATTCGGACATAAAAAATCTGATCGTTTCAACATCAAGTTTGGTTTCTTCCGCGAACATTTCGATATCCATGTTCTGTTGTTGAACTTCAAATTCTTCATACGCCTTCACAATATCTTCATCGGGTGAGAGTGTAAAGAATTTTTCCGTAACAAAGCGTTTTAACATTTCTTGCTTCGCTCTCAATCGTTCGTTGTCTGAACGCTCGATTTCTCGCAGAACCAAATCAATGGATCGTTTCTTTTCGTTTTCGTCTTTCTTAATAACGTCTTTCAGCAAATTAAGAATGTAAACGACGTTGATTTTATCCGTTCTTATCAACTCTATATTGAAGTCGATATCTACAAGAGTTGTTTTTACATTTCTCTCACGCTCTTTCTTGGCTAAATCGTAGTAGTAGAGATACCACGATTTATATCCCAAAAATTCGTCTTCGTCCAAGACGTTGGCCAGGTCGCTCCAATCGAATTTCGAGAAAGTTTTTAAGGTTGAAAGCGTTTGAGCGACCAAACGGAACGAAACAATAAATTTCCTTTGATCGTCTTCCGATTGTAATCTGCCCGCAATATCGTAAGACGGAGCAACGTTACGCATAATTGCAACCCGATCGGCATATTCCGCAACATAATAATCGTAATTTTCAAGCAGATATGCGTTTGGATTTCCATCGCCCGAAAACAGTTTCAAGGCTTTATCCTGTTCTTCTTTTATGTTTCGGAAGGTAATTATCTGTCCGTATTGCTTTGTTTCTTTGTAAATTCGGTTCGTGCGGCTGTATGCCTGCACAAGGGAGTGCCAAAACAACGGCTTGTCCAAGTATAAGGTGTTAAGCGGCTTTGAATCGAACCCCGTCAGGAACATATTTACTACAAGCAATATGTCGATTTGCGGTACTTCTTTTTGTTTTAATCGCTTTGCAATATCCTTGCGGTAGGCATCAAACGTTTCAAGACTGAAAGAAGGTTTTTCTTTTTCCGTGGAGAACATCTCATTGTAATCTTGAATACACTGTTCCAAAAATTCTCTTGATTGCGGTGTGTCCGCACCTTCGTCCATATCCTCGTTTGCGGCGTATGTAAATATAGCGGCAATTTTCAATCCTTTTTTGTTTAACTTCTTGAAAGCATTGTAATACTTTTGCAGAAGCGGAACAGACTGAATGGCGAAAAGAGAGGTGTAAGTGTCCGTACCGATTTTCGTATGTTTTTCATAATGTTCCAAAATGTTGTTGGTAACGAGTTCGATACGTTGCTGATCGCTATAAATGTTTGAAATATCAATGTTATTGCGTTTACAGTATTCTTCCAGATTAAAATTCGGATTGTTGCTCTGCTCGTGAACGATACGTCTTACCGTCATATCAGCAGCATTGGTTGTTACAACATTGAAAGTGTTTTGATATTCCACAGAGAATTTCAAAACGTTACCGTCTGCAATGGCTTCTTTGATAAGATACTTATGAAGACAAGCATCCATATTTCCGGCATTGAAAATGTCTGCCGTCGTCTGACCGGACGCCCCTTTGTTTTCTTCAAAAATAGGGGTTCCGGTAAAGCCTATAAAATTGGCGTTCTGGAAGCTCCTGCGGATATCGCCGTGCATTTTGCCGAACTGACTTCTATGACATTCGTCAATTACGAATACACACTTCTTCGTTTTGTACGCCTCCATAATCGGTTTATATTTTTCGTTGCGGAGCGCGCAAGCGAGTTTTTGAATTGTGGTAACAAGCATTTTTTCACCGCTGTTTTTCAAACGTTTAATGAGTTCAGAAGTGGAATCCGTGCTGTCTACGCAATTTTCTTCAAATGAATTGTATTCATCAACGGTCTGATCGTCTAAATCTTTACGGTCAACCAGGAAGAATACTTTATCGATTCTGCCATTGTCCCGGAGAAGCGAAGCGCACTTGAAAGATGTGAGCGTTTTTCCTGAACCGGTCGTATGCCAAACGTAGCCGTTTCGGTTTTCTTCCAAAACACGGCGCAAAACTGCTTTCGTCGCATAAATCTGATACGGACGCATTACGATAATATTCTTTAAGGTATCTTGCAATACAGTATAGTCTGTCAGTAGAGCGGTAATATTGAACTTAGTGAAGAAGTCTTCGGTAAACTCATTGAGTTGATTGATACGCTCATTGTTTGCATCCGTCCAAAAGAATGCCAAACTCTTTAATATTGCTTTATATGTACCATCGGCGTTCGTTTCGTTCTCGTTTGCAAAATATTTTGTCTGAATCGAGTTTGACACAACAAAACATTGAATGAAGTGAAAAAGTCCCCTGAACGAATCTCTGCGATAACGATTTATCTGATTGATTGCTTCGTTTATTTCAACGCCGGGTCGTTTCAATTCAATCTGAACAAGTGGTAAACCATTAATGAGAACTGTAACATCGTAACGATTCTTATAAACGACTTCATTCATATGGTCTTTATCCATCGTTACTTGATGCGTAACCTGATAAATATTGCGGTCTATGTCTTTTGACAGGAATTCAATATAGATACGCTTGCCGTTATCCAACTCCAAGACCTGTTTATCACGTAGAATCTTTGCAGACTCATAAACAGTCTTGTTTTCAATTTGTGTACGAAGTCTGTCAAATTCGGCAGTAGATAACTCTGCAACGCCTTTTGCTTTCATGATTTCCTCTTTATTGAATACTTCAAGTTGAGCCTTAAAATTCAACATTACTTCGGTATAATTTTTTAATTCGATATATTTGTAACCGATAGTCCCTAATCTTTCTATAAAAAGATTTTCTACTTCATACTCGCTTATCGCCATTTTTCGACTCCTTTTCAAAAGTTTTTATAAGTTGCTGTGTTAAAATATCCGATTTTTTTGTTTCAATAATGTGTGTCAGCCGATCACGCTTTCGTTGTAACTCGTTTATTTTGCCGATTATGCGTTGTTTCTCAATAGGTAAAAGAACTATATCAAAACCTTTCAGCATACTCAAAGGGATTACGGAAACAGCCGCATTGGCTTGTTTTAGTTTATTCAGTTCTTTAAGTGCCGCTTTATTGTTATTGATATACCAGCACAGATAATAGGGATCGAGAACATTAATATCTTTAATACGAATAATTGCTAAATTCGATAAGACCAATTTTCTTGCTCGACTCTGCTCAATTACAATAGCTTTGCCTGAACTCAAACCGACAACAACGTCATATTCCTTTGTCAAAGAGTAAGTCGCAATTTTATCGCTTTGCACGGTAAGATTTTTTTCTATAGGTAAATCGTCGGATACATTAGCAATATAATTGAGTTCCTGCATCGTAATCGTTTCAATCGATTGCCCGGAAGGAACTTCAATTCTCGTAGGTATGTTCCCTTGGATTATATCCGCCAACTTGGTTAGTTCCATTTATCACACGCCCTTTTTGAAATTTACATAAATATCATACACCATAATTTTGAGTTTGTCAATCGATTTTTTGAAATTTAATTAAATTTCTTTTTCGTTTTGCTGTTTTGGGCGTAAGAAAAAACTCGAAGCCATAATAACTTCGAGTTTTATCTTTCAAAACGCACTTGCAGGTGTTCCCATTAAATTATTTTTTTATTTTCTTAGAACACCCAAAGAGAGCTTTTTTGCTATTTTAATCCACAGCTTAACTGTTTTTTCAGCTTTTCGATGATCAGTTTTCTGAAAGATTCCGATCCGATAACCTCTACCATCGGTCCGAAGGATAGGATTCTGATCACCATCTCGGGTTCGTCATCGTGAACATATTTGATTTTTACGAGGTAATTCTTTCTATCAAGCTTTTCGGCTTGCTTTTCAAAGTGGGCAAAATGGAGCATAAATCGTTCCATTGCATTTCGCTCATCGCGGATCTTCACAGTGATCGTGTCATATATCACCGTTTTCTCCTCGCCGACGGACTGCCTTTCTCCGGTATAATGCGAGCAGGATCTTATCTTGGCAAGGTTGACGGTTGAAACGGCGCGCCATCCCGCAGTGATCAATCTGAACTTGTCATCCTTTTCGGAATATTCGAGTCTTACAGGGCGGCATCTGACAAACATGGTGTTGCCCTTGCGGTTGACCATTTCAAACTTGATTTGAGAATCTTTTCGTATTGCCTTTAAAATGATTCGGAATTGCCTTATGTATTCTTCATCCTCAAAGGGGTCACCGTCACCGTACTTATCGTAAACGTGATAATCCGCAGGAGTGAAAAGCGGCTCCACATCGGCAAGATCGGGAAACTCAACATCAAATAACTTCACACGGGGATCGAGCGAGATCGCCTTCAGCCATTGCTTTTGGAGCGTAGTCAAAGGCATAGTTGGTTTGTGTTCAAGCGCGGTCGTCATATCGGCGTGCACAAGCTGCCATTTTTCGCTTTTCAGCGCGGGCACAATCGTAAGTACACTTTCGCCGAACGCGCGCTCGGCGACGATCTTTTGCAATTCCTTTTCAGAATGCTCCCCGTCAATGATACCGGATATAATAGCGGCAACAGTATTGTAATATGCAGAGTAAAGCTCACTGAATATCATTCGCTCACCTCCGCTTTGACATCGTACATCCAATACATTGCTTCCAGATCCTTTTTGAATTGGTTCTCAACACTGCGATTGGAGAAGTTCATTTTTACGATACGGCAGATAAAGGTTCTGATCCAAGGGATCATCTCACTGGAATCATAAACGTCAGCAGAAAAACGATAGGTGTTTTCGTCGAGCTTTTCCACTGTTCCGACACGCTTTTCGCGATACAAGCGCTTGATGATGTATTCCTCATTATCTTCTACCTTGACTGTGAATTCTACATGCTCAAGGTGCTCTGCGTCCCATTTGTTCCGCTTGACGCTAACTCCCCACATCTTGCTTTGCATTCTGTCAAGCTCAGCGCGAAGCTCATCGAAGCGAGGCGTAGGATCTTCAAGCTTAACGTTTGAAAGATAGTCAACTCGATAGGATTGAAAGTGATTGTATTCGGGCAGATAGGCGAGTAGATGCTGTCTGCCGTTTTGTACGCTGATGAACACACGAAGCGGAACGATACGATTGCGCCTCGGCATATCTCTGCGGCGGCTCATATTCGATATCGTCACAGCTCTTTTCTCTCTCATTGCCGTGAAAAGGGAGGCAAGAACACCGCTGTCGATGGCACCGGTTATGTAGTGATGCTTGAAGGTAAAAGCATCGGTGTCGGATTCCTCTTTGTCGAGGATAAACGATCCGATCACTCCGCAGGGAGCAACCTCCGAGAAGTAATGCAAAACGTCGTTAAGATCGGAAATGTCGGTGCTCTCGGTTCGACGGTAATACATCTTCCGTCCTTCTTTTTCTGCCACGATAATGCCGGCTTCGCAGTATTCCTTAAGCTTTTTGCGAACAGTGGATTCGTCAAACATCATAGGGCTTTGAAAGCCGGACAGATATTTTTCATCGATCTCTGCAAGCAATTCGGAAATAGTGCGCTTAACAGACGGATCGTGTAAAATGTCAAAAATGATGAAATGCAACGTGATGTCGCCATCGGTAAAGCTTTTTGCTTTCCAAGCATTGTATAGCGGATTGTGCCTGATCGTTCGGCTATCGATGGAAATAAAAACATTTTTACCTTCAGAAGTGCGAACAAAGCTCATATGATCACCAAGCCAGCTTTCCAGACGGCGACGCTCGTCATCATAGGAACGCGCACTCTTGCTCTGATAGTCATCACGACTCTTGAAACCGTAAACGTAGAAATCACGCATATATGCTCTGATTTTTTCAAAGTTTTTGATAAGCTCACTGTATGAGGACATAGTTCACGCTCCTTTCTGTTGGTTTAAGTTGTTATTATGCTTTTCTGTGTTTTCTCTTGTCCTTTGTTGCCTCAAAGCTCACGTTCACAAGGAACCGCACTACATCCTCGGGCGCGTCGGGCAGAAGCACCGATATCCAATGGAGCTTGTTCATGTGATAGGCAGGATAGACACCGTCCGACGTGCCAAAGGAGCCGAACATCTCAACCGGCAGCTTCAGATTGACCACGTCGATCACCTCGTCGCTGTCAAAGCCGAACTTGCGTCGTGATACCCGCATCGCAAGCGCATACCACTTGCGATTATCCGCGTGCCGGAGCACCGCCGTTTCAAAATCCTCGTCAAATGGGTAGTCCGGCGATGTGTTGTATGTACCCGAGCAGTAGGATAGGAAATCTTGTTTTGTCATCGGCTACTCTCCTGTTCACAATATCTCTCAAAAAGCAAGTAATCTTATTTTTTGTATTTGCTGGCGGAATCTTTGGGAACCGCTTCGACAACTACAATTGTTGCAGGTGATAGTCCTTTGGAACGCATTTCTGCTTGTTTGCGATAGACAGCTTGGACTCGATAACTGCAACGCCCCGTGTCAATTAACACAAATATCTTTTTTTCGTTTCTTCGGCTTTAATCTAATAGACATTTTTTACCTCTTTATGTAACTTGAAATATTGTCAATTGAATTATTTTCTATAAAGCTCGTCCAATGTTTTTCCGTCTTTATCCTTCCATTCAACCCAACCGTTTGTGCTACCGCCCAAAGCAAACATTGCTGCAGAGCTGGGAGAAGTAAAGGATACAGAAACATTTAATTTGTGCTTTCCGTCAACGCAAACAATATTTCCGTTTGCAAGGGCTGTTTGACGTTGCTTTTCCAAAGTTGAGGAATGGCATTTACGGCTCATATCAATTTCCGAACCTTCCAAAACCTCAAAATTCTCGCCATCGTAAACGCCAAAAGCAGTAATGCCGTTGCGTGTAGTATGTAAGGTGTTGGCTTCATTCAAAGTCGTTTTTGTGTTATCCATCTTGTAACCCTGAGTTGCCATAATGAATTGGATTTCTTCGTAAACTTCCTCAATCAAAGGCAGGTCGTATTCGTCAATCTCATACTTGGGATTAACCGAGTTTTCAATCTTGTAGCGTTTGGCGTCGTGTGCCTTGCCAATAGCATAAGCTTCAAGACCGCTTATCATATCAAGAGAAAAAGTCTTGCTATCTGCCAAGAACATAATTGCCTTATTCCAAAAATCCTTGGAACGGTTATGATCGTCAAGACGTGTAACTCCATTACGGGTCTGCCCGATATATATTTGAGCTATTTTGTTATCATCGTTCTCGCTGATTAAATAATAGATGCCGGGGCGATTGATTCCCGAAAGCTTTTTGGCTTCAGAAAGCAACGGACGAGGAATAACATAGGTTGTCATCGTGGAGAGATGCCTGCGGATGGAACGAATGCCATCGGGCTGACCGTTGTGATATATAATTTCAAGTTTCTTACTGATTGCCATTTCGCTTATTCCTCACTTCCAGTTTTAGAATCACCCAACAATTCCAAATATTGATCGAGTCGCTTATTGAGATACTCCGCGAAGAGCTTTACCATCTCGGAACGATGGTCGAAGGCATCGTAATATCTCATTCTATCGGTGAATTTGATATCGATGGGGGGGTAGCCGGCTTTCATCAGTTCAAGGTTGATGATGAGGCGTCCGGTTCTGCCGTTGCCGTCGATGAAGGGATGGATGGTCTCAAACGCGATATGCAGATCGGCGAGCTTTTCCACGATGTTGCGCTCGTCGTTTGCGTACTGCTGCATGAGGTCATTCATTTTTGGCTCGATCAGATAGGGCTGGACAGGTTCCTGCTTTGCGCCCATGATGCGAACAGGCACTCTGCGGTACACGCCTCGGTCGAGCGGTTTATCCGCAAGAATGAGGGAATGAATCTGCTTGATGACCGATTCGGAGAGGGGAGTGCGAGCCTTGACAAGGTCGCAGATGAAATAGAACGCATCTTTATGACCGACCGCTTCCATGTGATCCTTCAGCGGTTTTTGATCGATGGTCAAGCCCTTCAGAACCATATCGGTTTCACGCAAAGTTAAGGTGTTGCCCTCGATTGCGTTGGAGTTGTAAGTATATTCGATCATGAAATCCTCGTTCAAACGCGCCACTTCACCTTCGGTAAGCGGTCTGCGCCCGTCGAGTTCTTTTTTCTTTCTTTCAATTTGGGAGAGAAGGGTTTCCTTTCCGCGAATACGTCCGTCGGCAGGTTTTGGTGCGTTATCGGGGACAAACCAGAGTTTGCCCTCGCGCCATGCGCCGTCAATCTGTCTGTTTACGCAGAGCGTACGGACGCGTCTGTCGGAGATGCCCCATTTCTCGGCGGCTTGCTTGGTCGTCATAGCCATGATTCATACCTCGTTACATTGAGTTCTCGAAATAATACAATTTATCAGAATAAGTATACCACATTTTCGGCATAAATTCAATAGGGTTCGGAATAATATTTTTGAATTTGCGGAATAATTCGCCGATTCTTATCTCTTGCAATCTCCGGCGTTTTGAGTTATAATATATTCAAGTTATCGATCCGGCTTTGGCGTAGCAGTACTCTTTGATTACAGCGGTGAAATATTTGCAACGTGAAGTGCTCTGACAGCGAACGACCGCATCAAACTCGGCAGCAGGAACCACACAAACGGGGGTGCATTTCTAAAAGAATTTCTAAAAATTTTTTAGAAATATTTTTAGAAATCGCTATGCCTTATGGCGTAAGGATTTTTTGAGGTTCGAACAAAAAAGAGCCGAAAGCCCTTGTAAATACTGGGCTTTCAGCTTCGTTTATCGTCCGTTATCGTCTTCTAAAATCTCTTAATTTCCGACAGGTTGATGTGCCTTGAAAACCGTTTGCCGGCAACGGCGCGTGAGTTCGAATCTCACACTCTCCGCCACTTTTTTGGGGTCAGGATGACAGTCCTGACCCTTTTTCGGTTGTGCTTATCATGACAGGTTCAAAATGAACACTTTGCACAACCGGACACCGATATACAGGCAGACAGAAATCAAAAATCCGTCTGCCTTTTTTACTGCGGAAGGAGAAAACAGATATGCTGCCGAAAAAACGGACAAACGGCTCGGAAACCGGGCGGCAGCGGCGGGAAGAAAAAGAGCTGACAGGTGCAGAATATGAGTTGCCGCCGGAGGGCTGCCCACGCAATCTTTTTTGTTCGTTGACGCAGTCTCCGGCGGTTTTCTAAAAAATCAAAAGAGTCATCCGTTCACAAAATATTTACGTTTTTTCCCGCGTTTGTCCTCACTTTTGAGGACAGACGGCGTCTTGTTTTTTTGATATAATCAAGTATAGTGATACAATGCGGTTAATGTATCGCAAAACTGCGTTATCTGCGTTCGGCGGAAAGAAACGCACGGCTTATGCACCGAACAAAACGCACAGAAAAATCTTCAGGATGATTTTGAGGGAGGAAATAATAGTATGATAAAAACGAACACACGAAGTCGTATCGTCAGTGTCCTGCTGGTGCTTATGATACTGCTCTCGCTGATGCCGGGCACGGCGGTTCCCGTCCATGCCTTCTGGGACGACTACGACAACGGCTTCGATTGTCCTAACTGCGACCACTACCATTTTGGCAACGATTATATGTGCGAATGCCTGTTCTGCACCATTGACTGCAACTACGAGTGCTGGGTTGAAACCCATTGTAACGACTGCGGTGTGTGCTTTGGAGACACGCCCTATTGGTGCGAGGAGTGCTACAAATGCGCGGAGTGCATGGAGGAAAAGCACTGCTCGACCTGCGCCAAGTGCTACATCGGCGAGGATGACCAGCTGTGCGGCGAATGCCATAAGGGACCCTGCTGCTCCATAACCATCTGCGACTCCTGCGGCTTCTGCGACGACTGCGCAAACGATGACAGCGACCCGATGCACTGCTCGCTGTGTAACAACTGCTTCGGCAATGTGGACGAGTGCGTGGACGACGATGATACCGGCGTCATCCACTGCGTCGATTGTCACACGGCCTGCGAGCAGTGCGAGGAATGCCTGCTGGCCAAGGAGAGCTGCGAGGAGTGCGGTCTGTGCATCGACTGCTGCAGGGAGAACTCCGAGGACGGCGGCTGCCCGGACGGCGAGACCTGCGTGGAAAGCGCCGAGTGGGATGAGCACATCTGCCCGGGCTGCGACGGCTGGGTCACGGATAAGGAGGACGAGGACGAGTTCTGCGAAATCTGTGAGCTGTGCAAGGAGTGCTGCGAGGGCAACTCCGACTGCTCCGAGGGAATGTGCGCAGAGGATCCGGACTACGCGGATCACTTCTGCGAGGACTGCGGCCTGTGCTTCCACGACAGTGATCCCTGCGAGAAAGACTGCAACGGGCAGCGCTGCGAGGTCTGCTGCCGGGACGCCGTGAGAGCTATGGGCTGCGAGCATGACGAATGGTGCTTCAGCGACCTTGAGTTTGAAGACCATCTGAAGGCAGAGCATCTCGATACCGGGCATACCCACATCGCTTCCTCGTCCTGGTCAGCCGACGGAACACAGCACTGGCATCCCTGCCGCTATTGCGACGGTGAAAAGCTGGCTGCCGCCAACCATGAATTTGACAACAAGGGCGTGTGCAAGGTCTGCGGCTACATCAGCGGCAGCTCCATCGTCATCACCCGCCAGCCCAAGAGCGTCAGGTGCAGGACCTCCATCTACAGCGGCGGCGATTATAAGGAAGAGCCGGAAAACGGCCTGCTGTTCAGTGAAAATAACTGGGTCACCTTCTCCGTCTCGGCAAGAAGCCTGAAGGGCGATGAGCTGACCTATCAGTGGTATCTGAAGAATAATGCGACGGCTAAGTACTACGAGATGGAGGAGACATCGTATTATGTGGGCGTGAAAACCCCCACGCTGAGGCTGTCGGTTTCCGCCGAGGCCTGCCAGGATGACTACTCCTACTTCTGCGTCATCGGCAGAAAGGGCGACCCTTCGGACACCATGAAAACGGCGGAGGCAAAGCTGACTGCCGCCCATGCCTACAGCCACAAGCAGGCGGGTGTGCCTGTGCCCACGGACGACAGCGAGAGAACGCCGAAATACAATGTCACTTGGGTCGATAAGAATGGGGTTACCCATAACGGTGTCGTGGGCGGCGACCCGAAGTGCGACGGCCACAAGCTCCCGTGCCTGTTCGAAAAAGGCGGTCTTTACGAAGCGCACTATATGACCACCGGCTCCAAGGAGCGCATCTTCCCGCATACCTTTGCGTTTGAAAAAAGCTATGACGCGGTGGGCGGCGGCAGGGTCGATATGCTCATCTGCACCGTCTGCGACTATGTCGTTTATGTGAAGAGCCATGTCCATGATTACGGCTGGAACTGGGACTGCACCGGCTTCGAGGATATCTATCACTATACCTTCAACATCGGCGGCTCGACCAAGACGGTGGAGGATCTCATCAATGAATCCGACTATGCCCACCCCGAAAAGTGCAAGGTTCCCGGCTGCGAGGAATTCATCATGGTTCCCCATAGCTGGGGCCGCTGGAATGTGGTCGAAAACCCCGATACCACAGGCGGCAAAGGCGGCATGGAGGCCGTATGCAGCGTCTGCGAATACACAAAGACGAAAATCGACAAGGATGACAGCGCAGGAGCCGATCATTGGACAAAGGACACCGCCATTGTGACGGTGAAAAACGGCCGGGCAACCCGTATGATCGTCAAGCCCGGCGACAAGATCAGGCTTTATCCCGAGGAGAGAACCGGTCAGAAGGCCATCGGCTGGAAGGTGGAGTATCTCCGCGAATACAATGAGTATGACATCATCAGCGGTACGGGATTGCCTGTTCATAAGCAATGGAATACCGGCGATGCCAAGACTCTGTTCAAGCTGGTAACCAACGGATCTGCCCTTGAGTGGGGCTGCACGATTCCGGCGTTCAGCGCCATGGGCGCCCCCGGCGGCGGCCAATTCTTCTTTGAGCCTGTCTATGCAGGCTGTGACCACAGCGGCGGCACCACGGTGCTCAATGCGAAGGCGCAGGTCTGCGACCGTAAGGGCTACACCGGCGACACCGCCTGCGCGGACTGCGGCCATGTCATAAGTGCCGGTTCGGATATCTACCCGCCTGCAAACGCCGGTCATACCGGTACACTGCAGCCGCTGTACTACTACGGCACGACCAACTCGGCCACCACTGACGCGAGCCACGGAGGCAAACGCTATAACGCCAGATCGGGCGACTGCAGGCACCGCGCCTATGAGGGCGACTACCGCTGCACGGATTGCGGCGGCACCGTAAAGGGCGAGACCGGCGAGTTCAGGCACAGCGGTCCCTTTGAGCTGCGGGATGTAAGAACGGCGACCTGTACCGAGAAGGGCTATTCCGGCAACCGGTACTGCACCGAGTGCGACAGGATCGCACAAAAGGGCAGCTCTACCCCGTCCCTCCACGAAATTGCCGACAACTCCAAGCTGGTCAATGAGGTTAAGCCCGGATGCACCACCACAGGCTATAGCGGCGACCGGCAGTGCACAGCCGGCTGCGGACAGATTCTCCGCTACGGTCATGTCATTAATAAGCTCAGCCATGACTGGGACGGCGGCAAACCCGCAACACAGGGCAAGAGCGACGGTACTCTCTACACCTGCCGGCGCGCCGACTGCGGCGAGACAAGGTTCGTCAGAAGCCCCGCCGCGGCAGGGTACACCGTCACGGTCATCAGGGGCACGGCATTGCTTGCCGGAGGCACCCCCATCACCGACAAGGTCGGGCAGGACACCGTTGTGACCGTTATGGCGGACGCACCGGAGGCAGGCAAGGTCTTTGACAAGTGGGTCGTGCCGGAGGGCAATGTCACCCTGGCAGACGCAACCAATGCGACTACCACCTTCACCATGCCCGGTAATGATGTGAAGCTCGAGGCCACCTATAAGGATGCGCCTCCCAGCCACACCCACAGCTACGGCACGGACTGGAAGTATGACGGCACCAATCACTGGCATGAGTGCGAGTGCGGCGACAAGGCCGACGCGGCAGCACACAGCTTCCGGTGGGTGATCGACAAAGCCGCTACCAAGGAGGCCACCGGCATCAAGCACGAGGAATGCGCCGTTTGCGGCGCCAAGCGCAGCGAGAATACGGTCATCCCCAAGGAATCCGGCTCTCCGGAAACCGGTGACGGTAGCAACCTCTTCGGTTGGCTGGCTGCTCTGTTCGTCAGCGGCGGCGTTCTGACCGTGTCTGGCGTGAACGGCAGAAAGAGAAAGGAAACCGAGGCTGAATAAGCCGACGCTTCCGGAATCGGAATAATCTGAATACAACAGGCGGTAACTGAAATGTGCCGTCCTCAGGGGCTGTTAAAAACCATCAGGTTTTGACAGCCCCTGAAATTTGCCTGCCGGGAATCAGACATTTCTTATGCTGTTCCGGGCGGTTTTACACCCGCTGCCACGGTTTTCGGCATCAGAGACCGCTGCCGCTTACACGATGAGGTCATGCTGAAGATCATTTTCGACACAAGGTGCTATCCGTTGGCGACCATGAAGGATTTCGGCGGGTGTGTTTCGCAGATCGTGTACAACATCCGGACAAACAATCCGACGTTTTCGTCGTTCATTGCCTCAAACAGGGCAAAAACCGCTGCAGAGACAGAAAAGCTGACGGATCAGATATCCGATCTCTGACGTTTTTCATGACATTGACCGCCGCAAGGGGATCCGATTCCCGAACGGCGGTCTTGTTTTTTCGCCGAAAGCTCACGGCGCAGTTTTTTTGAAAAAACGCTTCTCCGCAGTCCTCCCCGCCGTGCAAAGAAAGAAAAACCGCCGCAGAGAGCGAAAACCGCCGTGTTCCTGTCAAAATATGCTTGACAACACCGCAGGTTTTTTTTATAATAATATATTATGAAACAAAGGGAACGCGGATTTACCCCGCGCTCCGACTGGAGACAGCAATTGAACAGCGAAAACATCAAAACAGTTAAATTCGGCGGAAGCTCCCTTGCAAGCGGCGAGCAGTTCCGCAAGGTGCGCGATATAATCACAGCCGATCCCGAGAGGCGGTATGTCGTCCCCTCCGCTCCCGGAAAGCGCTTCGGCGACGATACAAAGGTGACAGACCTTCTTTATGCCTGCTACGAAAAGGCATCGCGGGGAGAGAATATCGATGTGATATTCGACAGGATAAAGGAGCGCTATGACAGCATAATCGCCGACCTCGGACTTGACATGACCCTTGAGCGCGACTATGCGGAGATAGAAAGCGCGCTGATACACAAGACCGGACGCGACTATGCGGCAAGCCGCGGGGAGTATCTGAACGGGAAGATACTTGCGCGTTATCTCGGCTACGACTTCATAGACGCCGCCGACGTGATCTTTTTCCGCGAGAACGGCGGATTCGACAGCGAAAAGACAAACGAGATCCTTTCCGCCGCGCTGAAGCGTCATACGCACGCGGTGATTCCGGGATTTTACGGTTCCATGCCGAACGACACGATAAAGACCTTCTCCCGCGGAGGCTCCGACATAACCGGATCGATCGTCGCGCGCGCTTCGTTTTCATCTATCTACGAAAACTGGACAGACGTTTCGGGCTTCCTCATGGCTGACCCGAGGATCGTGAAGGATCCGAAATCGATAAGCACGATAACCTACCGTGAGCTCCGCGAGCTTTCCTACATGGGCGCGACTGTCCTTCACGAGGATGCCATCTTCCCTGTCAGGATCGCGGGGATCCCGATAAACATAAGAAATACCAACCACCCCGACGACATCGGGACGATGATAGTTTCTCACTGTCCGCCGGACGGAAAGGGCGTCATCACCGGGATCGCCGGAAAGCGCGGCTTCAGCGTCATAACCATCGAAAAGGACCTGATGAATCAGGAAACCGGCTTCGGGCGGCGGGTGCTTGAGGTCATCGAGAACAGCGGGATATGCTTCGAGCATCTGCCTTCCGGCATCGACACGATGTCGGTCATAATCAACACCGCCGACCTTGCGCCTTACCGGAACATGGTCATTAGCAACATCTGCACCGCAGTTGACCCGGATTCGATCTCGGTCGAGGACGGACTTGCGCTCATCGCCGTTGTGGGACGGAACATGGTCAAGGCAAAGGGTACCGCCGCAAGAGTCCTTACCGCCGCCGCACAAGCCGGGGTGAACATACGCATGATCGATCAGGGATCGTGCGAGATAAACATTATTCTCGGCGTTGCCGACGACGATTTCGAAAAGGCTGTTGAGGCTATCTACCGGGAGTTCGAGGAGTAAAGGAATCGCTGATAATCCGGCAGCGCATCTCCGGCACATCTTTTCCCGTTTGCTTCCGGCTGAAAAACCCGCCGTACGTCAGGTACAGCCCGCCGGTGAAAGAGGAATATCATGAAAACCGCAATAACAATACTCATCTGCAGACTGCTGCGTTTTGCCGGGTCGCTCCTCGGACGGGGGAGCAGCCTGCCCGGAGAGATAGCGCTTAAGCTCTGTCCGGACATCTTAAGCCGCGTCAGACTGCCAAGGACGGTCATTGCCGTGACCGGGAGCAACGGAAAGACCTCAACGGTCGAGATGATAGCGCATATTCTGACCTCCGCGGGAAAGAGCTTTGCCTATAACCGCGAGGGCTCGAATCAGATCGAGGGCGTGACTGCGCTGATACTCTGCAACTGTACGCTCTCCGGGCGATTCAGGAAGGACATACTTCTTATCGAATCGGACGAACGGTATGCAAAGCACACCTTTAAGTACGTGAAGCCGACGCATTACGTCATAACCAACCTCTACCGCGACCAGCTGACAAGAAACGGTCATCCGGAGTGGGTGTACGATGCGATTAAGGACAGTATTCCGGAAAGCTGCCGGCTCATCGTCAACGCGGACGACCCGCTTGTCTCGCTGTTTGCCCGGGGGCGGGAGGACACCGTCCGCTTCGGAATGGACAGGCAGTCGTTTTCGACCGATGAAAACACCGGTGTCTACGACGACGGGAAATACTGCCCGGTGTGCTTCGGCAGAATGGAGTATTCCTTCCGGCACTACAATCATATCGGATCGTATCGCTGCACCTCCTGCGGTTACCGCCGCGAAGAGCCGGATCACAGGATAACTCTTGCCGACCTTGACGCGGGTTACCTGATTATCGACGGCAAAAACCGCATTGATCTTGCGTTCAGGAGCATTTACAACGCCTACAATATTCTTGCCTGCTATACTCTCTGCCGGGAGATCGGGCTTGACGGCGGCTTTGTTGCCTCCGGGATAAGCAACTATGTCCTTAAAAACGGCAGGGTCGTGAATTTCCGCCTCGGAGCCACGGAGGGGATGCTTATTACCTCAAAGCACGAAAATTCCGTCTCTTATGACCAGTCGCTCCGCTATATTTCTCAGCAGAAGGAGCCGCACGCCGTTTCGGTGACGGTTGACGCGATAAGCAGAAAGTACTTCACAAGCGATACAAGCTGGCTCTGGGACATAGATTTCGACCTGCTTGACACCCCGGAGACGGAGCATATCTATCTCTGCGGGCGCTATGCAGACGACCTTGCCGTCCGGTTCTCCTATACCGGCATCGACCCGGAGAAGATAACGGTGACGGAAAGCATTCCGGAATCGCTTGACGCAATAAAAAAATCAGGACACGGCAGGCTGTATGCGGTGACCTGCTTCTCCGACAAGGACAAGATTCTCTCGCGGGTCGAAAGGGGTTAAGATATGGAATTCCGGATACTTCATCTGTATTACGACATAATGAACCTCTACGGCGAATACGGGAATGTCTCGGCTCTTGAGAGGTATCTCCGTATGCAGGGTGCGGAGGTCATGACTGACCGGCTGACCGTCGGGGATGCGCCGGATTTTTGCTCCTACGATCTTGTTTACACAGGTTCCGGTACCGAGAGAAAACAGCTTTTCGTGCTTGAGGATATAAAGCGGCATACGGAGAGCATAAAAAACGCGCTTGAAAGCGGCGTGATATTCCTTGCGACCGGAAATTCCTTCGAGCTTTTCGGAAAATCGGTGACCTCAGCCGACGGGGCGGTTCACGAGGGGCTGTCGCTGTTTGATTTCACGGTTTCGCTCGGCGAAAAGCGCATTCTCGGAGACGTGATTTACCGCTCCGGGATAAGCGAAAAGCCTTTTGTCGGCTTTATCAACCGCGCAAGCGAAATATACGGGGTAAAGCATCCGCTTTTCACGGTCGTTCACGGCATCGGCAATTCGGAGCAGGATAAATCGGAGGGCATCTGCGAGGGCAGCTTTTACGGCACGCATCTCACCGGCCCCTGCATTGTCAAGAACCCGCACATGGCGGAGTATTTCGTCCGGCTTCTGACCTCTCGCAGATCGGCAGATTATTCTCCCATCCGGTTCGGAAACGAAGAAAAAGCCTACAGGACAACGCTTGAGGCTCTGACTGACAGGTTTGAGGGGAAGCAGAATCGAAGCTGAAGCGGAAACTATTGACAAACCGCGACAGAATATGCTATAATCATATCGAAGGATCACTTGCAGGCGGTCAAACGGCGGCTTTCCCGTAAAAGGGGATCGTTTCCGTGCTCCTCACGAAAGGGTTATTGACTTTTTTCGGGAGGAACGTGAAAAACTTTTTATTGTTTCCTCCCAGATGACTCCGGGAGGAGGTGACAGCAGTGTATGTTACATACGAGCAGCTTTTTCAGCTTCTCATGCTTATCGCCAATGTCGTTACGATTTTCGTCTCGATTTATAACAACAAAAAGAAATAACCGCCCTCAGCTTCCAAACGTGGCGGTTATTTCCCAAAAATAATCCTTCGTGAGGAGCACTGTTTGCGGTGATCCTTCCTCGTATTTTCATTATATCACATCGCCGCGGGTTTGTCAACTTTTTTTGTGATTTTTCTGCGGCACTGAAAGAATTGCGGCAATATTATCCGCCGAACTCTTTTCCGTTGATAAGATAGTCGATCGACACATTGAAATAATCCGAAAGAAGTCTGAGCATACCTATGTCCGGGCTTCTTTTTCCGTTTTCGTAGTACGAAAGTGCTTCACGGCTGATATTCAGGTCCATTGCGACCCTTAGCTGGCTGAGTTTTTTCTTTTTTCTGATGAGCTTCAGTCCGATAAGCCCGGTTTTGTCAGCTGCTGTTTTCACGTCTTAACCCTCCGAAAAGGTCTTGACAATATTGTAACAATGTGTTACAATATATGTAACAATTTGTTACTATTTCAATTGCGGAGGACAAAAATGAAGAAAAAAATCATAACAGCACTGCTTGCGGCAATCATTGCCGTTTCTTTTGCTTCCTGCGGGATCGTCAGGGGTACACCGGCGGAAACATCCGGAGCAGTCAAAAGCAAAGATACCTCTTCGCGGAAGTCCGACCTGATAAAAATCCCCGACATATCGGGGCTGAAGGAGGACGAGGGCGCGCTGATACTCAGCGGTAAGGGACTGATTCCGAAACGGGAATACAAATATCACGACAGTGTGGAAAGAGGAATGATTATCGGCACCGAGCCCGCCATCGGAAGCAGTATTGACGGTGATGCTCCCGTAACCGTATTCGTGTCAATGGGTCCCGAAATGTTTGACCTGAAAAATGCAGTCGGGTATATAATGAATGTAGCCGGAGTCGATCCGTTCTCGTGGGGAGACAACGGCGATAAGCGGACAAAGAGCTTCGATATGATTGTCATAAAGAATGAACTGTGCATAATCATTACGCTCGGCATGAAATCGGCTGAAGAACTGGAGTTTTTCAGAACCTTCGGATATGCATCGGTCAACGAGGATTATTCCGACAGCGTTATTGCCGATATCGAATACAGCTCGAAAACGATAGACAACACCGGAAACGACACGACATTTACCGTGAAGGTGCCTCTTTCCGAGCTTGAAAATGACAGGCCGAAAAGCATTTACATAAAGCTTGATTTTTCGGTCGGAGGAAATCCCGAAACGCTTAAGGCGGGTTTTGATCTTTCCTGGTAACAAATATACAACCGCTCCCGGTTTTTTCGCTGTCTTTTTTCCGTCCCCGGATGTCGGGAATCGGGCAAAAAGGCATTGAAAAACCGGGAGTTTTCTGTTATAATAAATGATATTACACTTTACACTATCGGACAGGAGAGATAAAACGGAATGGTAAAGGAAACAATCGATTTTCTCACCTCATGCGACCCGGAGGTCGGTCAGGCGATCTTTGCGGAATATGAGCGGCAGAACGACGGGATAGAGCTTATCGCGTCGGAAAACTTCGTATCTGAGGCGGTTCTTGCGGCTGCCGGAACGATCCTCACGAACAAATATGCGGAAGGGTACCCCGGAAAGCGCTATTACGGCGGCTGTCAGTGCGTTGACGTTGTCGAGAACATCGCAAGAGAGCGCGCAAAGAAGCTGTTCGGCGCAGAACACGCAAACGTCCAGCCGCACAGCGGCTCTCAGGCGAACACGGCGGTATATGTAGCCCTGCTTCAGCCCGGAGACACGGTTATGGGAATGAGCCTTGCCGACGGCGGGCACCTTACCCACGGAAGTCCGGTGAACCTTTCGGGGCTTTACTATCATTTCGTTCCCTACGGCGTAGACCCGGAGACTCATCTTATTGATTACGACAGGCTCGAGGAGCAGGCGGTCACGGTGAAACCTAAGCTGATAGTTGCCGGAGCCTCTGCGTACCCGAGGGTCATCGATTTCCCGCGCATGGCGGAGATAGCAAAGAAGTGCGGGGCTTACCTCATGGTCGATATGGCTCACATCGCGGGACTTGTCGCCGCGGGGCTTCACCCGTCGCCGGTGCCGTATGCGGACGTTGTGACCACCACCACCCACAAGACCCTTCGCGGTCCGAGGGGCGGAATGATACTCTGCCGCGAGGAGCTGGCGAAGAAGATAGACAAGGCGATCTTCCCCGGGATCCAGGGCGGTCCGCTTCTCCACATCATCGCCGCTAAAGCCGTCTGCTTCGGCGAGGCTCTGAAGCCGGAATTCCGCGCTTATCAGGAGCAGATCGTTAAGAACGCGAAAATCCTTGCCGACACGCTTGTCGCAGAGGGCTTTGACCTTGTGTCCGGCGGGACGGACAATCACCTCATGCTTGTTGACCTCCGCAGGTTCGGTGTCACCGGCAAGGAGATGGAGCACCGCCTTGACGAGGTGCATATCACCGTCAACAAGAATGCCATTCCGAACGACCCGCAGAGCCCGTTCATCACGAGCGGAATCCGCGTCGGCACTCCTGCGGCAACCACAAGAGGGCTGAAGGAGGACGACATGGTCACCGTCGGAAGGCTGATAAAGCTCGCCGCCGCCGACTTTGAAAACTCCGCCGGCTGCATCAGGGCAGAGGTCGCGAGGATCTGCGAAAAGTACCCGCTTTACGGGCAGAAACAATAAAACCGAATCGGCACGCATCGGAAAACGGTGCGTGCTTTTTTTGCTTCCGGCGGGATATCCGGAGAGGTTTTTCCCGGATCGGCACGGTACGATGCCAATATTGGTACTTATTATTCCTGAACGGTCATTGACAATAGGTGATAAATGATTTACAATAGAAGTGGCTTAAGTCAGTACAATTTCAACAAATCGCTTCAAAAAACCGTGAGAAAACGAGGTGCATAATTGAAAACAGAAATAAAACAGCATACCGTAAAAGGAACGGCCTTCCTCCTTGCGATTCTCATTCCGGCAATTTTCCTGCTTGCGTCCTGCGGCGGAGGGAGCGGCGGAAACAGCACGGAGACCGACCCTGTGCCGGAGTACATCGGCAGCCTGACCGACTATGACATAGTCTGCCCGGAGGGAGCGTCGAACGCCGTGAAGAGCGCCTGCCTGAAGATCAGAGCCGCGGTCATGGAGGCTTCCGGAAAGCTGCTGACCTACAAGGAGGACTTTTTCAGGGAGGGCGACGACAATTACACCGTCGGCGACCGCGAGATACTTGTCGGGAACACGAACCGGCAGGAGAGCGCCGAAACCGCAAAGGGACTTGGCAAATTCGACTACCGTATTGCCGTTGTGGGGACAAAGATCGCGATAACGGCGGGCAGCGACGAGTCTGTCGGCAGAGCGGCGGAGAAATTTATCGAGGATTTTATTGTTAAGGATAAGATGATGATTGAGAAAAATTACAGAACGGAGTATATCTCCGGAGACAATCCGCGCGGAGCGGAGCCGATTCTGAAGTTTGCTTTCGATACCTCATCGGAGCGAAAGACTGCCTCCGATGACGGAAAATACAGCGCGCGGCTGATAAACGCACAGGATATCGGCGGCTACGTCGGGAATGCCTTCCGGTTTGTTAAGTCAAGCAGCGGCGGCGCGCAGTTCGGGGACTTTTCGTTTGCCGGACTGCTTGCCGGAAAAAGCTCGTACACCGTTTCGATGTGGATAATGCCGTATCAGTCTTACCACGGAGTGTGGCAGTACCGCCTGTTCTCCGCATACGGAAACGGAAAAAACGAGATTCTGACGATCTCATACAGCAGCCCCGCGATCCACGTTGTTCTGAGAAACGACGACGGAAGCCGGGAAACAACCGTCACCTTCCCGTACAGTCTTGAAACGGTGATCCCTCCGTTTGACGCTGTCAACACAAACGACGGCGTGTGGCAGTTCATAACCCTTTCGGTCGATCTTGCCGGAGCATCGGTCAGACTTTATGTCAACGGAGACGAAATTCAGCCGTCAGAGACTGTCCGTGCCGACGGATTCCCGACGGACAGCATCAAAGAGGTCAAAAATTCGGTCTACAGCGATATAATCGCCGGTGACAGCAAGGGAAAAGCAATGACCTTCAACGGGATAATCGATGAATTTCAGGTTTTCGACCGTGCGCTTGACCGTGAGGAAGTCCATCAGCTTTATACCTCATACGGAAAATCCGAACACCCGTCGATAACCGAGGATCAGGCTTTCATAGTTGAAATGCTTGACAAACTCGGCGGCGGCGCGGCAGTTCTTGCCGGTTCGGCAAATGCGGTGAACAACGGGTATATAGTCAAAGCCGATGCGGACGACTATTCGGTGAAGAACATCCTTATCGACGGAGAGATCTGCATACCGGCTTCTCTTGCCGGAACGGTATTCGGAAGCCTTCCCGACGTCGCGGCAAAGACAGAGGGCGGAAAGGAATACTATCCGCTTAAGGCTCTGTGCGAAAAAGCCGGCAGAAAATACATCGACAGAACAAAGGATTCCGGGCTTATCGTTGTGCTGACCGATAAGAGCACCGTAGATCCCGACAACTGCGACGGATATGTGAAGAGACTTGCGCAGTTCTGCGTCGAAACATCGTTTGAACCGTCAAACAGCGTCGAGCAGACCCGCGCGCCGATATTTTACATCAATCCGTCCGAAAAGCTGTTTGCATACAGCCCGAGCATAACGAAAATCGGCGACACCCTCTATGCCTCCTGCGACGTCAGCTGCTATTACACCCCTACCTTCCGCAGCGATGACAACGGAAAGACATGGGAGCAGACGGGGAAAGTTGACGGTCTGTGGTGGGCGACGATATTCGCACACCGCGGAGAGCTTTACCTCGTCGGACGCTACACCTCCGGAGGATACTTCGGTGCGACCGGTGCAAGCTATTTCGGCGTTACGAAGAGCACTGACGGCGGAAAGACATGGTCGGAGATAAACGACAAACAGGGCGGCGTTTCGTATGAGGGCTACGGTGTTCACCGTGCACCGACTCCGGTCGTCGAACTTGACGGAAAGCTCTACACGGTTTTCGAGGTTCATACCGACTCTTCCGGAGCAAGACGCGAGGTGGTTGCCTTTGCCGACGCCGACAGTAATCTCATCGACCCGGCAAGCTGGAAATTCAAGAACTATCTGAGCGACAAACGTTTCCCCAACGAAGGGAACGCGGTCGTCGGCAAGGACGGAAACCTTTGGGTGGTGTCAAGGCTGACGACAAATCAGGGGCTGCTCTCAAAGCTCAGCCCGGACGGAAGCACGCTGATACCGTACAACGGGACACTTGCCGCATCGTATATCACAATACCCGGCGGGCAGACGAAAATGACCGTCAGATACGACGCATCAACGGGAAAATATCTTGCTATCGCCAACGTCATCGGCGCGGACAAGAGCATGATCCACGAAAGAAATTACAGTGCGCTCATCTCCTCCGACGACCTGATAAACTGGGAGATCGAAGAGCTGCTTCTCTGCGACCGGTCGGTGATAAACTATTACCTGTCGGTATCTGTCCACGCGTTCCAGTATGTTGACTGGATCTTTGACGGGGACGACATCCTGCTTGTCGTGAGAGAGGCTATGGAGGACGCGGCAAACTTCCATGACTCAAACTATATGACCTTCTACCGCATCGAAAACTACCGTCAGTATCTGAACGGTTAAAAAATATTATATGTGGCACAGCCACGGAAAGAGGAAAAAATGAAGACACTGAGAACAGTATCGGCAATTATCGTCGTTATCGCAATGACAGCGGTGATGGCAATCGGCACGTTTGCTGCCGGATATGACTGGGACATACTGAACGCTGATTTCACGTCGGCAAATGACCTTAAAAAATTTGCCGTCGAAGCCGAGGCGTACAAGAATTTTGTTACAGTCAAGGACGGAGCACTTCACATCACCAAGGACGCATCCGTAGGCACGGGAAACGGAGCAAACGACATAATGGCGGTCTTCTATCTTGAAAACGCCGTCACCTCCGGAAAGCTCGTCTATTCCGCGCGTATCCGCACGAAGGCAACAAGCTCGCTCTTCATCGGATTCTTTGACTCCGCCAACAAGCTGAAGATCAACTGCGTTGTCGGAAGCTCGGCTCAGGGCGGTGTTATAGGAATCAAGAGCAGCGGCAACAACAAGATCAGCGACAATGCGTTCAACGACGGCGAGTGGCACGATGTTGAGATCGTTTTCGACATCGCGAATGACAAGCTCATCTTCACTGTTGACGATGAGACCAAAACACAGACCATAACCGAGAATTTCCAGTCGAGCGGCGACACATTCTCGGACATCAAGAGGATCACCCTCAATCTCCGCGGAGGAAACCCGGCAGACGACACTTCTTATATTGACGCCGACTATATCAGGATCAGCAGCGGCGCAGAGGCAGGAAACAACAAGCCCGGCACTCCCGACACCTCCGATGCGACGGTAATTGCAGCCACTGTCCTTGCGGCAGGCGCCGTCGTTACCGCTTTTGCAGTAAAAAAACACAGAAAGTAATTCGGAAACAACAAAACCTCAGATACGGGAGACCGTATCTGAGGGAAAACAGGAGAATCGATGAAAAAAATTATTGCACTACTTGCCGCTCTTCTTATCTCCGCCGGATGCATAGCCTGCACGGGCGGGAATAATCCCGGCGGCGATGAAACCGGCGGAACAAAGGGCACAGACAAAACAAACGTGACCGGTTCGGATACCGGAACCTCTGCGGGAACAGAGGAAAGCCTTGATCCCGGACTTGAAAAGCAGGATTTCGGCGGCGGGAAGATGGTATTCCTCTGCCGCGACTACGACACGAACTACAACGAGATCGGCATCTTCGAGGACAGCCCCAACAACGTTGAGTCAGCCGTCTACTGGAGAAATTTCAAGCTCAACGAAAAGTATAACATAAAGATCGACGTGAACTATCAGGCGTTCAACGCGATACACACATATGCCCAGACGCAGATGGATGCAAACGATATTCCGTTTGATATAATCAGCTGCGGACCGATGTTCCAGATAAATCTTGCGATGAACGGCTCGCTCTATGCAAACGACGAGATCCCGGTCGTCGACTTCACAAAGGCATACTGGAGCCAGACGGTCATGGCGGACACAAGCGTTGCGAACAAGAGTTATTTCTTCGTTTCCGACGCGAATATGTGGGCAATGAATGCCGCCGGTGTCGTGTTCTTCAACAGCGACATGATAAAGGATCTTCAGTTTGAAAAATCGCCGTATGACCTTGTCAACGAAAACGCATGGACATACGACGCAATGCTCTCAATGAGCCGCAGAGCCTACTCCGACCTCGACTCCGACGGTGTTCCCTCGATTGCCGACCGTTTCGGCTCGGTATCGACCTATGCCGCCTCCGAAACAATGTTTGCCGGCCTCGGAGGGACGACCCTGAACAAGGATTCCGATGACATTCCGGAGCTTACGATAACAGATCAGAAAAACATCGACAGGATCACAAGGGTCGTCGAATTCTGGGCGGAGGATTCCTCGCTTCTGATAAACCGCTATCCGGATTATCAGTCTCCCCGTGCCGGCGGAAACCTGCTTGCCGACACGCTTCTTGACGGCAGAGCCCTTTTCTCTCAGGAACAGCTTTATCAGCTTTCGTCGTTTGCCGATTCCACATATGTCATCGGAATGGTGCCCTGCCCCAAGTATGACGAGAACCAGAAGGACTACCGCACCTTCATACACGTTGCGCACAGCTCGTCCTTCTCGCTCCCCAATCTTCTTACGGCAGAAAGACTGAAGCAGACCGCAACGGTGCTTGAGGATATGGCATATCTTTCACGCGACGGAGTAAAGCACGAGTACTATGACGTCAACCTGACGATTAGACGCGCACAGGACGAGGAATCGAAAGCAATGCTCGACATAATATTCTCGAACATGACAATAGACCTCGGCATGGTGCTTCAGGCCTCGGGATTCAACGCCTCAACCGTCGTCAGAAACCTTGTGTTCAATAAGGACACCTCGGTATCATCGACCCTTGCCGGAAACGTTGATTCCTACAACGCGCTTCTTTCAAACATGGTGAAATCGTTCACCGGACAGAAGTAAGCAAAACAGAAATATCGGCTGAATACAAAACGGGACGGCACGGCGGTTTGCGGAGCAGACCCGTGCCGTCTCTGCGGTTTTCAGTCCTTTGACATTCCGGTGCTGACCCGTCTGAACCTGTTCGGCGGCGTCTTCATATGCTGGCTGAAAAACCGGCTCAGCGAGTTTTCGGTCGAAAATCCGGTGATGTCGGCGATCTCCTTGAGCGACAGGTCGGTGTTCTGAAGCAGGTGGGTTATCACCCCCATCGTATGGTCGGCAAGGACCGTGCTTATGTTGGTGTTCATCTCCTTCTTCAGGATGCGGTTGATATTGCGCTGGCTGCAGCAGCAGTATTCGGTTATGTCGGAGATAGTCACGACCTTCCTTGCGTTGTCCTTCAGATACCTCTGCATCATGCGGATGTATGTGTTGTTGCTGCTCTCGGGAAGCCGCGCGCCGGTGCAGTCGATGAAAAGCTCCACCGCTATGCGGCAGAAGGCGGCATACTGGGCAAGTCCGCTGATCTTCAGTCCGTCCTCCGAAAGCAGGTCGCTGACGGCACTCATTACCTCCCTGCCTGCCTGACGGCAGAAGGGGTTTCCGATCAGCTTCTGACCGAATTCGTCCTTTATGTCGAAGGCAATTACCAGCCTTGACCCGGAATCTCCGTAACCGGAGAGCCGGTGAAGGCACTTTTTCGGGACGATTATATAATGTCCCGTCGGGATGTGAACCGTCTCTGTCCGGTCGATGACCATATCAATGCTCCCGCTCACCGCCATCTGTATCTCGTAGAAGGAATGGCGGTGCTCGGAATAGTCGGTTATGCTGTCGGTGCCGGAGTACGCGCTTCTCAGCACGTTTACCGACGAGAACAGGGAGATCGTCTCGTTGGTGTAGATGCAGTTGTATTTCTGTACGATTCTGTGCGAAGACGGCTTTTCCATATTACTCTCCAAATGCGAACAAAAAGGAATAGATTTTACAATATATGAACGAAATAAATCCGGGCGTATACCCGACGATGATAACACCCTACAACCGTGACGGGAGCGTTGACCTCGGCGCTGTCGGAGCGCTTACCGAATGGTACTGGGAAAAGGGCTGTCACGGTGTTTTTGCCGTCTGTATGTCCTCTGAAATGTTCCGGCTCACCCTCCGGGAAAAACGCGATATCGTAAGGACAGTGAAGAACAAGGCGGACAGCCTGCGTGCGCGGACAGGCGGCTTGCGGAAAATGTCGGTCGTCGCCTCCGGTCACACCTCCGACAGTGCGGAGGAGCAGATAAACGAGCTTTGCGCCGCTGCCGACGCGGGAGCCGACAGCGCAGTGCTTATAACCAACCGCGCAGACCGGTACGACTGCGATGACGATGAGTGGATAAGGCAGACAGAGAGGGTCATCTCAGGGCTTCCCTCCGATATCACCCTCGGCTTTTACGAGTGTCCGTACCCGGCAAAGCGGCTTATAAGCGACAGGATGCTTGAGTGGATGAAAACCACAGAAAGAGTCGCCTTCATAAAAGACACCTGCTGTGACATCGGCATGATGAGACACCGTCTCGATGTCCTCCGGGGCAGCGGGATCGGGCTTTTCAACGCAAACGCTCAGACCCTTCTTCCGTCGCTTCGGGCGGGCGCTGCGGGCTTCAGCGGCGTTATGGGCAACTTCAACCCCGAGGTGCTTGTGAGCCTTTATGAGTGCTTCGGGAGCAGCCCCGAAAGGGCAGAACGGATTCAGGACTATATAACCGTAAGCTGCGTTGTCGAGGGGCTCCGGTATCCGCTCGGCGTGAAATATCTGCTTAAGGAGCACGCCGGGATCGGAGAGCTTATCATAACAAGGGCGGAGCAGGACGCAGCTCTGACCGATTACGACAGAGAGTGCCTTGAGAGCTGTTACCGCTTCAACGAAGAGGCAAGGGTCCTGCTCGGCATCCGCGGTTAGTGTCAGTTAAATTATAAATTATCCCGACAGAAAAAATGTTAACGTGCCGTAAATTCCGCGCTTTTGCGGCACGGCAGGAGAAAACGAACAGAGACGCTTGCCTTACGGCTCCCGTCTCTGTTCGTTTCTCAATTGCGCGCGGCGCCCTGAAAATCACAGTTCAATATTTTTCACCGAGTCGATCCAATCGCGAAGCCAGTATTCGCTTGGAAGACCGACTCCCATTACGCAGTTCGTCAGGAAAATCAAACCGTCTGCGCGGTGTTCCTTCAACAGCTTCAGACCGTACCCGCACTGCAGCTTCATGTATTCATCCGGAACAGGCTCGCCGGAGGGATAGTCGTAAAGATAGATGCCGAGAAGCTTTTTCTGCCGTGGGAATTTCCGCTCCAGCAGCTCAAACCGTTCCGGCAGGCGGTTCAGCTCCTCATAATGCCACGACCAGAGAGTCAGCACGTCGAACAAGCCGTATACCGACGTATCGCAGGTTTCCAGATCCCGTCCGTAAACGGTAAGCCACATGGAAAGCGGTCGGCAGGCGGTATCCAGTGTGCGGCGGATATCCGAAACCAATTTCCGCTTTTCTTCCGGTATACTGCCTCCGCCGAGAAAATCATCGGCAAAAGCGCCGGTCACGTTGGGATATTTTTCGGCAAGATGGCAGATGAATTTTTCCTCATTCCCTGCGCGGAATCCGCTGGAGCCGGTAATGCTCCACACCACATTTTTCATGCGGCAGAAGCTTTCCATATACCCGTAAGCATCTGCCGAATACGGCACCGGGATCCCGTCCGAAACGATCATAACAACGTTCGGAATATCAAGCATCGCCGCTCCCTCTGCCGGTGTGATACGCGACCAACAGGAAAAACGGTTGGCACGTCCTTTGCCGAGCCAGATATCATCATCGTGAGCGCGGCTTGCAAATAACCATAACCTGTCCCTGACTGTCATCGGAATAGTTCCTCCTTTTTCAGCACTGATTTCAGGCTGTTGTTTCGGCTTTTTTCAGTGAGATGTCATAATGTGCCGGTGTCCCTGCGGATCCGGATAATAATTCATACGTCATGCATCGGCATTTACTTACATACGCTGTATTTTCCGATCCTGACCGGTCCGATAAGTCCCGACGGCTCAAATTTAAGATATCGCGAGAATTCGTCGTGTATTTCAAATCCGAGGTGATTCGTCACGGTGATGCATATCTCGTTTGCTCCGTCCCTGATATAATCGCTTATGTCGAACCTGTATGGCGGCGCAATCCTTATTCCCGCATATTCACCGTTCAGGATGACCTCAGCCGTTTCGCCCGCATAACCCAGATCAAGTATATACCTGAGCTCCGGATCGACCGGGATATCAAACCGCGTTTCATATCTCATATGTCCCGAAAACTGCGGCAGCATATCCCGCGCGGTTATATTTTTAAGCCTGTCGGGTTTGCCGTGCTTTCTGAAGTCCGGATATTCGACCTCACGCGCCAATGACAGCTCATACCCGCCGTCAAGCGCCGTTTCTCCTTCTTTTTTCAGCACATCAGATTCCGGCAGCTCCTTCGGTACCCTTCCCGTAATTATAACGACGGACGAATACGGCGAAAGCTTTATTTTTACCGAGCCGTCCGCAGAACAGCCGCGCTTTGCGGAATTTTCCGCCGCGTCATAAATTATATAATCTCCGCCGCTGAAATTTTTAAATCTTATCGGCGTTTCGATTTCGCGCGTCCCGTTCTCGTTATTGAGCATATATATGTCATTCCCGTCCCGCCTGCCGTGAAACACACGCAGAAATCTGTTTTCTTCGCTCTTTTCCTCACACAGAACATCTGTAAATCCGTTCGACCGCATATACTCCGCAAGGTTTTCCGTTTTTACAACCGTCAGTTTTTCGCTCTCCCGCAGGTATTCAGCTATGCTTTCACCCTCGCTTGAGTATTCGGGAAAAGCATCGGCATATACCACGCTGACCCCGTTTTGCGACAGCTCATACAGCTTTTTTATTGCGCCGACCGGCAGAGCCGTGCTGTGCGGAACAATGAAGCAGTCATATTCCGCCAGGTTTATCTTCAGCCTCCCGTTCTCCGGGATCGCGTATTTCAGAGCATCGATCGGAACAATGTCATAATCAATCTGATTATCATACAAAACCCTGCCGGCGCTTTCGGGATAATCAGCTTCCGCGCCGCTCCACTCAGCCTCTGCCTGATACAGTATCGCCGCCTGCGCAACGTGCCGTGTCCCTGTCAGTATGTGACTCATCCGGTTCATATATTGCATAAGCACACCGAACGCTCTGAACTGCGGATTTCTGCCGCGCGCATAAAAATGCGGCGGGCAATCCGGATCGGGGAACCTCATCGAAAACGCGTGCGGAACAAAGCAGTTGATCCCGCGCACAAGCATAAAGTCGGTCAGCCACTTCATCATCTTTACGCCCTCTGCCCAGCCGTATGCGCCGAAAATTTCGCACATAGCGCGTCCTTTTGTTTCGGGACGGATATGTGCGTCCGACGATGCAAGCTTCGACAGTGTATAGTGAAAGAATTTATTGTCGCATACCCGATAGCTGACCTCTCCCAACACAGGGTACTCTGCCATGCCGGGTATAATCTGATCAAGAACCACGTCCACGCCCGGAATATCCTCACCGGAGACCGCGCGGAAGTAATGACCCGCCCCCACACTTGTTTTTGAATTAATGTTATTATCCTCAATGACATGACCGGTATACAGTACACCGTGTTCCCGGCACCAATCGCCCAGTGCCTCCGAAAAATTCTTCTGATACAGGCGCGTTATGCAATTCATGTACGCGGTTCTGATTTTTGCCTCAATGTGATTCGCGGATTTCTGCCACAGAAACGGAAGATACTGCGCCGCGTCCTCTCCAAGCTCCGCCTTCAGCATTCCGGTCAGGCAGTCATTCCACGGATAATATGTACCTGCTCTGCCCAATTCAAGAATGCTGGTTCCGTTTATATCATGATTGTCAAAGCACGGCTCATCCGAGAAAAAGCCCTCGAGAGTGTTGCCGAAATACTCTTTGAAGTGCTCATAGTGCGGCTCGTAAACCGCCTTTATCATAAGCCCCGCCGACTCTTCGGAAAGCATATCGATTCTGTTCAGTTCTCTTTCCGAATATCCTCTGAGGGTCTTTACTACCACGGAAATTCTGTAACAACCGTCGGGCAGATCAAAATAAACAAAATCTCCGCTGATGTTTTCGGTCAGGTCGATTATCTCCCCCGTCATTACCTCGCTGTTTTTCTCTCTTCTGCACGCATATACGCCGATTATTTCATCGTCCCTGTCGCGGAGATAATAATTGATAAGTGCCGCTCCGCCGGTTACCGGACCGAGCGCGTCCATCGAATATGAAATTACGGAAAATTTCTTCGGTTCGATATTGTTTTTCCGGATGAAGTTCGCCGCATATCCCGTCGGACAGCGCATATCGTCCAGAATCCATACCTTCATGCCGAGCCGGGTACATTCTTTCAGTATAAGTCCGACGTCGCTCCACCAGCTGTCCTCCCCGAATTCTTCATAAGGTCTGCCCTCAACGCAGACAGCCCTGATCCACTTTTTACGCGGTTTTTTGTCCGGACTCACATCTGCCTTGACACAACAGTCAGCAAATTTCCCGTCCCGTATTGACACCGCCGCGCAAAAGTATTATAATTTATGATGTATAGTTTTGCCCGAGACCGAAAGGAAGAAATTAATGAGAAAACCGAAGATCGGCTTCATATCCCTCGGATGTCCGAAAAACCAGATAGACACCGAGGTCATGCTCAAGGAGCTTGCCGACGCGGGATACGAGATCACCGCAGAGGACATTTCAGCCGACATAATCATAGTAAACACCTGCGCCTTCATCGAGAGCGCAAAAAAAGAAGCCATCGACAATATCCTTGACGTCGCGTGGCTGAAAAAGCACAGGAAGCTGAAGGGCATAATCTGCTGCGGCTGCCTTGCCGAGAGATACCGCGAGGAGGTCTTTACCGAGCTGCCCGAGGTCGATGCCGTCGTCGGAACCGGAAGCATTCACAACATCGTGAAGGCTGTCGAAGAAGTCTGGGCGGGAAGAAGGTACATCTCCTGCGAAAAGAACGAGTGCCTCCGTCTCGGCGGCGAGAGGATCGTCACCACTCCCGAATACACAGCTTATATCAAGATAGCCGAGGGCTGCGACAACCGCTGCTCCTACTGCGCCATTCCCCTCATCCGCGGCGGCTTCCGTTCGCGCCCGATCGAGGACATTGCGGCTGAGGCAAAGGAGCTTGAGGCTCTCGGCGTGAAGGAGCTTGTCATCGTTGCTCAGGACACGACAAGATACGGCCTTGACATTTACGGCGAGTACAGCCTTGCAAGACTGATAAAGGCTCTGACCGCAGAAACAAAGATACCGTGGTTCAGGCTTCTCTACTGCTACCCGGACAAGATAACCGATGAGCTTATAACCGAGATAAGAGAGAATCCCCGCGTGCTGAAATACATCGACCTGCCGATACAGCACATCTCCGACCGGATGCTGAAGGCGATGAACCGCCACGGCGACGGCGCGCTTGTCCGCGATACGGTGAAGCGGCTGAGAGAAGGCGTTCCCGGCATCGTCCTGCGTACGACCGCCATCGTCGGCTTCCCCGGAGAGACCGAAGAGGACTACAACGAGCTTTGCGAATACATAAAAGAGGCGGAATTCGACCGCTTCGGCGCGTTCACCTACTCCCGCGAGGAGGGTACGCCGGCATACGATCTCCCCGATCAGATCGACGAGCAGGTAAAGCAGGACCGCCTTGACGGGATCATGGCGATACAGCTTGACATTCACGAAAAGCTGAACGAAAAGAAGCTCGGAAAGACGGTAAAGGTGCTTTGCGAGGGCTTTGACCCGGTTGCAGAGACATTCTACGGCAGAAGCGAAGCCGACGCCCCCGACATCGACGGAAAGGTGTATTTCACCTCAAAGAGAAAGCCGGCTGAGGGCGAATTTGTAAAGGTAAGGATCACCGACGCCATAGATTACGACCTCTACGGCGAACAGATCTGACGCGGAAGGAGAAAATATCATGAATCTGCCGAACAAACTGACCGTTGCAAGGATCATACTCGTTCCGTTCTGTATGTTCTTCATTGCCTTCACCGGCATGAACGACACTGCGGCGCGGATTATTGCGCTGGTCCTCTTCTCGCTGACGTCGCTTACCGATATGCTTGACGGGAAAATCGCAAGAAAATACAACCTTATCACCGATTTCGGAAAATTCCTTGACCCGGTCGCCGATAAGCTGCTGATAATCGGCTCGTACCTTGCCATACTTGTGCGGTACAGGGAAAACGCCGTATTCACCCAGGTCATGTTCTGGTGCCTGTTCGTCATCTTCTTCCGCGAGCTAGCCGTGACCTCCCTCCGCATGATAGTTGCCGACAAGGTGGTCATAGCCGCGAACTGGATGGGCAAGTGCAAAACGGTTTCGCAGATGGTCTGCGTCATCGTCGTCATACTGGAGCCGGTCTTCTTCGGCGGGGCGGACTGCCTGCTTATCGGAAGCTATGTTACCGTCTGCTTCTCTGCGCTCATGACTCTTTTGTCGGGGATCAACTATTTCAGAGCCTACTGGCCGTATCTCAACCCCAACAAGTGAACGGAGCGCGGAAATGATAGATTTACTGACTGTTGAAAAGGAATTCATATCCTCGCACATAAGAAAGGGCGGGGTCGCTGCCGATTTCACGATGGGCAACGGTCACGACACCCTCTGGCTGTCGCGTCAGGTGGGAGAGGAGGGCAGAGTCTATGCCTTCGACATCCAGCCCGCCGCGCTTGAGCATACAAGGGCTCTGCTTGAGTCCTCCGACTGCCCGGAAAACTACACCCTTATCCTTGATTCTCACGCAAATGCCGGAGAGTACATAAAGGAAATGCTCTGCGCCGGTATGTTCAACCTCGGCTATCTTCCGGGAAGCGACAAGAAGATAACCACCCTCCGCGAATCGACAATGAAGGCTGTCGTCACCGCTCTCGACCTGCTTGAGGACGGCGGCGGGCTTCTTGTTGCCGTTTATCCGGGGCATGAGGAGGGCACCCTTGAGGGGCTTATGCTCGACGACTATTTCGCGTCGCTTGACAGAAAGAAAATCTCGGTCTCAAAGCTGAAGATCGTCAATTCCCCCTCCTCCCCCTTCTTTTTCCTTGCCGAGAAAAAATGATGCTGTACCCGTACCCGGCTTGATTCCGGGGTACGGGCGTTTTTGACGGGTTTTCTGTTTTCCTGGTTCCGGCAGGGAGGAGGCTCAGTACCGTGACCCTACACGGATTTGACATGAACGTACATATAATTGCTCTCTTTCGGAAAAACCTATTGACAACCGGATAAAAAAATATTATAATCAAAGCAGTAAGTGAAAACGTTTTCACGGCAGGAGGAACCGATATGGACGGAAAAGCGAATATATACGACATTGCCCGCCTTACCGGGACCACGATAGCAGCGGTAAGCAGGGCATTTGATCCAAAGGGGAAGATCGAACAGTCAAAGCGCGAGGCGATCCTCAAGGCTGCGGAAAAGTACGGCTACCGTCCGAACCGCGCCGCCGGCAGGCTGTCCGGAAAAGCCATAAAGATAGGCTGCCTGCTCATCGCAAACATCCCGGAGTACTACGAAGAGCTTGTTGCCGGAATAAAAAACTCCTGTGCAAAGCTCTCCGACTTCAAGGTTGAGTGCGACATCCGCCTTGTCCCGCCCGACGAAAACGGCGACCGGGTCGTTGCCGCCGCCTTTGAGGAATATCTTCGCGGCGGAGCCGACGGGGTAATCACAAACATCAAATACACCGCGGAGGCGGTCAGATACATTTCCCTTCTCTCCGACGCCGGGATACCGTGCGCGACAGTCACCTCAGACGCGCCGGAAAGCCGGAGACTTTTTTCGGTGCAGAACGATTTTGTCACCGCCGGAAGAATGGCTGCTCAGCTGCTTTCGCTCGCCGGCGCGACCGGCAGTGTCCTTCTTTTCACCGGAGAGCGCGATTCCTACGTTCAGCGCCATATCATCAGCGGCTTTTCGGAGGAGGCGGCAGAGGACGGCCTTTCGGTCATCGGTACGTATGACACCTCCGACGATCCCGACCTTGCCGCAGAATACGCGGAAAGAGCCTTTTCGGAGCATCCGGACTGCGCCGGGATATATATAAGCACGGCAAACTCGCTTCCGGTCATCGGGTATATGAAAAAGCACGGGCTTGCCGGAAAGGTGAAGATAATCGCGTCGGACGTTTTCCCCGGGCTGTCGGAGTATATAAAAGACGGAACGGTAACTGCAACCGTCTATCAGAACCCATACGGGCAGGCAAAAACGGCTTTTGAAAAGCTGTACGACCACATTACCTTCAAAAAGCCCGAAAAGCAGATTTTCACCGTCGTTCCGCAGGCGGTCATGAAGAGCAATCTTCATCTTTATGAGCGGAACAGTCAGTAACGTCAGTCCTGCCGGAAAGCATCCGGCTTGATATATAACGGAGGATTATCAATTATGATGAGATCAGATCTTAGCGGCAAAACGGTGCTCGTGACCGGAGCGGGAGGAGCCATCGGCTCGTCTATGGCAGCGGTTCTCGGTGCAAACGGTGCCGCGGTTGCCGTCTGCGATATCGTGCTTGCCAATGCGGAAAAGACCGCGGCGGCTATCCGCGAGGCGGGCGGCAAGGCAAAGGCGTACTATTTCGACGTGACCGATCCGGAATGCGCGGCAAGGGTCGCGGATGAGATCGAAAACGATTTCGGCGGAATAGACATCCTTATCAACAACGCCGGCGTAAACGTCGGACCGAACGACAGAAAGCCCCTTCACGAGTTCAGCCCCGAAAAATGGGATTGGATCATCTCGATCGACCTCGACGGAGTTTTCAAGGTCACGAAGGCAGTCGTCCCGCACATAATAAAGCGCGGCGGCGGCTCGGTCATCAACATTTCAAGCGTCGTCGGACAGGTCCCGTTCAGGAATCAGTGCGCGTTCACTGCGGCAAAGGCGGGGGTTATCAACCTCTCGAAGGCCATGGCACTTGAATTTGCCCCGGAAAATATCAGAGTAAACGTCATCTGCCCCGGTTCCATCATGTTCGAGGGAACAAAGGCGCTCTTCTACGCCGACAAGGCAAAGGCAGAGGCTATGCTCTCGCATATTCCTCAGCACAGACCCGGCTCGCCGGAGGACATTGCCTATGCCGCGCTGTACCTTGCATCGGACGAATCGTCCTACATGACCGGAAGCGTCATGACGGTCGACGGCGGCTGGACCTGCGGCTTTGCCCGCGACTTCTGACCGGGGGAGCATACCATGACAGATACCGCTGTAAAGATAAACTCGGTAAGAGTCCCGGAGGGAAAGCTCGGAGTATTCTTCATGGGTCAGGCGGGAGCGGTTCTCAAGGCTCCCGACGATGAGCTTCTTGCCGTTGACCTCTACCTTTCCGACTGCTGCGAGAGATATTTCGGATTCAAGCGTCTTATGCCGAAGCTCATCGGCACAGCCGACGTGAAGTTCGATTACATCTGCGCCACGCACGCGCATTATGACCATTTCGACCCCGACTCTGTTCCCGCGCTCCTTGCGCACGGCGGAAAGCTCTATGCGGCTTCTGACTGCCGTGAGGAATGCGACCGTCTCGGCATAAAGGAGATGGAGGAGCTTAAGGTCGGCACAAAGCACACCGCCGGAGCCTTCACGATAGAAGCCGTCGAGTGCGACCACGGAGAAGGCACGCCCTATGCCGTCGGACTTTACATAACCTGCGGAGAAAAGAGCGTCTACATCGCCGGAGACACCTGCTTCCGTCCCGACATTGCCGAAAAAATGAGCGGATACAAAATCGACCTCATGTTCGCGCCGATAAACGGTGCCTACGGCAACCTCGACTGGAAACAGGGAGCCGATTTCTTCGCAATAGTCAGGCCGGAGCTCTGCGTCCCCTGCCACTACTGGAATTTCGCCGAGCACGGCGGCGACCCCGGAAAGTTCGCCAACGAAATGAAGTCCGCCCATCCCGACCTGCCTTACAGACTCATGACTCCGGGAGAGTATACGGAGATCTGAATTATGCCTTCCCCTTGAGGGGAAGGTGTCCGGCGGTACCGCCGGACGGATGAGGTGTAGGTTTCGCCCGCGAAACCGTTTCACAACGAAAAAGGCGACCACACACCTCATCACCGCCTGCCGGCGGAGCTTCCCCTCAAGGGGAAGCCTGAAATCAACTCCAATATTATAAAGAGAGGATATAAAACCATGATAGCCAATCTCAACAAGTACATCGACCACACGATTCTCAAGCCCTTTGCAACCGCAGACGACGTAAAGAAGCTCTGCGCCGACGCGGCAAAATACGACTTTGCAAGCGTCTGCATCAACCCCTGCTACGTCGCTCTTGCAAGAAAAGAGCTTGAGGGAACCGACGTGAACATCTGCACCGTCATCGGCTTCCCGCTCGGCGCAAACACCACCGAGATCAAGGCGGCTGAGACCGAGCGCGCTTACTATGACGGCTGTGACGAGTTCGACATGGTCATCAACGTCGGTGCTCTCAAGAGCAAGAACTATGCTTACGTGAAGCGCGACATCGAGGCTGTTGTCGCCGCCGCAAAGGGCAAGCTCGTCAAGGTCATAATCGAGACCTTCTATCTCACTCCCGAAGAGGTAGCTGTTGCTTCAAGGATCGCTTCCGACGCTGGCGCAAACTTCGTAAAGACCTGCACCGGCTTCAACGACGGCATCGCGACTGTTGAAAACGTGAAGATCATGAAGGCGAACATCGCCGACGGAGTGAAGGTCAAGGCTTCCTCCGGAATCAGAAACTACGAGCAGGCAAAGGCCCTTATCGAAGCCGGCGCAGAGCGTCTCGGAACCTCCGCGGGCGCGAAGATACTTGAGGACGCAGCCGGAAAATGATCGGCAGGGACAGTTTCAAGGGAGTTCCCTCGGTCGTCATCGACACCGGAAGTCTGAAAGCCGTGTTTCTGCCCGAAAACGGGGGAAAGCTGGCATCGCTGACCGACAAAGAGACCGGAACCGAGCTTCTTGAGCAGGCTCCGGGAAAGGAATACCTCTCCATCGGCATGGACTCGTCCTATATCGACGGAGAGTGCAGTGCCTTTGATGATATGTTTCCGACCATCGACCCGCAGGACGGGGGATATCCCGACCACGGCGAGGTCTGCCGGGCAAAGCATAAGTGCGTCATCGGTGACGGATATGCGGAGTTCTCCTATGACTCCGTCCTTCTGCCCTACCGGTACGAAAAGCGCATTTCCGCCTCTCCCGACGGCGGGCTGGAGACAGCTTACCGCATCACCAACCTGTCGGACAGGGCTCTTCCGTGCCTCTGGGCGGGGCATATCATGCTTGCCGGCTCCGAGGGTGCAGAGGTCATCATCCCCTGCCGCGAGGGTGCCCCGGCGACCGTCTGCTTCTGCGACAACGGCGACCTTGTCCCCGGCTCCGATATCGGGTTCACAAGAGAGCTTGCCGTGCAGATGCCGTTCTCGGCGACCGCTCCCGCCTACAAGTTCTATCTGAAGGAGCCTGCCGACAGAGGCGAGCTTGTCTGTAAACGTTACCGCGACGGTATTTTCGTTTCGATCAGCTACGATGCCGCAAAGCTCCCGTATGTCGGGCTGTGGATGAACAACGGCACCTTCAAGGGAATGTACAACGCCGCGGTCGAAATGTGCACCGCTCCCTTCGATTCCCCCGAAAAAGCCGAAGCAAAAGGCTACCGCGCCGCACTTGACGCAAACGAAATACTTGAGTTCACCCTGACATTCCGCTCCGGAAGGCTGTAAAAGGAACGCCGGGCGCTGCCCGGACCCGCCAAGAAACTTCTTGAAAGAATGTTTCTGAAGATGCAAAGCATCTTCTAGATCTTCAAGAACTTTTGAAAAAAGGATAAATATATCGGTTGTCAGTCGGCCTGACAAAAATCAGGCTGAACGATCGTGACAGCGGATATATATTTTCAACGAAAGAAAGGAAAATAGTTATGTCCAAGACCTGTAAAATAGTTGTTGTCGGCAGCTTTATAACCGACATTACCGGCTTTGCGCCCCGCTTCCCCGGCGACGGAGAGACCGTTCTCGGCTCTGCAGTCAAGTTCGGCCCCGGCGGAAAGGGCTCCAACCAGGCGACCGCGGCATCCCGCTCCGGCGGCGAGGTCGTTATGGTCACAAAGATCGGAACGGATATGCTCAGCGACGTCGCAAGAAAGCATTACACCGCCGAGGGAATGACCCAGAAGTACGTCACCGTCACCGACAAAGCCGACACCGGCTCGGCATTCATCGAGGTCAGCGAGACCACCGGTGAAAACCGCATAATCGTCGTCAAGGGCGCAAACGCATATATCACAAAAGAGGACGTTTACGCGGCTGAGCAGGATATCGCGGAATCGAACGCAGTACTCACCCAGCTTGAGTCCAGCCTTGACAGCGTCATCGCCCTCAAGGAGCTGGCTGAAAAGTACGGCAAGCCCTTCGTCCTCAACCCCGCGCCGATGCAGGAGGTTCCGGAAGGACTCTTCAAGGGCATCGATTTCTTCACTCCCAACGAGACAGAGGCGGAATTCTTCAGCGGCGTAAAGGTCACCTCTCCCGAAACTGCGGAGGAAGCGGCAGACAGGCTCCTTGCGCTCGGTGTGAAGAACGTTATCATCACACTCGGCAAGAAGGGCGTTTTCTGGACGAACGGCACCGAAAAGGCGCTTGTTCCGACCACCGACCTCAAGCCGGTTGACACCACGGGAGCGGGAGACGCCTTCAACGGCGGCTTTACCGTTGCCATCTCAGAGGGCAGAGACGTCATCGACGCCATGAAATTCGGCAACAGCGTGGCTTCAATCTCGGTAACGAGAAAGGGCAGCTCTCCCTCAATGCCGACAAGAGAAGAGACCGACGCGCTTTACAACCGGTTCTATCTCGGCAAATAATCAAATAACGAAAGAGTAACCATTAATGAAGGCACTGATAATCGAAGAACAGAACAAAGCGGTGATAAAGGAAGTTCCGGTACGCGAGCTTGAGCCGGATGAGATCCTCTGCCGCGTGACCTACTGCGGAATCTGCGGGACCGACCTTGCCATTTACACCGGCGAGACGAATTTCGTCCGCGACGGGCTTATAAAATACCCGGTCAGGATAGGTCATGAGTGGACGGGAGTTGTTGACAGAATCGGCTCTGCGGTAACGAAATTCAAGCCCGGAGACCGCGTTGTTTCCGACAACGGCGTCACCTGCCGCAAGTGCCCCGCCTGCAGGCGCGGCGACCTTGCGCACTGCGAGAACATCAAGAGCGTCGGAACAATAAACTGCTGGGACGGCGGATTTGCCGAGTACATAATCATGCCGGAGATCCACCTCTTCCACCTTCCGGACAACATCGACGACAGGAACGCCGCGACGATAGAGCCGCTCACCGTCTCCTATGCCGGCATCACAAAGCGTAAGATCACCCCCGAAACGATTGTTGCGGTCATAGGGACAGGTCCTATTGCCCTCGGAATAGTTGCCCTTGCAAAGACAATGGGCGCGGGACGGATAATCGCCGTGGGCAGGACCGATTCCAAGCTGCAGAGATGCCTTGACGCCGGTGCTACCGACATCGTCAACAACACAAGAGTTGACGCCGGCGAGGAGGTCTACCGCATAACAAACGGTCACGGAGCCGATTTCGTCCTTGAGACCTCCGGAGCCACCCCCACCGTTCAGCAGGCTATCGACATGGCTGCCGAATACGGCACGCTCTCCATGGTCGGCTTCTATGAGACAGAGATAAACGGACTTATCTTCAACCGCATGGTGACGAAAAGGCTCAATATCATCGGTGTCATGGGCGAGTTCGGTCTCGTTCCCAAGATAATAGACTACATGGAGAAAACCGGGCTTAACCTTGAAAGCATGATCACAAGAGAGATCCCCTTCTCAGAGGCTCCCGACTACTTCCTCCATCACAAGGAAATGCACAAGCAGGACATCAAGGTGCTTGTGAAGATCAGCTAATTGGGGATCTTCCCGCCTGCCTTAAGAACCTTCTTGAAAGAAGGTTCTTAAGAATCTCCAAGAACTTTTGAAAAAAGGAATTATTATCGGCTGTTTGGACGGTGATTTTTCCGGTTTGATGCGCTTCGGCGCCAATGAAAGGAACATTATTATGGCAGACAAACCCAAGGGAGTTGTAATCAACTCATGGGAGGTAAAGCCTCTTGTGCTTGACGAGACATACTCCTCCAAAATGATACTCGACAGCGTTGTTGCGGGCGGTCCCGCGATACAGATGAACGAGGGCACCCTTGCTCCCGGATGCAAGACCGGCGGCGGTGTTCACGAGAAGCCCGAGATCTACTACATTGTCAGGGGTGAGGCAAAGCTACACCTTGACGACGACGTTTACGACGTTGCTCCCGGCTCTCTTGCCTACATCCCCGGCGGAGTATTCCACTGGCTTGAAAACAAGAGCACCACCGAGCCGTTTGTCATCCTGACCCTCTGGGAAAAGGCTGAGGACAACGAGGTCTACAACCTCAGAATCGAAAAGTGGGGCAAGTCCTTCAAGACGATCTACGAGGACTGATCCGATACAACGGCAAAGATCCCTTCCGCGGCGGGAAACCTCTGCGGAGGGGGTTTTTCCGGTGCTGCCCCGGGTCTGCGCTCTTTTTCGGGAAGAAAGAGGGACAGGCAGCATATACCCTCAATATTTCTCCTCCGTCCGTCTTGCAATTCCCGCGATAATAGTTTATAATATTAACGTAAAATACACTCATCAAGGAGACAATCAATATGTTCTGTGAAAAATGCGGAGCGCAGCTTCCCGACAAAGCCGTGTTCTGCGAAAAATGCGGCACTCCGGTCGGAGGACAGGCGGCAGGCACCGGAACCGGGACTCCGTTTTATCCCCCCATGCCTCCGAAAAAGCCGTCAGCGCTGAAAAAATTCTTCTCGGTCAAAAGAAACGTCATACTGACCGCGGCGGCAGCAGCTGCACTGCTCATACTCATCACCGTCATCGCGGTGATATCGGTGATGCCGAAAAAAGTCTACGTCGATAAGTATTTCGACATCGTCTACACCGGCTGCGACGGCTACGCGACCCCCTCGGTAAAGTGGAACGACGATGCGCTGAAGAAGATCGACAAGAAGATCTTCAGCAGGAAGATCAAGCCCAAGGATGATTTCGGTCTCGGCGACCTGTGGAACTCATTTCAGGAGAATCTTTCGCTGAAGGACTGCGTCAGCGTCTCTCTTGACAGAGAAAACGCATATCTCAAAAACGGCGACAAAATCACAGTGTCGGTCAAGCCCGGCTTCACGGATTTCGAAAAGCTGTATAAGATAAAGCTCGCCGTCCGGCACAGTACCGTTAAGGTCAGCGGGCTGAAGGAAGCTGTGAAATTCAACCCGTTTGAGGGTGTTTCGGTCGTCTTTGACGGCTATACCGGATTCGGAAAGGCAACAGTTAATGTTCCGTCTTCTCCGGTCATGATCGGAGACAGCCGTCTTGCCGCGGAATTCACCTCCGCAGCAGACGGATACAGAATAAAAATATACGACTCCACCGGCGAAAACCCGTCAACATATCATCTCAGATGCACCTTTGACCGGGTACTCAGCCTGTCAAACGGTGATGTCATAACCTGCACCGTTCAGGACGCGGACAGGCTTGTTTCCGTCATGGGGGTTTCGCTTTCGGCAGCCGAAAAGAAAGTAACCGTCGGCGGGCTCAGCGATATGCTGTCCTATGACCCCTCGAATGAGGTCTCGGCGGTGTTCTCCGGCTTCTCCGGCTACGGCGAAGCGGAGATAAAGCTCCCGGGAGACAAGACACTCGGCAGCTACATAATCAAAACCGAGGCTGATGTCTCGGCAAGCCGTCTCCGTCTGTACACCATACTTTGCGACGCAAACGGAAACGAGCTGAGAAGGCTGCGCTACGATGCCGACAAGACAAAGTATTTCGCAAATTCCGATACCGTCACCTTCAGTCTCAACACCTCCGGAAACACGCTTGAGGCGGACTACGGAATTACTCTTGCGGAAACCTTTACGGTCACGGTATCGGGGCTTGAAGAGCCTGTCGATCCGAAATTCGCCGACCGCCTTTCGGTCGCGTTTGAGGGATTTGAGGGCTACGGAAAAATCGGCTCTCTCACTCTCATCGGCGAGGATGTCTACACCGTCGGAAAGTACACCTTCAAGCTCACCCCGACGCTTGAGTCCGGTTCGCTGTTCGGCAAATGCCTGCTTTCGGTCGTTGTTGCCGATGAAAGCGGAAATCTCTTCACTGTCGAATACCGGACAGGCAGCTTCAGAGATCTCGGGGCAAACGGGGAAGAGGTAAAGTTCACCTGCCGCACCGGAAGCAGCGGGCGCGAAAAAATCGCCCGTCAGTACGGCATTGCGCTTCCCGAAAGCCTTGATTACACCGTTTCCGGGCTTAAGGCGACGACGGCAGTCGATCCCCGCGAAATGCTCACGTATGCCTTCTCCGGCGCAAACGGAAAGATCGTCCTTGATTTCGGTCTGAAGCAGGCTGAAATGACCGCCGGCGGCTGCACCATAGCCCTTAAGGTCGAAAGCGGCGAAAGCTGGGGAAGCCACAAAACCACCCTCACCTTCACCGTTACGGCTGAGGACGGCACAGAATATACCGGAAAGTATTATGCAAATTCCGGCAGCCTCAGTGAGGGTGACACGGTCTCGGTATATCAGAACATCAGCGTCAGCAAGATCGCCGAGGCAACCGGGCTTGTATTCTCAAATGAATCGGTTCAGGTCATCGTAAGCACGAAATAAGCCGTTCCGGCAGATAAAAAACAACCCGCCTCCCTGTTCTTCCGCAAAGCTCGGGGAGGCGGGACTTTTTTCGGCCCTGTTCGGGGAAATACGGCATTTTTTTGCCCTTCGGTGAAAAAAATATTAAAATTCTATTGACAAACCGATAATGATGTGGTATAATCAGCACCGTTAAGAAATCTTTAATCCGGTACAGAGAGACCGGCAAGATGACATACGGGGTCTTTGTGCCCGGATTTTGTGAAGTCTTGCCGTCGGCAGGGCTTTTTTTGGTGCCTGCGGAGGTTTTTGAGCATGGAAACAAGATACAAGGCAAGGATACTTGACGCGGATGCAATGCGCAGGGCTCTTATGAGGATAACTCACGAGATCCTTGAAAAGAACAACGGAACCGACGGACTGTGCCTTGTCGGAATCAGAACAAGGGGCGTGCCGGTCGCAAAGCGGATCGCCGAAAACATAAAGCGTATTGAGGGAACCGACGTCCCGGTCGGAATCCTTGACATAACGCTCTACCGCGACGACCTTACTGCCGTTTCCGATATGCCGGTCGTCAACGGAAGCGATATCCCGTTCCCGGTTGCCGGCAAAAAGGTTATCCTTGCAGACGATGTCCTTTACACCGGCAGAACCGCAAGAGCCGCAATCGAGGCGGTGTTCAGGCTCGGTCGCCCCGATGCGATACGGCTCGCCGTTGTGGTTGACCGCGGTCACAGGGAGCTTCCCATCCGCGCCGATTACGTCGGTAAAAACGTCCCCACCTCTACCATGGAGATAATTTCGGTAAAGCTCGCAGAAACCGACGGCGAGGACGCCGCCGATCTGCTTGAAAAATATAAATAAAGTCTGAGGTGAGCTGCGGGGCTCTGCCCCGGACCCCGCTCAAAAAACTTTTTGAAAAAAGTTTTTTGAGAATTTTCAAAAACTTTTGAAAAAGGATTTGATAAATTCCGGTTTCAGCACCGACTTCTTCAATGGTCTTTTTTCAAAAGTTCTTGAAGGTTCCAGAAGATGCTTCGCATCTTCAGAAACATTCTTTCAAGAAGTTTCTTGGCGGGTTCGGGCAGCGCCCGCGTATCCCCGAAAGGCTTAAAATAAACGGAGGGTAATATGAAACTCACTTACAATGTCAATGACAGACCGAAATTCGGGCAGCTGCTGCTGTTCGGGCTTCAGCAGCTCCTTGCGATACTTGCGGCAACGATCGCGGTACCGTCGATAATCGGAAACGGGATGTCCCAGTCGGCGGCGCTGTTCGGCGCGGGCGTGGGAACCATTGTCTATCTGCTCTTCACGAAATTCAGAAGCCCGGTATTCCTCGGCTCGTCGTTCGCCTTCATCGGCTCTATGTTTGCGGCATTTGCAGGAGCGGCATCGGCACAGGCAGGACACGCCGGACTGATTCTCGGCGCCCTGTTTGCCGGACTTGTCTACGTCATTATCGCAATAGTCATAAAGCTTGCCGGTGTCAGGTGGATAAACAAGCTCATGCCCGCCGTTGTTATCGGACCGACAGTCGCGATCATCGGACTTTCGCTTGCAGGCAATGCAGTCGGCGACCTCACCAAGGGTAAGGTCATGAAGGATGTTGTGACGCAGGTCGTAAAGGACGGTGCGATTGTAGACGATGTATCTCAAGTCTCGGTCGCAAGCCCCTATGTCGCACTTGTCTGCGGACTTGTCACTCTGTTCGTCGTCATCCTCTGCTCGGTCTACGGCAAAAAGATGGCAAAGCTCATCCCCTTCATCATCGGAATCTGCGCGGGATATGCAGTCGCCGCAATCTTCACGGTGATCGGCATTGCTTCCGGAAACGACGCCCTTAAGATCATCGATTTCTCGGTATTCAGAAACATGGACTGGTTCGCCATTCCCGACTTCACCTTCTTTGAGGCTGCAAAGGGTCTCAAGGCGATTGACGGTCACTACATAGCAACCGTTGCGGTAGCATATGTCCCCGTCGCATTCGTTGTCTTTGCGGAGCACATCGCCGACCACAAGAACCTCTCGACAATAATCGACAAAGACCTGCTTGAAGACCCCGGACTTCACAGAACCCTCCTCGGAGACGGTGTCGGCTCCATCGCAGGCTCTATCTTCGGTGGCTGCCCGAACACCACCTACGGCGAATCGGTCGGATGCGTCGCAATCACCGGAAACGCCTCTGTCGTGACAATCCTCACCACCGCGGCAATGGCAATAATCATCTCCTTCTTCGGTCCCTTCGTAACCTTCCTCGCATCAATTCCGAACTGCGTAATGGGCGGTGTGTGCATCACGCTCTACGGCTTCATCGCAGTTTCCGGTCTGAAAATGATCAAGGAGGTTGATCTCGGCGACAACAGAAACCTCTTCGTGGTCGCTGTCATCCTCATCTGCGGAATCGGCGGTCTTACAGTCAGCTTCGGTAAGGTCACTCTCACCTCCATTGCCTGCGCGCTTATCCTCGGCATCCTGACAAACGTCATGGTCTCTGCCGGAAAGAACAGGGAGGCATCGGACAGCTCCGCACCTTCCGACAAAGAGTAACAACTAACCTTTATCAAAAAATCCTCTCTGCTCACGCAGAGGGGATTTTTGTCGTCTGAACATTGAGAAATCAGCCCCGGTTATCCGCAATTTCCGCCAGACATTCCTCGAATCTTACACCGTATGTGTGTTCGCTGTCGCCCATGGATTTTTCGATGCAGGCAACGGTGAAATCCACGGCGGTCTTAAGGGCATCGGGGAGAGGCTTCTTTTTTGCGACCGCCCCGCAGAAGGCGCTTGCGAAAACATCGCCTGTCCCGTGGAACTTCACGTCGAGATTTTTGCTGTAATACGAACAGAATTCTCCGGTCGCGCTGTCGTATGCCATGACTCCCTGACGCGAGCTGTCGGGGATTATTCCGGTCAGAACCGCGATCCAGCAGCCGAGCCCGGTCAGCTTTACAAGGATATCCTTTATAATGCTCTCGTCATGCGGGGCTTTTTCGAACGGTATTCCGAGCATGAATGCCGCCTCGGTGAGGTTCGGAACGATTATATCGGCTTTCCCGCACAGCTTTGCCATACCGGCGGCAAATTCTTCGCTGAAGCCGGGATACAGCTTTCCGTTGTCACCCATAACGGGATCGACCAGCTTCACGGCACCTCTGCCGAAATCGCGGAATAACTCTCCGACGATTTCCAGCTGTTCCGCAGAGCCGAGATATCCGGTGTATATCGCGTCGAATTTCAGGTCAAGCGACTTCCAGTGAGCCGCGATCCCTCTCATGTCGCCGGTCAGGTCTCGCCATGTGTAGCCGGTAAAGCCTCCGGTATGGGTCGAAAGCACCGCCGTCGGCATTATGCACGTTTCGACGCCCATCGCCGAGATTATCGGCAGCGCAACGGTCAGCGAGCATTTTCCGAAGCACGAAATGTCCTGTATTGTAAGAACTCTTGGTTGGTACATGATATTTTCCTCTTTTCCGCCGCCATTGACAGGCAGAATAATTATATTATAGTGTAACGGGACGGAATTGTCAGGAATCAGGTATCTGCCCCGCAAATTCCTCCGGGTGATTGTGAACATACTCCGAAACCTCTCCGCAGACGGCGGCGACGTGGCTTATGACCACCGGCTTCGCCCCTGTGGAGACAACAACGGTGCCGACTCCGGTTACCGGATCGAAGGTGTAGACCGAGAAAACGCCGAACCTGTTGCCGGTGTGGAAATACAGTCCGTCCTGACCGTACATTCCGGGATAATATGCCACGGGAAGGCACTGCTTTGCGTAGCCCTGCTTGGCGCACTGCGCGGTGAGAATGTTTTTCACGCTCTCCGACGAAAGATACCGGATGCCGTCGTAACATCCGTCGTTCATAAGGATGGTGAGGACTCTTGCAAACCCCTCCGCACTGATCGTCAGCCCGCCGGCATAGAGATTCATCGCGCCGCAGGGAGCCTTCGCATCCTTCACCGCAAGCTGCTTCGACACCGACTGCGTGACCCTGTGGTTCTCGTTATAGATCACCGCAAGCCTGTCCGCCGTAAGCTCCGACGGAACGAAACCGGCATCTGTCCCCATCGGGATGAAGAAGAATTCACGCGAAAGTGCCGAAAGGCTCTTCCCGGTCACATTTTCGCATATCGCACCGATCATTCCGAATCCGAAATTGCTGTAGGCATAATATGTACCCGGCGCGCCCTTGCTGTAAGACGAGGATTCGCGTAAAAGCCTGTCAAGCGCGTCGAGGCTGTAAACGTATCCGTAGCCGCTCACGCTTGATTTTATCCCCGACCTGTGGGAAAGAAGCAGTCGGAGGGTTATCGGCACATCCGGATATGCGGGATTTCTGACCGTGAAGCCGAGATATTCCGAAATGTCGGTGTCAAGCTCAAGAACTCCGTCGTCGATAAGCCGGAAAGCCACCATTCCGACAACGGTTTTCGACAGCGACGCTATTCTTATAAGCGAGTCGGACTCCATCGGGCGCCTGTCAAGCTCCGCCCAGCCGTACTGACCCGTAAATGTGACCCTTCCGCCGGTTATGACCGCCGCCTGAAGCCCGACCGCGCCGTATTTTTCCGCGGCGGCTTTCATTATCTCAGCCAGCTTTTCGTTGTCCGACGAGCAGGGGACAGGCTCCTGCGGCGCGGTTGACGGCGGGGGTGTCGTCTGCTTCGGGGGCTTTGTCACTTTTCCGGTCGCTGCCGGAGGTGCCGTTGTCTGCGGGGGATCCGTCGGTGTTTCCGTCGTTTCCGCAGGCGCCGTCGTTCCGGGGGACGTCCCGGTGTCCGGCGTGATTTCATCGGTCGGAACCGGTTCCGTGCCGGTTGACGCGGGGGCTTCCGTCTGCCGCGGCGTTTCCGCCGGAGAGGATGACGCGGATTCCGATGACGTGCCGTAAGAAGCCTGTCTCCCGGTATTGCAGGCGGAAAGAAACAGAGCCGCCGCAAGAATAAGCGGAATTATGCGCTTTGATTTCATGGCTTGCCCTTTCATCTGATATCAAACTCCGTTGGAGAAACCGTGAGGGTGCGTGTTTCGCCGCCCAAGCTGCGCGAAATAACGACCGCTCCCGGTTTTTCGGTAATTTCAAGCGTTCCCCGCCGGAGAGCCGGGGATTTTTTTCTCATGTTACCGAGGCGGCGGTAGAATTCCGTCAGCTCCCGGTCGTGTTCCGTGAAGAATCCGCGGTTGAACGGGTCGGCGCCGCCGGTCATTCCGGTCTCGTCGCCGTAATATATGCACGGCATTCCCGGAAGGAAGAACTGTATCGCCGCGGCGCACCTCATCGCGTCCCCGACCTTTTCCGCCGGAAGCGACTCCGAAAGCGCCGTCATGATGCGCTCCGTATCGTGGGTGGACAGGGACGTCATGCAGGTAAGAAGCGCCTGACGCGGGTAATTTTCGTATATTCTCATGATCCCGGAGACGAAGTCCGCCGACGCGGTCTTTCCGGTGACAAAACCGATTATAAGGCTTCTGTACGGGTAATTCATGACCCCGTCAAGCTCTCCGCCGGTGAAATATCTTCTCCGCACCCCGTAGGCGCATTTTGTCGAGGCGTCCTCCCATACCTCGCCGATGACAAGCCCGGCGGGATTTATCTCCTTTACCCTTTTTCTCAGCCGGGCAATGAAACCGTCGGGCAGCTCGTCGGCAACATCGAGCCGGAAACCCGCCGCGCCGAGCTTCATCCAGTGTGCAACGACGGAATCCGGCTCATCGATGATATAACCGACAAACGACGGAGCATTTTTGTCAACGCACGGAAGCGTCGGAACGTCCCACCACGAGACATAATCGTCCGGGAAGTGCCGGAAGGTGAACCAGTCCCGGTATTCCGAGGCGGGGTTGCTGACCGCTCCCGTCCCGAACCGGTGCTTTGCGTCGAAATATATGCTGTCGCTCCCGACGTGGGAAAACACGCCGTCAAGGATTATCTTTATCCCGTGTTTCCCGGCTTCGGCGCAGAGGAAAGCGAAATCCTCCTCCGTACCGAGCATGGGATCGGGCTTTTTATAGTCGGCGGTATCATAGCGGTGGTTGGAATAAGCCTTGAAGATCGGGTTCAGATATATGACCTCACAGCCGAGAGAGGAAAGATACGGCAGCTTTCCGGCTATCCCTCTGAAATTTCCGCCGTAAAAATCGTTGTTCCAGTTCCCGTCGCTGTCGGGACCTTTGCGCGGAGGCTCTGTGCGGTCGGAATGAACCGTATACGGCGTCATTTTCTGCGACAGGTCGCATTCACCGGATACCGCAAAGCGATCGGGAAAAATCTGATACATGACCGCGCCCTGAAGCTCCTCCGGAGTTGAATAACCGGCGGGTATGCAGGATATCTGCCACTTTTCGCCCGCCTCCATATTGGTATCGCAGTCGCCGAGGCGGTAGAGCCGGAACTCCGATATCTCCGTCACGAACCGGAAGCAGTAAAAATAAAGACCGCACCCGAAAAGGGCAAAGGTACAGGAAAAGGTGACATAATCGCCTTTCCCGCCCTCTGCCGAAAGCGGAACGGTCATTTCAAAGCCGTCGTCCCGCGAAAGCTCAAGAAACAGCTGTTTCACCGGGCAGTCGCGGGGGACATCTACGGAAAATCTGCATTTTTCATTCTCGCGCAGGCATCCGACGGGGTCGGCATGGCTGGGAGAGGAGGGGGAAAACAGGATACGCATGGGGATGAATCGCTTAATAATCGATATTACTGATATGACGAAAAGATCTCACAGGGGGGCGGATAGGATCGACTTATACCGGCGGGGATACTTTCCGGGAGTGTGACAGACCTTTTCCGTCAGGATTATGGTACGGCTGAGGGGAGCATCGGAGCCGTTGAGGGTGAAGGTATCGACAGCCTTTACTCTGCCGCCGAGGATTTTTATCCCCTTTCCGGCTTCGTCAAGCTCCTCGTCGGCAAGGCGGCTCTTCATGGCGATGAAAAGTCCTGATTTTTCAAGAAACGGCAGGCACAGCTCCGAGAGGATGTTGAGCCTTGCAACGGCGCGCGCCGAGACTGCGGTGAATTTTTCGCGGTATTCCGGCTTTGCGGCAAGCTCCTCGGCTCTTCCGCAGACGGCGGAAAGGTTATTCATACCGAGAAGCCGCGCGGTATCGGAGATGAAATTCACCTTTTTTCCGGTGCTGTCAAGCGCGGTGGCGGTTATATCCGGGCGCATTATCGCAAACGGGAACGCCGGAAGCCCGGCTCCGCTTCCCACGTCGAGAAGGCGGGCGTTTTCCGGGATATACTTCGCGCAGGCACAGCAGTCCGCAATATTTATTACGGCAGCCTCCTGCGGATCGCGGACGGCGGTCAGGTTCATATACGTGTTCACGCGCAGAAGCTCGTCAAGATATGCGGCAAGCTTTTCGGTCTTATCATCTGAAACCGAAATTCCGTTGTCCGTGAGGGCGGTATTTATATACTTCTGTGTTTCGGTCATGTTATTTCAGGGCTTCCCGCCTGATGTCATGAACACCGGCGGGAATTCACTGGCAGAGGGAATCACCCTTTGCTCTTTTTCTTCCTCGGCTTTCTGTCGATATCCGGATCCTCTGCGACGTTTTCCGGGGGATTGTCGAGAAGGTGGGGATTTGCAAGGTAGCGGCGGAACACCTTGAATGCCGAGGCATAGGCAAAGCCGTCGCAGATCCTTTCGTCGGTGACAACGGTATAGTCGATATACTTGCGCTTCAGCACCTCTCCGTCGGGAGAAAGCTCGCAGGCATGGCGCTTTGCACCGAAGGCGACGAACACCGGGATGTTTCCGAAATTATAAAGGTGATGATATATCGGCGGGATCCCGAGAGAGCCCATCGAGGTTATGAACATCGAGCCGTGAAACGGGCTGACGTTGAGTAGCGCCTTCGGGAGCAGTCCGAAATAATCAAGCAGCTTGAGGAACCACACGGCGAACTTTTTCAGCAGTCCGGGAATGTAGTTTATGATCCGCGCCGTGCCGTCGAAGTCGTTTTCGCCGCCGGCAAAAGCGTCATGATATGTCTTTGAGAACTTTTCGTACACGTCAGCTGCGGTGTCATGAGGATCGAAAAAGACCTTTATGACGGTATTCGTCTCGTTCGCGACAAGCTCCTTTTTGACCGCCATGTTGACCTGTATCGTGTTGCGCGCGTAGACCTTCTGCCCGGACAGGAAGCGGTTGAGGTAGGGTCTCTGTGAAACGGTTCTGATATATGCGGCAAGAATCACGTGCATGAGCCCGAAATTCTTCATGCCCTGCGCACGCTTTTCCTTTACATACTGCTCGGCGGCGGTGATCTCGAACTTGTCGTTGAAGAAATTCTGCGCGTCGCAGCGCTCGACCATTATATAGGGCGAAACGGTGTCATACGGGTCAAGCCCCCGGAGCTTCCATCCGTCGCTTCTGTCTCCGAATTTTCTTTTTCTTTTTTCCATATATGATCCTTTCCCCGCACCGTCGGCGCGGCAGAGGGTGAATTTTCAGCACAACAATATTATAACAGAAGTATTCCCCGAGTTCAATATTTTTTCCGCATTTTATTATAAAATTGTTTACAAATCGGCTTTTTCCGACCTTTCCGAAAGAAAATGCGGGGTCCCCGCGGACACATTATATTCGGCACGGCGGGAAAGCATACACGATATGCTGTATATGACGGAAAAAACCGTTCGCCTTATGACGCCGTTCACTGCGGGTTTACGTTCATACTCGGCGGGATTCGCGGCACATCCGACGTTTTCCGTCAGACGGTGACAGCCGCCGGCAGGATCTTTCCCTCCCGGTTCGACAGAACTGATTGTAAAAATATGGTAAAATAATGTTCCGATCAATCAGGAAGTCAAAAAGGAGCAACTGAAAATGCAATCGACAGAAACAAAAGAAAAAATCCTTGCGGCGGCGGGAAAATATCTCGGCAGGTATTTCACCGGCAAAAGGGCAGAGACAGACAGCGGCGCAGTGAAGAGATACCTGTCGCAGGTGGCACTCGGAGTGTTTGACTGCGGGATCGCTTTTCTTATCGCGTCGGCGAAGCTGAAAAGCGGGATAATGCCGTTCGGAAGTGCGCTTCTCTGCGCCTCGGAAAAGCGGGTGCCGTTCATATTCGCCGGGCTTGCGCTCTCGGCTTTCGTCAGCGGCGAGAGCGCGATGATAAACATCGTTACATACTCAGCGGCACTGGTGATACGGCTGCTGCTCTGTTTCCTGCTCGGGCTGAAGCGCGGTCAGCTGTTCACAGAACCTGAGCCGTTCCGGCTTTCCGCGGCGGCGGCATCCGGATTCATCGCCGGGATATACAGCGTTTTCGGCGGCGGGTTCACAAAGGCAAGTCTTGTCTCGGCGCTGATGCTGATCGCGCTGACCCCGGCGGCGACGTACCTTTACGGCGGGCTTGCCACAAGATCCGACATCTCCGGAGTGCGGCGGGACGCGGGTCTGCTTTCGGCGGTATTCACGGCGGTGCTGGGGCTTTCGGCGATGAGCATTGCGGGATTTTCGCCGGCGTTTACGGCATCTGTCTTTCTGACGCTCTGCGCGGCGGCTGCCGGAGGAGCCTTCCGCGGCGGAGTCGTCGGGATGGTCTGCGGGCTTGCCTGCTCCGCGTCGCTCTCTCCCGCGCTCGGGATCGCAGGGGTGATCGCCGGAACTCTGCGCCACACCGGAACGGTGCTTCCGATGCTTGCCTTCTGCGGATGCGGGACGGCATTTTCGCTTGTGGCGCAGGGATTTGAGGCGCTCGGAAGCACGATCCCGCAGCTTCTCTGGGGCGCGGCGTTATTCGCACCGGCGGCAAAGCTCGGGCTTGTGCCGAAGATATATCCGCTGATCGCGCTGAACGGTACCGGAACGTCGTCGGGCTCCATGCTCGGAAAAGCGATTGCCGAGGGAAGGCGCGGTGTGGGCGACAGGGAGCGGCTCTGTGCTCTGTCGGATGCTTTTTCGTCGCTGTCGTCGGTTTTTTACACGATGTCGAACCGGATATCGACACCGGGGGTGTATGAGGTCAGGACGCTGTGCGAGAAATCCTTCAAAAAATACTGCGGCAGATGCTCCCGCGCTCCGGTCTGCTGGGGACGGGAATATGACCGCACCGCCGATATCATGAACAAGCTGGCAAACGCCGTTGCGAAACACGGCTGTGCCGACTCGGAGTACATTCCGGACGACTTTTTCAAACGCTGTCCGAACGCGATCGCGGCAATGTCGGAGCTGAACCTCTCCCATGCCCGTATGCTTGAGGCGGCGGCGCGGGAGAACAAGACGGAGGTCTTTGCGCTCGATTACGAGGCGATGGCTCAGCTGCTGGAAAACGCCGCGTCGGAATCGTCGGAGGAATACGAGTGCGACCGCGCGCTTACGGCAAAGCTCAGAAACACCGCGCGGGACATCGGGCTGTACTCCGTCGGCGCCGGAGTTTACGGGAAGCGGAGAAAAACCGTCGTTGCCGGCGGGGTGGACATCTCGGAAAGTACGCTTTCGTCGGCTCAGATAAGGTCGGCACTTGAGGAATCGCTCGGGATGAAGCTGACCCCGCCGGAATTCACAGCCGATGACGGTTATGTGACAATGACCTGCCGGAGCGCGCGAACGGTTTGCGTCGAAACCGCCTCGTCGTCGCTGAAAAAGGAGTCGGAGGAGATGAACGGCGACAGTGCCGTCTGCTTCACCAACCGCGAGGACAGGTTCTATTCGCTGATAAGCGACGGCATGGGAAGCGGCAGAGAGGCGGCTATGACTTCGCGCGTGACCTGCTCGTTCCTTGAGAAAATGCTGTCCTCCGGCAACCGGAAAAGCATTGTTCTGAAGATGCTGAACAATTTCATAAGGAACAAGAACCTTGAGTGCTTTGCGACGGTTGACTTACTTGAAATCGACCTGCTTTCCGGCGAGGCGGGATTTGTAAAGAGCGGAGCGGCGGCGTCCTACGTCATCCGCGGCGGAAAGCTGTTCAAGATAGCCTCCGATTCCCTTCCCATCGGGATAACACGGGAGATAACCGCGGAGGACATACGCTTCACCCTACTCCCCGGCGACCTTGTCGTGATGATAAGCGACGGCGTGTCACAGAGCTTTGAGGACGGGGTGTGGCTTGCCGGGATGCTCTCGGAGCTTGACGAGGATTCTCCGCTTGATGCCGTGACGGCAAAGATCCTCGACGCCGCAAAGACAAACAACCGCCGTTCCGACGACATGACCGTCACCGCGGTAAGGATAGGCGCCGAAAAGTGAAAAATATGGGGCTGTAAAAACATCGGGTTTTCAACAGCCCCTTTTTTTGCGGGTGCCTTCAATGTGAACGTTATCTGAAATTTTGCCGCCGCCCTCTGCGTTCAAGATTTGTTTATATTTAAGTGTTACAATATATCGTGAATCACTGTCATTATCGCGCCTTGCGCAGGTCTTCGCCTGCCGGGAATAGGTTCCTGCCGGCGACACATCCGACCGCGCTGTCTGCGGACGGCAGGCCGGCGCAATACCGTAAGAAAGGACGCTTCCGATGATGCGGGAGCAACGGTTATCAAAATGATAAAAATCGAAAACCTCACAAAGCGATACGGAAACAAGTATGCGCTGAGCGGGATCAGCTTTGAGGTGAACAAGGGGGAGATCGTCGGGTTTCTCGGACCGAACGGCGCGGGAAAATCCACGACCATGAATATCCTGACCGGATTTCTTTCCTTCACCGACGGAAAGGTGGAGATAAACGGCCTTGACATCCTCGACTACCCCGACGAGGCAAAGAAGAACATCGGATACCTGCCGGAGCAGCCTCCGCTCTACCTTGACATGACGGTCAGCGAGTACCTGAACTTCATTTATGACCTCAAGGGCTGCAAGCTCAACCGCAAAAAGCACATCGCCGAGATCATCGAGGTCGTCAGGCTGACCGACGTCAGGGGACGGCTCATCGGCAATCTCTCAAAGGGCTACCGCCAGAGGGTCGGGATAGGACAGGCTCTTGTCGGGAACCCGCAGGTCATAATCCTCGACGAGCCGACGGTCGGTCTTGACCCGAGACAGGTCGTTGAGATACGCAACCTGATACGGACCCTCGGCCTTGACCACACCGTCATACTCAGCACCCACATACTCTCGGAGGTGCAGGCGGTCTGCGACCGGGTCATAATCATAAACAAGGGTAAGATCGTCGCCGACAGAAAGACGGAGGACATCGCCTCCGCAGTCAGCGGAAACCGCCGCATGAGCGTCAAGATCTGCGGTCCCGTAAAGGAAGTGACCTCCGCCCTGCGTTCTCTTCCCGGAGTGCTTTCCGCCGAATCGGTCGGAAACCTCGATGCCGACAGCACGTCTTATGTCGTCGAAAGCGAAAACGGCATCGACATAAGGAAGCCGCTCTTCTCGCTTCTTTCAAGAAACAACTGGCCGATGATAGGCTGCGAAACCGCCGGTGCCAACCTTGAGGAGGTCTTTATCTCCCTCACCGAGGCGACCCCGGAAACCGTCCGGCGCAAAAAGCGCGTGAACGTGAAGAACGCCGGCTGAACCGTGAAACGGTCCGTCGGATAATACTTTTCAATATCCTCCGGAAGAAAAAACAGCCGAAAGGCAGATATTCCGGTCGGCGGTCTGCTCCGCAAACCAGCCACAATTCCGCAGAAAGGCAGCTTTCGTTTCAGCGAAAGCCGTGATTGTAAAAATGTCAGCAATTTTCAAGCGCGACCTCAGATCGTATTTCACGACACCGGTCGGTTATGTCTACATGGCGATATTCCTCGCGGTCAACGGCGGGGCGTTCTCCATGTTCACCATCCAGGAGGGCAGCGACAGCAAGGTCGCGTCGTACTTCACGACGATGATCTTCGCGCTCATCGTCCTGATCCCTCTTCTCACCATGAAAACCTTCAGCGAAGAGAAAAAGCTGAAGACCGAACAGCTCCTCATGACCTCTCCCGTCAGCCTCGGCGGCATGGTGCTCGGAAAATTCCTTGCGGCTTACACCGTATTTGCCGGGACGTTCGTGATAGGGTGCCTGAACTTCACCGCGCTCTTCAAATACGGTCCCAAGAACTACGCCGGCACCGCAAGCGAGTACAACGGTGCCATCCTTCTCGGCTCAACGATCGCCGTACTGCTCATCGGCGCGGCATTCGTTGCGATCGGCGTGTTCATCTCGTCGATGACCGAGAACCAGGTCATCTCGGCTATCGGAACAATGGCTGTAATGGGTCTGTTCCTTGTCATCGGGCTTCTCAACTCCTACATTCCCTTCGCTCCCGTGCGCACCGCACTGAGCTGGCTCTCGATATACAGCCGATTTGCCAATTTCACATACGGAGTGTTCGATTTCAACGCCGTGCTGTACTATTTCTCGATATGCTTCGTTTTTCTGTTCCTTACGGTGCGGGTCTATGAAAAGCGCCGCTGGGCATGACCGTCTGACTGTCTGAAAGGAATGGAACGATAATATGAACAACAATATTTATGCAGACAAGATAAAAAAGCACCGCAGGCTGAGGTTCGGCGCGCTTGCCGTCTCCCTCACGGTCGCGGTCGTGGCGCTTGTTATCGTGGTAAATGCCGTATTCTCGGCTCTGGCACAGAAGTTCATGCTCTATGCCGACATGACAAAGGAAAAGATCTACGGCATAACCGAGCAGTCGAAGGATCTTCTTGACGACTACCGCGGGACAAAGGAATTCAGCATTTCCATAGTCTTCTGCCAGTATGCCGATCAGCTTGATTCCTCTTACGAGTCAAAGCTGGTACACAACCTTGCAAAGCAGTATGCCGAGGAATTCGATTTCGTAAAGGTCGAATACGTCGACATAATCAACCATCCGGAGGCGGTCAACCGCTATCTTGCGACCTCCGTTTCCCAGCCCAAGACGACAAGCGTCTATATCGTCAAGCACGACCTGACAAAGCCCGACGAGGACAAGCTCCAGTCAAGGATATACACACTCAGGTCATTCTACACCTTTGATTCCGACACAAACAAGGTCTTTGCCTTCAACGGCGAGTACAAGATGACAGCCGGGATCCTTCAGCTTGCCGGCGACAGCCCGGTTGCCTACTTCGTGACCGGTCACGGCGAAAAAACCGAGAAGTCTGTCATGTGGACGCTCTTTGAGGACGCAGGTTTTGACGTGAAAAACATCGACCTTTCAAAGGAAAACCTCTCCGATGCGGCAAAGGTCGTCGTCATAAACGACCCGAAATACGACTTCATGGGCGCGGGCGGGACAGTCAACGAAATAAAGAAGCTGAGCGACTACCTCGGCAATTTCGGCGGACTTATGGTATTTATGGACCCCGAGACCGGAAAGCTTGAGGAGCTTGAGACCCTTCTTTCCGAGTGGGGCATCGAATTCCAGCGCTCCACCATACGCGACTTTTCAAATGCCCTTGACGTAAACGGCAGAGAGCTTGTCGGGGAGTATACAACGGAGGGCACCGGCGCGTCTCTTACAAAGAATCTGCGCGAGCTTGAATCCTCCCCCAAGGCGATATTCAAAAACGCAATGCCGATAAACTCCACCTATTCACCGAACACCGACGGGACATACACCTCCACCTACGGCAGCAGCTCACGGATTTTCTCTCCTATCTTCACCACCTCGTCGAAAAAGACGGCGGAAGCCATTCCGACCGGAGATTCCGAGGGAAAAGGCGAAACGGGTATATACAACCTTATGACCGTCACCGTTGATTCCCGCTACATCAAGAACGAGCCGCACTATTCCTACGTTCTTGCCGCCGGAACCGCATCGTTTGCCGATGATGCCTACATCGGAGGCAGAAGCTACGCCAACCGCGACATCATCTTCAACGCAATGAAGAATTTCGGAAGAAAAACCGTTCCGCTCGACCTTGACTTCAAGGTGTTCGAGGACGAGGGGCTTGATATCACAAAGGCGCAGGCTAACCGCCTCACCGTTCTTATCACCGTTGTTCCGTCCGTCATAGTGTTCGGTGTCGGTATCTACGTCTGGACAAGGAGACGCTACTTATGACAAACGGGCAATCTGTGAAGAAAAAGCAGACGGTGAACAAAAAGCAGAAGCTGACGATAATCATCTGCGCATCGGTCTTTGCGGTGCTGCTTGTCGTTTATCTTGCGGTCATAAGACCCCTTCTGAAAACCGCAACAGCCGAAACCAAGCCTCCGGAGCTGCTTGAGGGCGAGGTCCTCGGTGCAAACAACCGCGTGCTGATGTTCCCCCACACCGAAAAGGCGGACATCCTGAGCATAGAGGTACACAACGAAAAGGGAACCTACAAATTCTACCGCGGCTTCAACGGCGACAACGACAATTTCTACATCGAGGGCATGGAGGGCGCTCCGTACAGCCTTGAGCTTCTCTCGTCGCTTGTCGTTTCGTCGGGGTATACACTTGCAATGCCCCTCGGCGACGGATCTCCGAGGCTGAACGACCCGTCCGACGACCTGTCGGTATACGGGCTTGCCGAAAGCGACAATCCGGCGTGGTATCTGCTCACGACAATGAGCGGAAAGACCTACAAGGTCCTTATCGGAAACCAGATCCCCACCGGCGGCGGATATTACTGTATGTTTGACGGCAGAAACGCGGTCTACGTGCTTGACAGCTCGCTGTCCTCGACGCTTCTTGCCGACGTTAAGTCTATGATCACCCCCAGCCTCGGCTATCCGATATCCACATCGGATATGTTCAAGGTCGATGATTTCCAGATAATCAAGGAAAACAAGCTGTTCCTCTGGGTCGATACCCTTACTGCCGAGGAAAGCGGAAAGGAGCTTCCCTCCTACGAAGCCAAGTTCCCTGCGGGAATGGAGCTGAACACTTCGGTTTATACCTCACTTCTTGAGGTATTCTCATCCTTCGCCGGAACCGAAACGGTTGCCTGCGGCAGCGAGGTAGCAAAGCTTGACAGCGCAATGCTTAAGGAAAAATACGGGATCGACATAGAGGCTCCGTACTACCTCGTCCACTACAAGGTCGGCGATATCGAGACGTATATCGAGTTCAGTGCGCCCGACGAGGACGGCAATATGTATGCCTACTCCACCGTCTACAACCTTGTTGCAAAGATAAACATCGCGTCCGCGGCGTTTATCAACTGGGATATCCTTCAGTACGTAAGCCCCTCCGTCTTCGGCGAGAACATCAATGATGTCTCGAAAATCGAGGTCAAAGGCAGCATCGACAACCACGCCAACGCAAAGCTTGATGTTGACACCTTCTTCACCCTTGCCGGCGAAAAGAATGAAAAGGGTCAGAAGGAAGATATCATAATCAAGAAAAAGGGCAGCGACAAAAAGTTCGACGAGGACGAGGTCAAGAACTTCAGACAGTTCTACAAGACCATCCTCGGCATCAGGCTTCAGGGCAGAACAGACTCCGATGAAACGGACAAGATGACTCTTCTCTGCGAGCTGACGATCACAAAGGACGACGGCGAAGTGCTTGAGTACAAATTCTGGTCCTATTCGACAATGAGATGTTTCTACACCGTCAACGGAGAAGGCGAGTACTACACCCTCCGCAACAGTGTCGAAAAGCTCATACGCGATGCCGACAAGATAATGTCCGGCCTCCCGGTCGATTCAGACAACAAGAACTGAATCTTATTGAAACAGGGCGAAAAGTTTATTCGCCCTGTGTTTTTTCGCATAAGCCTTCCCCTTTGAGGGGAAGGCTCACTGTCGGGTTTTGTTTTGCCGACAGAGATTTCACGACTGCGTCGCCGGAGAAGCGGCGACACAATGAACTCAATGCGGCTCCGCCCCCCGAGACCCCCCGGGGAACGGGCAAGCCGGGAGCGG
>ERZ827512.343-NODE-343-length-65720-cov-12.386873_pt1 | contig 65720 bp, 48 predicted proteins | sample MGYA00519916_ERZ827512 | MGnify/ENA primary metagenome ERZ827512 (study PRJEB31778, sample SAMEA3449335) | human gut metagenome | biome: human gut; feature: human-associated habitat; material: faeces | place: United Kingdom | collected 2010/2012 ... | reverse complement strand
GTCGCCCCCCTCGCGGGGGGCGTGGATTGAAATTCGCAAATATTATTGCGCCTAAGCCGCGCGGAAAGTCGCCCCCCTCGCGGGGGGCGTGGATTGAAATCCATTGTGTGTTGCGGTGCTCTTTTTTGGAGGAGTCGCCCCCCTCGCGGGGGGCGTGGATTGAAATAACGAGGGTACACAAACTGACGCTAATAGCGGTGAGTCGCCCCCCTCGCGGGGGGCGTGGATTGAAATGCACCTTTTATGCGTTGGGTGTTTAGCCGCGTTGTGTCGCCCCCCTCGCGGGGGGCGTGGATTGAAATTCGCAAATATTATTGCGCCTAAGCCGCGCGGAAGTCGCCCCCCTCGCGGGGGGCGTGGATTGAAATTATGAATAACATGATTTGGTTTGTGCTATACAAAGTCGCCCCCCTCGCGGGGGGCGTGGATTGAAATAAGGCCAGCTGCTACGGATGGTTGGGCTTTATGTAGTCGCCCCCCTCGCGGGGGGCGTGGATTGAAATATCCACGATGGAGTATAATAGAATCATCAAGAGGTCGCCCCCCTCGCGGGGGGCGTGGATTGAAATTCTGAAAGACGAATTAGAGTACGGCAGCAACGCCGTAGAATCGTCGTCGCCCCCCTCGCGGGGGGCGTGGATTGAAATGCCCTGCAAGGGCTGCCAGCGCAGACACGCAAGGTCGCCCCCCTCGCGGGGGGCGTGGATTGAAATCTCTGTGCACTGGATAGCGCATAGGTTTTCAAACGTCGCCCCCCTCGCGGGGGGCGTGGATTGAAATTCACGGTTGACTACAAAGTAGGTGTCATTCCTCAGTGTCGCCCCCCTCGCGGGGGGCGTGGATTGAAATCCCGAGCCTGCTGCGGATGTTTTGGCAGATTGACGTCGCCCCCCTCGCGGGGGGCGTGGATTGAAATACACACACACCCCCTATTACTCATAGTAAAAACGTCGCCCCCCTCGCGGGGGGCGTGGATTGAAATCAAAACTTAGCATAGCGCCCAAATCGCCACCGGAGTCGCCCCCCTCGCGGGGGGCGTGGATTGAAATCCCACCCTTAAGCAAATCACAAGTCAACGGCAAGTCGCCCCCCTCGCGGGGGGCGTGGATTGAAATAGGTTTGCGTGAAATCCGTCAAGAGCAGGTTAAGTCGCCCCCCTCGCGGGGGGCGTGGATTGAAATATCCTTAATAGGTCGTCTATGCCGTTCGGGTATAGTCGCCCCCCTCGCGGGGGGCGTGGATTGAAATGCGTTTGTCGGTGTTGGCATTCGGAATACCGATAGTCGCCCCCCTCGCGGGGGGCGTGGATTGAAATTGTAATCGTAAAATCAGCAGTACGATTATACGTGGTCGCCCCCCTCGCGGGGGGCGTGGATTGAAATGGTCATATCCTGAATCGTGCGGAAGTTTACGTGGTGTCGCCCCCCTCGCGGGGGGCGTGGATTGAAATGGGGATTTGGCGGGGTGTGCCCTGCGGGCATTGACGTCGCCCCCCTCGCGGGGGGCGTGGATTGAAATATCGCCCAGCACCAGAGTGACGGTGAGGGTATGTCGCCCCCCTCGCGGGGGGCGTGGATTGAAATCGTGTCCTTGGCGTATCGCAGCACAAAGGGAACGGTCGCCCCCCTCGCGGGGGGCGTGGATTGAAATGGCGGCGCGGATGCTGTCCGCCTTGCTGTAGGTGGTCGCCCCCCTCGCGGGGGGCGTGGATTGAAATACTGCCGAGGCTGGTGGGACTGCTGTGACTGTCGTCGCCCCCCTCGCGGGGGGCGTGGATTGAAGTCTCAGACAGCATATCACCCTCCTTAAAGGACTTTTGGTCGCCCCCCACGCGGGGGCGTGGATTGAAATATTTTGGTGCTGGTGTCCTGTCTGATGATCTGGGTGTCGCCCCCCACGCGGGGGCGTGGATTGAAATACGCCGTTTATGCGCTGGGTGTATGCCCGTATCCGCAGTCGCCCCCCTCGCGGGGGCGTGGATTGAAATTAGCATGGAACGATCCCCGAACGGCCAAAGCGAGAAGTCGCCCCCCTCGCGGGGGGCGTGGATTGAAATACTGTGACGGTGCCGTTGATGGAAGTGACCGGTGGTCGCCCCCCCTCGCGGGGGGCGTGGATTGAAATCTGTCCATACGCGGCGGGCTTGTTCTCCCCGCCGCGTATGGTGAAGTGTCAGGAGCAGCGCTTCTGTGATCCCTTTCAGAAATGCTTCGTTTTGAGCAAGAAGTGCCTTTGCCCCGCCGTAGTACCGCTCCAGCTCCACCTGTACCGCCGCCTCGCCGCGGGTATCCCCGTGGTCTACGTAGCGATGCTCGCCGGGTGCGCCCTTATGATGATCAGAAAAATCCAGCTTCGTGCCGTCCGTGGTAATGTATCCGTTTTCGTTCCGGTTGTTCGTCTCCCCGAAAAACTCCTTTGCGGATTTTGCATGGTCTTTTTTCTCCGCCTCCGAGTAAGCTTTCAGCGAAACCAGCAGCGGCTTGACATTCTCACTGACATTGGATATACTGCGAGTAAGACCAAACTTGGTTCCCCCGAACGGCGTAGAGCGCCCTAAGGCATTGAACCATTTTTTGGTCTCTTTTTTGTTTTCTTCCAAATGAAGCAGTTTATCCTCGGACCCTCCCTATGAATGCGCACAGAAAGCAGATCATTGCAAATACTACATGCTGTTCCTGCTGTCTTTTCCAATCAGACGGCAGGCTTATCGTGCTGCGCACAGGAGTCCGATAAGTCACAGAAATCATACATCCCGTCTGTTTCAAGAAGTCACCTTCTTTGAACAGACGGGATTTTTGTATTTACATGAGGTATAACAATAATCGAATCACATGAGCGTATGACCGCGAAGCGGTGCGCCTTCGCAAGAGCATACCATTCGACCTATGCCCGGAAATCGGGGAAACGCTTTATCCGGAGTACCATGCCGACATAAACAAAACCACCTGCCAAGCGGGTGGTTTTGTTTATGCTGCTTTCTGGCAAGAGGACAGATGCGCTCTGTTTTGCGTGCAGCCCGTGCCGTTAGCAGAGCTGCTCCAGTTGAAAGGCCAGCTCGGTGCGGCCCACAACGGCGTGGTGGTTGTTGTAAAGGTTTTTGTCGTGGTAGCGGGGCAGAGAGCAGGCTTCCTCCGGCGTGATGACGCCGAGCTGGGTGAGAACCGAGAGGATGGCATACGGGACGATGGAGGAGGCGCCGTCCTCCATTTTGAGGGCAATGCCGATTCCCTTATCCTTGATGCCCACGGCATAGAATGCGCTGGCGCCTGATTTGCAGAAGATTCGGTCGCCGAAGGCGGCCATCAGCTGCGTGCAGATGCGATCGGTCCCTGCCACCATTTCCGGATGTGCCGTCATGGCGGATGTGATGCGCCGGAGGACAGCGGCCCGGGTGGGGGTGAAAAGCGTGGGGAGGGACATGCGGGCGTAGCCCTGTGCCAGCCGGTAAAGGGGCAGCGCGTGGACCGGAACGCCGCAGCCGTCCACGGCCAGATGGACTTCGGAGGTCTCCACGCCGCACATTTCAGCGAACACCGAGAGGATACGCTGCTGAACAGGGTGCTCCGGAGAAATATAGTTCTCCAGGGATTCCCCTAAATGGCGGGCGGTGATGAGCATACCGGCGTGCTTTCCGGAGCAGTCGCAGTAGATGGGCGCACGGGGGATGCCGGCGATCTTCAAGGCGTCCTCGGCGGGGACATACATGGGGTATTCCGACCCGCAGCACAGCTGGTCGGGGGAGAGCCCGGCCTTGTGCAGGATGCTCTCCACGGCCTTTACATGAAAGGGCTCTCCGTTGTGGGAGGAACAGATGACGGCCAGCTCCTGCGGGGTAATGCCATAATGCTCCAGCGCACCGCTCTCTGCCACGGGGATCGCCTGAAGGGGTTTGGCGGAGGAGCGGGCAAATGTAAGACGCTCCGGATCACCGAGCTTCCAAAGGATCTTGCCTGTGTGATCCGTTACCGCGATGTGTCCCCGGTGGATCTGATCCACCAGATCACCGCGGTATTGATAGGCAATAACAGCCATAGCATATACCTCCGTTTCTTAGATCACAAAGTAGAAAAAGCGCAGCACATCACCGTAATCATCGGCATCAAAGGCCACGGTGGTGGGAGAGATGAGGCTGTCGCCGGGATAGTGGGAGCATCCATAGGCGTCATAATGGTGTACATAGGTGACCTCCACGTGGAAGTGCTCGGGAAGCGCCGGAGGTACGGCTGTTTTTGCCGCCGCCACAGCCTCGGCCATCATGCCCTCGATCTCCTCGCGGACAAGCTCCGGGGTCTTTGTCAGAACGCCGTAGCCGTGGCCGGATTTGGTTGGTACGGTCAGCAGGCCGGGTACGGTGCGCACCGCAGCCGCACACATCCCCTCGTCGCCGCTGGCGAATAGGGTGGGAACGCCCCGGTAAGCGGCGGCATGGGCGTACATCTCGAATTCTCCCCACAGCGCGCCATTGACCGTAAGGCGGAAAATGCGGGAGCTTACCATCGTGTGGGACGTGGGATTTCCGGGGGCAGAGGCGGCGTCGTGAAAGCCGACCATCAGCACACCGTCATAGCTCTCGTCAAAAATACCGGTAAGGCCCACAATATCGTGGGTGATCCCCCGAAGGAGACGGGCATCTCTGGGGAGCAGGGCGCAGTCAATGTTGCAGCCGTCTCCGTGCATATCCTCTATGACGACCTCGTCGGCTCCGCCGGAGAAAAGGCCGCGGGCCGCGGCGGAAGATCATGTTGCTTCGCTGCGGATACGCCGCAGGTAGCGGTAGACCGTGGGTTCGGAGATGTGCAGTTCCCTGGCGACCTGTCCGACGGAGCCCTTGGTCTGGAATACGCCCTGCGCTTCCAGAGAGCGGAGTATCTCCAGCTTGTCGGCGGTATGCATGGCCTCGGAGGGGATACCATAGCCGAGGATGGTGGAGTGGATCAGATTGCTGGACAGCTCCGGGATGGAATCATCCAGGTTTTCGGTATAGGCGGAGCTTTCCTCCTCTTGCGGAAGAGAAAAGGAATGGAGCAGGTTGGAAAGATGCTCCGAGAGCACCAGAATATCTTCCACATCGTGGTTCACGCAGATCAGCCCCACCAGATGACCCTTTTCCTTAATGAAATAGGTGGAAGAAACGAAACGCTTGCCTCCCCGGGTGCGGCCCTCGTAGTTGGCCACGTAGTCGTGCTCCTTATAGGCTCCGGTTCGCAGCAGTTCCTTGGCCAACTCCGTCATGGGGTCGCCCACGCGGCGGCCGCTGAGATGCTCGTTGCAGGCGGCAATCACCGAGCGCTCCGGCGTGGAAACGTCGTGGAGGATGATCTCATAATTCTTTCCGCAGATCTTCCCCATAAATTCCACCAGAGGAATGTATCGCTCAAGACTGGCGTAGTTGCTCACTGTATCCCTACTTTCTCAACAATAATTCTTGCCTGATAAAAAACTGTCACATAGTGCTAGTGAAAGTCAGTATATCGAAAATGAATGGATAAATCAACACCTAATATGCCGGAAAGTTTTGGGGGGATGTAACATTTTTTTGCAGGCCAAGGCGAAAATGGCCTTCAAAGCAGCGATTTAGACAAAAAATTATCAAGCTTCTTGGCACTTATGCAAGGTTGACAAGGGGAGTGTGATAAATTATAATCAGGAATGTAACAAAGTTATCAGAAGGGAGGCTCAATGTCATCCTACCCCGCGTTATATTTTTAAGGAGGTATTTGTAATGGAAGCTGCAAACTACGGTATTTTGTCATTGATTCCCCTTGCGCTTACCCTGCTGCTGGCATTTTGGAAGAAGGACGCGGTCTTTGCCCTGTTCATGGGCTGTCTCTCCGGCGTTCTGCTGCTGGGGCATGACCCCGCCTTCGGCTTCTCCGCTCTGGCGGAGGAGGCTCTGGGCAACGAGGACTTCATCTGGATCCTGCTCATTCAGGTATTCATCGGCATTATGATCGCGTTCTTCATGAAGGCGGGCGTGGTCAAGGCGTTTGCGGAGATGATCGCCGGTAAGGTGAAATCCCCCCGCAGTGTAAAGCTGGCCACCTGGTTCATCGGCCTGTTCACCATCGACGACTACATGAGCCCCCTGCTGCGCGGCGTGGTCATGCGTCCCTTGACGGATGAGATGCGTGTGCCCAGAGAGAAGCTGGCCTTCATTCTCGACTCCACCTGCGCCTCCGTGTGTACCCTGATGCCCTTCATGGCATGGGGTGCCTACGTGGCCGGTCTGGTGGCGGATCTGGGCGGCCCTGTGACCTCTAACGAGCAGGGCGTGAGCGTCTACATCAGCGCCATCCCCTTTAACTTCTACGCGATTCTGATGGTGCTCATCACACTGCTCTCCGCACTGGAGATCTTCCCCGACTTCGGGCCCATGCGCAAGGCGGAGCAGCGCGCCCGCACCACCGGCAAGCTGCTGCGTGACGGCGCCGTTCCCATGATGGGCACCGAGCTGGAGGAGCTGCAGAAGGGCAACGACAGTGATGTAAAGCCCAACGTCATGCTGGACTTCCTGGTCCCCATCATGATCCTGGTAGCCACCGCCATCTGGACGTACATCGCCAAGGGCGGCGTGAAGATCCTGGAGTGCTTCATCATCACCGTGATCTATATGTCCATCGAGCTGAGCATCCGCAAGGTGTTTAAGAGCGTGACCGATCTGGTGAGCACCGCCGTGCAGGGCATGAAGAGCGTCATGTCCGCCACGCTGATCCTGGCCCTGGCCTACTGCATCAACACCATCACCAAGTCTATGGGCGCCGCCGACTTCCTGCTGGGCGTCTGCGAGAGCTGGATGACCCCCGCCCTGTTCCTGTCTGTGACCTTCATCGCGGGCGCCGTGATCTCCTTCTTCACCGGCTCCTCCTGGGGCACCTTCGCCATCTGCATTCCCATCGCCGTTCCCATGGCCTACTCCTTCACCGGCGGTCAGCTGGGTACGCTGGTCTACGCCGCTGTGGGCGCCGTTGTCAGCGGCGGTCTGTTCGGCGACCATTGCTCCCCCGTTTCCGACACCTCGGTGCTCTCCTCTCTGGGCGCCGCCTGCGACCACATTGACCACGTCCGCACCCAGCTTCCCTATGCGCTGCTGGCGGCGGCAGTGTCCATCATTCTGTGGATCGTCGTTGCACTGGTTGGTGGCGCTGCATGAGATACGATTTTGATACCCCCATCAATCGCAGAAATACCTTCTCCTTTAAGTGGGACTGCGATATGGACTATTTCGGCCGGGACGATGTGATCCCCATGTGGGTGGCGGACATGGACTTCGCCTGCGCCCCCTGCATCGTGGAGGCTGTACAGAAGCGCGCCGCCCATCCGGTTTACGGCTACGGTGTGCGCCAGCAGCCCTATTATGACGCGGTGATGGGCTGGCTGAAAAAGCGCCATGGCTTTGAGGTCAACTATGAGCATCTGGCCTTTGCGCCTCCCGGCGTGATCTACGCCATGAACGTGATGCTGCGCATCCTCACCAAGCCCGGCGACAGGGTCATGGTCCCCATGCCCAACTACGACCCGCTGTTTGACATGGTCACCCGGGGCGGCCGGAAGCTGGTAGAGACGCCGCTGGTCTGGAAGGACGGGCGCTACACCTTCGACTTCGCCGATATGGAGGCCAAGGCTGCCTCCGGCGTGAAGGTACTGGTGCTCTCCAGCCCCCACAACCCCACCGGCCGGGTATGGACCCGTCAGGAGCTGGAGGGCGTGGCGGAGATCTGTCTGCGGCACAACATCTTCATGCTGGTGGACGAGATCCACTGCGACTTCGTGCCGCCGGAGCATCCCCACACCACCTTTGGTCTGCTGGGCGAGGAGGTGCTGCGCCATTCCATGGTCTGCTACTCCTCCAACAAGGGCTTCAATCTGGGCGGACTGGGTATGGCCACCCTGGTGCTGGCGGACGATGACCTGCGGTGCAAGTTCAACGAGGAGATGTCCATTGCCCAGACGCGGCTGGACAACATCTTCGGCATGGCCGCCCTCATAGCCGCCTACAACGACGGCGAGGAGTGGCTGGATCAGGCCATCGCCTACGTCTCCGACAACAAGGCGTATCTGGATCAGTTCCTGCGGGAGCGCATTCCTCAGATCCGTATGATCCCCTCCGAGGGTACGTATCTGGTCTGGCTGGACTGCTCCCAGCTGCCCTACCGGGGCATGGCGCTGGAGCATTTCATGATCAATGAGGCCAAGGTGGCGTTCTGCGCCGGCTATGAATTCGGTAAGCAGGGAGAGGCTTTTCTGCGCATGAATGTGGCCTGTCCCCGGTGTACCCTGACAAAGGCTCTGGAGCAGATAGAAAAGGCGATCAACGGTCTGTCGCTTCAGTAATACCGGTAAACGACGCACCTTGTGAGATAAGAAACTTTTTAAAGGAGAAACAGCGCGGAACGAGACGGAGACGCTGATCACGCCCGACAAATACAGCATCGACTATGTGGGGCATTTGGGCCGGAAGGCGCTCTGCCTGGGACTGGTCATGCGGGACTATGGCGTGTACGAGCACCCCACATTCTTTGTGGTGGACGAAAATGGCGAGGAAAATCTGGGCCGCTATGACCGCCGGGTCAACTCCGAGGTGGTCACCGACTGCTTCTCCGGCTCCGTCACGGGACAGAGAATGGTGGGCGAGACGCTGTATTTCCTCAACACGGACGGCGTGGATATCGACGGCTTCGTGATGAAGCCGGTGGGCTACGAGCCGGGCAAGCGGTATCCGGGCATCCTCCATATTCACGGTGGGCCGAAGATGGTATTTGGCCCGGGCTTCCACCATGAGATGCAGCTTTGGGCGGCCTCCGGCTTTTTCGTATGCTACTGCAACCCCAGAGGAAGCTGCGGCAAGGGAAATGCCTTTGCCGATCTTCAGGGCAAGTACGGAGAGGTAGACTTCCGGGATCTGATGGAGTTCACGGATGAGGTTCTGCGGAGGTATCCCGAAATCGACGCAGATCGAATGGGCGTTGCCGGCGGTTCCTATGGCGGCTTTATGACCAACTGGGTCATCGGTCACACGGATCGTTTCCGCTGTGCCGTGTCCCAGCGGAGCATTGCCAACTATGTGGGGGATTATCTCCTCTCGGATATCGGCTACTATTATGTGCTGACCAGCAGCTTGGCACCATTTGGGAGCATCCGGAGCGTTTGTGGAAGGCGTCGCCCCTCACCTATGCCGACCGTGTTAAGACGCCCACACTCTTTATTCACGCAGATAAGGATTACCGCTGCACGCTGGCCAACGGTCTGGAAATGTTCGCGGCACTCAAGCTCCATGGCGTGGAGAGCAAGCTGTGCATGTTCTACGGCGAGAACCACGGCCTGAGCCGAGAGGGAAAGCCCTCCAACCGCATCAGCCGACTCAGCGAGATCCTGCACTGGATGGAGGAGCACCTGAAGGAAGAATAAGGGGGAGCCAACCGGCGGATTCTGGCAGAGTGTGTGCCGGAGCATTTGCCGCGCTTAACCCTATATCCCTTGGAAGCTGTCTTTTTTACATGGCGATTTCAGCGGACAGCGGCCACAGCGCCGCGTCATACAGGCATCGCGGAAGCATTTACGCCAAGAGCCCACCTTCTTGAGAAGGTGGGCTCTTGGCGTAAGTACACGAAATGAGATGCTTTATTTCTTGTCGAACAGGATGAACAGCAGGCTGGACAGGCACAGCAGGAAGGGATAGAACAGCAGGGGGATGATGTCAAAGGCGCTGATGGCGTAGCCGAGGGTTGCGCAGGTGGAAATGGCCACCAGCATCTGGGCGCCGTAGGGGATGATGCCCTGGAAGATGCAGGAGAAGGTGTCCAGCAGGGAGGCGGAGCGCTTGGGGCTGATGCCGTACTCCTCCGCCACCTCCTTGGCGATGGGGCCTGCCATGACGATGGCCACGGTGTTGTTGGCGGTGGCGATATCCATGAGGCCCACCAGCAGGCCGATGCCCAGCTGGCCGCCCCGCTTGCCGCGAAACACCCGGCGGATGAAGGCGAGGATGCTCTCAAAGCCGCCGTAGGCGCGGATGAGGCCGCACAGGGAGGCCACCAGCAGCGTCACCAGAATGGTCTCGAACATACCGGACACGCCGCCGCCCATGTTGCCCATGAGCTCCAGCGCCGTGACCTGCCCGGTAATAAGGGTGATGGCAGCGCCGGCGGCGATGCCGATGAGCAGCACCACGAACACGTTCAGGCCGACAATACCGCCGATAAGCACCAGCACATAGGGGATGATCAGCACCAGATCGTGACCGCCGGAGACGGCGTTCTGCACATCGGTACCCAGAGAGACCACGATGATCAGCGCCAGCGCCGCCAGCGCGGCGGGCAGGGCGATCTTGAAGTTGGCGCGGAACTTGTCCTTCATCTCCGTGCCCTGGGTGGAGCAGGCGGCGATGGTGGTATCGGAAATAAAGCTGAGGTTGTCGCCGAACATGGCGCCGCCCATGACGGAGGCGATGCACAGCGGCAGGTCAAAGCCGGAATCGGCGGACACCGCCACGGCGATGGGGGCCAGCAGGGTGATGGTGCCGACGGAGGTGCCCATGGCCATGGACACGAAGCACGCTACCACGAACAGCACAGCAACCGCCAGCTTCACCGGGGCGATGGACAGCAGGAAGTAGGCCACGGCCTCGGCGCTGGAGCGGCCGGTGACGCCCACGAAGATGCCCGCCACCAGGAAGATGAGGATCATGGTGACGATGTTCTTATCGCCGATACCCTGTCCCATCAGCTCCAGCTTTTCATCAAAGCTCACACCGCGGTTTTGCAGGCACGCCACCAGCAGCGCCACCAGGAAGGCCACGACGATGGGGATCTGATAGAAGCCCATTTTGATTTTCAACACATACTCCAGAATAATGCCCAGCACCAGATACAGCACCAGGAATACGGCCACGGGCAGCAGGGCCACCGCCCGGGGGGTTGGTTTTTTCTCCATAAACTCTCTCCTTTATGAAAACGTTGGCTTTTTCACCGCTTTTGATGGTATCATGAGGGGAAGAAAAAGTCAACGCAAAGACATCTGCACCTTATCTGCTTTGTCTGGCGCGTCCGACCTGTACGCGGGGGTATTCGGCGAGACCGGAGCGGGCCGGTGTCTTCATCATGGCTGGCTCGCCTATCTGGCGGATGACGTCTCTCCTTCCATTGATAGATCTCCCTTCTTCCCAGAGATCAATGTGGGACTTCTGGCAGGGCCCTGGTTTGAGGACCGCATGGCCCAGTGCCTTACCGCCATTCTGGGCGGGCGGGCCACGGCCGCAGCCATGGTAACGCTGGCCGCCTATCTGGCCGTGACCCTGCTGGTACAGGGGGCACGGTTCGTCAAGCGTTTCTACGTCCGGCGCCTCACCAACAACGGCGCCATCAATTTCAACGGCTACACCATCACCCTGGCGGACGGCACCGTCCTCCGGTAAGGCTTACCGCACCTCGATAGCCGCCGCGGGGCAGGCGTCCGCCGCCTCCTGCACGGCCAGCTTCAAACCGTCGGGTATCGGCCCGGCCGCCGCCTGCGCCGATTCGCCGTCCTCCAGAGAGAACACCTCCGGACAAATGGTGGGGCACAGGCCGCACCGGATACACGCCTTCTGCAATACGATGGCTTCCATAAAAATTCCCTCCATAGCAAATTCAGGATATGGGCAGTTTGCCCCGTATCGGGAAAAAGTATGCGGGAAGCACCGTCCCTTTCGGACGGCGCTTCCCGCATTTTTCCATTTTTCCCTTGACAGCCGCAGCTGTCCATGGTATGGTAACTGTACTAACACGCATAATACAGTTAATGCGCAATGGCAGGAAGGAGTGAGCGCGGATGATCTCCCTGGATTATCGGGACAGCCGCCCCCTGTACCAGCAGGTGAAGGACAATCTGCGGCGGATGATGCTGACGGGGCTGCTGCCGCCGGACGAAAAGCTGCCGTCGGTGCGGAGTCTGGCCACACAGCTGGCCATCAACCCCAACACCATCCAGCGGGCATACAGCGAACTGGAGGCGGAGGGGTACATCTACTCCGTGCCCGGCAAGGGCAGCTTTGCCGCCGCCGAGGGCGGCGAGCAGCAGCGGCGTATCCGTGAGCTGAAAACGCAGGCGGCCCCTCTGCTGGAGGAGCTGAAGACGCTGGGCTGCACGGAGGAGGATCTTTTGCAGCTATGGAGAGGAGGAGAGACACATGCTTGAAGCGAAAAACGTGGTCAAGACCTTTGACGGCTTTCGGGCGCTGGACAGTCTGAACATGACGGTTCCCAAGGGCGCGGTGTACGGTCTGGTGGGCCCCAACGGCGCGGGCAAGTCCACCATCATCCGGCATCTGGCCGGTATCTACCGTCAGGACAGCGGCGAGGTGCTGCTGGACGGCCAGCCGGTATACGAGAACCCCGCCGTCAAGCGGCGGATGACAGTGATCGGCGACGACTGGTACTATTTCCCCCAGGCCAATATTCGTGAGATGGCCCGCTTTTTCGCGGGACTGTACCCCGCCTTCAGCTGGGAGCGCTATGAAAAGCTGAAGCAGGTGTTCCCACTGGACGAGAAGATGATGCTGCGCCGCATGTCCAAGGGTATGCAGAAGCAGGCGGCGTTCTGGTTGGCGGTGTGCTGCATGCCGGAGTACCTCATTTTGGATGAGCCGGTGGATGGGCTGGACCCCGTCATGCGCCGCCAGGTGTGGTCTCTGCTGCTGGGTGACGTGTCCGAGCGGGGCACCACGGTACTGGTGTCCAGCCACAACCTCCGCGAACTGGAGGACGTGTGCGACCACGTGGGCATCCTGAACCGCGGGCAGGTGCTGCTGGAGCGGAGCCTCTCCGACCTGCAGGACAACACCGTGAAGCTGCAGGTGGCCTACGCCGGCGTGACGGAGCCGATGCTGCCGTCGGAGCTGAACATCCTGCACCGCAGCCACGTGGGACGGGTGTATACCTACATCGTGCGGGGCAGCCGCGCCGAGATCCTGCGCCGCATGGAGATCACGGAGCCCATCCTGCTGGAATCCATCCCGCTGACACTGGAGGAGATCTTTATCTATGAATTGGGAGGTGTGGACTATGCCGCGAAAGACATCCTGCTGTAACGGGACGCTGCTGCGCAGCGACGTGCGCCACTACTGGCCCGCCGGCTTTCTCTATGTGCTGGTGTGGCTGATGATCCTGCCCATCCCCCTGCTGCAGACAGCCCGGGATTATCTGCGTTTTCAGTCTGAGCAGACGGTCCAGTTGGCAGCGCAGCTGCACAACCACGTCTATGCCGCCATGACCGGCTCGCTGGTGCTGGCGGTGCTGGCGGGCGCGGTAATACCCATGGCGGTGTATGCCTATCTGATGACGCCCCGGGCCGTGGGGCTGATGCACACCCTGCCCGTCACCCGCACATCCCAGTTTTTCACCCACTTTCTCAGCGGCTTCGGCCTGTTGACAGCGGGAAATCTGCTGATCTTCCTGCTGTCCGCGCTGGCTATGATGCCCTCCGGCAGCGTGGACTGGGCCGCGCTGGGCCTGTGGCTGCTGGTGACGGAGCTGCTGGAGCTGTTCTTCCTGTCTCTGGGTACTCTGTGCGCCATGGCCACCGGCTGGCTGCTGGCCATACCGGTGCTGTACGGCGCAGCCAACTGCATTGTTTTGTTGGTATGCGTCGTGGTGCAGTTCCTTCAGCGCTGGTTCTACTTCGGCTTTGAGAGCACCACCTTCCCCATGGCGGTGATCTGGCTGACGCCCATCGCCCGCCTGTCCACCGCCGTTTGCGGCTACGCCGACGTTCTGGTGCCGCGAGAGGGGGAGGAGGTCTACCTCCGCGTCCTGCCGGAGGGCGGCATGACCTCCTTGCTGGTCTATGCCATCGTGGGACTGGCGCTGCTGGCTCTGGGCTGGCTTCTGTACCGCAGACGGCCCAGTGAGGCCGCCGGTGACGCCATCGCCTTCCGCTGGCTGCGGCCCATCGTCCGGTGGACCGTGGGTCTGTGCGGCGGTCTGGGCCTGGGCCTGTTCCTCAGCGTAGCGCTGCTGGGCGGTCTGGTCGGCGGCCTGGTGCAGCTCCTGCTGTGCCAGACGGTCATGGGCCTGTTGTGCTTCTTCGCCGCTCAAATGCTGCTGCAAAAGTCGTTCCGCGTCTTCCGCCGCAGCTGGAAGGAGGCGCTGGCGCTGGTGATCGCACTGGCCGCCATCACCCTGTGCATCCGGCAGGACTTCTTCGACGTCCAGAACCGCATACCCGGCGCGTCCCAGGTGGACACCGTGTCGGTCCAGCTCTACGCCGGTGACAGCAGCTACTGCGAGACGGACGATCCCGCCGTGCTGGAGCGGGTGCAGGCGCTGCACCGCGCCGCCCTGGCTCAGGGCGAGGCTATGGCCGATAACTCGGACCGCTGTATGAGCATCCGCCTGCGCTATGAGCTGAAAAACGGCGACACCGTCCGGCGGGATTACACCATCGCCTGTGTCTCCGGCACGGAGACGTACCGCCTGACCAACCAGCTGCTGAATATGCCCCAGTTCCGCCGCTCTGCCATGGGCATCGACTGGTTGGAGACCTCCGGGCTGGACGCCGTCCGCAGCGGCTATGTGGAGGACTACTGGACCGGCGCCACGGTGGATCTGACCCGTGAGCAGGCCACGGAGCTGTGCCGTCTGGCCCAGCAGGACGCCAACGATGTCTCCGACAGTGATGTGCTGGCCGCCATGGCCGCGAACAGCGATGATGTCTACGCCGCTGCGGCTAAGGAGGATACCCTTCCGGCGGAGACGGAGGCATGGGACGTATACCGTTACAACATCGTCATCTACGCCATGGTGGATGGCCGCGATGTCAGCCGCAGCCTGACTCCGATGGGCTATTGCACCCGTATGCAGTCCTTCATTGGCAGCCTGGACTTCACCAACACCACCACGGTGGACACGGAGGCCGTGTCATGAAAAGAGGACTGCTGTGCATCGCCGCAGCGCTGGTGCTGACCGCCGGTACCCTGTGGCTGACCAGCCTGCGGAACTACGATGCGGCGGACGCCGTGGAGGAAAACGGTGTCCTGCTCTACCTGCGGAAGGACCACGGGGCGGCCTTTGCCAGCACCTATCGCTGGGACGGCACCGGCGACGCCATCGACTACGTCATCCCCGACACAGTGCAGGGCGTGAAGGTCACAGCCATCGGCGGCCTCACCGGCGAGCTGAAGAAGGCCCCTACCGCGGGGCTGGCCATCACCATGCCGGAGACGTACCGTGGCGCGGAACGGGCGCATTACACCATGCCCAGCGGCGCAGTGGAGATCACGCTGCCGGTACACATCCACATCGGCCGCTATGTCCGCAGCGTCCAGCCGGACGGCAGCCTGCCGACGCCCACCGGTTACTTTGGCTACGACAAGGGCGTCAGCAGCTATATCATCACCCCTGTGTGGACAGTGACGTGCGACGAGGGCAACGAGACGTACTACGCCCGGGACGGACGGCTTTACCAGCGTGCAGACGACGCGCTGGTGCAGCTGCCCTACGCTGTGGAAGGAACCCCCGGATAAACGCAGAGAGGCGCGGGCCTGACGGCCCGCGCCTCTCTATTTCATTTGTGAGGAGATAGAAACAGCTTACTCGTTGGTATAGTTGTCAAAATAGCCCTGAATATAGACGATGGGAGTGCCCTTGTCGCCGGAGCCGCTGGTCAGGTCACACAGGGAGCCGATGAGGTCGGTGAGGTTGCGGGGCGTGGTGCCCTCGGACACCATGTTGCCCACCAGGCTGACCTTGGCGTCCTTCTCGCGGATCTTCTGGGAAATGGCATCCTTGAGGGCCTGTCCGGACAGACCGGCAAACTCCTTGTCCGCCAGGTACTTCAGCTTCAGCTCGTTGGGAGTGCCCACCAGACCGCTGGTGTAGCCAGGGGATACCACGGGGTCGGCCAGCTCCCAGATCTTGCCGGCGGGGTCCTTGAAAGCGCCATCGCCGTAGACCATGGCCTCCACGCGCTTGCCGGTGGCCTCGCTCATGGCCTTTCCGATGGCCTCTGCCACGGGCTTGGCGTCCCGCGGGAACAGCTTCACGCGGTCATCATCAGCCTTGTTGCTGCCCAGCAGGCCGTACTGGAGGTTGTAGCCGCTGCCGTCCACGGGGGAGGTCAGCAGGTCGTCCAGCCCCAGCACCACCTTGGCGCCGGCGGCGGCCAGCAGGCGCTTGCTGCGCTTGCGGGTGTGGATGTCGCAGCAGATGACGGTGTCAGTGTAGTCCAGCACCGCCTGGACGCGGTTGGCGAACACGATCTCCGCCTCAGCGCCGGCGGACTCGATGATGGTCTTGTAGTAGTCCACGTAGTCCACGCCGGTGAAGGGGTGGATGACGGCGCCGAAGGCGGCGCGGAACTGCTCCAGGGACAGCACATCGTGCCAGGGGTCGATGCCGGCCTCGTCCAGCTGGTCCATGGACACCAGGTGGTTGCCCACCTCGTCAGAGGGATAACTGAGCATCAGCACCACCTTTTTGACACCGGCGGCGATGCCCTGCAGCAACAGGGAGAATCGGTTGCGGCTGAGGATGGGGAACGTGACACCCACGGTCTGACCGCCGGTCTTGGCGCGGACATCGGCGGCGATCTGCTCCACCGTGGCGTAGTTGCCCTGGCAGCGGGCCACCACGGACTCGGTAATGGCCACGATGTCGCCGTCACGGGCGGTGATGCCGTTGTCCTTCAGTGCATTCAGCACGGTGTCGGCGGTGATCTGTACCACGTTGTCGCCCTCGCGGAAAATGGGAGCGCGAACGCCCCGTACCACAGTACCCAAGGTTCTGCTCATAGCGGATGCTCCTTTGCATATCATTTCAGGCCACGCAGCGCTTATCGCTGCGCAACAGGTATAGTATAGCACAAATTCGGCATAAGTGAAATATAAAATATTTATATTGCGTATTAGCAATACTGAACACGCAGCAAAAAGAACCCGGAAAAAGCTCTTGCATTTTCCCGCAGGATGTGTATAATGATAGGGTAATTATGGGCTTGTAGCTCAGCTGGGAGAGCGTTCGGTTCGCATCCGAGAGGTCGAGGGTTCGAATCCCTTCAGGTCCACCAAAAATAAACCACCCGCAAGGGTGGCTTTATTTTTGCTGTGGGCCTAGGGATTCGAGGTTTATGCCCCGGAGGGGTAAATCCCTTCAGGTCCACCAAAAATAAACCACCCGCAAGGGTGGCTTTATTTTTGCTGTGGGCCTAGGGATTCGAGGTTTATGCCCCGGAGGGATAAATCCCTTCAGGTCCACCAAACAGGTATTGGACGAACACCTATTTCTTCAGCGGCGGTTTCGCCGTGAAGTGTTCGCTCTGATCCACAACAGAAAAGCGCCGTCTTGGGAGTGATTCCAAGGCGGCGCTTTTTTTATTATCCGCACATTCGATTTCCGTTAATTCTCCTACTACAATGGTTGCAGTAATAAATTGGAGGTTATACGAATGGAAAGATTTATCACCAATGAACGCACGGGGCTGAAGTATGAGCTGGTCGGAGACTATCCGAACCCCTCACATTTCATAACGATAAAAGCACAGACCATGGCTTTTTTGGGGAAGCCCCGCCGCCCGGTTGCCGCTCTGGGCAGCGTGAGCCGCTCTACTCTGTGGCGGATGCTGCACAAGGAAAAGTAAATGTCCGTCTCGCTGTGAGCTGCGGCAGCTTCGGGGCAAGGGGGATCGACCATCTTTTGGGCAGTTGAAAGGGGCTGCGCTTAGCTGCATATGCCCCTTTTCTTGCGAGGGCCTGCCTGCGGCGGGTGATTGAACGCGAAAGGGAACCCTAACGGTTCCCTTTCACACGATCCTTCCCTCCGATACTTGTGCCCGGGCAGGTTTTTCGACAGACTAAGGCAGGCACCCAAAGGGTGCCTGCCTTTCCTGTTTCCTGCTGCGCCTTTCTCAGGGCATCGCCGGCTCGAAGGCCAGGCGCACAGTGAAGTCCTGCGCCGCTGCGCCCTCCGGCAGCAGCTTCGCCATGACCACCAGCCGCTGGTCGCCGGTATTCTCCATGTCGTACTTCCGGCAGCAGGTGGACAGCGTCAGGATGGTATCCTCCTCACTGAAGGTCACACCGTCAAACGCCAGCCAGTTCTTCTCCTCCACCTGCCGGAGGAGGCCGGTGAGCTCCTCACCCGCGAGGTCCGGAGAAATATAGTCGAAGCTGATGTCCGTGATGAAGCAGGCCGTGATCTGGAACACCATGTCGTCACCCTCCACGGAGAGGTAGATGTAGGGGTTCTCCTGCACGAAGTCCGCATCCATGTACCGGTGGAGCTTGGTAAATTTCGGGCCGTCCGGGTCGCAGTTGGTGGCGGAGTGGCCAAAGATCACGGTGTTCTTATCCAGCGCGTTCCGGCTGCTTAGATGGTCGTCGCAATGGGCGTAGTAGCAGCCCCACTCGCTGAAATTCCCGTTTTCGTCCCTTTGCAGGTAGTACCCGTTGTCCGCCGCCTGCATCACGGCATCGTCCACCTCCGCGCCGGGCATATACAGCCACGCCGCGGTGTCGGGATTTGCCCTTTTGGCGGCAGCCAACTGCTCCTGCCGGTCCACAGCGGGGATGACCTCGCCGACTGTCTGGGGCTCCGTCACCTCCGAAACGGTGGGATACTCCGCCTTTTTGCCGCAGGCGGCGGCCGTGGCCGCCACGGTCAGCAGCAGCGCGGCGATGAGAGCGCAGGAGAGGGTGCGCGTAAACTTTCTCATGGCGTTATCTTCCGCAGCCGGTGGTGCTCCGCGTCACGGTCACGCCGGTCTGGGGATTGCCGTTGGCCTTCATAAAGACGGCCTCGATGGTGTGGTCCTGCGTGACATTCCGGAAGGTGTAGGATGTCACCGCGCCCACGCTCCTGCCGTCCACCAGCACCTTGGCCACGGCGTAGCCCGCATCCGGCGTGATGGTAAAGGTCTGCTCCCCACCCTCGCCGACGGAGGTCCAGCCGGCGGGGGAGATGGTCCCGTTGGCACCGGCGGACGCCCTGATGGTGTGATCGGTGCCGTACTGGTTGCCGCCGTTGGGCTTGTAATACAGCTCGATCTCACCGCTGAGGGTGGTGTAGTTGCCGTCCGCAGGGGTGAAGCGCCACTTGTAGGCCGTGTTGGCCTTCACGCGGGTGCTGCCCGGCAGCACGTTCCCCGCATCGTCCACCCACTCCAGCACACCGTCCGCAGGGGAGATGGTGCTGCCGTCCAGCGTCAGCGCCGCGTCATCCAGCGTCTTGCCGCGGGTGATGATCCTGGTGTAGTTGGGCTCGCCGGTGGGTCTGGCCTTGGTGATGGTAACGATCACCGCGTCACTGACAGCCTCCTTGTAGTCCTTGTCCTCCGCCTTGGTGACCGTCACGGTAACGATACCCACCTTCACCGGCGTGAGAAGGCCCGTATCGGGGTCGATGACGGCTTCGCCGGTGCCGTTGGTCACGGCGTAGGCCGCTTTGCCTGTGCCGGAGCCGCCGCTGCTGCCCAGCTGCAGCGTCTCACCGTAGACCACGGTGGTGCCGCCGGTGACACGCAGCGCCGCCTGATCGTCCTTCTCCCGCAGGAGGATGTGCAGCGTAATGGTGAAGTCCTCATAGTTGGCACAGGATGCCTTGAGGGTGATGGTGATCTGGTCGCCCAGCGCCTTCCCCTCGGGGATCGCGTAGGTCAGGAGACTGCCGTCCGCCGCAAAGTCCCGCTTGGGCAGCACCTCGCTGGCCTCGCTGCTGAACGTCCACCGCTGTCCCTCGGGAAGCGAGGACCAGTCCGGCGCGTAGGTGTGTTTCTCGGTGTCCGTGTACTTCTGCACCAGCTCCACCGTCCTCAGGTTCCGGCCGTCTGCCGGGCCCACGGTCACATCGATGGCGGCACCGACTACCCCCTTATAGTTTGGGTCATCCGGCTTAAAATTGGCATCATACGTATGGCTGCCGATTTTGTCAAGCACCGTTTGCGGCGTTTGCCAGCTCCATGTGCCGGGTGTAGTGCCTTCGGGGGTTGCCAGCGCAATATCACCAAGCGTTTGACCGTATTTCGCCGTCACGCCAGTGGGCTTTTTATAGGTCGGCGTTGCCTTCTCCACCACAAACTGCACAGCCGCCGTGGTGAATTCCCTGTAGTTATCCGTCTCGCCAATGACCGCGTACATGTAGTAGGTACCGGCATCCAGCGTGGTGGGCTGCATGTTCTCCCACTTCGTGCCGCCGCTGGCGGTATTTTCGGTGCCGTAGTAGTAGACCGCTCTGCCATCGCCCACCTGATATGTCAGGCTGGGCGCGCTGGGCGCATCGTTGTAGGTGAAGCCCGCCATGCTGACGGCGGCGCTCTGCGCGGCCCTGTTGACCTGAACGGTCACAGTGCCCGTGGCCTCCACATAGGTCTTGGTGTCATCCGGCATGAACTTCCACGCAGCGCCTGCATGTGTACCCGCATCCAGCACCGTGTCGGGCTCCTGCCAGGTGAACGTGCCCGCAACGGTCCTGCCGTCCGCCTGCATCGTGCCGCTGATGGCGATGGCGCCCAGCTTCTCGCCGTAGGTGATCTCGGCGGGGCTCAGCGTCAGCGCGCCCTCCGGACTGGGCGTCAGCTTGGCCTCCACCTTCAGGGTAACGGTGATGGTGTAGTCCTCATAGTTGTCGGCTCCGGTGACGTTGACCTTCACCTTGGCGGTCCTGCCCACCTTGGACGCATCGTCCGCAAAGCCGAAGCGCAGGATACCTTCGCTGATCGAACATGTACCGTTCAGCACACCGGCATCATCTGTCACGCTGCCCAGCACCGCCGTACCGCCCTCCTCGATCAGACTGCTCAGGTCCACGGTGCCGTTGTTGTCGTACATGGCGGAACCGTTCACCGTTCTGTCGCCATAGGCTGCCCTGTGGATGGTGAAATACACCACCTCATCCGCGAGCTTCAGCGTATAGTTGTCCGCCTTGAAGCCGCTGCCGTCCGCCAGCGCCAGGGTGCCCCCGGTGATGGCGTAGCTGCCCGCGTTCGCGCCTGCGTCACGCACCAGTCCGCCGCTGAAGGCGGGGGTCTCGCCGTTCACCGCACCGGCGGAGATGTAGGTCAGCGTGGGGTCATCCGCGCCGTAGGTCTTGCCCTGACCGGCATCCGGCGTCACCGTGATGACAGCGGGGGTAATGGCGGCCATCGCCGAAGCCTGCTGGCCGCTGGCCGCCAGCCGATAGTTGCCCGCGGACGTGCCGCCCAGCGTCAGGCCGGAGATACGGACGGTCTTGTCCGTGCCCACGTCCTTGCTGTCGAAGGTACCATCGGCGGAAACGGTGAGTTCATCGCCTTCCGCCTTGCCGCTGATGACCGCCCCGCTGACATCCAGCACGGCGTCAGCGCTGCCGTTATAGGTCTTATCCGCCGCCGTGATGCCGCTGACAGTGACGGCCCTGGGCGTGATGGCGAAGCTCTCCGCCACCGCGCTGAACGCATAGTTGCCCATGGCCGTGATGGTCACGGTGCCGCCCGTGCTGACATCTCGGTTCTCGCCATAGGCGACGGTGTAATCCCGCCCCTCGGTCAGCTTGGTGCTGCCGATCTTTACGGTGGGCGCAGGCGTGATCTGCCCGCCGGTATAGGTGGTGTCGCCGCTCAGCGTCACCGCCGGCGCGGTCTCATTGGCCGCGATGGTGAACGTCCAGCTGTCGTCCGTCAGGTCTGCGGCGGCATCGTAGTTCTTGCCCTCCGCCACGTCGATCCTGACGTTGTACGTGCCCACATCGGCGGGCTGCTCCACCTTGACGCCGTTCCGATAGTACTTCACCGTGACGCCGCCCATGCCCGCAATACCGGCCCTGGCCGCCACTGCCGCCGTTCTGGCGCTGCCGTCATAGGTCAGCGTATCGGGAGGGGAGAAGGCGAAGTCCCCTGCCTGCGGGACAGCCTGCCGGATGGTATAGGTCACGCTGGCGGTCTGGCCGCCCACGGTGATGCCGGCGGTGTAGGTGCCCGCATCAACGGGCGCTGCGGACAGGGCGCTGCCGTCCTTCTGATAGGTGATCTCGCCCACGTCCGCCGCCGTCCACCCGGTCGTGGTCAGCCTGGCCGCCTTGGCGCTGCCGTCATAGATCAGTCCGCCGCTGGGCGGCGCGATGGTGACGCTGCCGCCGTTGGGATTGCCGCAGAGCCCGTCCGCATTCCCGCATTCGGCGCTGATGGCCGTGCCGTCGCTGCCCAGCGTATAGCTCCAGTCGTGCTCATGGCCCCGCAGCACCACGGTCTTACCCTCGTCGACGCGGCTGACGGCGTACTTGTCGGGGGTCCAGCTGACAAAGCTGCCCGCCTTGATCCAGTCGGCATTTTCCGTGGTGGCGATGACCACAGGGCTGCCGGCGGCGGGTGTGTCTTTCGTCTGGACGGTGATGCTGCTGGCATCGTCCAGCTCGCCCACCACGGTGATGGTCCTGCCCGTGCCGAGATACACATTCTTGTTGGCATTGACCGTACCGGCCAGGTTCAGCGGGCCGAAGTTATATACGGCGTACTCGCCGCCGGAGGCGGTGAACGTGCCGTTGGCAGTGACCGTGCCCTCGCCGGTGTTGTACAGGCCGTAGGTGCTCCTGCCGCTGGTATTTCCGGCGGCGGTCAGCGTGCCGGCGACCGTCAGCGTGCCGCCGTTATTAAACAGGCCGCTGGCCAGGGTAGCGGTGCCTTTGCCGGTGGCCGTCAGCGCGCCGTTGACCGTCAGCGTACCGAGGTTGCTCAGGCCGGTGTTGTCGCCGGTGCTGGTGAGCGTACCGTCGACAGTGATGGTGCCGCTCCGCGAGCTGCTGCTTTCCTTCCTGTTGGCCACGCCTATGTTGCCGCCATCCGCCGTCAGCGTGCCGTCAACAGTCAGCGTACCCAGGTTGTTCACACAGTAATATCCACTGCCGACGGTATCGCTGGTGGCCTTGACCGTACCGGCGATGTTCACCGTACCGGTGTTGTAGATGGCGCTCGTGGTTCCGGAAATGGTGCTGTTATACAGGTTGACGGTATTGCCTGTGTTGCATGCGACGCCGCTGCTGGTGCCGGAGAAGGAAACGCCGAAAATGTCGGCGATGCCGTTTTGAGCCCCGCTTTTGAAGCCCAGACCGGTGGCGCCGGTGGCTCTGGTTGCGGAAATGGAGCCGCTGGCCCTGCAGTCGGTCAGGACCACATGGACATCCGAGTCGACGCGCACCGTGCTGCCGATGGCGCCGGCGCTGACGATCTTATGCCCATTCATGCAGAGGATGGTGCCGTCTGCCGCCCACCAGGCCTTGGCCGGCGTCACATCGCCGGTCAGGTAGTAGCAGCCCGCCACCTTGGGCAAGGCGGTGGCTGCCGTGAGCGTCGTATCACTGCCGTACTGCTCCTTCACCAGCTCATCCGTCCACGCCACGAACTTGTGGTCCACATGCTCGGTGTGGCTGCCGATGTCCTTGGCGTACTTCGCCTTATGGGCACAGGCGCAGTGCGTATGATCCCGGATCAGGTGAAGGATAACATCATCCTTGTCGTTATAGGACAGGTCATAGGTGCCGTCATCGTCGGGGAAGAAGCAGTTCAGGGCTGCCGCGCCGCCCTTGACCACAATGATGGACGCCGCCGTATCGGTGAGACTGCTCTGCTTTTCCGCCGTGATGCCGATGCGGGCGCTTTCGTCCAGCTCGCTGTTCAGCGTGATGGTCGTTCCGGCCGCCAGATAGACGTTGGGGCTGCCGCCCGTGACCGTCGCGGTGCCGCCCACGGTCAGCGTGCCGTTGTTATACACGCCGCCTCCGCTGCCGTTGTTGGTGATGGTGCCGCCATAGAGGTTGCACACACCGGCGTTATACACGCCGCCGCCCCGGGCGCTGGTACCGTTGTTGCTGATGGTGCCGCCGTACATATTGAACGCGCCGGTGTTGTAGACCGCCGCGCCGTCGGCCGTGCTGGTGGTGCCCCGCAGCCGTCCGTTGTACATGTTGAACGTGCCGCTGTTGTTCACGGTGTGGGTCCCTCTGCTGCCGGCGCAATAGATGTACCCCTGGATGGAGGCGCACTCCGTCAGGGAGAAGGTCACGCCGCTGTCGACGGTAATGGCGTCAAAGTCAGGCTTATTGAAAGCAAACTCTCTGACAGTCCGGCCGTTCAGGCAGAGCACCGTGCCGTCCGCGGGACGCCATGTGTCGCTGTCAGACAGCGTCACACTGGTCGTCAGATAGTAATAGCCCGGTTCCTTGGGCAGGGAGTTGGCCGCGGTATGGCTGCTGTCGCCGTACTGGCTGGCCGCCTCGTCGTTCGTCCACGCGGTGTAGGTCACGTCGCTGTGCCGCGGATGGCCGCCGGACGTGGCGTCACCGCCGCAGATGCAGTGGATATGGGGATACAGGCTGACATAGCTGCTGCCGGACTTCCGGACCTGGGCATGGCTCCGGTCCAGCACGGGGGTCGCGTCGCTGCTGTCACCGGCGTAGCAGTTCTGCCGCCAGTCGTCCCGGGCCGTGCCGCCGTTCAGGAGATACGTGACCTCGCCGCCGCGGAACTGGTCCTCGTCTTGCCGCCGTAGCCGTCGTCTCTGTCCGCGCCGTAGTAGCAGTTGGAGACCGTGCCGCTGTTGTTACAGGCGATGGCGCCCCAGCCGATGATGTCGCGTACCGTGCCGTTGGACTGGGCCTGCACCATGTCTCCGTAGAAATAGCTGTTGGCGATGGTGCCCGTGTTCTCATAGGCGATGCCGCCTGCCCGGCCGCCGTAGTACATCTCGATGCGGCTGCCGCGGTTCAGCCTGCCCGCGTACACGCAGCAGGCCTCGATGGTGCCGCTGTTGGTATAGACCAGACCGCCCAAGCTGTCCTTGGCCGTTATACCGCCGCTGTACCGGCAGCGGGTGATGGTACCGTTGTTGATGCGCGCCAGGGGCGCGCTGGCGCTGATGGAATAATTCTCGCTCTGGCGCTTCGTCACGGCGAGATCCGTCAGCTTCGCGTCCGCGCCGACATAGCCGAACAGGGCCTGTCCCCAGCCATCCAGCCACACACGGATCGTGTGGCCGTTGCCGTTGAAGGTGCCGGTATACGGATGCTCGCTGGTGCCGACGGGCGTCCAGACCTCATCCACGTACTCCACATCCTGCTGCAGCTCCGCGCAGGTGTTCGCCCCACCGGCGTTCACCGCGTCCCGCAGCCAGATGAGCTCCGCCGCGCCGGTGATCTGATAGGGGTCCTCCGCCGTGCCGCTGCCGCCGGGCTGCGTGCCGGCGATGGCGGCCAGCAGCGCGGACTCGTTGGCGTCAGGCTCTCCCGCCAGCGCCAGCACCGCGGCAGCCGCCGCGTCGTATCCGGTCAGGTCCAGCCGGGCCGCCTGCTCCTCCGTCAGGGCCTGCTTCGCCTCGTCGATGGCGTCCAGCTGGCCGGAGACCTCGTCCGCGTTGGCGTCCGAGATGTCCGCCGCCGCCGGCAGCGCGTCGATCAGCGCCTGCACAGCCGAAACTGCCTCGTCAGGCTCCTCGTCAGGCGCTTTGTCAGGTGCTTTGTCAGGTGCTTCGTCGGACGTTTTACCGTCCTCGCCCGCACCATCCTGACCGGGTGCCTGCGTCTGCCCGTCGTTTCCCTGCGTCAGGACCGTCTGCTCCTGACCGGCCTGCCCCTGCGCCTCCGCCGCCAGCGCCGATGCAGGCAGCAGCGTCAGGCACAGAGCCAGAGCCATCAGCAGGGATACTCCTTTTTTGATCATGTACATAACCTCCGTTCTGTTTTTTCGCGGCTGCCGTATGTCACAGCAGGCCGATGCCTCTTCCGCGGTTCACCGCCTGCTGCCGGTTTGACACCCGAAGCTTTCTGAAAATACTGTTGCTGTGGAACTTGACGGTACCCGCCTTCCGGCCCATCCGCTCCGCGATCTCGTCATTGCTCATGCCCAGCGCCATCAGGCGCAGCACCTTTTTTTCCGTCTCGGTCAGCGTCTCGTAGTACTCCGCCGGAGACTTCAGATAATTGGGAAAGTACCGGCTCACGCCGCCCGCCAGCTCCATGATCCGGTCGGTAAAGTCGTCCGCGCCCCGCTCCCGCTGGTAGATGAACAGCATCTGCATCATGCAGGCGCCCTCGTCCGCCAGCAGCCGTATGTACCGGTATTTTTTCGCCAGCGCCAGCGCCGTCTCCAGCTCCCGGCACATGCGGTCCTTGTCCCCCGATTTGTAGTACACGGCGGCCAGCAGCATGTGACACTCGCACAGATCCATGTGCCGCTTCCCCGGCTCCAGCAGGGTGATAAGCTGCCTGACCAGCACGTAGGCGGCCATGTTTTTCCCCACCTGCAAATAGCAGCGCACCTTGGTGAGCCAGGCAAACATGTCCATCATATAGATGTCCCGATTCTCATCGGGGGCAGTGTTTTCCAGCCACTGGGTCACCGCCTCCTGCTGCCCGTCGTAGCAGGCCGCCAGACATTCCAGCGCGTTCAGGCTGGCCGTCAGCTCCTCCCGCCCCGTCTCCTGGATGCGGTCTCTGATCTTCTCCCCCAGAGGCTTGGCTGTCCGCGCCTGCCCGTTCATCAGCAGGATGCGCATCTGCAGCGCCAGCGCCACGAACAGGCAGCGCATATCGCTCTCCCTCTCGATAAGCGGGATGGTCCCCGTCGCCAGGATCAGCGCGTTGAAGCAGTCGTTGTTCTGGTAGTACCACTCCGCCAGCATGATCTCATAGACGTTCTTCCCCACGCTGCCGTACAGCTGGTGGATCATCTGGGTAATGGCGTCCTTATGCCGCTCCAGATACGGGCCGAACCGCGTAAAATCCCGAAACCCGTTGATGATGCTGGGGCGGCAGGCGGACAGCGTCAGCGACCTCACCGGCACCATGCCCGTTTTCACCAGGAAAAGCACGATGCGCAGGAACATGCCGTCGCTGATGTACGGCATGACCAGCTCCGTGCAGATGCGGTAATAATCCTTCTCCCGAAGATCCTGCATCCGCCAGTGGCTGGGCGTCGTCCCCAGCAGGCTCACGTACTCCCTGGCCAGATCCAGATCTCCCTCCATGGCCGCCAGCAGGGCGAAGACGGACGGCAGCGCCGGATGGCTCCTGCGCGCCGCCGCGTCCAGCCGGTAAAAGTGGTCCCGGCAGGCCCACAGCGCGGGCATGGAAAACGGGTGCTCCGTGAATTCCTCCACGATGGTCTCCGGCAGATGCCCCGCCTGCTCCGCCTCGTCCAGAACGCACACCAGCTCCATTTGGGGCCGCGGATATGTGACATTTCTTTTTTGTTCCATTTCCCTCACCTTATCTGCTCCATTATACCGGTTTATTATAATCCATTTTCTTCCGCTTGCCCAGCAAACTTTACTTTATGAATAACCAAACTTTCAACCAAACTCTCCCGAATCTGACCGCTCTCCCCGTTGCCGCCGCCGCAGCGCCTTCCCCCGCCGGTGCGGCGGCTTCTTTCCTGTTTCTTCCAGTTATTTCAAGCAGAAGCCTGCACGCAGGCGAATATTCGCTCAATATTTTATGAATAAGCGGTAGTCATTCGTTTTGCCGTGCGGTATAATGAAAGGTGGCTTTTTATATGCTTCGGGAGCCGCACCGCGGGTGCGGCCGTAAAAATGGCGCCGGATGCGCCATAAAGGGTACGGCATCCGGCGAAAGGGAGGGCGTTTTCGTATGGATCGCAGGAAACTGCTGATCGCAGATGATTCTGAGATGAACCGCGCCATGCTGGCCAATATGCTGGATCACGATTTCCAGATCATCGAGGCTGTGGACGGCCATGAGACCATCTCCGCACTGGAAATGTACAAGGGTGAGATCGCGGCCCTGCTGCTGGACATCGTCATGCCGGAGATGGACGGCTTTCAGGTGCTGGAGGAGATGCAGCGCCGCGGCTGGACCGAGTCGGTCCCCACCATCATGATCTCGGCGGAGATGGGCAGCGCGTATATCGACCGCGCCTTTGAGCTGGGCGCGTCGGACTACATCAACCGCCCCTTTGCCACAGGCATCATCCGCCGCCGCATCATCAATGCCATCCTGCTGCACACCAAGAAGCAGCAGCTCATGGACATCGTGTCCACTTACTTTTACCGCCACGAGAAGAACACAGAGGAGATGGTGTCCATCCTCAGCTCCGCCGTGGAGCACCGCTGCTGCGGCGGCGGACGCCACATGGCCGGCGTCAGCTGCCTGACGGGTCTGCTGCTGCGCCGGCTGCTGGCGCGGGAGGATGTGCACCCGCTGGACCCCGCCGATGTGGAAACGGTCTGCATGGCCGCCAGCCTCCACGACATCGGCAAGCTCATGATCCCCCGTGAGCTGCTGGAGAAGCCGGACCCTCTGACGCCGGAGGAGTGCGAGATCGTCAAGCGCCACACCGTCATCGGTGCCCAGCTCATTGCGGAGCTCCCCGTCTATCAGGGGGAGAAGCTGACCAAATACGCCATGGAGATCTGCTGCTGGCACCACGAGCGCTGGAACGGTGAGGGCTACCCCGACGGCCTGAAGGGCGACAGGATCCCTCTGGCCGCCCAGATCGTCTCCCTGGCCGATGCCTACGATGTGCTGGTACACCAGCGCAGCTATAAGGCGCCCTGCACCCACGAGCAGGCCATGGCCATGCTCCATAACGGGGACTGCGGCTCCTTCAATCCCCTGCTGCTGTCCTGTCTGGACGAGGTCGGCGAAGCTGCCAGACGCGGCGTGGACCGCAAGGCCGCCGCCCGCCGCTCCCCCCGCCGCACGGTGGAGGAGCTGTACCGCGGGCAGGATCTGGCCGCCGCCCGCATGACCCAGCAGCTGGAGGACGCCTACGCCAAGCAGGATTTCCTCTTCGCTCTCAGCAGGGAGATCTGGTTTGAATACACGCCCCACCCCTCCTCCCTGCGCCTGTCCCGCGGCGCCGCGGAGCAGACGGACCTGCCGTCCATGATCGTGGCGCCTCTGGACGATCCGGATTTTCTGGCGCGGGTGGGAGCGGAGACGGTGGATGCCGTCCGCCGCCGCCTGGCGGACCTCACCGCAGACGAGGCGTATCTGGAGGTGGCGGCCCATCTGGTGCTGAACGGACAGCCCCGGCGCTGCCAGCTGACCATTCTGGTGCTGTGGTCCGCCGCAGAGCACGGCCGCTGCGCCGCCCTGTTCGGCAGAGTCATCGACATTGATGCCAGCTGTGAGCGGCTGGAGCGCTATGACCGCGCCGCCGGCCATCTGGCGGACCGCCAGCTCCTGCTGCCCGTCACCATGGGGCGGGACGACGTGCTTCGCGTCACGGCGGAGCAGCTGGGCCCTGTGATGCAGAGCTACCGTACCATGTTCCAGACCGTGCGTCTGGTGGACCCCGGCATCCGCATGCAGGTGTCCACCGATGCCAACGGCCACTCCATAGACCGCGCCGGGCACTGCTATGCCGTCTGGGGCAAGCGTCAGCGCTGTGAGCGCTGCATCTCCCAGGACGCGGTGCGCACCCGCACCACCCAGAGCAAGGTGGAGACTATCGGCAGCGATGTCTGCTATGTCCTCGCCGTATGCGTGGAGGTGGACGGCATCCCCTACGCGCTGGAGTGCGTCAACCCCATCCGCCCCGACGATATGATAGGCAGCGGCGAGGAGAACATCCTGAATCAGCTGCTGGTCCGCAACCGTCAGGTGTATACCGACTCCGCCACCCAGGTCTTCAACCGCCGCTATTACGACGAGCGCCTGCGCAGCCTCACCGGCGAGTACGCCCTGGCCATGATCGATCTGGACAACTTCAAGCAGATCAACGACCGCTTCGGCCACCCCGCCGGCGACGCCGCACTGTTCCACGCGGCCCAGACCATGCGCTCCATGCTGCGCAGCGGGGACGAGCTGGTGCGCTATGGCGGCGACGAGTTCTTCCTGCTGTTCCACGGCCTGCCCGCCCATGTGCTGGCGCGGAAGCTGGAGGACATCTGCCGTGCTGTGGCTGCCCTGACGATATCGGAGTATCCGGACCTGCACCTGTCCCTGAGCATCGGCGGCGCATACGGCTCCGGCCGCGTCTCCGAGCTGGTGGGCAAGGCCGATCTGGCTCTGTACCGCGCCAAGCGCACCAAAAACTGCGCCGTCGTGTATGAGGAATAAACCATATTGTACGGAATAAGGAGAGAATATCCATGACACTGACTGAATTCTACGCCGCCGTAGGCGGAAGCTACGAGGACGCCTCCGCCCGCCTGCAGAACGATGCCTTTATCGGCCGGTTCCTGCGGATGCTGCCCCGCGATGACAACATGGCCCGCCTGACGGCGGCCGTGGACAGCGGCAGCGCCGAGGAGGCTTTCCGCGCCGTCCATACCCTGAAGGGCATCGCCCTGAACCTGAGCCTTGTCCGCCTGGCCGAAGCCTGCACCGCCATGACCGAGGCCCTGCGGGGCAGCGCGGTGATGCCGGACAACGTCCGTGCGCTGCACGATGCCGTGGCGCGGGAGTACGCGTTGGTCACAGAGACCCTGTCGCAGCTGGAGGCATGACGCACCGGTATAAAGAGGATCGTTCCATGAAGAAAAATCACCTCCGCCTTGTCAAGCACATGGTGGCTAATATCGTCCTGCTGCTCGCCGCCATGGTGGTGCTGCTGATCGCTGCGGCACATCGGAACTACACACGCCAGATGGAGCGGCTGGATGTCTACATCGGCGTGCTCAGCGGCCGGACGGCCCAGCACGCGGGCGATGTGTTTCAGGACAAGCTGTCCGCCATCACCTCCGCCGCCTGCCTGTACGGCGAGGCGCTGGGGGAGGACGGCGCGGACATGACCCATCTGGCCCAGCTGGAACAGGCCTCCGGCTTTGACCGCATCCGCTTCATCGACGCCGGCGGCGTCAGCTATACCAGCGACGGAGAAACGGCGCTGGTGGCGGACCGCATCTATTATATGGACGGTATCCGCGGCGGCAGCGGCATCATCTCCATCTCCGCGTCCCGCTTCAACAGCGCCAGGCTCATCGGCTTTTACGCGCCGGTGCAGCTGGGCGATGAGGTCATCGGCGTGCTGCTCGGCCTTCTGGATGAGGAGGCTGTCTCCGCCATACTGGAGACGGAGCTCTACGACTTCCCCGCCTTCACCATGCTGGTGGATGCCGATGGCCGCTCTCTGGGCCAGTACCGCACCGCGGGCTCTGCCTACGTGGAGGATCTGGACGCCGCCCTCTCCCATTTTCAGGTATCTCAGGCCCGAGACGTGCTGGAGGCTGCCGCCGATCAGACGGCCATGACCTTCTCCTTTGTGGGCAGCAGCGGCGCGTCCGAGGGCGGCATCCAGCCCGTGTCCGGCACCGGCTGGTCCCTCCTGCAGCTGTTCCCCTCCCAGGTGGCGGCCCAGATGCTGGCGGAGATCAACAGGGACCAGCACCTCACTATGCTGGTGCTGGTCGTGATCCTGATGCTGATCGGAGCCCAGCTGCTCTATTTCACCCGCCAGCAGGTCTCCGCCGCTCAGGCCCAGCGCTCCCGCGACCGCATGACCTCCCTGCTGCAAAGCGTGGCCGACGACTACCTCTGCCTGATCAGCGTGGATCTGAACACCCAGCAGGAGGAACTGTTCCGCCTGCGGGAGAGCTGCGGTCTGGAGGACTGGACCGGCGGCGACGCCGACTATACCCACGGCATGCAGAAATTCGCCCGGCAGTTCGTCTGCCCTCAGGACCGTGACCGGTTCCTCCGCACCGCCCGGCTGGACACGCTGCTGCCCCTGCTGGAGCGCCAGCGGGAGCTTTATATCGAATATGATGCCATCACCGGCGGCGAGCTCCAGCATCTGCAAAGCAAGTTCATTCTGGACCGCAGCGATCCAGAGAAGCCCCGCCTGCTGTCCGGCGTCCGCAACATCACGGAGCTGACTCACGAGCGCATCCGCACCCGTACCAGCATGGACCTGATCGTCTCCGCCGCCAGCACCGTGTACCCCTTCATTCTGGAGGAGAACCTGACGAAAAACGAGGCTTTCACCGTCTATAACCACAGCGTCGTCAACGAGGGCCTGTTCCGGAGCTTCACCATGGAGGAGATGATGGACTCCCTGAAGCCCACCATGCCCTATTCGGAGGACTTCGACAGGCTGTATGCCGTCATGAACCGCGATGCCCAGCTGGACGCCTACCGGCGGGGCCAGCGCCTGCTCCATGTGCAGGTGCGCCAGACCGGCGATGACGGGCAGGTTCATTGGATGGAGACCCGGAATATCCTGACGGAAAACGTCACCGGCGACGTGTACTCCATCTCCATGACCCGCTGCATCGATGACGATATGCGCCGCACTGCGGAGCTCCGGCAGGCCAAGGAGGCCGCCGAAAGCGCCAACCGCGCCAAGAGCACCTTCCTCTTTAACATGTCCCACGACATCCGCACCCCCATGAACGCCATCATGGGCTTTTCCTCTCTGGCGGAAAAATACGTCAATGACCCCGCCCGCGTGGCGGACTGCCTGCAGAAGATCAACCTCTCCGGCCAGTATCTGCTGCGCCTTATCAACAGCGTGCTGGATCTGGCCTACATCGAAAGCGGCAAGGTGACGCTGGACATCAGGGCCCACGACATCCCCGCCATGCTGAAAAATGTGAAGTACGTGTTTCAGGCGGACCTGCAAAAAAAGCAGCTGACGCTGGACGTCGCCTGCGACGTACAGGACCCCGTGGCGTACTTTGACGCCCTGAAGATGAACCAGATCGAGCTGAACCTCATCGGCAACGCCATCAAGTACACTCCCGCCGGCGGCCACATCACCTACACTGTCAGCCAGACCGGCAGCGGCAGCGGCACCGCGGACTACCGGTTTACCGTAAAGGACAACGGCATCGGCATGAGCGAAGAGTTCCGCCGCCGCGTCTTTGACGCCTTCGAGCGGGAGAACAACAGTGTCGTCTCCGGCATTGAGGGGTCGGGTCTGGGTCTCGCCATCACCAAGCGTCTGGTGGAGGAGCTGGGCGGTGCCATCACCTGCCGCAGCGAGCCGGGCAAAGGCTCCGAGTTCGTCTGCACCTACACCCTCCGCACCGGCACTGCCGCCGATGCGGCGCCGGAGCTGCCGGAGAGCGGGGAGCGGCTCCACGCTGCGGGCCGCCGCGTCCTGCTGGTGGAGGACAACGCCCTGAACCGTGAGATCTCCCGCGAGATCCTCAGCGACGCCGGTTTCCTGGTGGAGGAGGCGGACGACGGCGACGCAGCCGTGGAAAAGGTCCGCTGGTCCGCCCCGGGTCACTACGACCTGATCCTTATGGACGTGCAGATGCCCAGGATGGACGGCTATGAGGCCACGCGGCGCATCCGCGCCCTGCCGGACCCACAGCTGTCCCATATCCCCATTCTGGCCGTGACGGCCAACGCCTTTGCGGAGGACCGTCAGGCGGCGCTGGAGGCCGGCATGGACGGCCACATCGCCAAGCCCATCAGCGTACAGGCACTGGAGCTGGCCATCGCCCGCCTGCTGTCCCGCCGCGGCGGCGATGCCGACACAGATCCCGACAGCAAGGAGGCGCCGGAGCAGTGAACATCAGGAAATATCTCATCGCGCTGACCGTGCTGATGCTGGCCCTGCTGCCCACCGCCTGCGGCGCTCAGGAGGAGCCGTCCGGGGACCTCCCCGAGCTGGTGATCGGCAGCGACGATTACCGCCCCTATAACTATCTGGACGAAAACGGTCAGGCCGCCGGCGTGGATGTGGCTCTGGCCACGGAGGCCTGCCGCCGCATGGGCTACGAGCCGGTGTTCCGGCAGATCAGCTGGGACGAGAAGGATCTCCTTCTGGAAATCGGCCAGGTGGATTGCCTGTGGGGCTGCTTCTCCATGAACGGACGGGAGAGCGCCTATCTCTGGGCCGGCCCCTACCTGTACAGCGATCAGGTGGTGGCCGTCCGCGCCGACAGCGATATCTGCACCCTGGCCGATCTGGTGGACCGCCGCGTGGCGGTGCAGATCAGCTCCAAGGCCGAGAGCATCCTCTCCGACCCCGCCGATGCCCGCATTCCCCAGCTCCGCGCCCTGTACTGTCTGGTGGATATGGATCAGGTGGCCACCGCCCTGCGCAAATACTATGTGGATGCCTGCGCCAGCCACGCTGAAGCGCTGGCCGGCGCGCTGGAAAAGGCCGGCGTATCCTACCGCTTTCTGGATGAGCCGCTGCTGCACGCTCAACTGGGTGTGGCCTTCGCCGCCGGCGGCGACACCGCCCTGCGGGACCTGCTGGCCCAGACGCTGGCGGACATGGAAGCCGACGGCACCACGGAACGCATCGTTGCGTCCTTCGGACTGAACGCCGACACCGCATTGGGGAGGACGACGCCGTGAACAACACCAAACGAACCCGCCTCCGGTGGCGGATCGGCCCTATCATCTTTGCCGGCATCCTGCTGTTCCTCCTGACCCTGGACCTGTCCGGCCGGAACGGCCTCAGCCGCACTCAGGCCCTGACGGACAACACGCTGGACACCCTGCGCCGGCAGTGCATCAGCTTCCACAAGCTGGAATCGGCGGACGGCACCAAGAGCCTGTTCCGTCTGGCCGACAGCGTACAGGAGCTCAGCCGCCATCTGGAGCTGGACCCCACCCTGGCCTCCAACGCTTATCTGGAGGACTTCGTGGACGAGATACGGCTCAGCGGCATCGCCCTCCTCAACGCGGACCTGCAGCTGGAGGCCTCCGGCTACACCCGTCAGTACGCGGGCATGCCCTGGCCGGACGGCGCATCCTCCGCCCGGCTGGAGAGTCTCATTGGCTCCGCCAAGATCTACACCCAGCGTATGGAGAAGGACGGCGTCTCCTATGATATCTGCGCCGTGGCGCGGCGGGACGTTCCCGGCGTGGTCATCGGCTTCTACCAGCAGCCCAACGGCCTTCTCGCCGACACGGAGGTCGACATGGCCACCCTGCTCACCGGCCTGCATCTGGACCGCAAGGGCGCCTACCTCATCACCCGTGACGGCGCGGTGCTGGCCTCCGGCAACGCCGGCATCGACGATGACAGCGCCGTGCTGGACTGCCTGAACCGTCTGGAGTACGGCGGCGCCCTGCAACCGTTCCGCTGCGGCGGACATCTGTATTACGGCGCCCGCTCCGCCTGCGAGGATTACGGCCTGTACATCTATTTCCCCGCCCTGTCCGTCTTTTCCTCCACCCTCACCTCCGCCGCAGTGTTCATCGCTCTGTACGGCGGCTTCTGGGTACTGCTGTTCGGCCTCAAGACCCTGGAGCTGTCCGACAGCCAGCGGGAGCTGCGCCGCAGCAACAGCCAGCTGCAAAAGACGGTGAACATGCTCCATTCTCTGGAGAACATCTACTTCACCATTTTCTATGTGGATCTGGAGCTGAACCGCTTCGACTCCGTGTTCCTGGCCCCATGGCTGGACGGCTTCCTGCCGGAGGATCTCAGCTACTCCAAGCTGAAGGACCGCTTCACCCATCTGCTGGTGCTGGAGCAGTACCGCGATGAGCTCGACCGCCAGATGAGCAGTGCCGCCATCCGTGAAACACTCCGCCGGGACAACCTCTCCGATGTGCACCGCAGCTTCTACATCGACTATCAGGCCTACCGCGGCGATGCCGTCAACTGGTGCCGCGTCACCGTGACGGCGGTGGACTTCGATGAGGAGGGTACCCCCCTCCACGTTCTGGTGGTGCTCCAGGACATCAACCGCGAAAAGACAAAGGAGGCTGAGTATCAGGCCCAGATCATGGAGGAGGCCCAGTCCGCCCGTCTGGCCAACATGGCCAAGAGCGAGTTCCTCCGCCGCATCAGCCACGACATCCGTACCCCCGTCAACGGCATTCAGGGCTACCTGGCCATGGCCGCTCAGGCTCCCGATGATATGGAGCTTCAGGCCAGATGCCGCCAGCGGGCCGGCACCGCTCTGAACACCCTGCTGGATCTGGTGAACAACGTTCTGGATATGAGCAAGCTGGAAAGCGGCCAGCTCCAGCTGGAGCATAAGTCCTTCGCTCTGGCGGACATTCTGAATGAGGTCCGCGTCACCAACGAGCCCTACGCCGCCGAGCACGGCATCGCCTACACCGTGGAGTGCCTGTGGGACACCGATAACGCGCCCCGTCTCATCGGCAGTCCCTCCCACCTCCGCCAGATCCTGATGAATCTGGTGAGCAACGCCATCAAGTACGGCCGCAGCGGCGGCTGCATCCGGCTCACCGGCCGCGCGCTCCCCGCCGACGGCGACAGCGCCGTCTACCAGTTCACCTGCGCCGATAACGGCATCGGCATGAGCGAGGAGTTCCAGCAGCACATCTTCGAGCCCTTCATGCAGGAGTCCGACGATGCCCGCACCCGCTATCAGGGCACGGGGCTGGGCCTGTCCATCGTGAAGCGTCTGGTGGAGGCCATGGGCGGCCAGATCACCTTCACCAGCCGGAAGGACGTGGGCACCACCTTCTGCGTCACCCTGCCCTTTGAGATCGACCGCCACTACGCCCCCGACCCCGATGAGGAGGAGACGAAGGGTTCCTCCTGGCTGGAGGGCATCCACGTCCTGCTGGCGGAGGACAACGAGCTGAACATGGAGATCGCCGAGTTCCTGCTGCTGGACCGCGGCGCCTCCGTCACCCGCGCCTGGAACGGCAAGGAGGCGCTGGACGCCTTCGCCGACGCGCCGAATGGCGCCTTTGACGTGATACTCATGGACATCATGATGCCGGTGATGAACGGTCTGGACACCGTGCGGGCCATCCGTGCGCTGGACCGTCCCGACGCTGCGGAGATCCCCATCATCGCCATGTCCGCCAACGCCTTCTCCGATGATATCCAGCAGAGTCTGGACGCCGGCTTCAACGCCCATGTCGCCAAGCCGGTAGACGCATCCCTGCTGGAGCAGACGTTACGAAAATTTGTCCCCCCCCCCGTGTCCGTAAGAAGAAAGCATCCGTCCCCCACGCGCAGACTCCCTGAGGCGGAGCCGCCATCGGAAGCGTAAAAAGCACGGCATGACGCGAATGCCTCGCGCCATGCCGTGCTTTTCGTTTTCCACATGATGTGCGCATTCCCGGGAATAAAAATTTTTTTGTCGATGAAACATTTCACCGTCCCCACGTGTATGTAGTATGAAGGGCCTTTCAGACAGCAAGGAGATCGATCTATGACAGAGCAACAGTTTTCCCCTCTGGCAGAGCGATATATGGATACGGTGTTCCGGGTGGCGTACAGCTATCTGCGCTCCCCCGCCGACGCCGACGATGTGACCCAGGACGTGCTGCTGCAGCTATACAAAACGGACAAGGCGTTCGATGACGACGCCCATGTGAAGAACTGGCTGATCCGCGTTACGGTCAATCGGTGCAAAAATATACTCCGCGCCCCGTGGCACAGGACGGAGGACATCGCCGACTATGAAAACAGCCTGACCTTTGAGGAGCCTCAGTGTCAGGAGCTGTTTGAGGCGGTGATGGCTCTGGACCGGCGCTACCGCGTGCCGGTGCTGCTGTACTATTACGAGGGCTACCGCCAGAAGGAGATCGCCGGCCTCATGGACATACCGGAGGAAACGGTGCGCACACGGCTGGCCCGTGCCAGAGAAAAGCTGAAGTACATTTTATCGGAGGTGCCGCAGACATGACAGAGCATGAACTTTTCCGAAAAACCTTCTCCACGCTGCACGCCTCCCCCGACACACTGATGGAGGTTCAGAAAGCCATGGAGAACAACAAAAAGACCCATCGCACCCTGCGCAGGGGTGTGGTCATCGCCATCGCCGCCGCCCTGATGCTGACGGTGGCCGCAGCAGCCGGCGTAGTGCATCTCATCAAGGCGGACGTGACTCCCGCCGACGGCGTCAGCGACACCACGCTCCACGCCTTCACCGACGATATGGATGCCTCCGCCCCCACGGTGGAGGACAGCTCCGGTGAACTCATCACCGTACCGGACATGGAGCGCATCCCCGGCGATGTGGAGACGGTGCAGCGTCTGGTGGGCGATTACCTCAGCAAGCTGGACGCCGGCCTCACCGTTGGCAGCACCACCATCACACTGGGGACGTTCCTCATTGACGAGAGCGGCTGCGGCATCCTGACCTACGCCGTGGACGATCCCGAGGGCGTGTCCTATGAGGAGGCCGGCTACGGCGAGGTCTACGGCCTGCCGCTGGAGCCCCGCATGTACCTGCGCTCCCCTGACTACCAGCAGGGCGGCAGCATCAATGTCAAGCTCCACGTGGACAAGACCACCAGCACCGCCACCCATCTGGACGTGGTGGCCTACTTTGCCGCCGGCGAGACGTATCAGAAGGGCGACAACCTCTACTTCACCGTTTACGACGGCGGCGCGGAGGGCAAGGAGCCCTACGCCGTGGCCATCCAGCCCCGCACCTACGCCCCCGTCCGGACCTTCACCGCCGCCAACGGCGAAACGGCCCGCATCTCCGCCGTGGGCATCACCATGGACAATGCCTCCCCCGCGCAGGAGCTGACCGTCCAGGAGCTGACCCTGCACTATGCCGACGGCTCCTCCTACGCGGTGAGCAGCGACAGCCAGAACCTGATGAACTGGGTGCTGGGCTACATCTACGGCGACGGCGAGACCGCCCCCTTCGCTCACGCGGTATACATCTTCAACCGTATGGTGGACGTGGACACCATTACCTCCGTGTCCCTCGATGGCCGCTGGTTCGACTTCACCGCCGAGCAGCACATCCCCGTGCAGCTGACCTACCTGCCCTGACCCCCTGCGTACCCCCTGCGGAGCGGCTTTTGCCGCTCCGCTTTTCTTTTTCCATTTCCCTATTGACAAGATAGGCTATTCGTCCTATAATCCCCAGTAGATTAGTAGGTAAATTGTACACAGGAGGCAACGAACATGCAAAAACCGCTTCTTACCATAGAAAACCTGCACGCCGGCGTCGAGGGCAAGGAGATCCTCCGCGGCGTGGACCTTACCATCGGCGCAGGGGAGACCCACGTCCTGATGGGCCCCAACGGCACCGGCAAGTCCACCCTTGGCTGCGCCATCACCGGCAGCCCCGCCTATACCGTCACCGCCGGCCGCATCCTGTTCGACGGCGAGGACATCACCCAGCTTCCCGTCAACGAGCGTGCCAGACGCGGCATTTTTCTGTCCTTCCAGAACCCGCTGGAGGTTCCCGGCGTCACCCTCAGCGCCTTCATCCGCACGGCGCTGGAGCAGAAGACCGGCAGCCGCCTGCGCCTGTGGGACTTCAAGAAAAAGCTGAAGGACGCCATGGCCCTGCTGGATATGGACGAGAGCTACGCCGACCGCGACCTGAACGTGGGCTTCTCCGGCGGTGAGAAGAAGAAGGCCGAGATATTGCAGATGCTGATGCTGGAGCCCCGCCTGGCCATTCTGGACGAGACGGACTCCGGCCTGGACGTGGACGCGGTACGCACCGTGTCCCACGGCGTCCGCCTCTACCGCGAGCAGCAGCATGGCGCGCTGCTCATCATCACCCACAGCACCCGCATTCTGGAATCCCTGCCGGTGGACGCCGCCCACGTCATGGAAAACGGCGTCATCGTAAAGAACGGCGGGCCGGAGCTGGTGGACACCATCAACGAAAAGGGCTTCACCGGCCTTCAGCAGCAGTGAACGGAGGTGCCGTCATGCGCGAAAAGACCTATGTAGACGACATCGACCGCAGCGTATACGACATCCGGGACGCGGAGCACGATGCCTACCGCATGGAGGCGGGCCTGACCCCCGCCATCGTGGAAAAGCTGTCTCAGGAGAAGAACGACCCCGTCTGGATGCAGCAGTTCCGTCTCCACTCCCTGCAAATTTACAACGAGACGCCGCTGCCGGACTGGGGCCCGTCGCTGGCGGGTCTGGACATGGACCATATCGCCACCTACGTCCGGCCCAACACAAAAATGCAGAACGACTGGAAAAACGTGCCGCAGGACATCAAGGATACCTTTGAGCGTCTGGGCATTCCCGAGGCGGAGCGCAAGTCTCTGGCCGGCGTGGGCGCCCAGTACGATTCCGAGCTGGTGTACCACAACGTCCGCGCCGAGGTGGCAGCTCAGGGCGTGGTCTATACCGACATGGAGAGCGCGCTCCACGGCGAGTACGCCGACATGGTGCGCAAGTACTTTATGAAGCTGGTGCCCCCCACCGACCACAAGTTCGCCGCGCTCCACGGCGCGGTGTGGTCCGGCGGCTCCTTCGTGTACGTCCCCAGGGGCGTGCAGGTGTCCATCCCTCTCCAGTCCTACTTCCGGCTGAACGCCAAGGGCGCCGGCCAGTTCGAGCACACCCTCATCATCGTGGACGAGGGGGCCAGCCTCCACTTCATCGAGGGCTGCTCCGCTCCCAAGTACAACGTGGCCAACCTCCACGCCGGCTGCGTGGAGCTGTACGTCAGGAAGAACGCCAAGCTGCGCTATTCCACCATCGAAAACTGGTCCAAGAACATGTATAACCTCAACACCAAGCGGGCGCTGGTAGAGGAAGGCGGCGTCATCGAGTGGGTGTCCGGCTCCTTCGGCTCCCACACCGGCTGTCTCTACCCCATGAGCGTCCTGAAGGGCGACGGCTCCCGCATGACGTTCACCGGCGTCACCTTCGCCGGCGCGGGGCAGGATCTGGACACCGGCGCCAAGGTGGTCCACATCGGCAAAAATACCAGTTCGTATATGAACACCCGCTCCATCAGCAAGAGCGGCGGCGTCAGCACCTTCCGCAGCAGCGTGGTGGTGGAAAAAACCGCCAAGGGCGCCAAGTCCTCGGTATCCTGTCAGTCCCTGATGCTGGATTCGGAGTCCCGCTCCGACACCATCCCCGCCATGGATGTCCGCACCCGTGACGCCGCCATCGGCCACGAGGCCCGCATCGGCAGCATCAGCGGCGACGCCGTGTTCTATCTCATGAGCCGCGGCCTGACGGAGGAGGACGCCCGTGCCCTGATCGTCAGCGGCTTTGCCGACAACGTCTCCAAGGAGCTGCCGGTGGAATACGCCGTGGAGATGAACAACCTCATCCGCCTTGAGATGAAGGGCAGCATCGGCTAAGCGGGAAAGGAGTCTGTAAATGGAAACGATTCTGGTAAATAAACTGCCCACCCGCACCTGGAACCGGCTGGGCGTCAACGAAACGGCCCTCCTCTGGGACGAAGCGGGCGCCGTGGACGGCGGCACGGAGGTGCTGTCCGCCGACGGACGGCTGGAGCTGTCCGCCGATGCCCCCTACGCCCGCAGAACGGTGGAGATCACCGCCGCCCGGGGCCAGCGCGTCACCGTGTACGAGATGTTCCGCGGCGGCGATCACCTCCATGTCCGGACGGTGCTGCGGCCCGAAAGGGGCGCGGTCATCCGTCTGGTGCAGGTGCAGGTCATGGATGAGCACGCCGTCCTGCGCAGCGAGGTCTCGGCCCACTGTCCGGAGGGCAGCTCCGTGGAGCTGTACCGTCTGCTTCCCGGCCGGGGCGACACCTACGCCGACGACCGGCTGACGCTGGCCGACGGTGCGTCCCTGAAGGCCGCCATGGGCTATCTGGGTCGGAAGCAGCAGGTCATCGACCTGAATCTGGCCGTGGACCATGTGGGCCGGAACACCCGCAGCGACATCGACGTGTCCGGCGCTCTGTCCGACAGCGCCAAAAAGGTGTTCCGCGGCACCATCGACTTCAAGAACGGCTCCGCCGGCTCCACCGGCAGCGAGCAGGAGACGGTGCTGCTGCTGGGCGATGATGTGGTGAACCGGACCGTGCCCCTGATCCTCTGCGCCGAGGAAAACGTGGAGGGCACCCACGGCGCCACCATCGGCGCGCTGGATGACGACACCCTGTTTTACTTTGAGAGCCGCGGCTTCGACCGCGATGCGGCGGAACGCCTGATGGCCTGTGCCGCCGTGGAGCGTCTGGCCCATGATCTGGGCGACGACGCCACCGCCGAGGCGGTGCAGCATGAATTGAACGGAGGTATGTGACATGACCAACGCCTATCGAAAGGATTTCCCCCTGCTGATGGCGCAGGACATCGCCTATCTGGACAACGCAGCCACGGCCCAGCGGCCCCAGTGCGTGCTGGACGCGGTGAACCGCTTTTACTGCGAGCAGAACGCCAACCCCCTGCGGGGCCTGTACCCCCTGAGCGTGGCGGCCACCGATGCCTATGAGAACGCCCGGGCCGCTGTGCGCCGCTTTCTCAATGCCGGAAGCACGTCGGAGATCGTGTTCACCCGCAACACCACCGAGGGTCTGAATCTGGCGGCATACAGCTACGGTCTCAGCCATATCAGGGCCGGTGACGAGGTGGTGGTCTCCATTCTGGAGCATCACAGCGACCTGCTGCCCTGGCAGATGGTGTGCCGCCAGACCGGCGCGGCATTGAAGTTTCTGGAGTGTGAGCCTGACGGCAGTCTGGACCTGAACAGGGCCGAGGCCGTCATTACCGACAAGACGAAGCTGGTGGCCGTGACCCACGTCTCCAATGTCATCGGCCGCGTCAACCCCATCCGACAGCTGGCCGACATCGCTCACCGGCACGGCGCGGTCATCGTGGTGGACGGCGCCCAGAGCACGCCCCACATCCCTGTGGACGTGCAGGCGCTGGACGCGGATTTCCTGGCCTTCTCCGGCCATAAGGTCTACGGCCCCATGGGCATCGGCGTGCTGTACGGCAAGCGTGCCCTGCTGGAGGAGATGCCCCCCTTCCTCACCGGCGGCGAGATGATCGAGTCCGTTACCCGTGAGGGCGCGGTGTTTGCCGAGCTGCCCCATAAATTCGAGGCCGGCACCGTCAACACCGCCGGCGCGGCGGGGCTCCGCGCCGCCATTGAGTATGTGGAGTCCGTGGGCTTCGACGCCATGCACCGGCAGGAGCTGGCCCTGACGCAGCGGACGCTGACCGGCATGGCCGATATGCCCCATATCCACGTCATCGGCTCCGACAGAGCCGAGGAGCATAACGGCATCGTCACCTTCACCGTGGAGGGCGTCCACCCCCACGATGTCAGCGAAATTCTGGCCTGCGACGGTGTGGATGTCCGCGCCGGACATCACTGCGCCCAGCCGCTGCTGCAGCATCTGGGATACAGCGCCACGGTGCGGGCCAGCTTCGCCTTCTACAACACAGAAAACGAGGTGGACCGCCTGCTGCAGAGTCTGTCCACCATCAGGGAGCGTATGGGCTATGGAAACTAACCGCTTTTATAACGAGATCCTGACGGAGCACAACCTCCATCCGGAGTTCAAGCACGACCTGCCGGATGCGGACATCGAGCTGGCCGGCGTCAACCCCAGCTGCGGCGATGAGATCCGCCTGAAGCTCAAGACCGACGGTCAGACCATCACCGATGGGGCCTTCGTGGGCAGCGGCTGCGCCGTGTCCCAGGCGTCGGCGGACATCATGCTGGGCATGGTCATCGGACGCCCGCAGGATGAGGCGCTCCGCCTCTGTGAGCTGTTCCAGAAGATGATCCGCGGCGAGGCCTCGGAGGATGAGATCGACCAGCTGGAGGAGGCCGGCGCTCTGCGTGACGTGGCCCACATGCCGGCGCGGGTAAAGTGCGCCATGCTGGGCTGGCGGACGCTGAACGAGGCCCTCCGCAGCAAACATGACAAGCCAAATTCCTGACGTGATCGTTTCTCCCCCAACAGGACAAGGGGCGGATATGCGTTTTTCGCATATCCGCCCCTTGTCCTGTTCTGCTTTTCCCCGTTCTCCCGATTTTTCCTGACAAATCGGGAGGATTTTTTTAATTCTTCATCATGCACTGCGCAAACTGCGCCGCCTCGTCGGCGATGTGGGGCAGCTTCACAAGGCTCCCCCTCTCGTTGGCCGTCTCCAGCAGGCAGAAGTGGGGCGGCAGGAAGAAGGATTTGTTCATATTCAGTGCCGAGATCAGCTGCCGTGCCAGCAGGTCGCCGCCGGAATAGCCGGACACCACCAGCCCGAACAAACGCTTGTCGTAAAAGCGATTCTGGCGGAACAGCGCCGTCATCCGGTTGACGCAGGCGGTCAGGTTTGCCGCCAGCGCGTCGTTGTAATTGGCGCACAGCATCACCAGCGCGTCGCACCGCCGGATGGCGGGATACACCTCCTCCACCATGGGCCCGCCGTAGAAGCAGCCGCCCTGCTCGCCGAAGTGGAGACAGGCGGTGTAGCTGCATCCGTTGCAGTCCGCCATGGTGCCGTTGCGCAGGCAGATCTCCTCCACCGTCACCGTGTCCGGCAGGGCGCTTTTCACCAGCTCCCACAGTGCCAGCGTGTTGGAGGTGCTGCGCTGGGAGGCGTGGAGCGCCAGGATGTGCCGGATGGGGGCGGGCTTTTCCCAGTCCGCCAGACGCCCGATGAGCTCGGCCACGGCGGCGTGAAAGGCTGTGACCTCATCGGTGCCGCCGATCTGGGCCTGGGTGCGGAAGTTCCGCAGGGAGCCAGTGGCCTCCACCAGCGGCCGCCCCAGAAAGGCGCAGCCGGACTGGTTGGCGGCGAACACCATGTCCCGCGCCACGTCCTTTGTGTAAAACTCCCCCACGCCGGTGACCACCAGGCCCGCCACGCAGCCACGCAGCAGCGTGGTGCTGCGGCGCAGGCGGGAGAGCATCCGGTAATACGCTTCGCTGCAGCCGCCCTCATCCAGCGCCACGGCAAACAGCAGCCGCTGCCCCGTCAGACCCTCCAGCCCCGCATCGGGGTCGCGGAACACACTGTCCTCCGGCAGCAGGGGCTCCAGCAGCTCCCGCAGGGGCGGGCTGTACCGGTTCTCCGGCAATAACACCGTCAGCATGGCCCGCACCTCCTCAGTCGATGGCGCGCAGCCGCGCCGCCGTCTCCGCCAGCCGCGCTTCCAGTGCCGGCGGCAGGGTCAGATGCTCCGTCTCGATGGCGCCGTCCGGTGTCAGCCGGTTGCGGCAGCCCATGAAAATATCGTCCATATACACGGAGGAGTAGTGCCACTCCCGCCGCAGCAGGGCCAGCAGGCTCAGCGCACCGGAGCTGAGGGCCGGGGCCACATAGGGCTTGAAGCCCAGCTTCCGCATCTCCAGATTGGCGTGGGCCACCCGCTCCGTCAGTTCACGGGAGAGGGCGTCGTCATAGCGGTCGATGGAATTGGCCAGCACCAGATCCTCCCCGTGGGGTCCGAAGGCGCGGCCCTCCGTGAGGTAGGCGGCAAAGCGGGGGTCCTTGCGGGCGAAGTACAGCGCTCTTGCGTGCATGACGCCCAGGCCGAAGCCCCGCACCTGACAGGGCCGCAGGCCCGTACCGTCCGGCCCGCCGCCCGCCCGCAGCACCGCGCGGCACAGGGGGTCCACCGGATCGCTGACCACGCAGAACAGGCCCTGATACCCCCTGTCCCGCGCCATGCGGGCGTAGGATGCCGCCAGCTCACGGTTCAGGCCGTACTGGGCCATGCGCACGTCGCCGCCGGTGACGGAGGTGTCCGGCACCATGCGGGAGGCGCAGAACAGGAACACGTCCCCGTCAAACAGCTGCTCCGGCGAGATGATCTCCACCGGCGGCAGGGCCGCGCCGGAGGGCGGCTGGATCTGGTTCAGCTCGAACTCCCAGCGCAGGGCCGCATTCTCCCGCACATCGCAGATGCCCATGGACGAGATGACATCCCCGCCCATGAGCCGCAGGCCCAGCAGCAGGGTGCTGCCCACATCGCCCAGGGCCAGCAGGTTCACGCGCACTTTTTCCGGCAGGGCCAGACGCCCAGCCGTAACCTTGTTGAAAAGCTCCATGGTCGTTCTCCTCTCGTATCCATTCGTATCAGTCGCCGGGGCGCATCCGCTTCAGCACCTCGATGTCCCCCTCCAGACAGGCGGAGGCGGCACGGCTGGCATCGTAGGCGATGCAGCCGCCCTTATCAGGGCACAGGGGCAGGATCACCGCCTCGCCCAGACGGTTCAGCGTCAGGGTGCGGGCGTACAGGCTGCGGAACTCCGTTTCCAGCGCCAGCAGGATGTCCCGCGCGTTTTCCAGGCAGCAAAGACTCAGCTCCCACGCGGTACGGCCGTCCATGGGGCCGAATTCCGGCGAGGCGTAGGGCAGGATGCGGTTCACCGAGGGCTGCAGTCCGCCGGACAGCGGCTCGGCGCGGCGGACGGTGTCGCCGCCGATGAAGGGATACAGCGTGGATTCCACAAACCGCATCCGCAGGTTGGGCAGGTAGTAGATGCCGTCCACCGGATAACCCAACTGCTCCATGAGGTCGCGGCCCATGCCGGTGAGGTAGCCCACCAGCACCTGGTGTACCGGTGTATGGGTCTCCTCCAGCAGGGGAGCCAGGCGGCGGATGCGCTTGCCGTCGTGGAGCATGTCGTCCACCAGAATGACGGGGCGGTCAAAGGCGCGGATGGTGCGGACCTGATCCGGCAGCGGCGAGTAATCGGGATAGGCTTCGATGGAATAGGTACTGAGGTCCGCCTCGTAGACCTTGTCGGTGCGCAGGGTCTTGGTGACGGTGTTGGGCACCGCCACGCCGCGCAGCAGCTTGCCGTAGGGCACGCAGATGTCGGGGCCCAGCACGCGGGGCGTCGTGGGCTCCGCCGGCACGCTGTTGCACCGGGTGATGCGCTGGAGCAGGCGGTGGTAGATGACGCCGGCAGACAGGCTCAGCACCAGAGAGCCGGGCTGGAGCCGCGTCAGCATGCTCTGCAGGCGGCGGTGGGCCTCGGCGATGGCGGCCTGCACCCGCGGCGACGTGCTGAGGGGGGCTTTGATGGCCGTCTCCACGTTGCGGCTCAGGACGATGGGGCAGCGCATGTCCACGCCCAGGACGTCGCAGCCCTCCCGATGCTGGACAGGCACGAAGCCCTGGAGCTGCGCCAGCTGACGGCCATAGCCGGAAACGGCGCCCTCCAGCGGGCAGTACAGTGCGTAGGTATATTCGCGGCTGAGAGCGGTGGTCAGCACCTCTGTCAGCAGCAGCTGGCCGAAGTCCAGCTGCCGGTCGCCCCGGGGAACGAACAGGCCGCTGACCAGCAGGGTGCGGCCGCCGGCATTCTGCCGGACCACGGCGCTGAGGGCGGCATCGTTCAGGCGGGCAAACAGGTGCTGGGAGTCCAGGCAGCGGTAGGACGCCGCGCCCAGCACCTGGCCGCTGACGCCGTCGGTCAGCAGCAGCAGCTCGTCGCCGCTGGCGCGGAGACGCTCCAGCATGGGGCCGCCGTCATCGGGGAAGATCTGGCGCAGCAGCTGCTCCGTCCGGCTCTCCGGCGCGGGGCAGGGCAGGAAGGCCAGATCCTCTGTCCGCAGCACCGGCTTATCCTGGGGTTCCCGCAGGTACAGGCCCCTGCGGTAGATGAACTCCTGAGCCATGGGGTCGATAAGGTTGGACACGTCGCGGTTGGCGTCCACCGCCTCGCGGATGCGGGTGGAGCTGATCTCCTCCAGCTGGGGCGGCAGCGTCAGCTCCAGCACATGGCCGGTGATGCAGGTGTAATCCGCCGGTGCGGCGTCCGGCTCGGTGCGGCGGAAGATCACGTGGTCGAAGGTGTGGATGGAGTCCGGCTGCGGCGGCTTGCGGTAGGAGGAGGCGTTGGCCACCACGTCGCTTCCCACCACGATGGAGACGCCGCGGTCCGGAAACGCCTGACGCAGCTGCCGCAGGTTGGCGGGGTTGGCGATGTTCACCGGAAAATCCTCGGGGAAGATGTGGACGTGGAACTCGTTGGCCACGGACATGGCCGCGATGCGGCGGCGGATACGGGTGGGCTGGGTCCGCTTGGACCATGAGAATTCATCGATGGCCAGCAGCACCTCAAACCCCGCGTCGCGGATGGCGCGGACGATGCCCTTATGAGACAGGGTGAAGGGGTCAAAGGTGCCGGGGAAGAAGGCGATGGGACGGGGCGAGCCGAAATCGAAGCCCTCACGAAACAGCTGCTCCTCCGTCATGAAGCGGTAGAGCCGCCCCAGCATGGCGGCGCGGTAGTAGAATGTGAGGCCGTGATCCGGCTCCTCGTCGTAGGCGGCCAGCAGCTTCCGCTCCGTCAGCACGAAGGCGCGGCATTTCTCGTGGTCGCCCAGCTCTGCGGAGCCGAACACCCTGCGGCCCAGGACGTACAGCGCCTCCTGCCGCACGGCGTCGTCGATGCCGTACAGGCCCCGCATCAGCATGCCCAGCAGCCGCTGACGGCGGCGGCGATAGGCTTCGTCCGCCTCGGGAAAGCGGGTACGATAGGTGTCGTAGGCCTCGTAGACCACGCCCACGGTATCCAGCACCGAGGCGGCCACGCGGCTGTCGGCGGCGCTGAGGTTCACCCAGAGGTCGTCCAGCAGCTCATCCAGCTCGGCAGGGGGGAGCCACAGCATAAAGCGGCCCAGATAGTCAGGGATATACTTGGTGAACTCCTGCTGCCCCAGCTCCAGGCCGCGGCACAGCTCCACCGCCACCTCGTTGCGCTGGTCCGCCGTCAGGCGAGGCGCCAGCTCCAGCAGGGCATTACCGGCACTATGGCGCACGGTGACGCGGTCGCTGACCTTGATGAGGTTGGAGAGATGGGTGGCGATGTGGAGGACAGGGCTGGCGCCGCTGCGGGCAAAATCCGTCAGCAGGCGGATATTGGCCTGCTTGGTGAGCCACGGCGTGGCGGTCTTGAGGTTGTCCAGAAAGATCTCGGACACGGCGTCATCCGCCAGGATGACGGGGGCGCCGCCGGACAGCACGTCCTCCCGCAGCAGGCGCAGGGTGCTGCTGCCGTCGCAGGAGATGTGCTCCAGCGCCCGCAGGGGCGCGGCGGAGCGGGGCGACAGCCGGTGCAGCCGGTCCAGCAGCAGCACGGCGGCGGTGCGTACCTCCACTGAGTCGTGGGTGGACAGCTCCTGAGCGAAGTGCAGCAGCAGGGCCGTGTGGCGGCGGGAATAGGCTGCCGCAGGCAGAGCCGCCGCCGTGTCCAGCAGCTGGAAGGCCACGGTGTCCGCCACCTGTTCGGGGTGGCGATAGTAGGCAAAGAGGGGAGAGAGGAACCGCTCCTCCCGTCCCGCGCTGCGCTGCAGAAGGGAGTTAACGGCGAACTTCAGGGTATAGCCGATCCAGCGGCGGTGCTGGGGCATCAGCTTGTGGTCGGGGTAGATGATCTTCTCCAGATACAGCTTCCACTGGTCCAGATCGGTGATGGCGCGGGGGTCGGGGCGGCTGCCCGCAGGGCGCTCCTTGGCGTAGCCCGCGTGGAAGCCGCCGATGATCTCGCCCAGCAGCGCCGCCGCCTGACGGCGGATGTCGCCCTCGCGGTGCATCAGCAGCTCGTAGAGAAAGGCCAACGTCTGGACCTTCTGGGGAATGTGGAGATACAGGGAGTAGGACTCGAACACGCCCAGATAGGCGCGGAGGCGGCGCCAGTTGGTCTCGCCCCGGGCCAGCTCCAGCAGTTGGGCGAAGCTGCGCTGGCCGGTGAGACGGCTCATCAGCTCCATGTTGTGGCCCACGCACTGCATGGTCATGGCGTGGAGAGCCTCCTCGTCGGTCATGAGGGCCGTCTGCTTCTGCGGGCGGGGCGGTGTGTCATGGCCCTGCAGCGTCACGTCCACGCCCTTGTCGGCCATGAACTGTTCGAAATCCCGCAGGCGGGCGTAGACCCGCATGTAGCGCTGCCGCTTGGCATCGTCTACGGCGTCCAGTTTCGATAGGATCACGTCGAAAGCCTCCGACAGGGAGGAGATGCGGGTGATCTCCCGCCCATCGGGGCCTACGCTCTGCTTGACGCGGAAGTCCGCGTAGATCAGCAGCAGCGACTCCACAGACAGGTAGTCCGGCTCCAGATCCCAGACGGAGTGGTTGGCGGCCACGTGGCCAATGTCGGTGAGACGGCGGCGGCGGAACCATAGGTCCGTATAGTAATAGTGCAGGTAGGGCACCCGCTCCCCGGGACGGCAGCCGAATTTGCCGATATCGTGTCCGGCGGCGCTGCCGGACACCAGCGCCAGATCCACGGGGATACCGGCGCGGTGCAGGGCGCGGCCCGCCGTCATGGCCACATGGTGGACGCCGGCGATGTGCTCCAGCGTGCGGTAGGGCGTGGCCTCCAGCCCCAGACGCATCAGCTCATAGACGTACTCCCGCTTCCAACAGCGCAGCATCTGGACGTAGCTGACGGCGCAGGCGCTGCCGGACAGCTCCGCCTCCGTCAGGAGCCGGAACGTCCAGGCGGGGTTCGGCGGCAGCACCTCGTTCTCCGCGGCGAACAGCACCTGCAGCACCGACAGGAAAAACACGGCTCCGGGGCCGAAAGGCTCCGGCGTGTCCCGCTCCGGATACAGCAGGCGGCGGGCAAAGTCGTAGGTATAGGCCAGCCAGCCCTGCTGCGGCGCAGCTCCGCCGCTGAGAGCGTCCAGCTCCGGACGGCACAGGGCCAGCACATCGGCGCAGCGCAGGCGCCGCCCCTGAAACAGGGGGACAAAGCGCTGCATATAGCCCTCCGTCTCCAGACGGCGGGCAAACGACTCTCCCTGGGGCAGCCAGTCCGCCGCAGGGCGGCCGGTAAGGCGGCGGCGCAGGGCGCTGTTCATCTGACGTATGCGTTTTTTCGTCATAGAGATCCCTCCCGCTTTCAGACGCCGCGCAGACAGAGGCGGCGTATGGGAATGGTGATATTGTATGCCATGGGCCGCCGCGCTGTCAACATTTTCGGCGGCAATCTTAGTCGGGCCTTAATGCTTTGTTCATATTCCGTTCACATTTGCATGGGGCCGCCATGGTAAGATGGAATCAAGCATCTGACGACGCTTTTTCACAAATTCTGCGGAACATTTTTCCGCGGTGCGCCGTCATACATGTATGTGGAATACTGCGGCGCACCGCAGAGGAAAGGCAAAGGAGATAACACCATGAAGAAAGCTGCTTTCATTCTGGCGCTGGCCATGCTGCTGGGCGTGGCCGCCGGCTGCGGTCAGAGCGCCGGCGAAGCATCCGTGCAATCCGTCTCCATGATCTGCGGGCTGGGCTCCGCCGGTATGACGGACCGTTTTGCCGGCGTGGTCAGCGCGCTGGGCGAGACCAACATCAAAAAGGACGACTCCATGACCATCGGCGAGATCAAGGTCAAGGCGGGCGACGCCGTCAACGTGGGCGACGTGCTGTTCACCTATGACATGAGCCAGCTTGAAATCGATTTAGAGGATGCCCAACTGTCTTTGGAGGAGCTGAAGTCTCAGCTGGAAACACAGCAGGAAGAGAAGAAGCAGGCGGAGGACGCGCTGGACGAAACCACGGATGACACCGAGCGCCGTCGGCTGCTGCTGGACATTCGGGGCTATAACAACGAGATGCAGAAAACCAACCGCAGCATCGCTGAAAAGAACCGCGACATCGAGAAGCTGCAGAAGAACATGCAGAACAGCTCCGTGAAGGCGGAGGTGGCCGGCGAGGTCAAGAGCGTCAACGCCAACGGCAGCACCGACAGCAACGGCAATCCCCTGCCCCTGATCTCCATCGTGCAGACCGGCGGCTACCGCGTGAAGGGCTACGTCAATGAGAACAACGCATCGGTGCTCAGCGAGGGCATCAGCGTCATCATCCGCTCCCGTGTCAGCGACCAGACGTGGCAGGGCACCATCTCCAGCATCGACTGGAACAACCCCGCCCAGAGCGGCAGCAACTATTACGACAGCGGCAGCAGCGGCAGCAGCGACACCGGTAACTCCAGCAAATACCCGTTCTATGTGGAGCTCAGCAGCAGCGATGGGCTGCTGATGGGCCAGCACGTGTACATCGAGCCGGATCTGGGACAGGGCGCACAGGACGCCAACACCATCCACCTGCCGGCCTACTTCATCAACGACGCGGACTCCTCCCCCTGGGTGTGGGCCCAGAGCAGCAGCGGCAAGCTGGAAAAGCGCAGCGTGACGCTGGGGGAGCATGACGCGGAGCTGGACACCTACGTCGTCACCGACGGGCTGACGGCGTCGGACTACATCGCCTTCCCCGACGAGACGCTGAAGGCCGGCATGACCTGCGTGCCCTACGACGAGAGCACCTTCGATCCCGATAGCAGCAGCAGCGGCATGACGGACGGCAGCATGACGGACGGCAGCATGACGGACGGCAGCATGACGGACGGCGGCATGGCGGATATGTCCGGCGCGGATAACGGCGGCGACGTGACCGCGCCCGCTGCGGACGGCGCCGTCACGGACGCACCGGTGGAGGGCTGAGTATGATCCTGGAAATGCACGACATCTGCAAGGACTACCCCATGGGAAAATCCGTGAACCACATTCTCAAGCACATCGACCTTGAGGTGGAGGAGGGGGAGTATCTTGCCATCATGGGGCCTTCCGGCAGCGGTAAGACCACGCTGATGAACCTGATCGGATGCCTGGACGTGCCCACCAGCGGCAGCTACCTGCTGAACGGGCAGGATATCACCAAGTGCAGTCCCAAGCAGCTGGCGGAGGTGCGGAACAAGGAGCTGGGCTTCGTGTTCCAGTCCTTCAACCTGCTGCCCAAGCTGACAGCGGTGGAGAATGTGGCGCTGCCCCTGCTGTACGGCGGGGTGAAGAAGGCGGAGCGGCTGGAGCGTGCCCGTCAGGCGCTGGAGACGGTGGGCCTGTCCGACCGCGTGGATCACCGGCCGGATCAGCTGTCCGGCGGACAGTGCCAGCGCGTGGCCATCGCCCGGGCCATCGTGGGAAGGCCCAAGCTGCTGCTGGCTGACGAGCCCACCGGCGCGCTGGATTCCGCCAGCGGCGCACAGGTGATGGACCTGTTCCAGCAGCTGCACCAGAGCGGCTCCACCATCATCATGATCACCCACGATCAGGGCATCGCACAGCATGCCCACACCATTATGAACATTCGCGACGGTGTGCTGTCAGGAGGTGCGTTCCATGAGTAAATCCCTGAAAAAGACGCTGCTGATCGTGGGCATTGCCGCAGCCGTGTGCGCCGCCGTATGGGGCGGCCTGACGCTGGCGCGGAACGCCCAGCGCGGCGACGTGAAGGTGTTCGACGTGCCCAGCTTCGCCATGACCGACTACTGGGGCGACACCGCCAACACCAGCGGCACGGTGAGCACCGATAAATTGCAGAAGATCTACCTCTCCCAGAGCCAGACGGTGAGTCAGGTGTACGTGAAAGAGGGGCAGAATGTAAAGAAGGGCGACAAGCTGCTGGCCTATGACACCACGCTGTCTCAGGCGGAGGTGGAGAGCGCCCAGATCCAGCTGGAGCGCATGCAGCTGGAGCTGGAAACAGCCAAGAATAACCTGTCCCTGTACCGCAAGGCGGAGAACCGCGAGGAGCTGCAGAAGGAGTATGACCGCGTGGCCGCCATTCTGGAGAAGCTGCGCTCCCAGCAGGACCAGCTGGCCGGACGGGGCTCCCCCGTGAAGCAGGGCCGTCTGGGCGACAGCCTTGGCCAGAGCAAGGATAAGCCCCTGTACTACCAGTGGCTGGAGGATACCCGCACCAAGGAGTACTACCTGACGGACGAAATCATCCGGAACGACATCCTGCCCAAGAGCCGGAACAGCGCCTACGTGGTGCTGGTGACCCGTGCGGGCAACGTGAACAACGGCGCCATCACCTGCTACGGCATGTACATCGTGGCCGAGGACACGGAGACGCCGGTGAAGCTGAAGGTGATGAACGACCTGCCCGCCTATCAGGACGGCTATGTGACCCCCACCACCGCGGAGATCAAGGACCGCGAGGAGCAGCTGGCCACCATCGAGAAGCTGCTGAACGAGTCCCTGACCAAGGAAGAGCTGAAGTCCCTCATCGCCACCACGGAAAAGCAGGTCTACGACGGCCAGCGCTCCGTGAAGCAGGCTCAGATCGGGCTGGACAAGAAAAAGAAGGAGCTGGGCGACGGCACCGTATACAGCGAGATCGACGGCGTGGTCAAGGCCGTGCGGCCGGCGGACGAGGCCTATAACAACAGCGAGCCTGTGGTGGAGGTCTCCGGCGGCGGCGGCTATTACATCACCGGCGCACTGGGCGAGCTGGACCTGGGTAAGGTGAAGCTCGGCGACACGGTGGACATCAGCAGCTGGATGACCGGCGCCAGCTGTCAGGGTGAGATCGTGGAGATCAGCGACTTCCCCACGGACAACAGCAGCAGCTGGGGCGACGGCAACAGCAATGTGTCCTATTATCCCTTTAAGGTATTCGTCTCCGAGGACGCCAACCTGCAGCCCGGAGACTATGTGGATATGTCCTATCAGAAGACCGTCACCACCGACGGCAATACCATCTATCTCCAGACCATGTTCATCCGCACGGAGAACGGCAAGAGCTACGTAATGGCCCGCGGCGACAACGGCAGGCTGGAGAAGCGCTGGGTCCAAACGGGACGCGACCTGTGGGGAAGCTACACCCAGATCCGCGGCGGACTGTCGCTGGAGGACTATGTGGCGTTCCCCTACGGGAAGGACGTGCGGGAGGGCGCCGCCACGGTGGAAGCCAGCGCCGACGAGCTGTACAACGGACTGTAAGGAGGGCGAAGCGATGTTAGAAAATATCAATCTCGCCTTTCAGGGCGTGTGGAGCCACAAGATGCGGTCGTTCCTGACCATGCTGGGCATCATCATCGGTATCGCGGCCATCATCACCATCGTATCCACCATTCAGGGCACCAACGAGCAGATCAAGCAGAACCTCATCGGCGCCGGCAACAACGTGGTCCGCGTGCAGCTGACCCAGGACGGCAATGAGATAAGTCTGGACTACTCCGACATTCCCCAGGGCGTCAGCACCATCACGGAGGACATGCGCAGCGAGATGAGCCAGCTGGGCAGCGTGGCGGATGTGTCCCTGTACCACCAGCGGCAGTGGCCCGACGGCGTGTACGTGGGCGATACGTCCTTCAGCGGCAGTCTGTACGGCATCGACAGCCACTTCCTGTCTGCGGCGGACTACGCCGTCAACTACGGCAGATCCTTCGTGGAGTCGGACTTCGCCAGCTGCCGGAAGGTGGCGCTCATCGACACCAAGAGCGCCCAGAGCCTGTTTCAGGGCGAGAATCCCATCGGCGGCACTCTGGAGATCAGCGGCGAGCCCTTCACCGTAGTGGGCGTGGTGTCCTCCCGCGTGTCCTCGGAGCCGGTCATCAACAACATCAATGACTACTACATGTACTCCGGCAGTACCTCCGGCACCATCTTCATCCCCGACAGCTGCTGGCCCATCGTCTATCGTTACGATGAGCCCCAGTATGCGGCGGTGCGGGCGGTGTCCACCAACGACATGACCACCGCCGGCAACAACGTGGCGGAATACCTCAACAGCCACGTTATCTCCGGCGACACCTACAAGTACCAGTCCAAGGACCTGCTGCAGCAGGCCAGCCAGCTGCAGAGCCTGTCCGAGAGCTCCAACCGGCAGCTCATCTGGATCGCCGCCATCTCCCTGGTGGTGGGCGGCATCGGCGTCATGAACATCATGCTGGTGTCTGTGACGGAGCGTACCCGCGAGATCGGCCTGAAGATCGCCATCGGCGCGCAGCAGAGCCGTATCCGCTGGCAGTTCCTGACGGAGGCCGCCGTGCTCACCAGCATGGGCGGCATCCTGGGCGTGGCCTGCGGCATCGGCCTGGCGGAGATGATGTCCCACATCATGGGCACACCGGTGGCTATCAGCGTACCGGCCTGCATCATCGCCGTGGCCTTCTCTATGGTCATCGGCGTGGTGTTCGGCTTCGTACCGGCGGTGAAGGCCTCCAAGCTCAACCCCATTGAGGCCCTGCGCCGCGAGTAAGAGACGCGAAATATACAAAGAGAGAGGTCCTGCACAGCAGGACCTCTCTCTTTGTATGGATTCCGCCTGCGTCATCCTATGCAGGGACGAAAGCGCGGACGGCCAGACATTTCTTCATACCACATAGGGCGGGAAAATGCAGCGTAACGTCAAAATCTGGCCAGAAATGCGTCGGGCACGGTGCAGCCCTCCGGCAGCACCTCCAGCACCACGTAGCTCCCGTTGACGGACACAGTGGCGCTGTTTTTCCACATGGCGGCCTCGTCCGGATACATGGTATCGTTGGCCATGGTGTCCACGCGGTTCTGGAAGATGTCGCGCACCTTGGCTGCGTCGGCACTGTCAGCCACCTCCACCATGGCTACCTCGCAGGAGGTGGCAGTGGGGGAGAGGAAGAACACCGACTGCTTCAGTTGGATGTCCGCGATGCCGGGGTAGTAGCCGTTCAGCATCTCCACCGCCGTTTCCTCCAGCAGGGCGGGGGCGTTGTCGCCCAGCTCCTCGTTGACCTGGTCGATGGCTGCTTCATAGGCGGCGCGCAGATCCACGGACTGACCGCCGCCGGACGTGTCCTTACCGCAGGCGGTCATGGCCAGCATCAGCAGGGCCATGCAGAATACACACAGCTTTTTCATCGAAAACACTCCTTTCATCGGGCGGCAGAACGCCGCCTCTGCCATTTCTGACGGCACGGGGCGGCGTTTCGTTCCGCATTCAGCGGACAGTGGGGGGCGGGGCGTTCCAGCCGTCGGGAAAATTGGCCAGCACCCAGCGGCGGGTGTGGTCAATGAAGGCCCGGGTGCTGTTGGACAGGGCGTTCCTGTCCTTGACGCAGATACCGATGTTCCGGTAAAACGGCTGGGGCAGAGAGCAGGACACCAGCGGATAGGCACAGCGGTAGAGCATCAGCTCCTCCATGATGCTGATGCCCAGCCCGCTGGACACCATGGCCAGGATGGTCTGATCCTGCTGGACGGTGTACTGGATCTTCGGCGTGATGCCCAGCGTGTCGAACACCGCCTGGATCTCATAGTCGTCGCCCTCGTCCAGCAGGATCAGGGGATACTGCTCCAGCGCCGCAGGCGGGAAGGGGTTCGCACCCGCCAGCGGGTGGTCGCAGGGGACGATGACCTTCCACTGGTCCCGCTGGAGAAGCCAGCAGTCCAGATACTTTTCAACAGGGGCGGGGAGGCTGATGAAGCCGCAGTCCGCCTGTCCGTTCAGCACCCAGTTGCCAATCTCGCTGTTGAAGTTGGAGGGCAGCAGCTCAAACTCGATATGGGGGTAGTGGGTCTGAAAGGTCTTGAGGATGTTGGGCAGCCACTTTTCCGACACGCTGGTGAAGGTAGCCACCTTGACAAGACCGGTCTCCAGACCCCGCAGGTCGGCGGCCTGCTGCTCCAGCTGGTGCTGCATGGCGCACATCTTCTCGAAGTAGGGCAGCAGCGCCCGTCCGTCCGCCGTGGGGGTGACGCCGCCGTGGCTGCGGATCAGCAGGGGCACACCCAGCTCCTCCTCCAGTGAGCCGATGGCGTGGCTGACGCCGGACTGGGTAAAGTTCATCTCCCGCGCCGCGGCAGTGAAGCTGCCGCACTCCACGGTCTTGAGGAATATCTGATATTTCGCAACGCTCATGGGCGCACGCTCCTTTCCCGATGCAAGTATAGCATATCCGTCGGCCAGGTGCAAAGTTTTTTTCATGGTTTTGATGATTATGATGCGTTTTACAAATTCCCGCACTTGTGGTACATTAAAGACACGTTAAGAAAAACCGCAGAAAGGAGGCGCTGAAGCATGGGTCCGAGTTTCGTGATGGCCGCTCTGGCCGGTCTTCTTGTGGTAGTCGGCATCGTCAGCAAAGTCACCAGCAAGTAAGTCTTTTCCGTTTTTTCAGGTTTCACCTCCCCCGTGGCGGCACCATCTCCCTGTCGCCGGTACGCTCGTCCGCTTCCTGCGGGCGGGCGTATTTTTTACCAGCGGGGCGGGAAATCTTGCATCTTTTTCACTTTTATGGTATAGTGAGCGGCATTAAGATCCCGCACACCGCGGGCAAAAGGAGCTTGTCATGACACAGAAAAGGATCCATACGCTGTCGCTGCTGGCGGCCATCACCGCAGCCGTCATCTTCGGCATGAGCTTCATGTTCTCCAAGCTGGCGCTGGAGAAAGCGGCCCCCACAGTGCTGCTGGCGGTGCGGTTCACCGTGGCGGTGGCGGCCATGACGCTGGTGATCCTGGTCAACGCGCTGGTGGGAAAGCTGCGGGGGCGGCCGCTGTTCACCTTCTCCCTGCGGGGCAAGCCGGTGTATCAGCTGCTGCTTCTGGGCATCGTGCAGCCGGTGGCCTACTTCATCTTCGAGAACTACGGTATCCTGTACACCTCGTCGGCGGTGGCGGGCACCATCATCGCGGCGGTGCCGGTGTGCTGCATCCTGATGGACGTGCTGGTGCTCCACGAGAAGGTGACGCTGAAGCAGGTACTGTGCGCCGTGTGCGCTATCGGCGGTGTGGCGCTGATCTCCGCCGGAGGGGCGGTGATGGTCTCGGCGCTGGGCATGCTGTTCCTGCTGCTGACCATGCTCAGCGACACGCTGTACTACGGCATCAGCCACAGCGCCGCCAAGCTGTTCACCCCGTTTGAGATGACCTACGTCATGTTCGTGGTAGGCATGGTGGTGTTCATCCCCGTAGCGCTGCTCCACGCCGGAGGGCTGACCAGCCCCATGATCCTGGAGCCCTTGCAGGACGGGCAGTTCTGGCTGGCAGTGCTGTATCTGGGGCTTTTGTCCTCGGTAATGGCCTACGGACTGCTGAATTTCGCCAACAGCCACCTGTCCGTGTCGGAGACATCACTTTTTTCCAACGTCACCACGGTGGTGTCTGTGCTGGCGGGCGTGGTGCTGCTGAAGGAATCCTTCAGTGTGTGGCAGATGCTGGGCGTGGTCATCATTCTGGTGTGCGTATTCGTGGCCAATGTATCCGGAAAAGAAACAAGATCTCAATCTCAGGAGGTCTGAGACAATGTATAAGAACGAAAAACGCTATGCGCTGGTAAACGGCGTGCTGCTGGACGGCACCCGTGATATGGCGCCCCAGACGGGGAAGGTCATCTGCGTGGACGGCAGCCGTATCGCCGCCGTCACCGACGGAGCGGCGTCCGCGGGGTACGAGACGGTGGATCTGGGCGGGCAGTACGTGCTGCCCGGGCTCATCAACCTGCATGTCCACCTGCCGGCCTCCGGCAAGCCCAAAAAGAAGCCCTCCGACCCCAAAAAGCTGGTGAAGCTCATCACCTCCAACGGCCTGATGCGCCGCGTGGGCATCCGCCTGTGCGAGGGCTACGCCAAGATGGAGCTGCTCAGCGGCGTCACCACCATCCGCACGGTGGGCGGCGTGGCGGATTTTGACACCATTATCCGCGATCAGGCGGCGGCAGGGGCCATCTTGAGCCCCCGCGTGGTGGCGTCCAACATGGCGGTATCCGTGCCCGGAGGCCACATGGCAGGCTCCCTGGCCTACGAGGCCCGCACGCCGGAGGAGGCTGCGGCCTGCGTGGAGAAGATCGCGGCGGAGAAGCCCGACCTCATCAAGCTGATGATCACTGGCGGCGTCATGGACGCCGAGGTGGTGGGTGAGCCCGGGGTGCTGCGGATGCAGCCGGCGCTGGTGAAGGCCGCCTGCGATAAGGCCCACGCTCTGGGCATGAAGGTGGCGGCCCATGTGGAGAGCCCCGAGGGCGTCCGCGTGGCGCTGGAAAACGGCGTGGACTCCATTGAGCACGGAGCCAGGCCGGACGCGGATATCCTGCGGCTGTTCAAGGAGCGGGGCGCATTCCAGGTATCCACCATCTCCCCCGCCGTGCCCTACGCCCTGTTTGACCGCAGCATCTCCCACGCCACCTACGAGCAGCAGGCCAACGGCCTTGTGGTGTTCGAGGGCATTGTGGCGCTGGCCAAGGCGTGTCTGGCGGAGGGTATCCCCGTGGGACTGGGCACCGACACCGGCTGCCCCTACATCACCCACTATGACATGTGGCGGGAGCTGTGCTACTTCGTGAAGTACTGCGGCGTGACACCCGTCTTCGCGCTGCACAGCGCCACGCTGCTGAACGCGGAGCTGGCGGGCATTGCCGACGTTACCGGCTCCGTGGAGGCCGGGAAGGCGGCGGACCTTATCGTGTGCCCTGCGGACCCGCTGGCGGATCTGACGGCCCTGCGCAGGCTGTCCATGGTCATCCGCGACGGCTGGCGCCTCGAAAACCCCACTGTGAAGAAGATGCCGGAGGTGGAACGGGAGCTGGACAAGTTCCTGTAAGCGCTTCCATGGAAAATAAGAGGGACGACCCTGCGGGCCGTCCCTCTTTCGTCGTTACAGTTCCAGCTCCTTGAGGACGCTGTGGCACCTGGCGTTGCTGGCGAACACCGACGAGGGCCGCAGCACATTGGGCGCGGTATCCGAGAAGTCGGTGACGATACCGCCGGCCTCCGTGATGATCAGGCTGCCGGCAGCGTAGTCCCAGGGAGACAGGCAGCACTCGCCGAACACCTCCACCCGTCCCGCCGCCACCTGGCACAGGTCCAGAGCCGCCGCGCCGAAGCGGCGGAAGTCCAGCCCCTTTTCGTACAGCTGGCGGATCAGGGAGAAGTTCTGCTCCGTCAGGCTGCGGTCGTAGATGGTGGAGCCGCAGAGGAACACGGCGTGGGCCATGTCCCGCTCACTGACCCGGATGGGCAGGCCGTTGCAGAACGCACCGCCATCTTTCTGAGCGGAGAACAGCTCGTCGGCAAAGGGGTCGTAGACCACGGCGTACTGCGTCTGGCCGTCCTGAGCCAGCGCCACGGAGATGTCGCTGTAATGCAGGCGGCGGACGAAGTTGGTGGTGCCGTCAATGGGGTCCACGATGAAGGTCCACGGACGGGTCAGGGTCGCGTGATCCCCCTCCTCGCCCAGAAAGTCCGCCTCCGGCAGCAGGGCCAGCAGCTCCCGCTGCAGAAAGCCCTGCACCGCCACGTCGTACTTGGTGACGAGGTCGGCGGCGCCGTGCTTTTCCATGGTGGCCCGCTCGATGTCATGAGCCTCGCGGACGATGTCACCGGCGCGGCGGACGACGCCCTCCAGCTGATGCAGCATATCTGTTCTCATATGAGTTCCCTCCTGATGACCGTACCGGCGTGTGCGCCGGTGAGTGTATCGTGTATGACCGCCGGCTGCCCCGCCACCAGCACGGCGTCCAGTCCGGACGCCATCCGGCAGGGACACCGGTAATCGCCGTTTTCCCGCAGCTGCGCGGGATCAAAGACGCAGAGGTCCGCGTCCATCCCCTCCGCGATGACGCCCTTGTGCCGCAGGCGCAGGGCCCGGGCGGGCAAAGCCGTCATCTTCCGCACCGCCTGCTCCAGCGTCAGGGCATGTTTTTTCATGACAAAGTGCTGGATGAGCCGGGGGAACGTGCCGTAGACCCGCGGGTGGGGCATACCCTCCGTGGGATAGGTGGAGTCGGAGATCAGGTTGGACAGGTCACTTTGCAGGATGGCGATGATGTCCTCCTCCGACGCCATGAAGTCGATCATGGTGATCTGGCCGTCCTCCCGCACCAGCAGGTCGCAGCAGCAGTCCAGCGGGTCCTGCCCCGTCAGGGCCGCGATCTGGGCAAGGCTCTTGCCCAGGAACGGGTGATCCTCGGGGCAGTGAAGACTGGTGAGATAGATGCCGTCCCAGCCGGCCAGACGGGCGATGTCATCAAACCCGCTGCCGCTTTCAATGCGCCGGGCCAGTTCCCGACGGGCAGCGGGGTCGCTCAGACGGCGGACCACCGCGTCCATGCCGCCCTCCAGAAACTCCGGCGGCAGGATGTGCAGCAGCTGGGTGGAGCCGGCGGTGTAGGGGTAGACGTCGCAGCTGACGTCCAGTCCCTCCTGCCGCGCCTGCTCTAAAAGCGCCAGCGCACGGGGGATCTTTTTGCCCCAGCTGTCCCGCCCCATGGCCTTCAGATGGCTGATGTGCAGAGGGATGCGGAGTGTCCGCGCCACGGTGAGCATCTCCTCCACGGAGGTGCAGACACCGGCGCCTTCCTGCCGCATATGGACGGTGAGGGGGATGTCCTGCCCCCGCAGGGGCTCCAGCGTATGGATCAACTCCTCCGTGGTGCAGAAGCACTCCGGCGCGTAGCCAAGTCCCAGCGATACGCCCAGCGCGCCGTCGCCCAGAGCACGCTCCATGGCGCGGTGGATGGCGCGGTAGTGCGCTTCGTCCAGATGCTCCAGCTCGTAACCGGCGGTGTCCGCCCGCAGAATGCCCGCGCCTACCAGCATGCCGGTGTGCAGGGGCAGGTCCCGCAGCGCTGCCAGATAGGCGGCCAGAGACGCTGAGGGCAGGGTATCCGGTATATCGCCGGTGATGGGCCGCAGGTAGGCGCGGATAGCGGCGGCGTGGTCCGGCCCGAAGGGGGCGGCGGACAGGCCGCAGTTGCCGTTGACGATGGTGGTCAGGCCCTGCCGCAGCTCCAATGAGCCGTAATCGGGGCGAAAGGCTGCGGCGTCGGCGTGGCGGTGGATGTCGATGAAACCCGGGGTCACGGTGCGGCCGGCGACATCCATAGTACGGCCCGCCGCGGCGGCGGACAGGTCGCCGACAGCGGTGATGGTCCCGCCGGTAATGCCTACGTCGGCGGGGAAGGCGGGACGGCCGGTGCCGTCGATCACCGTGCCGCCGCGGAGAATGGTGTCAAACATGGTTTCGCCTTTCTATTTTCCCTGCTGGCAGGGGAGGGTGATGGTAAAGCGGGTAATGCCGCCGCTGCTGTCGCAGCGGATGGCGCCGTGGTGGGCCTCCGCGATGGCCTTGGCGATGGGCAGGCCCAGACCGAAGCTGTCGCCGCCGGTACGGGACTCGTCGGCCCGATAGAACCGGTCGAAGATATGAGGCAGCTTGTCGGCAGGGATGTCTGCGCCCCGGTTCTCCACCTGTACACAGACGTTCCGGCCCTGCCGCAGGGCATCCAGCCGGATCTCCGTGTGGGGCGCGGCGTATTTGATGGCGTTGTCCAGCAGGACGGCCACCGCCTGAGCCAGCTTCTCCCCGTCGCCCCGCACCGTCAGGTCCGGCGCGATGTCGTAGGACAGGGTATGGCCTGCCTCGAAGGCCACCGGTTCGAACCGCAGGGCGGCGTCCGCCGCGATGTCGGAAAGGTCCGCCGCCGCGTCCGGCAGGTGCGCGCCGCTGCGCTCCACCCGGGACAGGGTCAGCATATCCTCCACCAGCCGCTTCATGCGGCGGGACTCGGCGCGGATGTTGTCCACATACTGCTTCTGCTCCGGCAACGCGGACTGGTCCAGCAGCTCCGCCGAGGACAGCACCACCGTCAGGGGCGTTTTCAGCTCATGGCTGGCATCGGACAGGAACTGCTTCTGCTGCTGCCACGCACGGGCCACCGGCCGCGTCACCGCACCGCTGAGCACATAGCTGCAGGCGAACAGCACCGCCAGCGCCACAAATCCGATGAGCAGGCTGCCGGTCAGCAGGCCGCGGAGGGTGGCCTGCTCCAGCGTGCTGTCGGTAAAGGCGATGCGGGTGGACAGAAGCCCCACGCTCCGCAGATAGCGCAGGTGGTAGTCCGCCAGCACGCCCTCGTCCTCCTGAGCCGACAGGGCGGCGGTGACGATGTCCGCCAGCGCTGACTTGTCCGTCAGGTCGTAGTAGCCGTTGCCGGAGACGCGGACGGTGCCGCTGGCGTAGACCTCCGCCACGAAGCATGGCAGGGTGGACCCGTCCGGCTGGGACAGGTCGTAAACGCCGGTCCGGACGGCCTCCTCCATCTGCTGGCGGACGCTGCGGGACAGGGCGGAGCGGGCAAAGAAGAACACGGCGGCGAACACGGCCAGCAGTACGCAGAACACCATACCCATGTTCAGGCCCACCACCTTCCAACGGAGACGGCGGATCATGATACCGCCTCCTCCAGGCAGTAGCCCACCATGCGCAGTGTCTTGATCTGTACGCGGGAGCGCAGATGGGCCAGCTTCCGCCGCAGGAAGGAGATGTAGACCTCCACATTATTATCCTCGGCGGCGGAGTCGTAGCCCCATACCTTTAAGATCAGCTGCTCCTTGGATACGATCTGGCTGCCGTTTTTCATCAGCAGCTCCATGAGGTCGTACTCCCGACGGCTCAGCCGGACGGACCGGTCGCCGCAGGACAGCAGAAACGTGGACTGTTGGAGATGCAGGTCGCCGAAGACGGTGACGCCGCTGTCCGCCGTCTCGCCGCCCCGCCGCAGCAGGGAGCGGATGCAGGCCAGCAGTTCCTCCGTCTCAAAGGGCTTGGTCAGGTAGTAGTCCGCGCCGCAGTCCAGACCCCGCACCCGATCGCTGAGATCGCTGCGGGCCGTCAGCATCAGCACCGGCACCGTCTCGCCGCCGGCGCGGAGCTGCTGCAGCAGGGAAAAGCCGTCCAGCTCCGGCAGCATGGCGTCCAGCAGCACCAGATCGTAAATGCCGCTGCGGGCGTTGTCCAGACCGGACACGCCGTCATAGCTGACATCCACGGCGTAGCCCCGCCGGTGCAGCAGCTCCGCCAGCGTGTCCGCCAGACGCTTTTCATCCTCCACGATCAGAATACGCACAGGCAGCCCTCCTTTTTTCGCCTTGATTTATACCACAAAAGGGTGCGTTTTGCAAGGCCGTCTCCGTATGTGAAGGCACGCGGTCCTGCCGGCGTCTATTCAGCTGAAATGCGGCCGAAAGGATACCCCCATGCTGACGCATGGGGGTATCCCTGGATTTCTTCAGTTCAGGCCGGTCTCCGCCAGCGTCAGCAACTGCACCAGCGACGTCTCCTCCATGCGGTAGATGGTGGGATCGTCGTTGACGGTGACGTAGCGGCCGCCGCTGCCATCGGGCAGACCCACAGTCAGCGTCAGGGTGGACTCGGTGCCCAGCTCGTTGGTATAGGTCACCAGCGCCTGAGCGTCCGGCGCATCCAGCCCGCAGATAGCGGCGGCGCCCTCGGCGGGATCATAGTCCACGCAGGCGGTGACGGACAACCGGCCCAGCTCCTCCACCAGTGCGGCGGTGGCCTCCGTGACATCGCGGCTGCCCACCTTGCGCACGCCGTCCACCACGCGGATGTTGACCAGGACGTTCTCCCCGCCCTGTACCGCGGCGGACAGCAGGTTCTCCTCGGTAATGACCGGCAGCACCGGCAGCGCCGCCATGTCGTAGATGCTGCCGTCCAGCAGCTGGAAGATCTTCACGGCGTTATCGGACACCAGGCGCACGGTGCCATCCTCGGCGCAGCGCATGTACCAGTCGCCGGACTCCGCCTGATCGCCCCGGGCAAAGGTCAGGGTCTCGCCGTCCGCCGTGACGGCCAGAGTGATCTTTGTGTCATCCAGCCCGTAGTCGGCCAGATCCTCCTCCGCCACCCGCACCGGCGAGGCTGCCGTCATGGCGGCAGCCGCCTCCACCAGCGCCGGCATGGCCTCCTGATCCAGCGGGAAGGTGGTGTCGTCCTGCCAGTACCAGGTCTCGTCCTCGCGGCTGAACCGCAGCACCTGGCTGTCGTCGGACAGCACCAGCGCCGTGATGCCCTCCGGCGGCAGCGCCGTCTGGACGGCGGCGTCCGCCTCCTTGCTCTGGGTGTCCGCGCCGCTGCCGCAGGCGGTCAAAAGCGCCGCCGTCAGCAGCAGCGCGATGATGGATACATAGCGTTTCATTGGAAAAATTCTCCCCTTTCTGCTCTGAGACCCCGACAGTATAACAGTTCTCCCTGAAAAAGTGAAGAACAAAACGTGAACAAATGCGATTTTACGGAAAAATCCACTTTACAAACCGGTTTTTTTATGGTAGCATTTCAAGGTACGCGACTATGTCGCACTGCCCCTTGCCTTAGCTGCGCGGAGCGATCCATCTCTCCCACGGCTCAGGATGCGGGCGTAATTCAAGAAAGGTGGAAACACAACTATGATGCTGAAAGACCAGAAGACCTCCATCATCGAGGCCAACCGTACCCACGAGACCGACACCGGCTCCCCCGAAGTGCAGGTCGCTATCCTGACCGAGCGCATCAACCAGCTGACCGCTCACCTGAAGGTGCATCCCCACGACTTCCACAGCCGCCGCGGTATGCAGATGATGATCGGTAAGCGCCGCCGTCTGCTGGACTACCTGGCCAAGAAGGACATCGAGCGTTATCGTGCCCTGATCG